>JAEEGI010019587.1_pt1 | contig 13631 bp, 19 predicted proteins | sample 8958751 | NCBI WGS metagenome assembly JAEEGI01 (sample SAMN16246545, study PRJNA631951) | gut metagenome | biome: gut microbiome; feature: rumen; material: KS-attached | host: Bos | place: Iran: Karaj | collected 2018-10
CATCCTCAGCGGAACGCTTGCCGAACTTCGGCATCTTCGAGAATGAGGCATCTGGCATTTCGGCCACCAAGATACGCGAAGAAAGTCCGTTTTCGATATTGTCCGACTTGAAGCACTTCCGCATGGCCCCGTTCGTGCCGAGCATCGTCCAATTATACGCGACATTCACCACGCCAGACTCTGCGGCATCAGAGTTATAGTCCTGTCCCCACTCACCGAAGTCAAAGCTCAAACGGTAGATATCGTATTTGCTACTCCACGAGCCAGCACCATTCGTTTTTCGAAGGGTGTCCAGTTCCTCGCCAAAACTATAGATGGTATGCCCCTGCGCGTTCTTGAATCGCTTCAACAGCGTGGAACAACTGACAGTTACAGGTACCACGCGAATCAAAACATGCGGGTCTTCGGGAGCCTTTTCGTTGGCTTTGCGGCCCTTCTTGCGCTCCTTCCATTCCTCCTCCCGCTTGCGGGCTAAGGAATCCTCTTCGTCGAGTTGGCGCTTCCAGATGTCAACGGCATTCTTACAAACGCTCTTATTCGAAGCCTGCTCGCCACGGATAATCGACATTAGCCCGAGGCGGTGCGTATTGCCGTCACAATACTCTACCGTTACCTGGTCAGCGTAGGCTGCCGCAATGGGCATCACCGAACACAGCACAGGCATGTGCATCGTAACTGGCACACCAACGAGACTTTCACGCAGTCCGATAGGCAGCGTCTTCACATTCACCTTCACGCCTGTCTCTTCGGCAACCACCTCGGCATCCTCGACTTCATCAGAAGGAATGCCCATTTCGAGGGCGTTCACAATCTGATCCATCAGGCGCGAACCCTTGGTTGGCTCCTTGCAAGCCGAGTGGATAATGCCTCGCATTTCCTGAGCCGACAACCCGAAACGTGGCATCGTCTCCAACAACCATTCCTCGTTGTTGTCGCAGATGGCGCGTAGGTTAGCAGCCAATTGGTGCAGCCGCTTATTACGCTCGCCTTCGCTGGGTTCACCGCCAGTTCTGCGCCAGTACTCACTAATAATAGAAGTATAAGGAATGCCTTTGAAGTCCTGCGGGAACTTCCTTTCACTTTCCGCTACGGGAGCCGTCGGCACAATTGCCGGAGCCGCTGGTGAGGGCGTGGGGCTGTCATCGTCTGGGTCATAATAAGAACCGTCTTCGGTACGCCCATCAATGCTCAAACCTCTGTCGGTATAAGCCTTTCTACGCTGAGCCACCTCTTCCTCTGAAAGCTGCTGATACCACCCATCCGCACGATAAATCTCATAATCGGCTGGTGTGATGTAGATAAACCTCTCAGGCGTGAAGCACGAAGTATCAGGAGCCACACCAAGTGCCTTACAATAGGCCCTCTGCGCTTCGGGCACCGTCATACCCATCGGCAGTCGGATATCGATGTGCAGTTTCCTACGAGCCGAGTAGTCCTTATGCAGCATCATGCCCTGCCACTCGCCGCCAATCTCAATATCCAGTTGTTCCGAACGCTTATTGGCTTCTTCCACCAGCGAGGCATCATCAATATCCACACACGTCTGCCAAGTGAAACTCTCCGGATCAATATGCTCGCGGTCACGATAGTTGTCGCGGAATCGGCTGTAGTGCGGGCAACGGAAAGGCAGATACCCTTTCAACTTCCGCTGTTCCTCTTCGTCAGTGGCGGCATTGATGCGTTCTGCCAGTTGCTTCAACCTCGGCGACTGTATTAGCGTATCGTAGTCAGGGAGCGGGCATTCTGTTACGAATGCCCTGGATTGCTCCTTCGTCTGACGCGGGTTGAGTGCTATCATCCTGCGGATTACTTCCATATTGTTTCCTCCTTTCTGGTTTTAAGGTAAGACAAAATCTGGTCGGCCTCCTCTTCGTAGAGCGCCTTGGTGAGTGCCAGCCCGTACTTCTTCGGAAACTTGAACGTGACGTAAACATACTCGTCTTTCAGTCGGCGGCGACCGTTATCGCTGCGATACAGCGGACGGGTAATCTTCACAGCTCCGTGAGGCGTCTCGTAGAGCACGTCGTGCTTAGGACCCTGAAGGCCGTCGTTGTAGCGCTTCACTCTGGTGCGCCCGTCGGCATCCACCTCGATGCCAGCACGGTAGCGCACGCGCTCACCGCCAGTCACCTGCTTCTCATCCTCCCAAGGGCACGGATAGACATTGATGTCGCCGTTGGTCTGAAAGTTAATACTGCCGTCCATCTGGACGTTCTGCTGCAAAATCTGTGGTCTGAAAAAAGTTGGTTTCATTTCTTAATCCTTGTTGTTAAGCGAGGTGAGTGGAGCTTTCAGAAAAGAAGGTTGCGCAAATTATCCCGGGGACTCCCCTCATCGTGCTCGCCTCAACTCGGATTGTTGAAAAATGTGGTTTGTTTGACTGTCCTTTCTCTCTTTCGAGATTCGGGCCCGAATCCTATTGGTTTTAGATTCTGTGGCCCATGAAGCGCCAGTCTCTCTTCATTCCTCTTGGCATCTGGCACCGATTGATCAGCGACAACTGACGACGTGCATTCTCAGCGATAGTGCCTCTTGCCATTGTGATAGTGTTACGTGTACGTGACATAGTTTTTATTTGCTTAACGTCGCTCCTTTAAACGACCTTTAAATTGTTTGACGATGCAAAGGTAAGGCGAATATCAATGCCCTGTTTGTAATGACTTTGAGATAGTATATTTCACCGCCCAATCGTATATTTAAGCACTAATTGAAAGTAATTTCAGCAGATTTTCGGCTATAAACATCTGGCGTGGGAACACCCTGTCACCCTTCGGAGCCTTATACTTCTTCCACTCCTGATAATTCTTTCTGAGGATGCTGCTCGATGATAGCGGCTTCTGGATTGACTGATAGGTACACCGATGCGTCAGGCGTACATCTTTTAATAGCGTGTTCATGCGCTGGGAGAATTTTGCAATGTCACTTTCCCAACCGCAGAAATCCACCAACACCCTATACACAGCCGTCCACTGGGTGCAAACTCCAAAGAGCCCGACAACCACGATGACAGCCTTAGCCACCTCATCATCGCTCTTATACACCTTCTGACACTTGTAGGTCACGGTCTCAATGGCACTTACTAACTTGTTTGCCAGCAGAGCCTCAGCCATCTTTATTTGTTCTTCGCTGTCACCTTTCTCAATAATGATCTTCATCTTTTTCGAGTTTTGTGAGAAGAGAAGAACGCTGCAGCTTTACCTCATGAGATTCTCACTCCACCCGGGTTAATAAAGGGGCATTAACGAAAAGCCCCAGACTCCATTTTGGAATCTGGGGACAAAGGTAATATCGGTGGAAATCTCTTTGGAGTACTCCAACCTACTCCAAAAAGCGTTATTGTTTGTTAATTATATCTGCTGTAGGAATTTCTCTGCCAAATCCTTCTTTACGGGCTTCAACAATTCGGCAAGATACTTAATATCATCCTTTACAGACTGGGAGTCGTAATCGATACCTTCTTTCATTTTGTCTCTAATGCTATCGGGAGATTTGCCTGATATCAAACCAAGCAATTTGGAATAAGCACTCACGTTTACTGGTGTCTCCTTGGTATGCTTAAAACCTGCGTTCACAAAATAGTCAACAAATAGCATCAGTTGGCGGTTAGTCAATTGCTCATATTGGCCATCTGCACTTTTCTTATCTTCTTCATTCCTGCTTGCGGGTTCAGGCAACTCTTCAAGAAGCCCTTTTATATCTTCCGACTCGAAAACATCACTGTCCATATATTCAGCAACTGCCGAATTAAACTTGTTTTCTTCCAATCGATAGATATTAGCCGTAAAGCTTTCCCTCATTTCGACGATAGATGATTCTTCGCCTTGCAACTGACTAATGAGTACAGAAGTTAACGTGTTGTAAAGTGACAATTCGAGTCCATTCAGGCAAATGGCAACACACATTGTTACCATGCTTGCTGCCAGCTCAATATTTTCACGGGACACATTGCTGGATAGATCCTCATAGTCAACCACCTTCCCATTCCAGAAATCCTGTAATTGGAAACGTGCATCTTCAGGGGATTCCTTGATGTCATCAAGCACTATCATGCACTCCCAGAATAATTCTTCTGGTGATAACTTGAAGCCTTTAGGCAGGGCTTCGTACTTCTTACAAGGAGCAGCAAAAGCCTTGTATATAAGGTTGTCCTTATACTGCTTTCTTATTGCTTCTTTTTCGTGTCTTCTTAGCCGGTATTGCATCTTTGAATCCTTCCGTTATTCGTCTTACATCGTTAAGCCATTGCTCCATTTCAAAGCCCTTTTCGCCATTGTCAAGTATGGCTAATTGGCCCATCTTGAAGTTTTCTATAAACTCATCTTTGATGACACTCTGTGCTTTCTCTTCCGAACCGAAACGATAAACGCCATAATACTTGAAGTGGACGCTAATATCATAAACATTGCGTGAACACAAGTGTACCATCTGGGCTAAGTCCTCCTGTGTCTGTTCAAGTCTTAGAGTTTCACCTTTCTCCGCTTCCACATGATAGGAACCCTTCACACCATTCAGCGCATTAGTTATCGAGGCCATCACAGCCAACTTTTTCTTCATCTTGTAGTCGGCATCGATACCAGCCACTTTCTTAGGATTAGGGAACGAGAAAACTACTTTTGTTATGACATCATTATAATCATGAGTCTGATGGTCAACCATCTCCCACAATGTAGCCTCACGAACCTTACTTCTGATTTCTATCTTCAGTCCTATTTCCTCAATTAGGAATTTGTCGTTGATGGCCTTTTCCAGCAACTGACAAACCTTGTCAGGATTGCTGTCAAACGCAGGAGTACGTTCTATAGCGATATTGGCAACCCCCTTACGATTATCGATGATGACATAGCAGCCAGGATGATAGAATATTTCCTGCTCATCCTTCTTCTCCATAATCTTCTTCGACTTCTCGTTGCAGATAAGCAGCAGACACACGTCTCCACGCTTGCATGTTACCTCATTGTCTAGCCTCACGCTTGTCTTGTCGCGCTTTGGCATCTGAATGGGGAAAGGTTTGTCGCCAGTAAGAAATCCGTTGAATAATTCTTGTGCTTTATCCAGAAGTTTATCTGTTGTACCCTTGATAAATAGATTGCCCTCTTCTGCTAACCTGAAATCATATTTATAAATTGCAAATATCGCCATGTCTCTTATACCTATTATATTATTACCAATTTTGAAAACGGCTGCAAAGGTACAAATTTTCTGGGAGCTATTTGCACGTAATGCAAAAAAGTTGCATATTTCAAACTATTTTTAGTAATTTCGCTAAGCCAAATGAAGGATCACGCGCGACCTACTTATTGACTTGATGTTTCTTTTTATTGCTGCAAAATACATATCTCTGATTGCGGTATTCAAAGCATGCCTTATAATATGAACAGAAGTCATGACAATCTTTAGCATTTACATAGTTCTGGCAGAAGTCATACAACTCCTTGAAAAGCCTATAAGTAGCATTACATCTTCGTTTATGCTCTTCATTCTCAAATTCATTCCCTTTTGGGTAAATGTAATAATTACGATAGTTATATCGCACATATGCTATACGGTTGTAATTGGTATAATCCACGCCTATTTGTTGATCAATAATGGTCTGAGGAGGAAGATTTAAGATAGGTACAGCCCAACTTAGTATTCGGTCTTGGTAGTCGGCTATAAAATTTCTATACGCCTCTTCTGCTTGTTTCTCGTGCTCATTACAATTCCAGCATTTTTCGATGAAAATAGCCTTACACTCAGGATGCTTGTTTCGGAAATCTATAATCTCCTGCTTTTCCATTTGATCTTTCCGCTCATAGATAAGCTTGTCAGCATAGGGATAGTTAATCCATACCCTATTTGACCTCTCTTTAAGAAGAAAGTTCTTCAAGCGTGTTCTGTCTAATGGTATTTTGCGTGGTACTTTTATCTCAACACAATTTACTCCATGCCTCACAATCTTTCGTTTTTTATCTTTATCCACTCTATGAGTGACGAAAATCTCAATGAGTACACGTAGACCGTCTTTCGTAACTCCTACACAATCTGGCTGAATATCCGATGCATCATTTCTTTCCTCTACCTCTACGCTGTCAAAATTCATCAAGCAGGATGGGATAATCTCGAAGTCCAGACACTCATCTTCATCCATGTATTCTCTTGTGATATGCCTATACTCTGGCAACATAACAGATTTCTCCTGACTAATAATCTCCTTTGCAAGTAGATGAAAAGCCGTTTCGAAAGCACCTTCACATTCACTACCGCTGGCATGAGCAAAGTGATGCTCTCTAATTTCACCACCATTCTTAGCTACTAAAGGTTCATGACATTGGGGGCATCTGCAATTACAGGCAAGACCATTTGGAACGTCATCAACGAACACCATCTTCCCGCTATCGTTAAGAGCATAAGTGAGAAAGTCACCTTCCATGTTTTCTCTTCAGAAAATCACAGACATAGTCCTACCTTGGTCCCAAGAATTTATCACCATTTAAGTGAATCATGTGGTCTGGCATCTCAGCAATCCATACCTCCGTTTCCCAAGCTAACTCGTGCGAATGTGACTTGTATGTATTGAAATCGAGGAAAGCTGTAACATATATCTTCCCAGATTTCACATTTGGGGTCATTTCATTGATTTCCATAATTCGTTTGGGATCCATTGGTCCTCTGGATGTAAATGCTTCTATGAAATACAACCAGTCCTCATCTGGGCGATAGAGAACAACATCGGGCATTTTATCGTGCAAAGTAATGCTAAATCCAAGTTCTTTAAGACGTTCCACCTTTTTTACGAGGTCTTTCTGGGTAGTATCACCCACATATAAGCATTCTGAATTCTTAGCGAAACGGGGTGCAAACTCTTCGATGATTGCTTTCTGGAGTTGGTTATGCTCACCTGCGCTGAATGCAAAATCTTCGCCATTGATTCTCACTGGCATTTTCTCCATCTCTTTCTTAGAAGCGTAGATTTCTATCAGACTTTGATGATTCTGCTTAAAAGCATTAAGGACTTTCTTTGAAACATTTATGTTTCGAATAACTTCCAAGAACTCTTCTGTCAGTCGATAACTATATTTTGGACTATTGGTGGCTGGTGCATATCGTTCTACTAATGCTGCATTAACAAAATGGTGGAGTCCATCTTTTCGAATAGTCTCTCGTGTATTTTCAGCATACTTGATTTTATACTTTTCTTTGATAAACTCTAATATGCCATGTATTCCTATCCATTCATTTGTGGCTTCAGGCCAGGGTGTCCTTTTGCCTATATTGGCCAAACTAAGGATTACCAATGCGCACATATCAGACTGCTGTCTCTTGGGCAATCCAAGCTCTTCAAGTAGCTTCTTTACACGTTCTATCTTATCCATCTGTCTACAATATTATCACAATTCTGTTCTGTTAGTTCCATGCCTATCAGTTCACGACCCATTTCACGTATAGCCTCTTTCGATGGTACTGGCATGAGATTAATTTCTGTTGAGTTAACCTGTGTTGAGCCGTTAAGAATCCTATAGTATGCATCGTAGAGGGTTGAGTTAAGCAAAACAAACAACCCATAAGCCAATTCGGGGGTATCGCACTTAATGTAGTTAATCTTATTTTGTGTGCTGATGTACTTGTATTGGCTATGGTCAGCCTTCAAATAGATACCACATTGCAGACGGCGCTTTTCTTCCTTGGATGTGAAGCGCTTCACGAACAAGTAATCGGTATTCTCTTGCAAATAGCCCGATTTATCAGTTACTATGTATTCTGCCTCACGTCCCACAGGCCATGATACCCTTCCATTCTTGATATGATGTGAATAAAACAGCGGGTACGAACCATCTTCGTCGTTGTCGCGAAGTACCTCTCTTGTACGGAAATCAACGATAAGTCCGGTACGCATACGCAGGTCATCAGACTCCAATGTGTTGGGCTGGCTGTTCACTCTCGAAAGTATATCAGCTTCTTCCTCGCTTGTTACAAGGAATACAAACTGATTGGGAGCTACGATTGTGTTGTAATCAACTTTGTAATGCTTAACGTCAGCGAAGTCTGAAGTCTCACTAGATGACATTTCTACATATTGAGGCTTCTCCCTTGTCTTCTTCACCTTGATAATCATCGTTTCCTGCAATACCGATTCACCATCGAAAACCTTGTCGCGGCTACCGAAAATGTGAATGTTTGTAATAACACAATGGCGGAATAAGAATTTGCGGAAGCGTTCGAAATAGGCACCCGAAGTCCAAGAACGGGGAATGATATAAACCATCTGCTCGCCATCCTTTAGATTATTGATGCCCATCGCCCAAAAAAGGAAATATAAATTTGGCGCACCATAGCAGACTTCTGGCATTGCCAGTGCTTCAGGGGCATCTTTAGCAATCTTCAAGTAAGGTGGGTTGCCGATAATCATGTCAAACTCTTCGGCTTCTTTCTTAAAGAGATCTCCACAGACAAAGTTCTGTGAAGTCAGATAGTTGTCAATTCTAATCTCATACTTAACACCATACGTATTCTTCAGATTCTCCAGATTCTGCGCCAAGGTTGGCAGTACCTTCCCATCATTTTCGTAGCAGACCACTGAGATTTCTCCCAGATAGCCACTATCTCTGAGATGTTCAACAAGTGCTGTAGTAAGTAATCCTGTACCTGCACCTGCATCCAACAATCTCAATTGTGGTTTTGAGAAATCGATGGTAAAAAGTGAGGCCATAAATTCCGCCGTCTTCCTCGACGTAAAAAACTGGCCATATTTCTTCCGTTCCTTCTTGGGGATAGACTCCACGAAGGACGATGTTACATTATATGCTATATTTAGAGCGTTACTTGCTGCCATAATATTCTTTATTTGTGGCAAAGGTACAAATAATTTCTGAGATTATTTACAATCAACCACAATTTTACACATTATTTAATAATGGACTACTCAACCAGTGTTATCTCGTGCACATAGCAATGGTTCCAGTCACAACACTGATTCTGCTGCCAGACTTCCTGGCGAAGCACGTCATCCATCGTGTACTGGCGCGAGCCGTGGGCATTCAAATACTCCAGCACGAAAGCCCGCTCACGTTCGTCCTGCTCCTTGATGTATGCCTCGCATTTCTCCTTGTCATGGCTGATGTCGTCGGGCACGGCATCCCAGTTCATGCCGTACTTCTCTTCATTGGTGCAGTACCAAACGCTCTCTGCCTCCTCCCACAATTTTACTTCTATGGCAGGTTCGGCAAAACGCTCTGCGTCGAGCTGACCTGCAAAAGCCTCAGCATCCTCCTTGCGACGGAAAGCCTTCTCTATCCACGACGGGCTGTCGGAGTATTCGCCTTCGCTACTCTCCACGATATAAATCTTCGTTTCTTTCATAACGCTTCATTCTTTGGGTACAAAGTTACACAATCTTTTTGAGATTTCACTTATTAGTAGGGGAAAAACTGCAAATGTTACATCCGGGAACTGCCATTTCGCCATATTGCCACTTTGCCACATTAAGGAGGTGGCAAATGTGGAAAGAATTGCGAGAAATAGAGAGTAATATAATTAGAATATTATTATATTATACTATAATAATATTCTAAAGCATAATCGTGTGTATTCGGTAGATGCTTAATGTGGCAAAGTGGCATTGTGGCAAAGGGACAAACCGAATTCTGAGCGCAGACACTTGCAAATCGCAAACAGCACGTTTGAAGAGGCTAAAAAATATGTTTGAATGGGCTAAATATATCATTTACATATTTTAAGAAATTATTCGTATTTCATTAACAGATTTTTACAAGTTATGGATACCCGAAATTTGGAACTTGGCGAAAAATGTAGTACCTTTGCATTGTCAAAAGGAACGAAAAGCGCGCGTCGCAAATGGAGACAAAAGGCGGGAGGCGGCCACCCGATGTAGCTGGTCGCAACGGAATCTAATACCATGTAAAAACACATTTATTATGAGCGTATTTTATCGTAAGTATCAAAACAAGAATCGCCAGAGCGTAGCCTACGGCAAGTGGTTCGCACGCGCCGTGACCATCGGCAAGACCATCAACATCGACGAGCTGGCTAAGCACATGTCGGAGCACAACACTCCGTACTCGAAGGGTGCCATCAAGGGTGTATTGACCGACATGATCGGTTGCGTTCGAGAGCTGATGCTGGAGGGCAAGGCTGTGAAGCTGGAAGGGCTGGCCATCTTCTCCGCAGGCATCAAGACGAAGAAGAACGGTGCACCGACTTCGGCTGAGTTCTCAACCACGAAGCACATCGACAGCGTCTATATGCGTGCCCGTGCCACTGGAGAGTTTACTCGTCAGGAGCTGACCAAGGCTGGCAACGTGACCGAACTGCCCAAGAACTACACCGACTATCACGAGGAGGACGAGGATGAGCCTCAGAATCCAAGCGGTGGCAGTGGTTCGCAGAACAGCGGCAGTCAGTCACAGGGCGGCTCACAGAACGGAGGCAACTCCGATTCGGGTAACACCAGCGGAGGTTCGCAGAGTGGCAACAGCGGCTCAGGTAGCAACACCGGCGACAACAGCGGTTCGCAGAGCGGCAGTCAGAGTGGCACCGAGGGTGACTATCGACTGGTGATCTACAAGTACGGCAACGGTGCAATGAGCGTGACCGACGACAGCGAACAGGAAATCAACAGCAACGACCAGGTGCATTCCGGTTCTAACGTGAACATCAGCGTCGTGTCCGGAAACGGCTTGGAGCCGACGGCTAAGATCAACGGCAGCAACATTGCCCTGACTGAGAATGACGGAACTTACACCGGTTCGTTCCAGATGCCTACCAAGGGCTCTGTATTGGAGATTGACTCCGAGCCTGACGAATTCGATCAGAACTAAAGAGTAGCGCCTACGGGCGCACTCTTTTAGAAACGAGAATGTCTAACCCTTAAATGAAAAACACTATGAAAAAGGAAACTTGGAAGACCGTCATTCAGGTCATCGTATCAATCCTCACGGCAGCTTTGACTGCCCTCGGAACTACGAGTTGCATGGGCCACGGCCCACTCGCAATCTGAACAGAAACCATCTAATCTCTCCACGTCCGCAATCTCCCAACGAGGTTGCGGATTTATTTTGTCCCTTTGCCACAACGCCACTTTGCCACATTAAGGTAAATTCAAGGCGCAAACGGCTAAAAAAAACGTAAATGCTTGTTGGTTTGGAAAATAATCGCTATCTTTGCACCGTGTTTCTTCGGAGGCACAACATATTTTATTTGCTCACAATTCTCCTGTCGAATTAGCACCTCCATCTGAGAGAAAGACGAGCATTGACTAATTCTTGTTGGGGTATGCGCAATATGCGCAGACTTCACCATAAGGAATTAGAGGCCGTGCTAAGCCTGACAGGAGATATGGCTGGGGTCTGCGCTTTCTCTTTTGCCCGGGGAGTACGAGTGCCGGCTTTCGGTTGAAAGCAGGGATATTAACAGTCGGGCAAGGGAGATTGAATTATGAATGATTTCGAGGCTGATCTGATTATTGGTATAGCCCAAGCTATGCTTTCACGCAGGGGCTATGAGGGAGAAGAGGAAAAATTCGCTTCTCAGGTTCTAAAGTATGCGAACTGCATCATCAAACAAACAAAAACGGAGGGTTGATTATGACAAAAGATAGTTTACTAAACAGGTTTGATGACTTGCTTAATGAATATGTGTCTGAACTGGATTTAGATGCATTAAAAAAGGTTGATGAGGAATATACACTATTTGACGGAAGTGCTGATTATGAGTACCCTACATTTGGAGTCGGATTGCGTTTCACGATAAATTTAAACCAATATCTTCTTCAGACAAACAATAATGTTAAAATATAGTTAGTAAATAGATTGAAATATGAGTAAAACATATACTTACAAAGAACTGAAAACAATGGGGTTTAAACCTGTTCTACAGATTTCTCCGACAATTAGCGGAATAAAAAGATGTAGCTCTATCATGATTTCAAATAGTGCTTTCTCGTCTGGAATTAAAGCATATGGTGGATATAATGTGGAGGATTGAAATATGAACAAACAAGTAGAACAGATAAGAGCCGAGATTGAAAGGCAGAAAGATGTTTTTAGACCATCTATCGCATCGATTAATGGTAACAGTGCAAAGGTTGTTCTTCAAGATTTACTTAACTTCATTGACGATATGGAGGAAGAAGATCAACAACCAGAGTATAGTTGCTTTGAAACTATATACAAGCGTGGTAGAAAACCTCATTGGAATATCGGAGATACACTTGCTTTCTATGAATCCTATTCAGATAGAGAAGGTGAGTGTGTATTAGGTAAGGTTACGAGGGTCGAACTTGAAGAAGAGGATGACTGGTTCTATACTTTTGAAGATGGAAACGTATATGACGAGCAATCGTTGTTAGAAGACAAAACTTATAAAAAGAACTAATATGGATAAGTTGCAGCAAGTAAAAGCCAAACTTGAAGAAATGAAGGCTAAATACAATCAAGAACACGAAGAAGAAGAGCACCCATTGCACTCTAATGGTTATGGTATGTATTGGAGTGGATTCTTCAGTTGTTTGAAAGAAATAACATCACTTATTGATTCTATAGAAAAAGAGCCTGCAAGCGAGGATTTGCAAGAAGATAAAGACTTGCCTGTTAGGCATCATAACTATTTGGGCATAAGTCAAGTGATACACGGGAAGTACAAAAAATAAAGAATAATGAGATATGAAAACAATGATTCACGTACTTCTCGGTACGGTAATATTCGGTGGTCGCATCCTTTACTTATATTTAAAAAGAACGAGATTAAATAAATAAACAAGATTGAGATATGGGTGCTTTTGGTGTTTTAATAATTTCGATTGCAGGGTTTTTCTTACTACTTGATTTCATTCTTTTAGTATGTTATTTAATAATCAAAAGAACAAACAAGATTTAGATATTTTCTAAGATAATAATTAAACAAAGATATAGCTAATAGGTATAACGTTATCAAATAAATAGAGTATGGAATCAAATACATTTGGACTAATAGCAATTGTTGCAATTGGTATATATGGAATAATATTTGCAATATACTTATTGAAAGAATTGAGGGATATAGAAAACGGTAGTGTAGATAAATAGTATTAACAATGTAGCGGTGTATTAATATGGAAATAGTATTGACAGTATTACTTATTGAATTACTATTATTAGGAATTCTGTTTAGTGTATTAGTAGGAGTAAAAAATAGAAAAGGTATAAACAAAGAAGAGTTACTGAGCAAGTTAGAAGCAATCGAGAGTGAATACAAGGGATACAAATGGGGTATGTCACACGATGCCAAATCGAAAGAATACTACAACTACGCAAGTGGATTGTGTGAAGCAACAGAACGTATAATCAAACTAATCAAGGAGGATTGAGATATGTGGTGGTTTAGTTTTATTGGTGGGGGTATTTGCCTTCTTACTGCATTAGGTATGACTATGATAGTTGATAAAAGTAATAAACAGGATTGAGGAATGGATAAGAAAGAAATTACAGAAGAGACAATTGCAATGAACGAGAGACTTAAGAAACTTGAGGGTGAGACCAAATCAAGTTTAATTTTGTCTATAATGAAATGTAAAGACTTTCATTATAACAAATGGTTAAACAAGTAGCATAGAATACTTATTTTGAAACGAGAAAGCTATGAGCCATTGGATAAATTTT
>JAEEGI010019592.1_pt1 | contig 13630 bp, 10 predicted proteins | sample 8958751 | NCBI WGS metagenome assembly JAEEGI01 (sample SAMN16246545, study PRJNA631951) | gut metagenome | biome: gut microbiome; feature: rumen; material: KS-attached | host: Bos | place: Iran: Karaj | collected 2018-10
CACTTCGAGATCCTGAACGTGAACGAGAAGCCCAACTTCTTCGTCACGCACTGCGATATGCCGTACAAGGTGGAGGACTATACCGTCCGCCACTATGTCAAGCAGATGCAGATCCGCCTGCTCGATGTGATGAAGGAGAGCTATGGCGTGGATATTTCTGACGCCGCCATCCGGAAAGCAGTTGAAGAGCACAACGAGGTCTGCAGGATTATTTCCGAGATCGGAGAGATGCGCAAAGCGGATAACCCGGTGATCACCGGTTATGAATTCCATGTGATTGTGCTTGCCAGCTATACCTGCCCGAAGAAACAGATCCTCCCGTATCTGCGGGAGACGCTGGAAGAGCTGAAGCAGCGTGAACCGGATCCGAAGCCCTGGTACCGTGCCCGTGTGGCTGTCGTCGGCAGTGAGATTGATGATCCCACTCTTACCAGAATGATAGAGGAAGCCGGTGCCATGGTCGTGGCTGACCGCTACTGCTACGGCTCCTTCCCGGGCCGTGAGGTCATTGAGCTGAAGGATGATGAACCGGCTCTTGAACAGGTCTGCCGGCACTATATGGAGGTTTCCGAGTGCGCCCGCTATATCAGTGACGAAAAGGTGCATCAGCGCCGTGAAACCGCTGATCATCTTGCAAGGGAATTCAAGGCAGAGGGTATCATCTATGAGCAGATGAAGTACTGCGATTACTGGGGCTTTGAGCGCGCGCTGGTCAGCCATATCATGTCGGAGGAAAAGGGATGGCCTGTGCTCAGTATAGACCGTCTGTACAATAACCGCGGATCCGGCCAGCTTCGCACGCGTTTCCAGGCCTTTGTGGAATCTCTTGAAATCAAACGGATCCAGAAAAAGACGGGAGGTGCAAAATAATGGCAAAGATTAAGTATCCGAATCCGGCCTTTTTCCGTACAAAGGATAATATGGACTGGAAAAAGCAGGGTGAAAACCTGAAGGAAGTCGGCTCCATTATCCTTGACATGCTGAAAGAGACGGACTGGAAGAAATTCGGCAGTGACCGCCTCAAAGACATCAAAGACGACGGCCGCCGCATTGCGGAGGAGTTTCAGGCAGTCAAAGCCATGACGCCTGCCGAGAGGCTGGATCTTCTGAAAAACGGTGAAAAACACCTCGGCCGCCTTTATCGGAAAGGTGCCATGGCAACGGTACGCCGCGAATGGCGCGGCCTGAAAGATACAGCCTATGACTATAAGGAATGGCTGCGTATGTGGGGGATGCTCCTCGGCACTTTCTCCAAGGATCTGATTCCCGCCCTGAATACGACCTTCTGGTACCGCTGGATGATCTCCTATATGTGCTGTGTCGGCTTTATGGATAAGAACACCATGGGCCTGCGCGGGAGCAACCTGCAGATGTCCCACCTGATGATCTATGATATCTTCCGTTATGTGGCGGAAAATCTGGTGCTTCTGGCCAAGGGCGACAGAAAGAACGGCAACAGCGAAGAGCTGAATAAAAAGATCGTTCTTTTCGACGAGATGACAATGGGCCAGATTATGGCCGGCTTCCCGGATCTGATCGGCATCCCTTATCAGCTGATGCCGGTATTCCTCGTCTCGGAGATTGACCAGCTTACCTGCGTTCCGTATATTGATGCAGTGGAGTCCTTCGGCCTCCCGGCTGATACCTGCCCGGTGCCTTCTTCCGAATGCGGTGCACTCGTCATTGACGCGCTTCCGCATCTGGGCAGTTGCTTTATCTCATCTTCCATGCCGTGTGACGGTTCCGTTATGGCCTCGTCTTACATGTCCCGCCGTTTTCCGGATCTGCCGGTCTTCCATCTGACCTTCCCGGTGCGTTATGAATACGAAGAGACCGTTGAGGATGCCGCGGAAGACGTGAAAGCCTGCATTCGCTTTGTGGAAAAGCAGACCGGTGCAAAATGGAACTGGGACGCCTATTTCACAACCATGAAGCGCTTCAATGAAGAGACAAAGTATGAGCTTGAGAAGTGGGATGTCAACAAAACGGCTTATCCGCAGATACTCGGCCCCTGCTATGAGCTCTTCCGCAAGTGGAATTATGAGATGGACGGCGGTATGGATCCCCGTGTCATGAAGACCTGCAAAAAGGTCAGCGAGATCCTCATGAAAGCTTATGAGCGCAGAGAGGAACCCTGGCCCGGCAAGATGAAATACCGTGCAATCGTCTGGTCCTGCCCGGCGCACTATTATGCCAACTTCACAAACTGGCTGGCTAACTGCTGGGGCGTGGATGTTCTGGTAGAGATGGAATCTCTGAACTTCACCAAACCTCTGGAGACAGAGGATAAAGAGGAAGCTTTGAAGGATCTTTCCCGTCTCTATGAGCGCATGGTCATGCGCCGTCATACCAACGGCGGTTATCACAATGTGGTGGACGAACTGTGGCGTCAGTGCGAGGCATGGAATGTGGAAATCATTATCATGTATCAGAATGTTGCCTGCAAGAACATGGCAACGCTGCAGGGCATTTTGGATGAACAGGCACGCGATAAAGGCTATCACATGATTTGGATCAATCACGACCTGATGGATCCGCGCACCGTATCCAGAAAAGACATGCGCGCGATCGTCAACGAATATATGCGTACGGTCATGCAGGCTGAACCTGTAGATCCTACGCTCTGCGACTTCGACGACGAAGCCTGTATGTAATATAGAAAAGAATAAAAAGGAGAAATAAATATGAAATACTTTGGCGGATGCGATGTAGGTTCCACGTATACCAAGGCAGTCATTCTTGATGAGAGCGGCAAAATCTGTGCCGATACGACCATAAAAAGCAAGATCAACCCTGAAGCCAGCGCCAGAATTGCGATGGACGAAGTTCTGAACAAGGTCGGCCTGAAGTCTTCCGAAGAACTTGAATACCTCATCGGAACAGGCTACGGCCGCAACAAGGTTCCGTTTGCCGATGAAAATATTTCCGAGATTTCCTGCCATGCTATGGGCGTCCATGTAACGGATCCGACGGTAAAAGCCATCATTGATATCGGCGGGCAGGACGTTAAAGGCATTTCTGTGGATACCGACGGCACTGTAAAGAACTTTGCCATGAATGACAAGTGCGCAGCTGGTACCGGCCGTTTCTATGAAGCGATGGCCCGCTCTTTTGAAATGACTCTTCCTGAATTCTCCAATCTGTCACTGACGGCAAAGAACGTCATCCCCATTACGGCACAGTGCACCGTCTTTGCCGAGTCTGAAGTCATTACGCTCGTCGGAGAGGGCAAACCCATGGATGAAATCGCGGCAGGCATCCAGATGGCAGTTGCCAAGCGCTGCTTTGTCATGGCAAAGAAAGCCGGCGCAACAGATTCCATCGCCCTGACGGGCGGCTGCGCGAAGAATGCCGGCCTGAAGAAGGCAATCGAGCATGTCCTGAAGCTGAAAGTTATCGAGCTGAAAACCGACCCGCAGCTCATGGGTGCGCTCGGTGCCGCGGAATACGCCCGTCAGAAGGGCCTTGCAAAAGCATAAGTCTTCCGGCTGAAATAAGGAGTTTGCAATGTGTAAAGTTTTGAAGTTTTTGCTCAGGCTTCTGCTGAGGCTGATGCTCATTGCGGGGATCGCCTGCGCAGCGTTGTTCGTGGTTTATTTCTGGAACCTCGACCAGAAAGTGCTTGGCTGGGCTTACACCATGGTCAACCGTATCTTTGACAGGAAGAAACAGGACATTGTGTTCTGATGGAGCTTTATAACAACATCATTCGCCGCGTAGGGGAACTCACGGAAGGGCTGCAGGCAAAACGCTTTGCCTGTCGGCCCTCCGCTGCATGGCCGGATGCAGGCGCTTTTGAGCTTGTCATGGGCAGGGATGCCGCCTGTGAGCTTGGGGGAGACGGAAAGCCGGCGGTGAATTTCACCTGTGTGACAAGTTCTCCCGACTTGGTCAAAGAAGATGAAATACTGATTTTCGGTCCTGATATCTCTGCTCTTCCTCCTTCCGCGCCTTTCGCACGCATTTCTCTGCTTCGGGTAGGGGATATCGAGAGCGACGAGGACGATACGGAGCAGGCATTTCGGGCTATTCAGAATATGGATTTCGTCAAATACCGTATTTTCCCGAAAGGCTATATGATTCGTACCAGCAGTGAAAATCACCGGGAACAGGTGCGCATCAGCCGGGAAGCGGTAAAAAACGGCATCAGTTTTGAAAGGATCGGCAATTCCTTCCTGAACAAGTATAAGGAAGATGACAATATCCTCGCAGCGAAGGTTCTGTTTATTACCGCACCGAACGCAGATTATGCAGAACTTCTGAAATGTGCCCGGCAGGTGAGCAAGATCACCCTGGGTCTTACCAAAATTCTTGAAGGCATGTCGACGGACTGTACAACCTGCCAGCTCAAGCCGATCTGCGATGAAGTGGAAGGCATGAAAGAGCTGCACTTCGGCAAGCAGAAGCACACTACGGAATAGGAGATCATTATGGAACACCATCATCATGATCATGAGCATACCGTGCATTCCCGGGAAGAAGCGGTAGCTCTCCTGAAGTACATGACGGATCATAACCGCCATCATAATGAAGAACTGCATGATATTGCGCATTCGCTCGGCGGAGAAACGGAAGAACTGATCCATACCGCCTGCGACTGCTTTGCCGCCGGCATTGAAAAGCTGGAAGCTGCGCTGGCAAGCCTGGAAGGGAAGGGGGAATAATCCCGTGTGCCTTTCCACCGTTTATAACCAGAAAAACGAAAAGCTGGCGGGCAATGTCGCCACAGTGCGCGCAGAAAACGGCCGCGTGATCTTTACCGATATCCTCGGCATTTCCACCGCCGTCGAAGGCACGATCGACAGCATCGACCTTCTTGAAAATCTGATCTATATCACACAACCCGCAACAGCATAATCAATCCAGGAGGGGCCCACCCCTCCTGTTTTATAGACAAAACGAATATGATAGCCAAATTCTTTATTAAACTCGCGATAGAGCACCATAATCGTGGTATTATGTTGTCTCGCGGGTAGCTTGCAGTGAACTAATTGCGACGTAAGACGTAACTAATAAAAGGAGAAAACCATGGCATCTAACACCGATATTGCCCTTCGTGACAGCATCCTCTACAGCATCTACGTCCGCAGCCACACGGAAGAGGGCACTTTTCTCTCCATCATACCTGATCTCAGGCGCATCAAAGCCCTCGGCACGGACATTATCTGGTTCATGCCGATTCACCCGATCGGGGTAAAAAACAAAAAAGGCAGCCTGGGCTGCCCCTATGCCAACCGGGATTACCGCACCGTCAACCCCTGCTACGGCACAATGGAGGACTTCCGCAAGCTGGTGGACGCCATTCATGCCCTCGGCATGAAGTGTATGATTGATGTGGTCTATAACCATACTTCGCCGGATGCAACGCTGGTAACCGAGCATCCGGAGTTCTATTACCGCAAGCCGGACGGCAGCTTCGGCAACAAAACCGGTGACTGGTCGGATGTCATTGATCTGGATTACAGCAATCCTGCCCTTTGGGATTACCAGATCGAATCTCTCAGACAGTGGGCTTCGCTTGTCGACGGCTTCCGCTGTGATGTCGCTTCCTTTGTTCCTGTGGATTTCTGGTGCCGTGCCAGAGCCGCGGTGGAAGAAGTGCATCCCGGCTGTATCTGGCTGGGAGAAACCGTCCATACCAGCTTCAGTGTCTTTAACCGTATCTGCGGCTATTATACCGGCACTGACAGTGAGATGTTCAAGGCTTTCGACATGGAATATGATTATGATATCCGCGGCGTCTTTGATAATTATCTGGCCGGTAAAGCCCCGCTTTCCGGCTGGCTGGAAGCGCTGAATTTCCAGGAAAGCGCCTATCCGGATAACTATATCAAAATGCGCTGTCTCGAAAATCATGACCAGCCGCGCATTGCCTCCCGCATCCTCGATGAAAAAGCGCTTCGCAATTTCACGGCCCTTCTCTACTTCCTCAAAGGCAGCACGCTGCTGTACGCAGGCCAGGAGTATTGTGATACGCATCAGCCCAGCCTTTTTGAAAAGGAAACCATCACCCGCGATGCGTCAAAAGACATCAGCCCCTATCTGATCAAACTCGCTGACATCAAGAAGAACTATCTCTCATGCCGTGATTACTTCATGGCTGTTGCAGATGATGAAAAAAATATTGCTGTCATCACCCGCTCTGATGGCCATGTGAAAAAAATAGGGGTTTTCAGTTTATCGGGAATGAACGCTTCTGTGCATGTTGATGTTCTGGACGGACTATATAGCAATCTGATTGATGGCCGGCCTCTGACAGTGGTCGACGGCAGTTTTATCTGCACAGGAGATCCTGTCATCTTTATCGCATAATGGTATAATCCTTTTTCCGCTGCAACAGGAAGTGTAACGATAAAAGTCCTTTGACTTCCTTGGACTGGGACCTGGTTACTTCACTTTTGAAAGTCTGATGTTTTTTGATAAAGTTATTATATACAGAAAACAGACAGCTGATATTTTTCAGCTGTCTGTATATAATTGTTCCTCTTTTTTCAGTACGCGGAGGAAGGCAAAGGAAAAAGGGAGGGATATCAATCCGGCAACTGCATACGCTACAGGATGGGCAAGTTCCAGACCGAGCAAGCCGAAAAACCTCGGCAGGATCAGCAGGAGCGGAATGAAAATGGCGCCGCTCTGAAGCATGGCAATGAAGATGGCCCGTCCTTTTTTGCCGGCGCTCTGAAACAGCATGCTGCTGAGCGCAGAGGCGGGGAGCGCGATCAGGCCGATGCAGGTATAGCGCAGTGCCTCAGAGCCGATCCGGACGACGTCAGTGTCTTTCCTGAAGAGCATGACGATCTGTTCCGCGTTGAACAGGCAAAGGATGCATACGGCGGTGAGCAGGCCTGTGGCCAGCGAGAAGGTGAACAGGAAAGCGTGCCGTACGCGCCGGTATTTCTTTGCCCCGTAGTTAAAGGCGCATACCGGCTGAAGACCCTGCCCAAGGCCGAGTGCAGCGCTGAAAAGGAGCCCGGATACGCGGTTGACGATGCTGAAGGCGGCAATTGCGGCATCTCCGTAAACAGCAGCCTGCACATTCAGCAGTGTGGTCGCAATGCTGTTCATCCCCTGGCGGATCATGCTCGGGAAGCCGGTCAGGACGATATTCCCGATATCAGCGGCACTTCGTGTAAAGCTGCGGAGAGAGATCTTCGACGCTGTTATTCCGCGCAGAAACGGACGCAAAAGGATAAGCACCCCGATATACTGCGAGATCGCGGTGGCAAGCCCGGCCCCGGCGGTTCCGAGGTTGAAGACGAAGATCAGCAGAGGATCCAGACACATGTTGAGGATGCCGCCGGAGGCAAGACCTATCATGGAATAAAAAGCCAGCCCTTCGTAGCGGAGCACGTTGTTGAGCACGCAGGATGTCAGCATGGCGGGCGCTGCAAGCAAGATATAGATGGCATAGGCTTTGGATTCGGGAAGTATGGTCTCCGTGCTGCCGAGAAGCAGCATAAACGGTTCGAGAAAGAGCAGCCCCAGACAGCCAATCAGCGTGCCGATGGCAACGGCGAGGAAAAAGCTGGTGCTGATAAAAGTGCTTGCCCGTTCCACATGCCGTGCACCGAGCAGGCGGCTGATATTGCTGCCGGCACCGTGCCCGAGCATAAAACCGAATGCCTGGAGAAGTGCCATCAGGGAGAAGACGATGCCTGTAGCGGCGCTGGCGGAGACGGAGATTTTACTGACAAAGTAGGTGTCGGCCGTGTTGTAAATGGTGGTGATCATCATGCTGATCATGGTCGGGATCGAGAGCTTGATGATCAGCTTCCAGACGGCCGTCTCCGTCATTTGGCGGTATTTTTGTTCTTCAGCGTTCATAGCTTCATGGTAAGGCTGATACGACCTTTCTTCTCATCAACGCCAAGCACCTTGACTTTGACGATATCGCCGACCTTCAGCACTTCGCTCGGGTGGCGGATATATCGGTCGCAGATCTGGGAGATGTGCACCAGCCCATCCTGGTGAACGCCGATATCCACGAAAGCACCGAAGTCGATCACATTGCGTACGGTTCCGGTGAGTTCCATCCCTTCTTTGAGATCGTTGATGGAAAGCACATCCTGCCGCAGAACGACCGGCGGAAGATCATCACGTACATCACGGCCCGGTTTGAGAAGCTCGGAGATGATATCCGTCAGTGTTGGAATGCCTACGCCGCATGCTTCGGCCACCTTTTCGGGGCCGGCAGCGAGGAATCTGGAACGGAGATCCTGAATTTGTCCCCGTTTTACATCTTCCAGTGTGTAGTTGCAGATCTCCAAAAGCTGCCTGGCAGCCTGATAGCTCTCCGGGTGAACGGCGGTATTGTCCAGAATCTGTTTTGATTCCGGTACCCGCAGAAATCCGGCGCACTGCTCATATGCTTTGGGGCCGAGTTTCTGCACTTTTTTTATCTGGGCACGGTCGGTGAAAGCACCGTTTTCTTCACGATATTTTACAATATTGCCCGCAGTGGTTTTCGTCAGGCCGGAAACGCGCTGCAGCAGGCTGACGGAGGCAGTGTTGATGTCGACGCCTACGGCGTTCACGCAGTCCTCCACCACACCGTCCAGCGTGTCTGCGAGCTTCTTTTCCGGCATGTCGTGCTGATACTGGCCGACGCCGATCGCCATCGGATCGATCTTGACAAGCTCGGCGAGCGGATCCTGCAGACGCCGCGCGATGGAAACCGCAGAGCGCAGGTTTACGTCATAGTCCGGAAACTCCGCGGCTGCCAGCGGGGAAGCGGAATAAACCGAAGCGCCGGCTTCATTGACAATGGCATAAGCCTGCCCGCCGCCTATCCGATGGAGCATCTCGGCAGCCATCTGTTCCGTTTCTCTGGAAGCAGTGCCGTTTCCGATCGCAAGGTGCTCGACCTTATCCTTTTTGATCAGTGCGGTCAGCTTGGTAATGGCCTCTTCTTTTCGGCTTTCACTGAAAGTGGGATACACGACGGCGGTATCCAGAACTTTTCCTGTTCCGTCTACGACGGCTACTTTGCATCCGTTCTTATATCCGGGGTCGAGTCCCATGGTGACCTTACCCTTTACGGGAGGCTGCATCAGCAGCGGTTTCAGGTTCTGTGCAAACATTTTGATTGCGCCTTCACATGCCATGTCTGTCAGAGAAGAACGGCACTCCCTCTCCATGGAGGGAAAAATCAGGCGGTCGTAAGCGTCATCTGCCGCTGTGCGGATAAACTGCATAGCCCGGCTGCCCGGTTTGATAACGCTGCGGCGTACGCGCTGCAGGGCATAATCTCTGTCCAGCTCAACGGATACTTTCAGGTATCCTTCCTTTTCGCCGCGGTTGATGGCCAGCACTCTGTGCCCGGGGATTTTATTCACTTTTTCGGAAAAATCATAATACTGGCTGTAGACAGAATCCTCCTCCGTGGCGGCAAGAGAACGCAGCGAAGCATTTGCCTGGATGAGCTCTCTGAGCATGGCACGGATCTCGGCATCGTCCGAAATGATTTCCGCTATAATATCGGAAGCTCCCTGCAGTGCCTCTTCCACGGTGAAAACACCTTTTTCATCGTCAAGATAATCCTGGGCGGCGTCTTCCGGGGAGGGACAATCGGCATTCTGCGCAAAAAGCAGCAGGGCGAGGGGTTCCAGCCCCTTTTCTTTTGCAACGGTTGCTCTGGTGCGGCGTTTCTGCTTATATGGCCGGTAAAGATCTTCCAGTGCGGCGAGAGTCGTTGCTTCGCTGATCGCTGCGGCAAGCTCGTCCGTCAGCTTGCCCTGTTCGCTGATGGAATTGATGATGGTTTCACGCCGTTCGTCAAGATTGCGCAGATATTCCAGTCTTTCTGCGAGTGTCCGGAGCGTTGTGTCGTCCATGGCTCCGTGCAGTTCTTTGCGGTAGCGGGCGATGAAAGGAATGGTGTTGCCCTCATCGATCAGCTGAATAACATTATCGACATAGTTTTGCTGCAGTCCGAGTTCCTCGGCAAGTTGTTGATTGATGTTCATAAAGAGTCCTGTCTTTCTGAGATTTGCCGGTATATTATAAACGGATCACAAATAAAAAGCAAGGAATTCGAAAGGTTTTGCGTGACGAAGCTGTATCGTATATGATATAATTAATTATTTCTTCTCATAGTTTAAAATTAAGAAAAAAAGCTGCACAGGGTTCTGTGCAGCAAACGAAAAGAATCTCGCATCAGTATGGAGTTCCGAAAACCTGTACGGCATACATGTTGTTTCCGCTGATGCATACGCCTACAGCGATTGAGGTATACAGGGAATTCAGAATATTTGCTCTGTGATCGTCAGACTCCATCCACCATTTTACGCAGGAAGAGGCAAAACTCTCATCAGTAAGGATGGTATCGCAGCTGGCGAGATTTTCACCGAGGAAGTAGAATATTCCGGCAGGGAAGGCGGTACTCCAGTCAGAGCCGTCCGGCCGCGTATGGGAAAAGGAAATTGCCTGTTCGGCAGCTCTGGTGTCGGCAACGGTCTGGAGACGGGCATCCGGAGCAAGAGCGGGAAGCCCGTTTGTCGTGCGCTGCTCATTAGTCAGCTGAATAATGCGGGATTGAATTGCATAGAAGTTGTTGGTGCTGTTTCCCGCAATTACTGTGCTGTCGTTATATACGGAAATCTCACTGTCGGGCAGACCGGCATTGTCCGGAGCGACATAGACGTCGCTTACATACTCTGATTTAATATACCCGACTCTTCCGTCAATCAGCACTTTTGTCCAGCCGTTGGAAATGCCGAGAATGGTGAGCTCTTTCCCGCGGTCATATCCTCTGATAATGTCAGCGCTTGTTCCCGGCTGTTCCCGGAAATTGACATCATTCCCGTTTACCCAGCCCTGCTTGTTCATGGTTGTGGCGATTTCCTGCGTTGAGGGCGTTGGCACCGGTTCCTGGGTTGGCATTGGGCTGTAAGTCGGGAAAGGAGAAGGTGTAGGAGCAATAAAAGGAGTAGGAGCTGTTGTCGGAGCAGGCGTCCAAACAACGGGAGTGGCAGCGGGGACAGCGGTTGAAGCTGTGCCCTGCTGAGATACTGTACCGGGACTGTCGCTGAACAGCCATGCTTCTGTTGCAGCAGACATTTTCCGCCTTCCGCATCCGCTTAAACCGGCAAGAAGAGACAGAACAAGCAGCAGCAAAATGCATTTTTGAATTGATTTCATTTTGCAGCCCTCCCTTCTTGTAAGATAAAAAGATTATATCATGATTTCCTGTGAACATTCAATGAATTTTCCATTGGAGGAAACTGATTATGTTTCAATGGATGAAACAGAACAGAAAACGTTGCTATCCTTTCCTGAAGCCGCTTACAGGGGAAGGAGAGGACGATTACCGCTTTTTTGATCTTGAAAGCATTACCTCCGGCCTGATTATCTATGAAGACGTGCTTGAAGAGGGGAGAAAACTCCTGCAGGAAGGGTCACTCTCCCGGCTTCATACGGTTTACGGCTATCCGAGAGGCAGTCAGGATGAGCTGCTGCAGTGCCGCGCCTGCCTGACAGAGAAAGAAGCTGACGAGTTTCTTCCTCCGGTTGAGGCTGTGTTCAAAAAGGATGCGCTTCTCGGTCTGCGTTGCCGTGTAGAGAAATGTCCTAATATGCTGAAATCCTTTCTTCCCGGGCTTGGGAAAGAGATTGAAATATGTTGCCATGAAGCAGCGCTCTTCCTCGCGCTGGACGATGAGCTTAAGAGGACCGAAGTCGGAGACATGACGGATTACCGCTCTGCCGTTGTGCTGAATGCCTTTTCCAAACAGATCCGCAGACAGGGCTATCACTCCCCGGAGGAGGAGAAGGCAGAGCCTGCCGTGCAGTCACGCCCGGTCCTGATCACAGCCAGGCTGAACGAGAATAATCATTCACTGAATGCATCTTTCCGTATAGGAACAGGGGGAAAACTCTATGTTCTGAAAGACCTGGTTCGTCTTGTAGAAGCTGTCGAAGAACAGAGAGAACTCCCTCTCGGGAAGAATCTGACGCTTGATTTTGCAGCGGATCGGATTGAGGCTGAGGGCAAACCCTGGTATGATCTGATCTGCCGCTATGTGCGTGATGAGCAGAGCAGGGGAGCCGGTGCTTTTTCTGTCGATGGCTATACCGGCGCAAATGCAAGACAGGTGATCCCGCTCAGAGGCTCGGTTCTGGATGAGTTTTATGATATCGGAAAAGAAAGTGCTGTCGCTCGGGGGGACAGACCGAACAGTACAGACGGGCTCGTTTTCCGTGATGCTGCCGGGAAAGCAGATCTGCAGGTTTCTGCTATGCTGGATGAACACGGAACATTCGAAGGCGTTCATCTTACGGGGTCGCTGCCGGCTTTATATAACGGAGCGAAATATTGCTATACTTATCGTTCCGGAGAGCTTTGCCGTATGGAGAACAGCAGCCTTCAGGCGATTCAGCCCCTGTTCAAAGCTGCTCAGGGTGGCAGAGTCAGCCTGCGCTTCGGGAAACGGAATCTTTCACAGTTTTATTACAATGTGCTCCCGATTCTGCGGGAGAACTGCAATGTTTCCGAACCGGATGCGGAAGTGATCACCGGTTATCTTCTCCCGGAGGCACAGTTTACCTTTTATCTGGATGCCGTCAACGGATCCCCGCTGTGCAGTGCAAAAGCTGCCTACGGGGATGAAATCTTTGATCTGTTTGACTGGGTCGGAAACAGTCTCGAATCCCGCAGCCGGCGCGACACAATCCGCGAGGCTTATGTTCTGCAGCTGGTACATTGTTATTTTCCGCTTGTTTCCAGAAAGGACAGTCTCTTCCTTTGCCCGGAGGATCCCGACAGTGTATACCGGCTTCTGACAGACGGGCTGAATGAGCTTGTCCGTGCCGGAGCGGTTATGAGTACGCCTGCATTTGATGCACTCAGGCTTCATAAACAGCTCAGCATCAGAGTCGGGGTTTCTCTTGAAAGTGATTTGATGAATCTGCAGATCTCCTCGGAGAATGTTACGCTGCAGGAACTGCAGGACATTCTCAACAGCTACAGGCTGAAAAAGAAGTATCACCGGCTGAAAAACGGTGAGTTTGTGGAACTGAATGATACCGTCGCACAGCTCAGCACTATGGCGGATACGCTTCGGCTTTCTCCGCGTGAGTTTGTGAAGGGGAAGCTTCATCTTCCTGCATATCGGGCACTTTATCTCGATAAAATGCTGGAGCAGTGCGGGGATATCTTCACGCACCGGGATTCCCGTTTCCGGGCATTGATAAAGAACTTCAAAACAGTTGAGGATTCTGATTTCGAACTTCCCGCAAGCCTTGCCGGAGTGCTGCGCGGATATCAGCGCTATGGATACAAATGGCTTCGCACACTCTCTTCAAACGGGTTCGGAGGAATCCTTGCTGACGATATGGGGCTTGGCAAAACCCTGCAGATGATTGCCGTTCTGCTTGCAGAGAAGGAAGAGGGAGCAATTGGAACTTCCCTGATTGTCTGTCCTGCTTCCCTGGTATATAACTGGCTGGAAGAGTTTGCCAAATTTGCACCCGAGCTTTCCGTCTGTGCAGTCGTCGGTACACAGAGCGATCGTACGGCGATCCTGCAGAGATATGCCAGATGGGATGTCCTTGTTACATCCTATGATCTTCTGAAGCGTGATTGTGCCCTTTATGAGGAGCTTCCGTTCCTCTATGCCGTGCTGGATGAAGC
>JAEEGI010019593.1_pt1 | contig 13629 bp, 10 predicted proteins | sample 8958751 | NCBI WGS metagenome assembly JAEEGI01 (sample SAMN16246545, study PRJNA631951) | gut metagenome | biome: gut microbiome; feature: rumen; material: KS-attached | host: Bos | place: Iran: Karaj | collected 2018-10
AGGATGTGAAGAAGATAATGAAAGAAAGATACTCGGTTGAGAAGCTCGAAAAAGCCAAACGCTACGCCAAGGCTATCGAGCAAGAGGATAAAGACTACCGCATAGCTGTCATCTATGCCGAAGGCGACGTGGTGCCCGGCAAAGGCGACGGCACGCGGACGGCAGTGTATGGCGACGACATAGTGAAGGCTTTGGCCGATGCTGCCAAGGATAAGAAGGTGAAAGCGATTGTGCTGCGCGTCAACTCACCTGGCGGAGCCGTGACGGCATCGGAAAGCATGACCCACGCGGTGATAGAGGCGAAGAAGGAAAAACCCGTCATCATCTCAATGAGCGGACTGGCGGCTAGCGCAGGCTACGAAATCAGCTGCTTCGGCACCAAGATAGTGGCGCACCCCACCACACTGACGGGCAGCATCGGCGTCTTTGCCACCATACCCGAGGTGGGCAACCTACTGCGCCAAAAGTTGGGCATCACCACCGACACGGTGAAGACCAACCGCAACAGCACAGGTATGTCGCTGTTCCGCCCCTTGTCGAACGATGCACGCACTATGCTGCAGAAGAATGTGGAGGATTTCTACATCACCTTCACTCAACGTGTTGCTGACGGCAGAGGACTGACACGCGAATATGTGGACAGCATAGCCCGCGGACGCGTGTGGACCGGCGCACAGGCTAAGGAGCTAGGACTGGTGGACACCCTGGGCGGACTGACATTGGCACTGCACATTGCTGCCGAGGAGGCCGAGGTGGACTATGATAAATGCAAGGTAAAGGTCTTCCCCTCGGAGAAGGGCCTGTGGGAGTTGATGATGCAGAAGATGAACGAGGACGAGGAGGAGAAAATCAACGCCCGACTGAACAGCCTGATTCCCTTCTACAGCGAACTAGAAAGTTGGTCGAAAATGGAACCACTACAAGCAAGACTTCCATTTGCGATTAAAATAAACTAATTAGATTGAGTATTGAAAATTGTTAATTTTGCTGCCACACCCAGATAATTTTCAATTTTCAATTCTCAATTTTCAATTCCAATGATTGTCTGCATAGCTGAAAAACCATCGGTGGGACGCGACATAGCCCGCATACTAGGGGCAAATGTGTCGCACGATGGCTATATGGAAGGCAATGGCTACCAAGTGACATGGACCTTCGGCCACCTATGCACCTTGAAGGAGCCACACGACTACGACCCTTGGTGGCGGTCGTGGAACCTCGAAACACTGCCTATGATACCCAACCGTTTTGGCATCAAACTTATTGCCAACGAGGGTTATGAGAAACAGTTCAACACCATACAGCGATTGATGCAGGCAGCCGAGACCATAGTGAACTGCGGCGATGCCGGCCAAGAGGGTGAACTGATACAGCGGTGGGTGATGCAGAAGGCGCAACCCACCTGCCCTGTGAAGCGCTTGTGGATCAACTCCATGACCGACGAGGCGATACGCGAGGGTTTTGCCAACCTCAAGCCTCAGGAAGATTATCAGTCGCTCTACGAGGCAGGGTTATGCCGTGCTATAGGCGACTGGCTGTTGGGCATGAACGCCACGCGCCTTTACACCCTCAAATTTCGACAGGCCGAGCGGCAGGTACTCTCAATCGGGCGGGTGCAGACCCCGACGCTGGCGATGATTGTGAATCGGCAGTTGGAGATTCAGAACTTCAAACCCGAGCAGTACTGGGTACTCTCCACCGTGTATCGTGACACCCTTTTCACCCTCAAACAAAGCGAGAAGGATGAAGGCGACGAGGGCAGCACCGACAGCCGCGGACGCATCACCAACGAGGAGGAAGGCCGCAAGGCATTCGAGCGCATCAAAGACCGCGACTTTGAGGTGACAGGCATCACACAAAAGGCTGGCAACGAAGCTCCTCCGCGCCTTTTCGACCTGACAAGTCTACAGGTAGAGTGCAACAAAAAGTTCTCCTTCTCAGCCGACGAGACGCTGAAGTATATACAGAACCTGTATGAGAAGAAGTTCACCACCTATCCCCGTGTCGACACCACCTTTCTGCCCGACGACGTATACGCTAAATGTCCTCAGATACTGCAGGGGCTTCTCCCCTATGCCCCGCTGATACAGCCTCTGATGGGCACCAAGCTGAAGAAAAGCAAGAAAGTGTTCGACTCATCGAAAGTGACCGATCACCACGCCATTATCCCCACCGGCACCAACCCCGCAGGCGGCGACATGACATACAACGAGAAGAAGGTGTTCGACCTCATTGCCCGCCGGTTTATCGCCGTGTTCTACCCCGACTGCAAGTTCTCTACCACCACCGTGAGCGGCAAGGTGGAGACCGAGGACACCACCGCTGAGGGCAAGACAAAGAAAGGGAAAGTGGAATTTAAGGCAACAGGCAAGCAAATTTTGGAGCAAGGCTGGCGCGACGTTTTCAATTGGGGACGGGCGACAAAAGAGATTGCCACCGACGACGAGGGAAACAAGAAAGAGGAAGAGGAGAAGACTCTTCCCTCTTTCCAGAAAGGAGAACGCGGACCTCACACTCCCACCTTGACCGAGAAATGGACCACACCGCCCAAGCCGTACACAGAGGCATCCCTTCTACGGGCCATGGAAACTGCCGGAAAGAACGTGGCAGATGAGGAGTTGCGCGACGCCCTCAAGGAAAACGGTATCGGACGTCCTTCAACCCGCGCCGCCATCATCGAAACCCTGTTTAAGCGCAACTACATACGCAAGGAACGCAAGTCGCTTATTGCCACCGACACAGGAATAAACCTCATACAGCTCATACACAACGACCTGCTGAAGAGTGCCGAACTGACTGGGCAATGGGAGAAGAAGCTACGCGAGATAGAAGGCCATAAGTACGACGCCGCCCAGTTTGTATACGAGTTAAAGATGATGGTGTGGCAACTGGTTAATGAAGTAAGAAGTACGACAAATTAAGAATTAAAAATTAAGAATTAAAATTTTGCCGCCCCACAACATATCAACATATCACGTATCTACAAAAACTAAAATGCGCTATTTCATTCATCTGGCATATAATGGCACAAATTATTGCGGCTGGCAGACGCAACCCGACCTACCCACGGTGCAACTGACGTTGGAACAGGCGTTGACCACCCTGCTACGACAGCCGGTGGCAGTTGTAGGATGCGGTCGCACAGACACGGGGGTACACGCAAGCGATTTCTACGCCCACTTCGCCATAGAGGGAACTATCGACTGTGCCCAACTCACCTTTAAACTGAACAGCCTTCTGCCTACCGACATCGCCATATTCGAAGTCTTTCCCGTCAAGGAAAATGCCCACGCCCGCTTCGACGCCACGGCTCGCACCTACCAGTACCACGTAAGCGACAAGCGTCTTCCTTTCCGCCAAGGGCTTTACTGCCGCATCTATTTCCACCCTGACCTTGACCTGATGAACCAAGGGGCAAAGATACTGATGGAATATGAGGACTTTACCAGTTTTGCCAAGCTGCACACTCAGGTAAAGACCAACATCTGCCATCTCACTGAGGCACATTGGGATGAGGTGGGCGACGAATGGGTGTTCACCATCCGCAGCAACCGCTTCCTGCGCAATATGGTACGCTCAGTGACGGGCACACTGCTCGATGTGGGACGTGGGAAACTGACACTCGAAGGACTGCGCGACATTATTGAGCGCAAAAACCGCTGCGCTGCCGGAGTCTCCATGCCTCCTCAAGGGTTATTCCTCACCAAGGTGGAATACCCGCTGGAGAAAATAATTCTTGACAAATAGAAAACTGACAATATTATGGGAAAAGTATTAGTAACAATTTTTGTGACATGCTATAATGCAGAGAAATTTCTAGAACAATTCTTTGACAGTGTGAGCAAACAGACGTATAGAGATTACCAACTGCTAATACTTGACGACGGCTCTACAGACAAGAGCCTTTCAATCTGCCGTGCTCATGCCGAAAAGGACAGCCGAATAAAGGTGGTGGCGAATGAACATGTAGGTATAACTAACATCCGCAACACTATATTGGGGATGTTAGATACAGAGTTTGCTGTTAGTCTTGATGTCGACGACTATTTTGAGCCTGACTACCTCAAGCACCTGATGGACGCACAGAAGAAATATGATGCGGATTATGTCATTTCCAATGTAATATATGTCAATCAAGAGGGGGATGAAACTAGTCGATTAACACCTAGAAAGGAAGCATTCTTTACAAAGGAACAACTGCCCGACATCTTGCCAGAATTGCTCGAAGAGGACCGCTTGAATTACTTTTATACCAAGCTTTATCGCACTAATCTATTAAAGGATATTCGGGTAGATCCTAACATTAAGTATGCCGAAGACACTGTGATTAATATGCAGTATGTATTACGCATCAACAACCTCGCTGTAATTGAAAACTATGATTACCGTTATGTCAAATACACAACCCATTCGGTAACCGCAAATCTAGGAAAAGAATTATTCTGGAGTTTGTACAAAGTGAATAAATACCTCTGTGATTTGACAGAGCGGAACGGCTTATTGAATGACAAAATGCAATGCGCAATAGACAGACGTATTTTGTTATCGGGGACAATAGCACTAAGACGTCTTGGAAGTTCTGATGAAAACATAGAAACCAGTCTGGCTACCGCACACAAGATAATAAACAGCGACGAGTACCTCCAATCCTATAACCGCCTAAAAGAAAAAGGCCAACTTGAAACATTGAACTTTGACGTGATCCACCCCGGAGAGGAAGAAGCTTTTATACAACACGTACGCCAAGTGTCCCAAGAAATCAAAAAACGCTACACCAAAAAGAAGATTTTGGAACACCTACCAAAACCCCTTTTCAATGCATATCATAGCATCAAAAAAAAACTAGGACTAATTCCTTAACTCACCCCTCATAAAGCATATAATTATGGGGATTTCTATTTATCAAGAATTAGAGAATTGGAGAATTTGTAAACTACATATTTTGAATTTGATAAGAATTTGAGACTTTAATTACATGCAATTAATAGAAGTGGCCTTATGAAATATATAGAAGTAACCATCACTCTTTCACCCATCGACCCCTTCCGCGACCTGCTGGTGGACGCGTTGGGCAACGAAGGTCCATACGACAGTTTTGTTGAGACCCCTGAAGGTCTCAAGGCTTACGTGCCGGCAGACCTATTTGATGCTGGCTGGCTGCAAGAACAAATTAACGACCTTCAGAAATTCTCAATCCTCAATTCTCAATTCTCAATCCAAGAAATGCCCGACAAAAACTGGAACGAGGAGTGGGAACGCCAACACCAACCCGTATTGGTTGAGGCTGAGAACGGGAAGAGGATATGGGTTCGCGCTCCGTTTCACGAGCATCGCAACGATGTGGATTACGAGATAGAGATAGAGCCTAAGATGTCGTTTGGCACAGCCCACCATGCCACCACCTACATGATGCTCTCCTATCTGGCAGAGCTGCCCCTGGAAGGTCGGAGAGTGCTGGACATGGGATGTGGCACCGCTGTGCTAGGCATCCTTGCCAAGATGCGTGGAGCCAACTACGTAGAGGGAATCGACGTGGACGAGTGGGCATTTAACAACGCGCTGGAGAACGTGCAGCGCAATGAGGTGGAGATGACCATCCGCATCGGCGACGCCGCCCTATTGGCAGAGAGGCAGGACAAGTTCGACCTAGTCATAGCCAACATCAACCGCAACATACTACTCAACGACATGGCAGCCTACGCTGCTGTCATGAATCAGGGTGGAACGCTGCTACTCAGCGGTTTCTATGAGAGCGACATACCCGCCTTGCAGCAACATGCCATTACACTGGGACTCCAGCTCCACCACACAAAGACTCGCCAGTCGTGGGCAGCCCTGAGGTTAGCGAACATTCAGATAGCCGTATGATAGGACATTCAGACAATCTGAAAACCGACAATCTGAAAATCTTTTGTATCTTTGCAAATCCAAACACTGACATCAAACATATTTTAGTAATACTATTAGAGATACTTATATGAAATTTATCGAAACCAACAACATCAAAGGCGATATTTTTGGCGGCATTACCGCCGGTATTGTAGCACTTCCCCTGGCTTTGGCATTCGGCATTCAGGCATTTGGTGGCGTACAGGACCCCTCAGCAGCATCGATGGGTGCGCTGGCCGGCTTGGTAGGCGCCACTATGCTGGGATTCTTCGCCGCCCTGTTCGGGGGCACTCACAGCCAAATCAGCGGCCCCACCGGCCCCATGACCGTAGTGGCAGCCACGCTCATCAGCGGTGTGTGGGCCACCAGCAACGGCAGCATATCCTCGGTGCTCATCAGCATGGCACTGGCGGGACTGTTCTGCGGCTTGTTCCAAATCCTCTTCGGCATCATCAAACTGGGTAAATATGTCCGATATATCCCCTACCCCGTCCTCTCGGGCTTTATGAGCGGTATCGGTGTCATCATCATCCTGCAGCAGCTCTACCCCTTGGTAGGTTTGAAGGGTACCGGCACCATGATTGACCTAGTGATGGGCATCCCCGCTGCCGTGTCCGACGGCATCAGCGTCACCGCCCTGCTGCTCGGCCTTGGTACCATCGCCATCATCGAGTTGTTTCCCTTTGTCACCAAGAAGGTGCCCGCCACGCTGGTCGCCCTTATTGTTATGACAGTCATCTCTCTTTTCTGCAACATGGATGAGAAACTCATCATCGGCAACATACCCTCTGGCCTGCCCCTACCCTTCTTCGCCAACGCCAACATCAGCTTGTCGGGCATCGACTGGATGACCGTTCTGAAAGCCTCGCTTATCCCCGGTCTCACACTTGCCGGCCTAGGTTCTATCGACACCCTGCTCACCTCCGTGGTGGCTGACAATATCACCAAAACCAAGCACAACAGTAATAAAGAACTTATAGGCCAAGGCATCGGCAACGCCATTGCCGGCCTCTTCTGCGGCCTTCCCGGCGCAGGTGCCACTATGCGCACCGTGGTTAACGTAAAGAGCGGCGGACGCACTCAGATTAGCGGTATGGTACACGCCTTGCTGTTGCTTGCCATCCTACTAGGTCTTGGCGGACTGGTGAAATATGTGCCCCTCTCGGTGCTCGCCGGCATCCTCATCACTGTGGGCTGGGGCATCATCGACTTCAAGGGATTCAAAGACCTGCTGCGCATACCGCGTGCCGACGCCGTGGTGTTGGTTGTGGTATTCCTAGTCACCGTCTTTGTCGACCTGCTCACCGCTGTCGGCATCGGCATGGTGATAGCATGCGTGCTGTTTATGAAACGTGCCAGCGACCTAGTCGAAGGCGGCTATAGCAGCAGCACCATGACCTCTTCCGACCTACACAAAGGTCTGCCCAACCCAGGCGAAGCCAACTTCGACAAGACCAAACCCTGGCAGGACGAAGGCGGCATCACCGACGAGATGCGCCAGCATATTTATGTCCAGCGCCTTAACGGCCCCATCTTCTTTGGCACTATCAACAAGTTCAAGGAGGTGATGGAGGATGTGCCCGACCATGCCAAGGTGGTCATCATCCGCATGAAGTTGGTCAGCTTCATGGATCAGTCAGGACTCTACGCCATGGAGACCGCCATCAAAGACCTCCAGGCCCGCGGTATCCTCGTGCTGATGACCATCATCCAGCCCCAGCCCATGTACATGCTCAAAACCCTCCACGTCATCCCCGCCGTCATCCCCGAAGAACACACATTCAAGACCTTCGAAGAGTGCACAAATTTCCTTTCCAAATTGAGATTTGAGAATTGAGAGGGCTGACGCAGTTATGAAAGATAACATCCTGTATACAAAAAGTATGGCTTTTGCCATCCGTTGTGCCAATCTGTACAAACACTTGACCACAGAAAAGAAAGAGTTTGTTCTAAGTAAACAACTGTTGAGAAGTGGCACAAGTATTGGAGCAAACATTCGAGAAAGTAGGAATGCCCAAAGTCCAGCAGATTTCATCAACAAAATGGCCATTGCCCTAAAAGAAGCTGACGAAACTCAATACTGGTTCGAGCTGCTACACCATACTGATTTTATCACCGAAGAAGAATATACCTCAATCAATGCCGATGTACGAACTGATTTCCATGCTCACATCGGTTATTAAAACGACTAAAAATAAGATTATCAAATAATAATAACCACGAATTGACAATGAGAATTCACCCCGAAAGGTCTCAATTCTCAATTCTCAATTCTCAATTTTCAAAAAATGGGAAGAGCATTTGAATACCGCAAAGCACGCAAACTGAAACGTTGGGGACACATGGCCCGCACGTTCACCAAGATTGGCAAAGAAATCGAATTGGCAGTCATTGCCAGCGGCCCCGACCCCTCAAGCAACCTCCGCCTGCGTCTGCTTATGGCCACCGCCAAGAGCGAGAGCATGCCCAAGGAAAATGTGGAACGCGCCATCAAGCGCGCCACCGAAAAGGACAAGTCGGCCTACAAAGAGGTGGTCTACGATGGCAAAGGGCCTCACGGCACTGCCTTTGTGGTCGAGACTGCCACCGACAACCCCACCCGCACCGTCGCCAACATCCGTGCCGCCTTCGTGCGTGGCAAGGGAGAGCTGGGCACCATGGGCATGAACGATTTTCTTTTTGAGCGCAAATGCTCCTTCGTGGTGGCCTATAAGGAAGGTGTCGACATGGACGAACTCGAGCTGGAACTCATCGACTACGACATCGACGAGGTCTTTCTCGACGAAGGCGAAATCAACATCTACGCCGACTTCAAGAACTACGGCCCTATCTCCAAGTATCTCGAAGACCACGGATTTGAAATCAAGTCGTTCAAATTTGAGCGCATCCCCCTCACCCTACGCGAACTCTCACCCGAGGAGCAGGAGGACGTCAACGCCCTTATCGAGCGCTTGGAGAATGACGACGACGTAGTCAACGTCTTCCATAATATGGCATAAGACAAACTCCCGAGAATCGCATTCTCGATGATGAGACAATGTCATATCTGCGATAGCAAATATGGCATAAGACGAGAGTCCGAGAACTTATTCTCGAGACCGAGCCAGAGCCATGTATGAAATAGGAAGTAAGAACTAAGAAGTATAATGGTTGTTTATTAACTCTTAGTTCTTACTTCCTACTTTTCAAAAACTCCGCCACCATCTTCGCCACTTTCCTCCCTTTCTTTATAAACATGTGGTTCTCGCCTTTCACCACATGGAGTTGACTGTTGGCATACACCTCGTGATACTTCTCGCTGCACCACAGCGGCACTATTCCATCTTCTACTCCATGTATCAGGCACACCGGCCCTTGGTATTGCTGAGCCGTCCCGTAGATATCCAGCAACTGCGTCTGCACCAGATAGTCGTGTCCCAACTTATAGGTGTTAAAACATTTGATATACGCGGGAGGATTCTTCGGGTCGAACTCCTTCCCAAAGAAACGTCCTGCCTGAGTTGCCTCCTTGATTATCGACCCTGGAGCCAAAAGCACCAAGCCTACAGGGCATTCTCCCTCATTGGCCAGTTCTCCCGCCAACATACTCGCCACCGCTCCCCCTTGCGAATGTCCCAGCAGTGCCACCGATGAGACGTATGGCAACGCCTTCACAGCCTCCCACACAGCTCGTGCGTCGGCCAACTCGCGGGCGATGGTCATCTCCTCCATCTTGCCCTCGCTCTTGCCGTGGCCATTAAAGTCGAACCGCACAGAGGCTATACCCTGCCGAGCCAACTCGCGGGCCAGCAGAGGCATCGGCGGCCAATCCTTCGATGCAAAGATACCATGCATCAATATCACCATCATGCAGCTATCCTTCTCCGTGTCGAACCCCGCAGGCAGCGTCACCTTAGTCGAAAGCCTTCCCTGCGGTCCGTTGACCGTCAGCGAAGGAGAGGAAGCACACGACGAACACAACAATGTCGCACCCATCAGGATCAGCATGCTTACGCACCATAGGTTGGCACAACGGCCTGACCTTAGATTTACAAGAGTAAAATGTCTCATCTTCAAAATACTTTTTTCTATAATAACGCAATCTTTCACATCTTATTGCATTATCCCACAACATATTTGTGCTATTTTACCTCTCACGTCAGCAATAACAGTTGTAATTCTGCAATTACAAGCACCCAGCAACCTTATTTTTGACACACAGAAATTGTCTAACGAAAAAAAATATCTAACCATAACACTCGGCTATTCAGTACATAAAAAACAAAAGCAAGAAAACTTTCACACAAAATGTTGCCAAATAAAAAAAAAGTCGTATCTTTGCAACCGATTTCGAGAGAGAAATCACCACTTAAATGGAACGCCGCATTCGTCTAGTGGTCCAGGACAACTGCCTCTCACGCAGTAGATCACCAGTTCGACTCTGGTATGCGGTACCAAAGCGATAAAAACTTATGTTTTTGTCGCTTTTTTATTTTCAAATTATTAATACACCTTGTTTAGTATGTGATTTCTAATACACAAAAAAATGCTTAAACATTTATTAACCATTACATTTGCGTTGCTGGCATGCTTCGCTGCCAATGCTCAATCTGTTTCAAAAACTGTTGCCGCAGCCAAGGCGACATCTTTTTTGCAACTCAAAAGCGACTCGCAACTACAGTTGCTCAAATCCTCCTATGAGACCTTTTATCTTTTCTCTATCGATGGGGGCGGATTTGTCATCGTGAGTGCTGACAACCGTGTGCAACCCATACTTGGTTATTCGTTGCAGACAAATCTCGATGTGGACAACCTGCCAAGCAACTTTGCAGCCTGGCTGGAGAGCTACGACAAGCAGATTCGCGCCGCCATGGAGGATGCGTCCCAACCCATCCATTCGGGATGGGCTGAACAGGGCATGCCCAAGTCGGGCGTGGAGGGCTATGACTCCATCGTAGGTCCGCTGCTGACCACCACCTGGGACCAGTCACCCTTCTACAACGACCTCTGTCCCTTGGATGGAGGAACGAGGACACTGACAGGCTGCGTCGCCACCGCCATGGCGCAGGTGATGAAGTATTGGAACTGGCCTGTAACAGGCGTGGGACAGCACAGCTACAACACCTACAGCTTTGGCACACTGAGTGCTGATTTTGGCGCTACCACCTACGACTGGGCCAATATGCCCACTTCCCTCACCTCCTTAAGTAGCACAGCCCAAATATCTGCCGTGGCAACATTGATGTACCACTGCGGCGTGGCTGTGGAGATGGTTTATGCCATAGACGGAAGCGGGATTCACGACAACATCATGTACAAGCACGGACTCAACTTCCCCTGCCCTGAGAATGCCCTCAGAACCTATTTCAAATACAGCCCGGCAATATATGGTGTAAGACACGCCGACCTCACTGATGAAGAATGGAGCGCACTGATTAAAAACGAGATAGACCATCGCCGCCCAGTGTTGTTTTCAGGATCAGGCATTGACTTGGGACACGAGTTTGTATGCGACGGCTACGACACTAACGGCTACTTCCATTTCAACTGGGGCTGGAGCGGCATTGCCGACGGCTATTTCTCCCTCACAAGGCTTAATCCCTCAGGCTACGACTTCACTCTTTCGCAGTGTGCCATCATCGGCATCGAACCCGACACCCTCTTCGGCAGCAGCACCAGCTGCACAGTCAACGCCACCAGCGCCGACACAACGGAAGGGATTGTGAACGGCGGCGGGGTGTACAACTATCGTGACACCGTGTTGCTCTATGCTCGTCCGACCTCTGGCCACCGTTTCGCGCGGTGGAGTAACGGCTCGACCGTCAACCCCTACCCCTGCCTTGCCCACGACTTCAGCATCACCGCCTACTTCGACCAAGCCCTTGCCGAAGACAGCACCGTGCTTTCATATACCGGTACCGATGTCTCCAACCGTGGTCTATATTCGCTCAACGATCATTATCGGATAGGAATAAAACTGCCTGCCACCGTTTTGGCAGGACACAAATACGTCAGTGCCGTCGACATCTATCACTATTCTGGCGATTATATCGTCTACCTCCATTCTGGAGGCGACAATGCTCCCGGCCCTGTTGTCTACACCCAGCCGGTCACTATTCCTAGCGGCAGTCTTCGTTGGCACCGCGCCGAACTCGAAACCCCCATGCCCATCGACACCAACAACAACCTCTGGATTACAGTACGGCGCACTCATGATTTTGTCAACTATATGGGTGCCCCTAATATCGGTGTTGCCGACGGCAACTGGATTTCGTCCGACGACGGTGCCACCTGGGGACATCTCAATCAATTACAGCCCAACACTTCTCTCGACGACACATCAATCTGCTGGTATATTAGATGCGTGACCTCTGCCGACTCTGTCGTCAACCCCAACCTCACTCCCACCACATTCATTCTCGCTCCTGACCAAGGCAACGTCGACGACACCATCCTAGTGGAAATCCTTCACTCCACCGCCAGCACTGTGGAATGGGATTTCGGCGATGCCGCTGCCACACGCGTAGCTTCCGACTCTGCCTTTATCGTCTGGAACACCGCCGGATACCATCAGGTCGGTGCCCAGGTTGTGAATCACAATGGCAGCGTGACAGTAAGCGACACAGTACTCATCACCGACTGCGCCAATCCAATCAATACCTTCCCTTACATCCTCAATTACGACTCACTTGATGTCATGCTACGTGCCTGCTGGCAATGGTTTTATCTTGGAGAATCGCCCGGATACACATTCCCCAATGACTATATCTCCATCTATCTAGGCCAAGGGACTGACAACTGGTACGTGTCGCCCCTTATCGACCTCACTAGCGACCAAGATGTATGGCTAGAGGTCAAACACCTCACGGCGAGCAATTGCATCATCACGGTAGAGCTATCGCAAGGCGGACTCGACAGCTCCGACTTCACCCCCATCTACACCCTGCCGACAGCCTATGGCGGAGACCCTGCCACCACCCAGCCCATCAACCTGTCCGAGCACAACCAAGGCAACCCTGTACGTATTGCCATACGTATGCGTCGCCAAGAAATACCTGGTGAGGGAATGTTCCAGCTACACGGCCTACGTATCTGGGAGGGCACCGTGGGCATCGACAACGTGGTAAATACCACTCTGGGTGTCCACCCCAACCCTGCCCGACAGCTGGTCACCGTCGACCTACCCGAACCAGGCGGCATCCTCACCCTCTTCGATGCCACAGGCCGACAACTTATGCAGCGCACCGCTGTGGCAACCAAGACAACCCTCGACGTGCACACCCTCCCCCAGGGCGTATACCTGCTGCAATACACCTCCTCGCGCGGCACAATCACAAAACGCGTCATAGTGCAGTAGTCACAAACCATACATCCCAGAAAAAAAGCAACCCAAACGGGTTGCTTTTTTCATTTCCACTGTCTTAACCTGAAAAAAGTTGACACTTTTGGGAACAATACCAAAAGTAAAAATGAGACAAAAGACACAGACACGACAAGTGTACAATGAAGAGCTCGGATGCTACGAGTGGAAAGAGGTCGAGACGGACAGGTATGTTTTCGACGAGACAGACAAGATTGCGATAGCGCGGGAGTACTACGAGCGCAAATGCCCGGCATCGGAGATAGTTGCCAAGTACCACATCAGCAGCGCGGTAGTGCTGTACGGGTGGTTAGACAAGTACCTGAATGAAAAAGTTTGCGTATCTTTGCAGCAGGAAACGGATAACGATACCGACATGTCAAAGAGAAGCAAACAGCAAC
>JAEEGI010019597.1_pt1 | contig 13626 bp, 8 predicted proteins | sample 8958751 | NCBI WGS metagenome assembly JAEEGI01 (sample SAMN16246545, study PRJNA631951) | gut metagenome | biome: gut microbiome; feature: rumen; material: KS-attached | host: Bos | place: Iran: Karaj | collected 2018-10
CACTCTTGCGGCGCGACACGTACACGATGCCGCTGCCCTCCACGCTTTCGCACACTTTCAGCAGCTGGCCCATCTTGTCTTCGGTTTTCCGGAAGACATAGGACAGGTTCGGCCGGGCAAAGTCGCCGGTCAGCAGGTTCTCTTTCCGGAAGCCGAGCTTCTCCTGAATGTCCTTCGCCACGACGGGCGTGGCGGTAGCGGTCAGGGCGATGACGGGGACCTGCCGGCCGATGATATCGCGGATAGCTGCAATCTCCAGATAGTCAGGGCGGAAATCGTATCCCCACTGGGAGATGCAGTGGGCTTCGTCGACCACCAGGAAGTTGACGTGCATGCGCTGGAGGCGCGTCTGGAAGAGCGTGGTGCGGAGGCGTTCGGGCGAGACGTAGAGAAACTTGTAGTCCCCGTAGATGGCGTTGTCGAGCGTGATGTCGATCTCGCGGGAGGTCATGCCGGAATAGACGGCCAGCGCCGGGATGCCGCGGTCGCGCAGATGCCGGACCTGGTCCTTCATCAGGGCGATCAGCGGCGAGACGACCAGGCAAAGGCCGTCCTGCATCATCGCCGGCACCTGGAAGCAGATGCTCTTGCCTCCGCCCGTCGGCAGGATCGCCAGCACGTCCCTCCCCGCCAGCGCCTCGGCGATAATCTCCGCCTGCATCGGCCGGAATCCGTCATATCCCCAATATCGCTTCAGCGTCTCTATCATCTTAGCACAATTTTTGCATATTTTACGCGTCATCAAAATTAGTGATTTTTTGTTTGAATAAAAAAGAATATATTTGCGACATCAAATTCGTCTATCGTTTAATTCATTTATACTATGCCTAGCATCGATCTGAAACAGTACGGAATCAAGAGCACGAAAGAAGTGCTCTACAACCCCACGTATGAGGTACTTTACAACGAAGAGACCAAGCCCGGCCTCGAAGGTTTCGACAAAGGCGTCGTCACCGAACTGGGCGCCATCAACGTGATGACCGGCATCTACACCGGCCGCAGCCCCAAAGACAAATACATTGTCTACGACAAGACCACGAAGGAAGGCGCACCCGGCGAGATCTGGTGGACCACCGAAGAGTATCCCAACGATAACCACAAGATGTCCGAGAAGGTTTGGAAAGAAGTCAAGAAGCTTGCCCAGAAACAGCTCAGCGGCAAACGCCTGTTCGTCGTCGACGGCTTCTGCGGCACCCACGCCGACACCCGCATGAAGGTCCGCTTCATCATGGAGGTCGCCTGGCAGGCCCACTTCGTGACCAACATGTTCATCCGTCCGAAGAACCAGAAGGAATTCGACCAGGAGCCCGACTTCGTCGTCTACTGCGCCTCCAAGGCCAAAGTCGAGAACTACAAGGAACTCGGCCTCCGCAGCGACACCTGCGTCGCTTTCAACGTGACCAGCCGCGAACAGGTCATCCTGAACACCTGGTACGGCGGCGAGATGAAGAAAGGCATGTTCTCCATGATGAACTACTACCTCCCGCTCAAGGGCATCGCCGCCATGCACTGCTCGGCCAACACCGACATGAACGGCGAGAACACCGCCATCTTCTTCGGCCTCTCCGGCACCGGCAAGACCACCCTCTCCACCGACCCGAAACGCCTCCTGATCGGCGACGACGAGCACGGCTGGGACAACAAGGGCGTCTTCAACCTCGAAGGCGGCTGCTACGCCAAGGTCATCAACCTCGACAAGGAAGCCGAGCCTGACATCTACAACGCCATCCGCCGCGACGCCCTCCTCGAGAACGTGACCGTCGACAAGAACGGCAAGATCGACTTCAAGGACAAGAGCGTGACTGAGAACACCCGCGTCAGCTACCCGATCTACCACATCGAGAAGATCGTCCGTCCCGAAAGCCAGGGCCCTGCCGCCGAGCAGGTGATCTTCCTGAGCGCCGACGCCTTCGGCGTGCTGCCTCCGGTGAGCATCCTCACGCCTGAGCAGACCAAATACTACTTCCTGAGCGGCTTCACCGCCAAGCTCGCCGGTACCGAGCGCGGCATCACCGAGCCCACGCCGACCTTCTCCGCCTGCTTCGGCCAGGCCTTCCTGGAGCTCCATCCGACCAAATACGCCGAGGAACTCGTGAAGAAGATGAAGAAGAGCGGCGCCAAGGCCTACCTGGTGAACACCGGCTGGAACGGCACGGGCAAACGCATCTCCATCAAGGATACCCGCGGCATCATCGACGCCATCCTCGACCACAGCATCGACAAGGCCAAGACCAAGAAGATCCCCTACTTCGACTTCGAAGTCCCGACCAAGCTCAAAGGCGTCGACACCGGCATCCTCGATCCGCGCGACACCTACGCCGATCCGAAACAGTGGGACGAGAAGGCCAAGGACCTGGCAGCCCGCTTCATCAAGAACTTCAAGAAATACGAATACAACAAGGCTGGCAAGGCCCTCGTGGCCGCCGGTCCGAAGCTCGGATAAGCCGTGGGCGACATCCGACTTCCTGAAGCACAGCGCAGCGGCGGTATGCCGCTGCGCGATGCTATTGGGGCACGCCGTTCCGTGCGCGCCTACAGCCCGCGTCGCTTCCGCCTTAACGATACTTCCGACCTGCAGCTCCTCTCGGACCTGCTCTGGACGGCCTGGGGTTTCATCAGCCCGAAGCGCCGCGCTGCGCCATCTTCCCACAACCGGCAGGAGACCGATCTCTACGTGCTGCTGCCTGAAGGCGCCTACCGCTACGATCCTGCTGAAAACCAGCTGCTACAGGTAACAAGCTCAGATTTGCGCGCCGCTTCCGGCGCCCAGGACTACGTAGGCACCGCAGCAGCCGAGATCGCCTTCGTGGCTGACACCGCCAAGGTGACGGGCAAGTCGCCCCGCGGCCTGGTCGAGACCATCTACGTCGACACGGGATTCATCTCCCAGAACATCTACCTCTTCTGCGCCTCTGAAGGCCTGGCCACCGTCGTCCGCGCCATGGTCCCGAAAGAATCCCTTGCCGCCGCCCTCGGCCTCGCCCCGACCCAGGAGATCACCCTGGTCCAGACCGTGGGTTGGAAAGCCGAAGAAAAATAATTATCTTTGCAGATGCGTCATTCCGGGCTTGACCCGGAATCTCAACAGAATATGGACCCTGTCAAATCACTCTTCGAACAATACACCGGCCAGCCCGTGCGCGGCTTCGAGGAACTCCCCTCTTCCGGCAGTAACCGCCGCTATTTCCGTATCACGGGCAACGACGTTACGCTGATCGGCGCCCGGGGAACTTCCGTGCCCGAGAACATCGCCTTCTGGAAGATGGCCGAGCATTTCCTCGCGCAGGGGCTCAACGTCCCGCGCGTCCTGGCCCACAGCCGCGACTTTTCCTGCTACCTGCAGGAAGACCTGGGCAACGACACCCTCTTCAGCCTGGTGGCGGAAGGCCGCGAAAAAGGCGCTTATTCTCCTGCCGAGAAAGCGCTTATCTTCAAAGCGATACGGGCGTTACCTAAAATTCAGTTTGAGGGCGCGAAAGGCCTCGATTTCTCGGTCTGCTTCCCCCAGCCGGAGTTCGACGAGCGCATGATCTCGTTCGACCAGAACTACTTCAAATACTGCTTCCTCAAGGCCACCGGCCTCGAGTTCAGCGAGATCGAGCTTGACAAGGATTTCCATGCCATGTCCGACGTGCTCATGCAGAGCATGTCCGACACCTTCCTCTACCGCGACTTCCAGGCCCGCAACGTGATGATCCGCTACGGCGAGCCCTATTTCATCGACTTCCAGGGCGGCCGCAAAGGCCCGATCTACTACGACGTGGCCTCTTTCATCTGGCAGGCCAAGGCAGCCTACTCCGAGGACTTCAAGATGGAGCTCATCGATGCCTATCTCGACGCCCTGAAACCCTACATGCCCATATCCAGGGCTGAATTCATGAAGACCCTGCGCCACTTCGTCCTCTTCCGGACCCTGCAGGTGCTGGGCGCTTATGGTTTCCGGGGCTACTTCGAGAAGAAGCCGCACTTCCTGCAGAGCGTGCCCTATGCCATGGAGAACCTGCGCCGGCTGCTCAAGGAGCCTTTCGAGGAATATCCCTACCTGAACAAGTTGCTGGGCGAACTGACCTCCATGAAGGAATTCTCCGACATGAACGTCGAGCGCGGCCTCGAGGTGGATATTTTCAGCTTCGCCTACAAGAAAGGCATCCCCAACGACGCCAGCGGCAACGGCGGCGGCTACGTGTTCGACTGCCGCGGCCTTGAGAATCCGGGCAAATATGAGCATTACAAGCACTTTACGGGCATGGATCCCGAAGTCATCAAGTTCATGGAAGACGACGGCGGCGTCCTGACCTTCCTCGAACACGCCTACGATCTGGTCGACGCGCACGTGCAGCGTTTCATCGAGCGAAAGTTTACGCACCTGATGGTCAGCTTCGGCTGCACGGGCGGCCAGCACCGCTCCGTCTATTGTGCCGAGCACCTGGCCGAACACCTGGCCGCGAAGTTCAGTATCCGCGTGCGCATCACGCACCGGGAGCTCGAGATCGAGAAAGAACTCTAGTCCATGAAAGCCCTCGTTTTCGCCGCCGGCCTCGGCACCCGGCTCAAGCCCCTGACGGACACCATGCCCAAGGCGCTGGTGCCCGTTGCCGGAGAGGCGCTCCTTTCGCGTGTCATGCGCAAGCTCACGGCCGCCGGCTACGACGACATCGTCATCAACGTACACCATTTCGCCGGCCAGATTCGCGACTATGTAGCCGCGCACGACGATTTTGGCGTAAAGGTCTCTTTTTCAGACGAAACCGACCTGCTGCGCGAGACAGGCGGCGGCATCCGCCATGCGGCACCGCTGCTGGCGGGTGACGAGCCCTTCCTGGTCCACAACGTGGACATCCTTTCCAATCTCGACCTGACCTGGTTCCGGGCGCAGCACCAGCCCGGCGACCTGTCCACCATCCTGGTGAGCGACCGCCCCACACAGCGCTATTTCCTCTTCGACGAAGAAGGGCTGCTGGTGGGCTGGACCAACCTCGCCACGGGTGAAGTGCGCAGCCCATATTCGGGCATCGACCCGGATTGCTGCACGCGCCTGGCTTTCGCCGGCATCCACTGCATCTCCCCCGCCATCTTCCCGCTGATGCGCGACTGGCCCGAGAAGTTCGGCATCGTCGATTTCTATCTCTCCGTCTGCCGCTGGCACGCCATCCGGGCCGCCGTCATGCCCGGCCTGGTCCTGCACGACGTGGGAAAAACGGCCGAATTGGCGGAATTGTCCCGAATCGTCGAAAAATTAGCTTGATTTATCATAGGTTTCTCGCTTTTTCTTGTTATCTTTGTATGATTATACACTTACAAGAAACGCAATAAACCATGAATAAATTGAGAATTGGACTTTTTAGCCTGGTATTCAGCGCCCTTCTGGCGTTCGGTGCCCTTTCCGGCTGTACATCTTCCAAAGATATCCTCTACTTCCAGGATATCGATTCCTTCGATGCCCATAAGATCGAGGCGGCCTACGAGCCGGTGATCATGAAAGACGACAAGCTCCAGATCATCATCTCCGGTCCGGACAAGAGCGTGATCTCGCCCTACAACTTCACGCTCAGCGACGAAATGCGGGGCGGCTCCAGCACGACGCAGGCAGTGGTCCCCTATCTCGTCGACTCGCAGGGCTTCATCGACATGCCCGGCCTGGGCCGCATCAAGGTGGAAGGCATGCGCCGTGTGGACCTGGTGAATTTCATCACGGGGATGCTCACCTCCCAGGGCCTGGTCAAGGACCCCGTGGTTTCCGTTTCCTTCCTGAATTTCCGTGTCACCGTCCTCGGTGAAGTCCGCAACCCCGGTACCTACACCGTGCCCAGCGAACGCATCACCGTCCTGCAGGCCCTCGGCATGGCCGGCGACCTGCTGATCACGGCCGACCGCAACGACATCCTCCTGATCCGCGACGTGGATGGCGTACAGACGCACTACTCCTTCGACATCACGAAGAGCGACATCCTCAATTCGCCCTACTTCTACATGCACCAGAACGACGTGATCTACGTGCCGCAGAGCGCCACGCGCATCGCCCAGGGCACCACGGCTACCGGCCTGTGGTCCATCATCCTGAGCTCGACCACCACGCTCATCACGGTCGTAACCTTCCTCATTTCAATCCTCGGCAGATCCTAACCCTTTCTTTCATCCTCGTCATCCATGAGTGAATACACACACACAGACTATAACCACGAAGAAGAGTCGAACATCGACATCAAGAAGATTCTCAACGTGGTATGGGGCCAGCGCTGGATCATCGTAGCCTCCGTGATTTTGTGCCTCCTCCTCGCTTACGCCTACACTCGCGTCACACGGACCCGCTATACGGCCAAAAACAAGATCATGCTCGTGACCAAGGGCAGCAACAATGCCGACATGATCGCCGTCACCGAGATGATCTCCGGTACGTCCAACAGCAAGGTCAGCAACGAAGTCGAGATCCTGCGCTCCCGTACGATGATGCAGAAAGTCGTAGAGGAACTCGGTCTCAACTACACTTATTCCAAGGACCGCCGGGTAAAGACCATCTACTACTACGACAACAGTCCCTTCGATGTCATTGTCGATTCGGTGGAGCATTTCGCCACGCCGCCCCGGGCCACCATCACCTTCGTCCCCCAGGATGAGAACAGCTTCACGATCAAGTCGATCCTGCTGGGTGGCGCCAAGTATCCCTTCGACAACCGCAGCTATCGTTTCGGCGAAGAGATTCCCATCGGCGGCCACAACATCGCCATCGTGCGGACGCACATCGGCAATGTGGAATTCGGAGACAAATATACGGTCTCGATGACGCCTTCCCATCTTTCCGCTAAGGCGCTGGTCGGGAAACTGACGGTTACTGCGAGTTCCACCAAGGCTTATGACCGCAACGATGTCATCAACCTGTCGTACATCGATTTCATCCCCAAACGGGCTGAGAACATCCTCGACTGGCTGGTGATCAAATACAACGAAGATGCCCGCAATTTCAGCTCGCAGGCTACCAGCAATACCATCGAATTCCTCGATGAACGCCTGGGCATCATTGAAGAGGAACTCGGCACCATCGAGAACCGCTTCCAGAGCTACCGCCGCAGCAACACCGTGGTGGACGTGGCCTCGCAGTCGCAGCTGACGCTTTCGACCGACGCCAAGTACGAAGAACAGCTCAACGCCATCGACGTGCAGATCGAGCTGCTCTCCATCATCAAGGACTACGTCTCTTCGATGGACAACGGACTGACCATCATCCCGGCCAACATCGGCATCACCGACGTGGGCCTCAATGCCACCATCAACCAGTTCAACACCCTGCTGATGGAGCGCAACCGCATGCTCGCCAGCTCCTCGGCCTCGAACCCGCTCGTCATCCAGGCCGACAACCAGCTGCAGGACCTGCTCTCCAGCATCGTCTCCTCCGTGCGCAACCTTGAGAAATCCTACAAGCTCCAGCACACCAACGTGAATCAGAAGCTCCGCGAGGCCAAGGGCCGTCTGTCCCAGGTGCCGATCCAGCAGCAGGAGATTTCCAGCTTCGAGCGCCAGCGCCAGATCAAGGAGCCGCTCTACATCCTGCTGCAGCAGAAGAAAGAAGAGGCCATGATCTCGCTCTACGCCATCTCCGACCAGTGCAAGGTCATCGACTCGGCCCAGAACACCGCCGCGGCGACCTCCCCGAACCGGAAGATGATCTACCTGATGGCCTTCCTCCTGGGCCTCATCATCCCGCCGGGTATCTTCTTCCTGCGCCAGGCCCTCAAGAGCAAGGTTGAAGGCAAGCTCGACATCACCAGCCGGACCAACATCCCCATCCTGGCCTCCATCCCCGTCAACGAGAAAGGTTCCCAGCTGATGGAAGTCACCGGTCGCGAACCGTTCGAAGAGACCATGCGTATCCTCCGGTCCAACGTCCGTTACCTTGGCCACAAAGTGTTCCAGGTGACGTCGGGTGTCCCGGGCGAAGGCAAGAGCTACATCTCCTCCAACCTTGCGATGACCCTGGCCCATACCGGACTCAAGGTGCTGATCGTCGGTATCGACCTTCGCAAGCCGCAGCTGGCCAAGATCTTCGACATCCATCAGTCGCACCACCAGGGCCTTGTCCCCTTCCTGGCCGGCAAGACCGACGACCTGGACAGCTCCATCGAACATGGCGTGCATGGTGTTCCGACGCTCGACGTGCTGCCGGCCGGCTCCGTTCCGCCGAATCCGTCGGAGCTCATCGAGTCCAAGCGCATGCAGGTAGCCGTCGATTACCTGAAGTCGCTCGGCTACGACTATATCATCTTCGACAGTGCGCCGTACCTCCCTGTGGCCGATGCCACGATCTTCAACCGCTATGTCGATGCCAATATCTTCATGCTGCGCGCCGGCGTCTGCGAACTCCGCTTTGTGGAAGACCTCGACCAGATCTCCCGTGAAAAGAAACTCAACAACATCTATATCGTACTCAACGGCGTGGATATCGCTTCCCGCTCCTACGGCTATCACTATGGCTACGGCTATGGCCACTACGGCTATGGCAAGAACAAGTACGGCTATGGTTATGGCTACGGCTACGGCGACAAGAAGAAGGTCGGAAAGACCGAGGAGCAGGCTGCCGCTGAAGACAGCAAGAAGAAAGCATAATGTGGCCATTCAAGAAGAAAACTTCGTATGGATTCATGGACATCGGTCTCACGGCCGATGTCCATTCTCATATACTGCCGGGTGTCGACGACGGTTCCCCCGATTTCGAGCACTCCGTAGCCATTCTCACCAAGCTGCGTGAGCTGGGTGTCCGGCGTTTCACGCTCACGCCCCATGTCTCCCGGTCGATGTTTCCCAACGAGGCCGCCGACCTGCGGGAACGCTTCGCCCGTTTCAAGGCGCAGCTGCCGCCGGAACTGGCAGGCCTGGATTATCATCTGGGCTCGGAGTACATGATCGACGAGTTCTTCTCCGGCATCAGCGACCGGCTCGGCTATCCCGACGGGCATATCCTGATCGAGATGTCGTACTATGAGCGCAGCCGCGAGATCAAGGAAACCGTTTTCAATCTGCAGATGGACGGGCTGGTGCCCGTCCTCGCCCACCCCGAACGCTATGTCTTCTACCAGAAAGTGTTCGACCGGAAAAAGGGCGTCGCGGAATTGAGAACCCTCTATGACATGGGCTGCGCGATGCAGCTTAACATCATGTCGCTGACGGGTGCCTACGGCGAGCGATCCCTGGCCATTGTCCACTGGCTTCTCGCCAATGACATGTACTCCTACATCGGGACCGACGTCCATTCACCCGGACAGATCGACCATTTCTCGACCGGCCTCCTGCTTTCCGACCCGGAGATGGAGAAAGTGCGCCAGCTGGCCAAAAACAATGAAAACCTTTTCATAAACAAATAGTTAGCTATGTTGAACATTTCCTACTGTTCTGACAAATATCAGTACACCATGGGCAAGTCCTTCTATGAGAATGGCATGAAGGACAAGATCGCCGTTTTCAACCTTTTTTTCCGCAAGGCGCCCGACAACAACAACTGGGCGGTGGTCAGCGGCACGCGCGAAGCGATGCAGATGATCGCCGGCCTGGGCAGCGAAGACATCCATTTCTTCGAGCAGTTCCTGCCGGGTGAAGATTACCGGGAATTCCGGGAATATCTGGCCCACATGAAATTCACGGGCAAGGTTTATGCGATGAAAGAGGGCGAGATCGCCTTCCCGAAAGAGCCCATCATCACGGTAGTCGGCCCCATCATCGAGGCGCAGGTCCTCGAGACGCCCCTGCTCTGCATCATGAACCACCAGATGGCCATCGCCACCAAGGCTTCGCGCGTCACCCGCGCCGCTTCGCATCCGGTGAGCGAGTTCGGTTCCCGCCGGGCCCACGGCCCCTGGGCGGCGCAGTACGGTGCCAAGGCCGCCTTTATCGGCGGATGTGCCAGCACGTCCAACATCCTGACGGGCGTGGAGTTCGGTTTCGAGGCCAGCGGCACCATGGCCCACAGCTACACCACTTCGTTCGGCTGCTCCATCGACGGTGAATACAAGGCTTTCGACACCTATATCAAGACGCATCGCGGCGAGGGACTGATCCTCCTGATCGACACCTTCGACACGCTCAAATGCGGCATCCGGAATGCCATCAAGGCCTTCAAGGCCAACGGCATCGATGACAGTTATCCGCAGGGTTACGGCGTCCGCCTCGACAGCGGCGACCTGGCCTATCTCTCGGTCAAATGCCGCGAGGCGCTGGATGCAGCGGGCCTGAAGAACTGCGAGGTCTTCGCCACCAACTCACTCGACGAGTACATCATCTCCGATCTTGAGAAGCAGGGCGCGGCCATCGACAGCTACGGTGTGGGCGACGCCATCGCCACGAGCAAGCACAATCCGTGCTTCGGAAACGTGTACAAGCTCGTGCAGGTGGACGACGAGCCCATCCTCAAGCGCAGCGAGGACAAGGCCAAGCTCATCAACCCGGGTTTCCAGGTGACGTACCGCATCATCCAGGACGGCAAGTTCAAGGCCGACGTGACCTGTCTGCGCGGCGACTCGTTCGCGCAGATCATCGAGAACTGCGAGGAGCTGCACATCATGGATGAAAACGACGAGACGAAATACACGACCTTCCCGGCGGGTTCTTATACTTGGAAGCAGTTGCAGGAGCTTTCGTTCGAGAACGGTGCCATCATCGAGGACAAGCGCACGATCTTCGAGAAGCGCGACTACTACAAGGCCAACCTGGCCTCGTTCAACGAGACGCAGACGCGTATCATCAATCCGCACTATTACAAGGTGGACATTTCCGACGACCTGTACGACCTGAAGATGCGGCTCATCAACCGGCTCATCCGCCAGATCAACAAGATGCAGGAAGATGAGTCGGGCGCGCCCAAGAACTACACGCACGTGGTGGTCGACATGCTCTACGATTTCATCGACGGTTCGCTGGCCTGTGCGAATGCGGAGAATGCGGTGGCTGAGAGTGTGCGTGTGATCAACCGCTACCCTACCGACCAGGTGCTCTACGTGGTGGACCATCATCCGGTGAACCACTGTTCGTTCAAGTCGCAGGGCGGACCCTGGCCCGCGCACTGCGTGATGCAGACGCATGGCGGCGAGATCCACGAGGCTTTCTACAAAGACGTGACGCTGCCCGAGCATCGTCCTTCGAAGAAGAACATGTTCTTCAAGGGTCTCAATCCCAAGAAAGAGCAGTATTCCGGCTATGAAAGCCACAACGTCGAAGGCATCGAACTCAGCACGGTGCTGACGCCCAACGTCCTGGTCAGCGGCATCGCCACGGAATACTGCATCCGCGAGACCTGCTACGACCTCGTCAAATCGGGCCACAATGTCTTCGTCCAGGAAGCCGCCCTCGGCTACATCGACAAAGAAGGCCATGAACGCACGCTCAACGAGCTCGCCCGCATTGGCGTGAAGATTGTATAGTAGACGGGATATGTTTTGGAGGAGATTATATTGCTTCTGGGAGCGTAGCCGCCCGTGGCTCATGAACGGGAGGGGCCCATCGCAAAGCGATGGGAGGGACGAGCAATCTTTGATTGCGAAGGCGAGCAGAAGCAATATAATCTCAGGAAAAACATATCTGATCATTGCCTTTCTTCTTCTGATATCATTTTCTGTATCAGGAAGAAATTACCCTCGATATTATCGTTATCTTCAAGATTCTGTCGTCAATCGGATTGATTCGCTGGCGGTGAACGACACTTTGCCGGCACTCGATTCCGCCAAGATGGCCCGCATCGCCGACTCGATCCGACTCAAGGCCGTCTACGACTCGCTCGACTATATCTTCTGGCACGAGATCGACACCACCACCCTTCCCGAATTCGACACCCTCACCCGCGCCTACTTCGACTCCCTCGCCCGCTTCCTGCCCGATACCAACGATATCAAACGCGCTATCCGCCGTATCCACAAAGAAGAACGCGACAGCCTCCGGGCCTCCAAACCCCGCATCATCGAAACCTTCGTCGTCCCCGACTCCCTGTACTACCGTCGACTGCTCGTCTGGACATCCGACAAATACTATAACGAATACCACGAAAGCCACCTCGACACCACCGCCAACAGCAACTTCTATGAACTGCCGATGATGAAAAAAGACATCGACGGCAGCTACCTCGGCACGGCCGGCTCCGCCGCCCTCTACCATAACTGGTTCAAACGCGAAGAAGCCCCCGACGCGCCCATGTTCACCCCGTACATCGGCGACGCCCTCACCGACGAGACCGTCCAGCAGTTCAATACCAAGATGCCCTATACCGAACTCGGCTTCTGGGGCACGCCGCTCGCCGCCAAAAACCTCGAAGAGTCGAACCTGTGGCTCCGCTCCACGCAGAACATCACCCCCGAATTCAATTTCACCCTCGCCTACCGGCGCCTCGGTTCCCGCGGCATGCTCGCCCATGAGAATACCAACCACCGCAACACCTTCATCCTGGCCAACTATATGGGCAAGCGCTACTTCGCCAACTTCGGCCACATCCGCCAGCGTATCGAACGACAGGAAAACGGCGGTATCCAGGATTCCTTCTGGATCCGCGACACGACCGTGGAAGCCAAGTCCATCGACGTCAACCTTACCAGCGCAGACAACCTCTACAAGCGCCGCAGCACCTTCATCCACCAGACACTCAACGTTCCGCTCAACTTCTTCCGCAAGGACCGCGACTCCCTCGCCTTGGGCGAAGGCACCATGGCCCAGATCGGCCACAGCGGCGAATTCACCACCTACAGCAAGCTCTACACCGACGAGATCGCCACGAACGACAAGAGCGGCCGCGCCTTCTATTTCAACCAGTTCAACATCAACGAGACCAATAGCTCCGACGAGCTTGCTGTCCGCAATTTCGAGAACCGCTTCTTCATCAAGCTGCAGCCTTTCGCCCCCGACGCCATCCTGGCCAAGATCAACGCCGGCGTAGGCTACCAGATCCTGTCGACCTACGGCTTCAAGCCCAGCGACTATCTGACAGGCCGGAAATGGGACACCCAGCACAACCTCTATATCTATGGCGGCGTGTCGGGGCAGCTCAAGAAATATATTGCCTGGAATGCCGATGCCGACTACTATCTGGCGGGCTACCGCATGTTCGACTTCGACATCGACGCGAAGCTCCGCCTCTCGGTCTATCCCATCGCCCAGGGCATCCATCTCACCGGCAAGTTCCACACCGGCCTCCGGACCCCGCATCCCTTCGAGCAGCATATCTACCTGAACCACCACAAGTGGGACAACGATTTCTCGAAAGTGTCGAAGACCACGATCGAGGGACGGCTGGAAATTCCCAAATGGCGGCTCGATGCGCAGTTCGGCTATGCGCTGGTGGCGAACATGCTCTACTACGACACGCTGGCCGTAATCCGGCAGTACGACAAGCCCGTGAGCATCATGAGCGCGTATCTGCGCAAGGATTTCACGGTCTGGCACCTGCATTTCGACAACCAGGTGCTGTTCCAGCTGACGTCGGCGCCGGAAGACGTGCTGCCGCTGCCGAAGCTGACGCTCAACCTGCGCTGGTATTTCGACATCGATGTCGTGCGCGATGTCATGAACCTGCAGCTTGGCGTGAACGCCATCGCCAACACGCTCTGGTATGCGCCGACCTACAGCCCGGACCTGGGCCAGTTCTATGCGCAGAACAAGGAG
>JAEEGI010019600.1_pt1 | contig 13625 bp, 11 predicted proteins | sample 8958751 | NCBI WGS metagenome assembly JAEEGI01 (sample SAMN16246545, study PRJNA631951) | gut metagenome | biome: gut microbiome; feature: rumen; material: KS-attached | host: Bos | place: Iran: Karaj | collected 2018-10
GAGGTGATGCCGTCCCAGAGATGGATGACCATCTTCTCCGCGCCGAGGGCTGCTGCCATCTCCGCATTCTGCGTAAAGCGCCGGAAGGCGTCCTCGAGTTCGTCGTGACCGCCTTTAGAGATGTTCTCGCCGATGCTTTTCTGCGCGTGGTAAGCCGGTACGGAAATCCCGCTTCCGCGAACCGCCGCAATGATATCGGGAATCTTTTCATACCAGTCCGTGTACATCATGAACTCAAAGCCGTCGCATTTGAGTTCCTTCGAAAAGCTCTCTAGAAGCCGGTAATCCCTGCCGTTCGGGCGGCCGATCAAAGAACCGGTCGAGCATAAAACTTTCGCCATAATATCCTCCTTAAAGCACATCTTCGGATGCGCTTATTCCGGCCCCCACAACCGGTACATATAACCCCTGCTAGCCCCGGAAACTCTCCTCCGGTCCGAGATAGGAACGGCTCGGTGCCTCTCCCTCCGGGAAGATTACGAGCTTCTCAAGAACGAAGTTCGGCGAGAGCGCATAGAACGTAAGCGTATTCACGCCTGCCGAAAGGTCCACGGCAACCTCGGTCTCACGAATATTGTTCAGTACGCCCGCGGCCCACGGATCGTTGCCGTCGCCGACGCGGAAGCCCTCCGGGATCGCGTTCACCTTCTTCATCTTTCCGCCGTTCACGCCGAGTCCGAAGTAAAGCTCCGGCGTCCGTACGGGCGGATTGCTCGGGTTCGACATAACCCTTACAATGTAACGTCCGGCGCGCGGCACAACGAAGCGATAGGTAACGCCCGGCGCGTCCTTTCCTGTCCATGTGACGTCCTGCGGGAAAGCCTTCACCGCCGAAAGCGTGCGTCCGTAATCCGGAAGGATCTCGAAACGTCCGCGCTTCGTGTCGTTCTTTTCGTAGAAATGCTCCGCCTCGATAGAGATACAGCGGCCGATCATCGCGCCCTCGCCGTAAACCTTCGAAAGCTTCGGCATCGCGTGAATCGTCTCACTCATATCGACGCTGTCCTCCGCGCAGTACACGAAGGTGCCCTTCTCCAACGCGGCGGGAACGCAAACCGGAACCCGCACACGGATATGACCTGCGGCTCCGTGAATCAAAATCTCAAAAATGGTACAGCCCTTCACCTTCGAACGGTCCAAAGTAACCTTCAGAAGAAGAAGGCTTTCGGGCTTCACCTTTCCGCTCGTCTTCGAAACGGTGAGAGCCTCCGGGCTTTCTACGGTAAATGCTACAGGTTTCGCCGAAGCCGTCGAAAGCGCGATCAGACCGTACTCCGCGTCGGGACGCAGGAAGGCTCCCATCGTAAGTACCCGCGCCGTCCAGGGCGTTCCCTCGGTATGCTGCCCGGTTCCCGGGATCGATACGATCAGACGGTCCTTGTCCGCAGGGGTGAATGTGCACTTCACGGGATTCTGGCACTCTTCCTCGCACCAGTACTTGAAGCCGATGTGCTCCGACATGCCCATGCCGTACCATTTGCCGTTATGAATCGTATGAAGCTCTTCGGTAAGCGCGCGGTCAAGCGCGTAGCAGGCGTCGATCTGCTTAGCAAGCTTCAGAGCATAGGTGCTTCCGAACGAAGCGTAGGCCTGGTTCTGCGTGGCGAGAAGCCACATCTTCTGCAGATTAAGATTCGCCACCAAAGGCAGATAAACAAGCTCGTAGTAGCCGAAGGCGGCCTCCTCGGAAATCTCCGCGCGAAGCTTCTCCGCTTCGCCGATCAGCCGGTCGCACTCAGCAATCAGACGGTCGCATTCACCGAAAGCGAAAGGCGCGTATACGCCAGCGTTCATGGCCTCCGCCCGTCTCGCGCCGGTAATCTTCGTATATCCGCGAAGGAGTTCCGCCATCTTCGCGCACTCGTAGCTGTCGGCAAGCCCCGCGAAATGCTTCTTCGGAAAATCCTTCGTATAATTGACCGCGCTATGCAGGTCGCTCGTTCCGTAGCGGTCGAAATCGTAGGCGAGGTCGAGGAAGTACGCGAGCGGATACTCGTTACTGAAGATATCGCCGACGTTTACGATCCAAAGCTCGCGGATGCCGTTATCGTAGGCGGTCGTCATCTGCTCCCATACCTTCGGAAGGAAGGAGGTGTTGAACCACTCGAAGGAAATCGGATAGCCGTGGTAATCGAAATGATAATACATTCCGTAGCCGCCCTTGTGGTCGCGCATCTCGGGCGTCGGCAGCGTGCGGAGGTTTCCGTAGTTGTCGTCGCAGAGCATCAGCGTAACGCCCTCAAGCTCGGGATCCCCCATCAGGCCGGGCGTCGTCTCGTCGCCGTAGAAATACGGCTCCACCTCTTTATAAAGGGCAAGCATTCTCGGAACCCTATCGAGATCCTTGTTCACATGCTTTTTGATCAGTCCGTTCTGCGTTTTAAGAACGCGCCGCAGCAGGTCGATGTTGTCGGCAAGCGTCGCCTCCCTGCCGAGAATAGCCGTATCCGCTTCGCCGCGCATTCCGACCGTGATGACATTTTCAAACTTTCCGCTTCTCTTAAGGCCGTCCTCCCAGAAGCGGGTGATGCCTTTTTCGTTCGTGTTGAAGTTCCAGGCGTCGCCGTACACGGAATCCTTGCCGCGCACATAGCGGTACTCTTCGCCCTGGCGGCAGCACGGCTCATGATGGGAAGCACCCATGACAACACCGAGTTCATCCGCGAGGATTGCGTTCTCAAGTCCCGGACCGTCGTTCGGGAAGATTGCCGACCACATGGCGGGCCACAGGTAGTTGCCCTTCAAGCGGAGCAGCAGTTCAAATACATGCGCGTACACCTTTGCGTTGAAGCCGCCGTAATTCTTCGTGCAGAAATTGCCGAAGGCAGGCCATTCGTCGTTGATAAAGAAACCGCGGAAACGGACCGACGGCTCCTTCGAAACAAAATGAAAACCCTCTTCAAGCGTAAAGCGGTCAAGCTTTGCGGGCTTCATATCAAGCCAGTCGATAAAGGGCGATACGCCGAGCATCTCGGACAGATGGAACAGCCCGTAGACGGTTCCGCGCTTCTCGCTTCCCGCGATCACCAACAGCTGTGCAAAATCCCCCTTTGCTCCGTTCACGAAAAGCTTCTTCGGAACATCACGTAACAGCGTAAAAGAATACACCTCACGCTTGCCTTCGATCTCCTTTAATGAGATAAATCCTGCCTTATCAAGCTTTGAAAGGGCGTTACATTTGCCGACGGTACCGAACAGAACCGGCGCGGTAACGGCTTCCGCCTGCACGGCTTCCTTCACCGAAAGCAGCTCCGGCTTCTTTCCGAATACCGCTTTAATGTCATCGCAGACGCGGTCCGCAATCTTACGAACGCCGCTCCACTCTCCCTCATCATATAAAAGAGATGCCTTCCGGCTCTTTATAGTGTGTGCTGACAGAACATATTCCATACGTTTCTCCTCCGATGTGAGATAGAACTTCCAATACCCCTTTAGAATAGCAGAAAGCGCCGCGGTTTGCAACGAAAAGGCGAGGACGGGAGGCGGTTTTTGTGAAAGTGCAGGGGTGGCTTTAACATTTTTCGGAAAACCCCTTGACAGTGTAACAGTGTTACGCTATAATAACCATCGTAACAATGTTACGGAGGTGAGTACATGGAAGAAGGCAACCTGATTTCCAAACGGGAACTGCTGAGCCGCTACGGAATCTCGTACGGTGCGCTGTACCGGTGGAAGCGAAAGGGACTGATTCCCGATGACTGGTTCATCCGGAAATCCACGCCGACCGGGCAGGAAACGTTCTTTCCGGAAGCGTTGATCTGCGAACGCGTCGAGCGGATTCTCGAAACGAAGAACGAGGTTCTTTTGGACGATCTTGCGGGGGAACTTTCCGGGGAAGAACGGCGGAACGCCTTTCTGGTCATCGACACACCGTATGGGGAGAAGTCCTTTAAACTGAACGATGTCCGCTCCGTTTCCCTGGTCGGGACCGACGGGAAGAAGACGGACATCACAAAGCAGGTAAAAGAATATTTATCCGATGGGAGGAACACATTATGAATATTTCGGGTTCGGGCGCCCTTCCGGGCGGCGTTTATGATGACAGCATTCACATCAGCGGAAGCGGAAAGATTACCGGAAACGCTTCCTGCACGGAGTTTCACTGCTCCGGTTCCGGACGGATTGAGGGCGACCTCATGTGCCAGAATGATTTTCGCTGCAGCGGTGCCTGCAAGGTAATGGGCGCGTTGCTTGCGGATTCCGTCACAATCTCCGGTTCCTGCGCCTGCGAAAGCACGGTGACGGTGAAGCGCGCTATGATGGTCTCCGGCGCGTTCCGCTCCGGCTCGGTGGTTGCCGGGGATTTTCGCTCAAGCGGCGCGGCAACGGTCAACGGCGATATCTCCGCCGATCTGATTAAGTCGAGTGGGCGGATCGTATGTAACGGACTGATGAACGGCGATTCCATCGATATCCGGTTCGGCGGAGACTCCTCCGCGGACAGCGTCGGCGGAAGCAGCATTCAGATTCAGCCGGGCAATTCCGCAGGCGGTTTTATCCGCACAGTCGTCCGGAAGCTGTTCGATAAGGAAGCCGGCTGCTTCAAGGTTGCCGGTTCAATTGAGGGTGACGAAATCTACCTCGAGGGCGTAACGGCCGAAACCGTAACCGGGCGCGTCGTAACGATCGGCCCCGGCTGCAGCATCGGCAAGGTCTTCTACAACGAAGCGGCCGATATCTCGCCGGACGCCACCGTCGGGGACGTAGAGCAGTTGGTCGGCTAAGGGTGCGATCACAGGCAATTCTTTTCGGGGACATATCCGCAGTGTGTCTTCTCAGAAACCAAATAGGGCTGTCGCCGGTGCGACAGTCCCTCCTTTTATACCCACGCTACAGAAAACCACAAGGGCCGTCGCCGGTGCGACAGCCCTTATCTGTTTATGCCCTACTCCCTTTTTGCATGCGGGTGCTGTTTTTTACTACGGCGGACAGAAGTTTTTCGGCTTTCCGTAGTAATCCGGCAGACTTTTTTGAGGCTGAAAACCGGCAATTCCCGCCTGATTACTACGGAGAGCCGGAATAATCGAGCGGTCCGTAGTACAAATGAGCTTCTATGTCCGGAGAAATTACTGAATTCCGTGATCTTTTACTACGGAATAGTGTATATATTTTCGTTTGCCGTAGTAAAATGGCTTCAGAAGGCTGGAAAGGGCCTTGAATTCCGGAAATCTTTACTACGGACTTATTCTTTTTCCCGAATTATCGTAGTAAATATCCGCTGTGTGTCTTTTCAGAAGCGAAACAGGGCTGTCGCACCGGTGCGACAGCCCTGTCTTACTGGAATAATAACAGTTATGTTTACTGGATTAATAACAGTTATGCTTACCGGATTAATAACAGCCCTTATCTTACGGAATAATATAGCAGTCATTATTATGGAAATATAGCAGTCTTTTTGTTTTATGGGAAAATGTAACAGTCATAGCGGATTGCTTTTCCGCTCAGGTTATAATCCGGCTTGTGGTCTGCGAGGAACGGACCTTTGAGCGGGCGCTTCACAATCAGCCGGTGCGGACCGGCATTGACGGCCGCTTCGAACAGTTCCTCCTCGTCTTCGCAGGGCTTCTCGAGTCCGTGGATCAGCTGGAATTTCTTCTTCACGAGGGCGCTCTTCTGTCGCTTCGGGAACATCGGATCAAGAAGAATCACGTCAGGCCGTTCGGGAAGGTCCCGCATACCTTCGATGCTGTCCCCTTTTACGAGCTCCATGCGCGCAAGGATGTCCGCAAGCTCCGGATCCTGACGCCCACGGGTAAGCGCGTCCGAAAGAAGCTCGGCGATGACCGCGTCGCGCTCATACATCCGCACGTGAAACCCGGCGGCCGCAAGCAGAAACGAATCCTCTCCGAGCCCCGCCGTGGCATCGATTGCCGTCGGGTGCTCCCCGAAGGAGTTTCGTTTCGCCGCCTTCACCAAAAGTTCTCCCGCAAGGCGTCCTTTCGTAACCCGCGGGAGCAGATGTCGGAAGTCTCCCGTTACGGAAAGCTCTCCGTCCGTCAGAACGAGCCCTTCCTCGGTTTTCTTTAATTCCATCATTCGTAAAATGTAAACTCTCCGCACCGGATGGCAAAATTCCATCATCCGTTAAGTGTAAATTCTCCGCACCGGATGGCAAAATTCCATCATCCGTTAAATGTAAACTCTCCGCACCGGATGGCGAGCATCACCATGTCGCGGTAACGGAACTCCCAGACATTTTCTTCATTTCCCTGGCGAATCTCGGTAATGAATGCCTTCGCCGGAAGGTCAACCTCTTTCAAAAACTCCGCGGACGAATCCAGTGAAAGCGTCACTTCGTTCCGACGCTCGCAGAAATCCATCTCGGGAATCGTAATCAGCTCATAACCGGGCGCATCCTGCGTTGCCGCGGAAACCGCCGTAATCTTATAGCTTCTTCCGGCTTCCTCCACCGTAACATCCAGTCCGACCGAACGCGACAGAAGCGCTCCGAACATGATCGGAGCATCGGCCTTGAAGCTCTTCGTGAAATAATCCGCGGGAAGCTCTTTCTTGACGCGTGCAAGGGCGTCGCGGATATTCGCCTCGACCCTGCCGTCGCCGTAATCGTCGAAGTGGGCACGGCGTTCCTTAATAGCCTGCTCCGCTTCCAGATAGTAGCGATAGGCGTTCTCGAAGCTCTGGTCAACACCGCTTCCGGTCTCAAAAAGACCGCCGAGACGGAGCGCCACATCCGCGAATTTGCCGTCGAAGCCGCCGCCCGCGAAATAATCCCGGTTTTCGTGATACATGGACGCAATGATATTGGCGGCAGCCGTCGGGCTCTTCAGACACCCCTTGCCCTTAAGGAACATATCCGCCAGCTTGTACATCGATTCGAACAGTCCGTGCGCCGCGCCGACGCTGAAATACTGAAAGGCCTTCTCGTATTCCGGCACGCCTCCGTTGCATCGTCCGTAATAGTAGATGTATCCGAGCGAATTGTAATAGGAGGCATCGCCGGTCAGATCCACAAGCTTTAAAAAACAGTCCCTTGCAATCTCCCAGTTGCCAGGGAAGACCTTGTTTCCGTCTCCGTAGCTTCCGTATCCTTTCGCATGAAGGGCAACCGGCCAGTCATGCGCGCAGCCGTACTCCACCGCTTCGCGGAAATGCTCCGTTTCTTCTTCGGGCAGTTCGTTCATGCGGTCCACATACGTCTCGATAAATTTCCGTTCCTTTTCTTCCTGTTTCTTCGTCATAACGACCCCTTTACCGGTCTTATCGGACAGCTACATCGTAAAGCAGCTCCACACAGCCGTCGATTCCGAAGGTGCTCGAGTTCAGCGTCATGTCGTAATTCTGCGCCTTGCCCCACTCACAGTCGGTGTAGTATTTGTAATGATTCGCTCTTGCCTTGTCGCGCTTTCTGAGCGTCTTCTCGACGTCATCCTTCTGGAAGCCGTACTCCGAAACGGCCCTCTCCGCCTTGTTTTCCATGTTGCCGTGGATGAAGACGTGCAGCGCGTCCGGATAATCCTTCAGAATGAAATCCGCGCAACGGCCTACGATTACGCAGTTTTCCTTGTTGGCGATGTCCTTGATGATATCGGACTGCACAACGAAAAGCTGGTCCTGCAGCGGAAGCATGTTCCCGCCGAACACCATTCCCGCGTAGGTCATGTTGCTTGCAATATTAAACAGAAGGCTTCCGGTGATGTGTTCCCCCTGCTCCTCGATGAAGTCCTTCGCCAATCCGCTTTCCTTGGCAACGCGGTCGATCAGTTCCTTATCGTAGTAAGCATAGCCGAGCTTCTCGGCAAGCTTCTTTCCGATCTGACGTCCGCCGCTTCCGCATTCGCGGCTGATGGTAATAATCTTCTTCATAGTGCACACCTCCTTAATCCTTTTGGGATTTTATTAATTATACCACAGAATCATTCCGCGGAAAAGGAGATTCTTGCATTTTTCTTTCATCCGTCATATACTGTAACCGTTCCGATTCTAATTATTCAAGCGGGGTTGACATGGTATTTAACAACATATTGGAAGCAATCGGGCATACGCCCATCATCCGTTTACAGCATATGGTCGGTCCGGACAGCGCCGAAGTCCTCGTAAAGTTCGAGGGTCTTAACGTCGGCGGATCCATCAAAACAAGGACCGCATACAATATGATCCTTGCCGCCGAGAAGGAGGGCCTCATTCATAAGGACACCGTCATAGTCGAGCCCACAAGCGGCAACCAGGGCATCGGCCTTGCACTGATCGGTGCGGTACGCGGTTACCGGACCGTCATCGTTATGCCGGATTCCGTCAGCGAGGAGCGCCGCAAGCTCGTGCACCACTACGGAGCCGAGGTCATTCTGATCCACGACGCCGGCGACATCGGCGCCTGCATGGAGGAGTGCCTTAACACCGCTCTTAAGATGCAGAAGGAAGACCCGAACGTCTTCGTTCCGCAGCAGTTTTCGAACCCGAACAACCCTCTCGCCCACAAATACCACACAGGCGTCGAGATTCTCGAGCAGGTTGCCGGTCCGATTCACGGCTTCTGCTCCGGTATCGGTACCGGCGGCACCATCTCCGGAATCGGTGAGGTACTTAAGACGCAGAACCCGGACATCCTGATCTGGGCCGTGGAGCCGGAGAACGCCGCGATCCTGTCGGGCGGTTCCATCGGAACGCACCTGCAGATGGGCATCGGAGACGGCATCATCCCGGACAACCTGAACCAGAACATCTATTCCGACATATACATCGTCACGGATGAGGTTGCCCTTAAGACCTCCCGCGACCTTTCCGCCAAGGAAGGCATCCTCTGCGGCATCTCGAGCGGAACGAATGTTGCCGCCGCCCTCGCGATGGCGAAGAAATTAGGCCCCGGCAAGACCGTCGTTACGGTTCTTCCGGACACCGCCGAACGCTACTTCTCAACGCCGCTGTTTGCGAACGAATAAAACAAGCGCCGATTCCCACCCGGGGACCGGCGCTTTATTTTCATTATCGCTCCGACGCAGACTGTCAACTTTCGATACAAACTGTCGGTTTTCGAAATCATCGGTTTCCGATGCGGACGCTCGAAAGAGCCTTCTCGAGCACATTCCTGTGCGCTTCGTCGGTGCACACCGTGAATAAAAGGCTGTCCTGCGCATCATAGTAATAATATACCTTCACCGGAACGGTTCCCGAGGTATCCTCGTAGGAAATACGACGTGCCTTATAATCTCCGGCGCCGAATGCCACGTCCTCCTCCCTTGTGAAGGAATAACTGTCGTCGCTTTCGAACGCTTCCATCAGCTCATCGATATCGGTGCTTGCGTCGATCCTATTGACCGCGAGATAAAACTTATCCTCGCTTCCGTTCACGCCGAAGCGGTCCATATAGACTTTGTCCGAGGAGTTTAAAAGAATCTTTTCGTACTTAAGCTGCGACGAATCAAACTCGAGCGTATAGTCAAACTCCTTCGAAATGAAGGTCTTCCTCGTATTCATGTAATGCATCGCGAGAAGGACAACCACCATCAGAAAGGCGGCCGTCAGCAGAATATAAAGCCCGATTTTCAGTGACTTGTTACCGGGCTGCTTAGTTTCTTCCTGTTTTTCCTGTGTTTCCTGCTTATCCATTGTTGCAAACTTACCTCAAATGTGATATAACACCATTTTATACGAAAAAGGACAGGAAAGCAACGATTTCCTACATGGCATTTTCCGCCCCGATTCGCTATAACGGAGATAACAATCCGAGGAGAAACGATGATTCACGATTCCCATACAATCGACATGTGCACCGGCTCCCTGCCGAAGAAGATGCTTCGCTTCGCCGTGCCGCTCATTCTGTCCAGCCTGTTGCAGCTTCTGTTCAACGCGGTGGACCTGGTTGTCGTTGGCCAGTTTGTGGACGATACCGCGGTGGGCGCCGTCGGCTCGACCGGCTCTTTGGTGAATCTGATTACGAACCTGTTCCTCGGGCTTTCGGTCGGTACCAACGTGCTCGTTGCGCGTTATGTGGGCTCCGGACTTGAGGAAGATGCTTCCGAAACGGTCCACACTTCGCTTTGCGTGAGCGTGGTCTGCGGAGTTTTCCTCGCTGCCGTCGGCATGGTTTTCGCCCGCCCGATGCTTGTTTTAATGGGATCTCCGGCAAATGTCATAGACCAGGCCGCCCTTTACCTCCGCATCTACTTCCTCGGCATGCCGATCATGATGGTTTATAACTTCGGAAGCGCGATCCTTCGGGCAATCGGCGACACGAAGCGTCCGCTCTACTACCTGACTGCCGCGGGATTGGTCAACGTGTTCATGAACCTGTTCTTCGTGCTCGTATTAGGGCGCGGCGTGGACGGCGTAGCGTGGGGCACGGTCATCTCCCAGCTGCTTGCCGCCGTTTTGATTATCAATAACCTGTACCGTTCGACGCACTGCTGCCGCTTCATTCCGTCGAAACTGAAGATATCCGGGCAGAAGCTCGCAGGAATCGCCAGGATCGGAATCCCCGCGGGACTTCAGGGCTGCATCTTCTCGGCGTCAAATGTTCTGATTCAGTCATCAATTAACTGGTTTGGCGACGAGGCCGTCTCCGGGAGCGCCGCTGCTGCCAACATCGAAGGCTTCGTTTACGTTTCGATGAACGCCTTCCACCATACCGTTTTAAGCTTTACCGGCCAGAATTACGGCGCGCGAAACTATAAGCGCGTCCGCCAGTCGCTCCTTTACGGCCTGCTGTTCGTAACCCTTGCGGGCGGAATTCTCGGAAACCTTGTCGTTCTATTGCGCGTTCCGCTCCTGCACTTATACATCAGCGGTCCCGAGGCGATTTCCTACGGCGTAACCCGTATCATCGGCATCAACACGCTCTATTTCTTCTGCGGCACGATGGATGTCGCGGTGGGCTGCCTGCGTGGCGTCGGCTTCTCGCTGATCCCGATGTTCGTGTCCCTTGCGGGCGTGTGCGGCTTCCGCGTCATATGGATTTTCACCTATTTCCGCTCGCACCACACGCTTTCGGTGCTGTTCGCCTCGTATCCGATCAGCTGGACCTTCACATTTGCCGTACACATGCTCGTTTTCGCAATCTGGTGGGTGAAGAATCGTAACAACGCTCGCCGTGCGTCCTTCTGATTTGCTTTTTCGCGGCAAATGTGATAGAATAACGGACTATAGTGGGATTTTTCAAGGGAGTTAAGAAATCGTGGAAGAAGAAACCAAGACAATGGAGACCAAACCTTCGTTCATCCGAAAAGCCGCCGGCGGCTGTCGGAGGGGTTTTTGCGGGCTTCGCGCGTTCCTTAACAAGCCGTTCTTCCGGTATAAACTTGTGCAGGTGTACCTGCTTTCCTTCTTTACGACATACATTGTGGAAGGGCTTTCGCACTACCGGCATCTGCCGCAGCTCCTGCATGTCGTTAAGCATCCTCTGATCTTTTTAACCAACATGCTGATCGTATCGCTCCTGTTCATTCCGCCGATATTATTCCGGCGCAAGGCGTTTTTCTATACGTTATCCTTTATTCTCTGGCTGACGGTGGGCGTTGTCGATTTCATCGTCCTTCATAACCGTGTCACGCCGTTCAACGCCAACGATTTCAAAATGCTCAACGACGCCCTTAATGTCGTCGTGCATTACTTCAAATTCTATGAAATTGCCGCGGTAATCATTCTGATTGTCCTCGGCGTAACCGGTCTCGTAATGGCCTTCCTGAAATTCCCGAAGACGAAGAATCCGGTTAACTTAAAGAAGACCGGCGTACTTGCGCTGGTTCTGTTCCTTGCGCACCTCGGGCTCGTTCTCGGAAGCGTCAAGGTCGGCATTATGAAGCATACCTTCCCGAACCTCGCGAACGCTTACCAGGATTACGGTCTTCCGTACTGCTTTGCCTGCAGCATCGTGGATAAGGGCATTAAGAAGCCGTCCGGGTATTCGAAGGGCTCTGTGCAGGAGGTTATCGAAACCCTTCCCTCGCCTACGCCCGTTGTGACGGAGACCAACGCGGAGAAGCCGAATATCATCTTCATCCAGCTGGAATCCTTCTTCGATCCGAAGCGGATCCGCGACATCAAATTCGAAGAGGACCCGATTCCGAATTTCACGCATCTGTATAACCATTACTGCTCCGGTCTTCTGACCGTTCCGAGCATCAGCGCCGGAACCGCCAACACCGAATTTGAGGTGCTGACCGGCATGAATATGGCGGACTTCGGCTCCGGAGAATACCCGTACCGTACCATTTTACAGAGCAGCACATGCGAAAACCTGGCATTTGTCTTAAAGCCCCTGGGGTATGCATGCCATGCGATCCATAACAACACCGCCACCTTCTACGGGCGGAACGTCGTCTTTTCAAACCTCGGTTTTGATACGTTTGACAGCATCGAGACCATGTCGAATGTCGAAATGAACGCCCTCGGCTGGGCCAAGGACAAGGTGCTCTACCGCGAGATCAACGCGGCGCTGAACTCGACCCTCGGCAAGGATTTTATCTTCACGGTTTCCGTGCAGGGACACGGAAAGTATCCGGATGAAGAAATTCTCGACGCGTCCATCCCGCTGACGAAATTAAGCGACGCCTATGACGACTCTACTATATACGGTCTTCGTTATTACACGACGCAGTTAAATGAGATGGATGCCTTCATCGGAAGCCTTGTCGCGAACCTTTCCGAGCGGAATGAGAAAACCGTTCTGGTGCTTTACGGCGACCATCTTCCGGGCTTCGACTTCGAGCCGGAGGACCTTACGAGCGGTACGCTTTTACAGACCGAATATGTCATCTGGACGAATTTCGAGACCGAGGTCGTTCACAAGGACCTGTATTCCTACCAGCTTGCCGCATATGTGCAGGATCTGATCGGTCTGCATGAGGGACTGATCCCGAGACTGCATCAGTCGCATTTCGTCGACGAAGAGGAAACCGAGGAGAAATACCTCGAGGATCTGCGCGTTCTTTCCTACGATATGCTTTACGGCAATCAGTACTGCTGGGAAGGCGTCAACCCGTACAGCCCGACCGTTTTGACATACGGCTTCTACCGGCCGGATCCGACTTCGATGCACGCGGTTTACGACTCGGCCAACGACACCTACTATCTGACGGTATACGGCACGGATTTCACGCCGTACAGCTATATATTCATTAACGGCGAGCGGTATAAGGATACGATCTACGTATCCGATACGGAGCTGTTCCTGCCCCGCATCACGTTAAATGACAGAGACGCCGTCTCCGTCGGCGTGTGGAATGACGGTAACCTGTACCGGACGTCTCCGGCAATCCGCTTCCGTATGGAAGAATATCAATAAGCGAGGTTTCGTTTCATGAGCAAAAAGCAACTGTCCTACCTTTTCTGCGGGATTCTTTCGGGAGTCGGCGTGTTCCTTCTCATTCTCGGGATTTCGCAGTCATCGCAGATGATCACCGAAGACGACCGCCTGTTTTCGCATATGTTTCTGACGATCCCGGGAGTTCTCGCAATCGGCTCGGGACTTCTGTGTCTGACACGAAAGAACCACCGGTCCGCGGCAGGGGTTGTTATCACAAACTTCTTCTACACGCTTCTCGGTGGTTTCCTGATTGAATGTTTTGTTTTCCAGTTTCTGCACTTCGGTCTATCTAGACCGCAGCCCAAGCTTACGATTCCCGCAGGGCTTACCTGCCTTTGCTACGGTTTTCTGTTTATGATCTTCCACA
>JAEEGI010019604.1_pt1 | contig 13623 bp, 12 predicted proteins | sample 8958751 | NCBI WGS metagenome assembly JAEEGI01 (sample SAMN16246545, study PRJNA631951) | gut metagenome | biome: gut microbiome; feature: rumen; material: KS-attached | host: Bos | place: Iran: Karaj | collected 2018-10
GCTAATGTCTTTCACCCAAACATCGCTTCAATACGAGTATTACAAAAGAATGGCTTCAAGTATAAGGGTGCTATCCCAAATGCCGTCATTAAGGGTGGTAATGTTTATGACTTGCTCACTTATGAATTGTCAAAAGATTATAACGAAGAATTTGCACGATTTAAGAAGATAAGAAACAATATGTAGAACCCTCAAACGAAGAAAAAAATGAATCAGCAGAAACTCTGGAGAATCGCTTTTATGATGCTTGCTGCTTTCTACCTTGCCTCTTGCAAGCCATCGGCACGGCAAACGGCGGCAGAAGCAGAACAGTCAACGGACAGGACCAAGGTCGTGACCAGTGCGGACACCCTACGTTTGGTCATCACTGACAAGCACCTGGCGCAAACCGACTTCCTTATACGGAGGACACTGAGACTTCCATTGGATTCTATTACAGTAGAAATAGTTAACAACACGGAAAGCACTTGCATAACGGGCGAGGCATACACCATTGAGCAGCGGGTAAACGATGTGTGGACGATACTACCCATTAAGCCGAGGAAAGACGGAGCCGTCTATGCCTTCAACGATATTGGCTACGAACTCGCTCCACACAGCACCCGCCTGTTCACTATCTATGTTGAGCCTGACAAATACGACTTTGAGCGAGGGCAGATATACCGCATCGTCAAAGAGTTCTTCAAGAAAGGGAAGAGGGTACCGCAAAGCGTTTATTGCTATTTTACAATTGAATGAGCGTCGCCTTGTCGATTTCTTTTTGTAGTCTATCTTTCACTCTTCTTAATCCTTGCCCTCATGCTTCTCACTGACACACGTTTCACGTCGAGGATAGCGGCGATGGTTTCATCATCGAAGTACAGGTCGTCTTGCATGATGAGGAAGATGTACTGAGCAGTGGAGAGACCGTTGTATTTGCGTTCCCACTCCTGCCAGCGTTTCGGGCGCAGTTGGGCAAAGTAGTCCACCAGGCACTGCTGCTCCTTGGCAGTGGCCTCGGCAATACATTGGCGCTGTTGCAACTGGCTGAACATCTGCGTGCCTACCAGCAGCGTGCCTGATATGCGCTCCATGCGGTTTTCCAGTTCCTCTTTCAGCCGTGCCATTTCCTGACTGTTCTCGGCTCCGCTCTTCTCCTGCAGCTCAATCTTTGTGCGCAGTTCGCTGATGCGTCTTGCGTCCTCGTCCAGCCGGAAACTTAGGCGACGCACCTTCCTGCGATGCCACCACATACCAACCACGATAGCAAGTATCACAACCACGATAAGAGCAATTATCAGTATCTGCATCCACGACGTACGACGGTAGAACTCCTTCGTCTGCCGCACCTCGTCGAACTTCTGCTGCCACTCTGCCATTTTCATGACCTGATTAACATACTTCATTGAGTCGTTAAACGCTCTTATCTGTTCTTTTGTCTTTAATGCCTGATCTTGATCGCCTGTCAACTCATATAGTTCCATGAGAAGTTCCAGGTATTTGATGCGGTTATGATGGTCACTATTTATCACTCTCATGTCTCCCCTTACCAGCTCTAAGGCCCTCTCATATTGTCCTTGGCTTTTTCGCAAGCGAGCCGCTGTGAGGAGGCCTAATCTGTGGTAAGAGTTTATTTCATCCCATTTCTTCAAATATTCCTCTGCCCTTGCGGTATCCCCCCTCTCCTCATACATTAATGACGTCATGCTATAGAGTTCAGCCAAAACGGACTCGTCTGCGTGTCTTTCCAACTCAAGTCCTTTTAAAATATAGGTATATGCACTGTCCTTCTGTCCCATTTCAGCATGGGCAGTAGCACACATGAGCAGATTTCTTAGTATCTTCAAACTGTCCTTGAGTTCTATGCTGCTATCTAACCACTTATGTGCATATTTCAAGGTTTGCGGATGATTATTGATAATCTCATTCACATAGTGCAGCATATTATATACTTTATTTTTCAGATCCTCATCGTCGGCTTTTTCCGAAATGAACTCGGCCACTTTAAAGTCCTTAATAGCATCTGGATTATCGCCAAATTTGGACATTCTGACAGTCCCACGGTAATAGTAGGCACGCCCACGGTGCCAGTCGTCGCCATGCTGATTGTAATAGGCTATACTGGCAGTTATTAGCGAATCATCTTCTATTTTTTCTGAGGTCTTGTAGGCAGCTATCGTTCTCAGCAGTCCATATTCGGCCTTTTCACCCTCCGTCAGGGAGTTCATACGCACCTTGGCCAAAACGACTTTCGCGGATTCGGGCTTTTCTTCTATCAGTCCCCATGCCTGTCTTATCTGGGGATTCTGCCATTCGGTACAACCAAGCACTACGGCCATGACTGCCAGTATGATGAATAGTTTCTTCATATCGATTGCAATTTGCCTGCAAAATTACGGCTATTTCATCATACTAGCAAGTCTTTTTCATGGTTTTTGCCTTCTCTGCCCGTTCCTCTCAGCCACTTTTTTCTCTGTCCGTTTTTACTTATATATCTTATTACCAATCAATTAACTTCAAAAAGTATGCAACGCCCCCGATGGCGATTTCCTGCTCAAATCCTTGCGCGGTTCATATATTCATCCTAACTTTGCCATCGGATTAAATCAAACAAATCATCAAAAACAAAACGAATATGAAGAAGAAAAGTATCTTGTTCTTATGTCTGATCGGCCTGACATCATTCATGTCGTGTTCAGACAAAAGTAGTGCAGAATTTGAAGTGTCTCTCGAGGGACAACTTATAAAGACAGACGTGAATAAGGGCAAATGGCCCAAATGGATGTTTGGTGACGATATTTATGCCGTGGATCACGACTGGAGTGTTTATTCTGGGAAACTGACAAGGACAGAATGGCAGAAAGCAGAGAAGGTATTGGTCCACGGACATGGGCAGAACGAATTTGGGGATATGGTATTATCGCAAGACGATGATGGAGCATTATATGTTATTGATCATCCTTTTGAAGGTGACAAGGCGAGTTTTTTGCTGACCTCTCTGACGAAAATTAAACAAACAGACAATAGAACCGCAATAAAGAGTCCGAATAACTGGGAGAGGTATGACCTTTCGAAATTGCCTTTTTGGCTGTGTGGTGATCAGTTTGTAATATTATCCGACTCCACCATTCTCACGATAGGAACACCCAAAGACGATATACGCCACATTTTCTCTGTCGTCAACTTTAAGAACCAGACATTCACTCCGCTTGACTATTGGCCCAACGATAGCACGCCGGAGGTACTGGACGAGGAGAAACTGATAGTATATACCCAAGGGAGCGGCATTAATGGGAATGGTAAAGACAGATTCCTGTATTGGGATGATTCCGGAAAGTTTGCTTTTATCTTTACTATTGATGGTACAAAGACGAATATCCTAAACCATATTTATTCTGACCGGCTCCCAATCCCAGGGATTGCCAAGACACCATCACTTGAACGGATACATTGCTGCGCAGACAATGACAGGATATATTTGCTTTACAGACATTACACCGTCAAGGGCGAAATCATGGAGAAATTTGATATGAAAGACCCTTTCCCGTGGGGTAATACCGTTGAAGTGTATGACTGGGAAGGTGTCAAGCAGCACATCATTCATCTTGACAAGTTGGGGCAAGAGATCATGCTGTCCAAGGACAGCAAGACCCTTTACCTTTATTCTGATTTTATCGATGATGAAACTGATCCCTATATTTACTCATACGATTTGAGCTCTCTGAAATAAATCTCTGATAAGTAATGTTATGAACAAGAAATATATACAGGCTGCGATTCTCTCAATCGTTGGTATATTATTCATTTGCGGCTGTATGCAAACATCCAAGAATACAAAGGACTCCACACAAGAATCTGAACAGGAAACTGTCGATACTTTACATAACCCGCAGGTGGGAGAAAAAGCCGTTGATGCAGAACTCTTCGACATGCAGGGTAACAAGCATCATCTGTTTGAAGCCTTCGCCGATGGACGCTATGTACTGCTCGACTTCTGGAATCTCCATTGTGGTTCGTGTCGAAAGGCTGAGTCGGAGTTGCTGGAGGTCTATGACCGGATGAAGGGAAGATTGGAAATTGTAGCCATCAACTTGGATTCGATCTCAGAGTGGCAAGGGCACGAATGGAGCAAGAAGATTGTCTGGAAGAACTGGAATGACGGCAAGATGTTCAAGAAAGGAGGTATCAAGAGCCACTATTACGACTTTAATGCCGTACCCTTCTATGTCTTATTGTCGCCTGATGGCCGTATCCTTTGGGAGGTGGCTGGCTATGGCGTAGGTTGTTTCTTTGGATTTGTCGAGGCTTTGAATGGTCCCAAGCAAGACAATTATGCCAATCCAAATCTTGCCATCAGGAAAATCGATACCAACGCCAACGGCACCACCATCGGTTTCCGCTATTATACACAAAAAGATTTCTGGTTCAGCATTGCCCACGATTCTCACCTCACCGCCAACGGCAAGAAATACAAACTGACATCAGCCGACGGCATCACGCTCGACGAGAACAACACACCCCAAACCAAAGCATACACCGTCAGGGCGAAATACGGAGCCGACATTAACTATTGCGACTTCACGCTAACCTTCGAACCGTTCGAGACCATCCCCACCACCTTCGACTTCAAGGCTGGCGACGGCGAGGACGTCTTTATCATCCGTAATATTTCAGTAGAATAACAAACAAGAAGATAAATATGATCAAGAAAACTATTATCACAATGATGCTTGCCCTTATCACTATGGCAGGGCAGGCACAGACAAAGACAGTAACTGTCACTGGTTATTCACCCGCACTGAAAGACGGCACGTTGGTGCTTGCCGGTGCTGGTATGTCGGGAACTGTTGTAGATACCGTCCAAAGCGGACGATTCGCCTTCACGCTACCAGTTGAAGAACTTACAGTGGGCACTCTCTTTTTAGAGGGTGAAGGCTGTCCCGATCTCACCTTCTTCCTCATGATGAAGCCTGATGTGACTGTAAAACTGACAGGTACGGACTGTCTCTATCCATTATGGAAGGTGGAAAGCCCGATTCCAGAGCAACAGACGCTGAACCGTATCACGGAGCATTGTCGTGACGTGATAAAGGAACTTATCGAAAATGAACAGAACAAAGATTGGGATAAGTTAGATTCTATCAATATGGTGTTCATGAAACAGGAGATAGACATCCTGCCCTCACTGCCTGTGGATGCTGCTTCTTTAATTGTCCTTTGGCGAATATCCAGACCGCTGAAGAACATGAAAGACTTCCCATACATGGAAGAGTTGAAGAGTTTGGAGAAGTCTTTCGCAGCCCGTGCACCAAAAGGATTTGAAGACCAGTTGGCAGAGATTCACACCTATATTTATCCTCCGCAAGTCTTACAGGTGGGCGAAGAGGCTGCAGATGCAGAACTCTTCGACATACAGGGTAACAAGCATCGTCTGTTTGATGCATTTGCCAATGGTCGTTATGTACTGCTCGATTTTTGGAGCATCGGTTGTGGCCCGTGTCGACTATCTGAACCAGAGATGAGGGAGGTCTATGGGCGAATGAAGGATAAACTGGAAATCATTGGTATCAATCAAGATAATCTCTCCACATGGAAAAACAACGACTTCAGTAAAAGCATCGTTTGGAAGAACTGGAACGACGGAAAAATGGGAAGTAGCGTCGCCAGCAGATACTGCGACGTTGGCGCTGTGCCTTATTATGTCCTCATTTCACCTGATAAGCGCATCATTTGGAAGGCTGTGGGCTATCAACCAGGATATTTCTTAGGAATGGCGGAGAGCTTTAATTGCCCAAAACAGGACAACAGTTCTAATCTGGGGCTCGTTGTTCGTCATATCGAAGCCAATGCAGATGGTACCAAGGTCAGTTTCCGCTATTATACAAAGAAAGGATATTGGTTCCGCATTGCCAAGGATTCCTATCTCACGGCCAACGGAAAGAAGTATAAACTAACAGCAGCCGACGGCATCAAACTCGATGTTGACAACTTCCCTGAGGTAAACGACTTTACTGCCAAGGAAGACTACATAGGCGAAATAAACTACAGCGACTTCGCACTCACCTTCGAACCGTTCGACACCATCCCCATCACCTTTGATTTCATAGAGGGCGACGTAGAGGGGGCATTTGTTATCCGAAATGTTTCTGTAAATTAACAAATAAGAATAATAAGCGACATGAACAAGAAAACTTTCATTACAATGATGCTCGCCCTCGCCGCAATGGCAGGGCTGGCACAGACAAAAACTGCAACAGTCATAGGTTATTCACCCGCACTGAAAGACGGCACGTTGGTGTTTGCTGGTACTAGTAGTACGATACCTGTTGTAGATACCGTGCGGGCCGGACATTTCGCCTATACCTTGCTCGTTGAGGAATTCACCGAGAGCACCCTCGCTTTTCTTGGCGATGGCTGTCCTAATTCTAACACTCTGATCTTCCTGCGTCCAAATGTGACTGTGAAAGTGACGGGCAACGACTGCCTTAACCCCTTATGGAAAGTGGAAAGCCCGATACCTGAACAGCAGACCCAGAACCGTCTGACTGAATATTGCCGCGACGTGAGGACAGAAGCCTTGCAGATGGACTTGGCTCATGCACCTCGGGAGAAACAAGACTCCATTTCGATGATATGGATGAAGCAACAAATGGATATCCTGCCATCACTGCCTGTGGATGCAGCCACAATCCGTACGTTATTGGACATATCCGAAACGGCAATGATAAGGAAAGGCTTTCCGTACATGGAGCAGTTAAAAGAAGTGGAAAAGACTATTGCCGCCCGTGCGCCAAAAGAATTTGAAGAGAAATTAGCAGAGATTCATTCCTATGTTTATGCGAAGGATGAACAGCAGATAGCCGGGGAATTAGCCGGCAATGAGAGTGTATTTTTCAAGAAATACGACGGCGTAGCGCCAGAGAACATACTCCAGACCATCCTCGACAAGTATAAGGGCAAGGCGGTGCTCATCGACCTTTGGGAAACATGGTGCGGTCCCTGTCGTGCAGGGCATAAGGCAATGGCACCCATGAAGGAGCAGATGAAGGGGCAAAACGTTCAGTTTGTCTACATCGCCTCGCCCTCGTCGCCTCCGACCACATGGCAGAGAATGATAACGGATATCGACGGTGACCACTACTACCTGACGGAAGAACAAAACCACTACATCCTCCAGCACTTCGAGTCCAGTGGCATCCCCACTTACGCCATCTACGATACCAAAGGCCACCAGACCTACAAGAGTATTGGTTTCCCAGGCAATGATGTCATCCGAAAAGAATTAGAAACAGCAAGCAAGTAACATGAACAAGAAAACTTTCATTACAATGATGCTCGCCCTCGTCACAGTGGCGGGGCAGGCACAGACGAAAAATTACACTATTCAAGGAAACTTATTTGAGGTGGCCAAAGCAACGGCGAAACAGGGTGTTAGTTTCGATTCCGTTACCATCGTGAACACCGCAACGAATGAAGTGACTACAAGATGCACCATCCAAGACGGTGTGTTCACAATCAAGGGAACCATCGACAAGCCCTTCTGTGCAATGCTCTGCATCTGGTCCTCCGCTGAAGTCAATGGGGATAGAAAGAGTAAGAGATCTAGATTACCCATTATCATCGAGCCTGGCGACATCATGTTTGATGGCAACCACCAGATGCCTGTAATTAGCGGAACAGTTCGCAATAATGTTTTATCTGAGACTCTTTCTAAACGCAATACTCCTGATTTTACAGAAACACTAAAAGGACTTGCTATTCAGCATAAAGACGACGTGTTGGCTATTCCGTTGCTTCTGATGTTGGACGACAACATCATGGAACAACCAGAAGTCCTATTATCACTTATTAATCAAAGTTGTACTGAGGTACAAAATCATCCGAACATCATAAAAGTGAAAGAAAAGGCAGAAGCAGCATTGTCACAGGAAGATGGCGAAATGTTCAAGGACTTTGCCGTAGAGTACAACGGAAAGACCACACGCCTAAGTGATTATGTGGGACGAGGCCAATATGTTCTTGCTGACTTCTGGGCTTCGTGGTGCGGCCCATGCCGTCAGCAGATACCCGACTTGATTAGTCTCTATCAGCAGTATAAGGAGAAAGGACTGACAGTGCTTGGCATTGCCTTCCGTGACAAACCCCAAGAAACAGAAAAAGCCATCCGCGACCTCGATATCCCATATCCACAGATCATCAATGCCCAGGACATTCCGGCTACACTTTACGGAATTGATGCCCTCCCGCATACGATCCTCTTCGCCCCCGACGGCACCATCATCGCACGCAATATCTATGGGGATGAACTGAAAGAGAAACTGGCTGAAATATTCAAGTAATGATATGAATTACGACGAAATGAAATTCATAGACACTGACATTCGCGAAGCACTACGGCGGATATATGCCAATACACCGCCACCGCCAGCAGACTTCATGGAGAAGATGATGAAAAGAGTTCTGAAAGATTGAAATGAACAAATAATCGTAAAATTCACATCATGTCAAACCCTTTAACGAAGTAAAAACAATGAGTCCATAGAAGAAATAATCTCAAATATTTGGATGCGTGAAAGATTTGCACTATCTTTGCACCTTAGAATATAGTAGATAAAGCGACAGCTTTCCGTACGTCTCTAAAATAGCCGTTAGAAAATAGTACACAGAAAGACTGCTGTTAGCTCACATTACATAGTAATATGGATGTGGGCTTTAGTGGAATCCATCTGTGGACTAAGGTACGGCTATACCTGGAGACGAGATGTTCTTGCCGCTATTGCCCCGCATCCTTTTTTATAAGGTGAAGTATTTACTATATTTTATTTGTATGAATATGAATCACAATGAAGAAGTCCCAGACTTTCTGGGCGGACTCGGCGACATGCTGCCCGCCGATGTCCTGAAGGTGTTGAATGAACTTCTGGAGCAACTGCACCGGAAAGACAAAGATCACCAAGGCAGCCCCGTGTTCATCTATGCCCCAGGCGGCCAGTATGTGGATAAACAAATAAACATTAAAGCCTCACCCCCAACCCCCTCTCCAACTGGCGAGGGGGAACGCCCAAGGGGCGGGGAGTTACCTGAAGTGCTGCGTACCGACGAGGCGATGGTGCTGTGGCGGAAGGCGCAGCAGGCGGGGTACGTGGATGAGCACTACCAGCCATTGCTCTCCCGCACCCAGTCAGCCCTGCTGGCCGATGCCATGGCTCAACGCTTAGGCATCAAGGAGAAGTGGAAGGTGTTCGAGAGCCTTTGGCAACGCAAGTACATGCGGAGTGATTACAACTTGGCCCTCAGCCAACAGCAGTCTTACGAGTTTCAGGATGAACTGAAGCGGCTGTTTGGCTAAAATGTGAAAAGTCCCGGTGCTCACGCATCAGGACTTTTTCTGTTCTTGTTCTTGTTTTATGAAATACATCCGTGCCATCCTAACGGAAAGACGCGGCTTGCAGTTCCTTGGTTATACTTGCCATGCAGGCAGTCAGACGCTCGTAGGTCTTTTCGCCTGCCGTCTTGATGCCCCGTGTGTATTGGCGCATCAGCGAGGGATTGACCCCTGCCCGCTTGGCAACCTCTGTGACATTTAGGAAAGAGAAGTAGTTGAAGAACGACTGCAAATCGTACTGATAGCGGAACTCCACCAGCTCAGCCGTCTTCCCACTTTCCTCGTAGTCGGCCCTGGCCTCTTCCAGACAGGCCAGCAAGTCATCCTTGGCCTCCTTCACTGTCTGGCCTGCTGCATTCAACCCTACACCATAGACATCCTTTTCTGTATGGCACCAGAATGTGCCGTCGGAAGCTTGCGATACTGTCACTAATACTTTCCTCATATAGGCGCAAAGGTAGCAAAAAAGTTATAAACCAACAAATATTTTGGTAACTTTTTTGTTATATTGCCATATTTTTAACTATTCAGACCGTAGTACCCAAGCGTAGTACCCCGAAGGGTAGGTGGAATTAGATGTTTTTTGTATCTTTGCCGCAGGTTTTAGACAGAATAACTATTTTTAGACAAAAGGACATATAGGTTATGGCAGAGAAAGAGAAGAAGAAAAGCGTGAAGAAGGCTGCCGAAGAGGGTGGGGAAGAGAAGGAGCACAAGGTGCCTTGGCAGGAGCAGTATGCAACGGCGAAGGAGATCAAGGCGTTTCTGGATAACCACATCTATCTGCGGTGGAACTCAGTGAAGCACCGGGTGGAGGCCCGTCTGCCGACGGAGGATGCCTTCTGCCAGAACAGTGAACTGGCACTGTTCGTCAGCGATGACTACCAGCCGATGAGCGACCGCCTGAGCAACACCCTGCTGACGGCCCTCCAGGATGTCAAGCCCACACGGAAGCGCGACCTTGAAGACGTTATCAACTCCGGCTACGTCAAGCCATTCCATCCCTTCCTCTACTACCTGAACCGCCTGCCGCCGTGGGACGGTCAGGACCATATCCTCGGACTGTCGGTGTCAGTGATGGTCAAGGGCGGCACGGAGAAGCAGATGCTCTTCTACGAGTACCTGAAGAAATGGCTCGTGGCGATGGTGGCGAGCTGGATAGACGACGATGAGGTGAACCAGGCGGTGCTCGTGTTCATCGGCGACCAGGGCATTTACAAGACAACCTGGTTCTCGCATCTTCTTCCTCCGGAGCTGCACGACTATTTCCGCATCAAGGTCAACTCGAGCCGTGTGGGGAAGGACGACCTGATCACCTTGTCCCAGTACGGGCTGGTGTGCTATGAGGAATTGGACGTGATGACACCCTCCAACGTGAACACGATGAAGTCGGTGGTCACCATGCCCGCCATCGACGAACGGCCTCCCTACGGTCACTACACGGAGCACATGGCCCATGTGGCCTCCTTCTGCGGCACGGGCAACAACGTGCAGTTCCTCACCGACGTGACCGGCAACCGCCGCTGGCTGCCGTTCATCGTGGAGAGCATCACCTCGCCTCGGGAGGTGCCGTTCGACTACAAGGGCATCTACGCCCAGGCCTACGCCCTCTACCGGCAGGGCTTCCGTCACTATTTCTCCAGGGCGGAGGAGGAAGTGCTGAAAGAGCACAACAAGACCTTCGAGACGCCCCAGCCGGAGCAGGAGGCCATCGCCAAACACTTCCGGCAGCCCGGTGACAGTGAGCACGGGGAGTTCTACACGGCGACGGACATTCTGACGGCCATCGGCTACCATCCCTCGCTGCGCCTCACCGTCGAGAAGATCGGCAGTGCGATGAAGGCACTGGGCTTCGTGCAGTACCGGTCCCACGGCCGTCGGGGCTACCGTGTCGTGGCCTATAAGCCCGATGAGATCGAGATGAACCGGCGTATGCTGGCCTGTGACGCACGGCCGGAGGGCGAGGATCATGGCGAGGAGGGGGACAGGGGTGACACCTGATGGACGGGATTCCTCCCGCGTACCGCACACACACGGTACGCGGGAAACTTCTCGTCATCTTAGTGTCCCCCTGACCCCCTTGCCTACTAAGGGTGATGGAAATAGGTTCCATGGAGGAGAGAAAGGCCAAGTCTGAGTGATGGAGATAGGGAGTATCTATATATGGAAGGCATCAGCAACAGCGCGACTTGGCGCTTGTATCACCCGTGGAAGGTATCAGAACAAACGTTAGAAGGCATTAACGACAACGAATTACACGAATTACACGAATTTTTGTTATGAAGGCAATGTATAAATCAGAATTGGCCAGGCTGGCCGGCGTGTCGTCAAGGACCTTCGCAAGGTATCTTGCGGCCCATCGTGAAGAACTGGCGAAGCTGGGTGTCACGCCCCAGGCCCGGAAGCTCCCTCCCAGGGCCGTCCGGTTCGTCTGTGAGGACTACTGCATTGATCTCTGAGACGTTCTTTTCGAAAAGAACCAAAAGGAAATGTCCTTTTCTCTGGCGCAGAGATTTAGAGTCCCTTGATAAGGGACGGCTATAATGCAGGGATTCCCCTGCCATCCTCCATCAACCCCAACCCCTTCTTCATAAGAAGGGGCTTCAACCTTAACCCCAAACCCCTTTGCCCTCTCCAGGGCAGGGGCTTAACACAGGAAATCGCAGCGCGCCGTCGATTTCCTTCCGTTTTGGATTTCTAAGCCGGGACACGGCTTGTATTTTTTATCGGCTGGCGCATGGAGTTGTCCACAATTTATTCTTAGGTTTGCTATCCCTTATTCGGTGCACATTCTCTGTGCGCAGCCACCCCTTCCCTTCCAGGGGAGGGGCAGGGGGAGAGGTGTAGACAATCATGGCTCACCCCGTAGGGGCAAAGGCTTGAGAGCCATACCAAAACCCTGATGTAGGACGGCGTATGCCGCCGTAGTCAGTTACATCCTCTTGCCAACGATTGGCGAGAGGCTTGGAGAGTGGTTCGAGATCCTCCTTAGGACAAGGAGGATAAGGAGGTTGTGACCCTTGCAGGGGGATCCCTGCAAAAAAAATGAGATTATTTCTCAAAGCCTGCCAGAGGCTGCCAATGAGGTTTGAAAATGTTGTAACTTTGTAGGTGATTAGAGGGCCTCAATCAACACAAAAGTTAAACAATTAAAATGAGAAAGTTATGAGTCAGAAATTCAAGAAATTGCAGAATCAGAACGACGATTCAGCAGCATTCGGCAAGTGGTTCGCCACGGCGGTCTATGACCAGCATTTCATCACCACCGAGGAACTGGCCGAGTTCATCCAGACACAGGCATCAGTTAAGAAGTCCGACATCAAGGCGGTGCTTGACGAGCTGGGCGGTGCCCTGAAGCACTTCTTCGAACTGGGCCAGAAGGTGAAGCTCGACGGCATCGGTATCTTCAAGGTGGGATTCAGCAGCATCGGCACGAACAAGAAGGAAGACTGCGGCGCGCAGAACATCACCACGCGCCGTGTGCTGTTCCAGCCCGAGACCGAGCGTGTGGTCGTCGGCCAGGAGAAGAAGAGCGGCAAGGTGAAGCAGAAGTTCGTCGTCGTCAAGACGCTCGTGAAGGACGTGGTCTTCGAAGAGACCTACGATACCTCGCTGAAGCCGGAGAATGAGAACGGTGATTCTCAGAATGGCGGCAACGGCGGCACCCAGTCCGGTGATCCTCAGAATGGCGGCAACAGTGCTTCCCAGAACAGTGGCACCCAGTCCGGCGGCTCGCAGGCTTCAACCCTGGCAGCCCCCACGATCAGCGGTACGACTCCGTTTGCTGAGACTACCTCAGTGAGCATGAGTGGCCCCGACGGTGCTGAGATCCACTATACCACCGACGGCTCGACGCCTACGGCTGAGAGCACGCTCTACAGCGAGGCATTCACCCTGAGCGACACCACGACCGTAAAGGCGATCGCCATCAAGGACGGTGAGTCGAGTGAGGTTGCAAGCAAGCTGTTCACCAAGGGTGAAGGCGGTGACGAAATGGACCAGAACTAAACCTTGATAACAATGATGAAGATTAACAAGATCACAATCGGGAACATCCTGAAGTTCATCGTGGCCGTAGGGTCACTGGTAGTATCAACCTTCTTCGTGCAGAGCTGCATGGAATAATTCAAATTTCAAATTAACGACAACATTGACAACTTAGACAACTTTTTTCGACCTCTGGTCGTTTACAGGCAGGAACTTGGACCCCGCAGACGGCAGTTGCCGTCGTAGGCAGAATGTTGTCCTTGTTGTCATAG
>JAEEGI010019606.1_pt1 | contig 13623 bp, 7 predicted proteins | sample 8958751 | NCBI WGS metagenome assembly JAEEGI01 (sample SAMN16246545, study PRJNA631951) | gut metagenome | biome: gut microbiome; feature: rumen; material: KS-attached | host: Bos | place: Iran: Karaj | collected 2018-10
TATAATCATTGTTGGCAATTGCAGCAAGTTCATTTTTAACTTCATCTGTTGCATCTTCCCAAATAGATATAACACTTTCATATCTTTCTTGCTCTGTAATAATACCTTTTTTGTATTGTTTATTGATCTTTTCAACTTTTTCTTTAGCAGCATCAATAATTTCTTGTTTCTTATTACTTCTTACAACATCTGAAATAGATACTGTAATACCTGCTACTGTAGAATACTTAAATCCTTGATCTTTTAATTTATCAAGCATTACTGATGTTTCAGTAGTTTTGTATCTTTTAAATACTTGTGCAATTATTTGACCTAATGTTTTCTTAACAAAAGGTGCAGATAATGGCATTTCCTTAATTGCCTTAACTAAATCAGTTCCCATACTTAAGAAATATTTATTTGGAGTAATTCCTTCAATATTATCTTTAGATGGTTCATTTAGATAAGGGAATGTATCTGGTAAAATTTCATTAAATTTAATTTTACCAACTGTTGTAACTAAGTATTTATCTTTTTGCTCTTCTGTAAATAATTTATGTTTAAATGATTTAACTGGAATCGCAATTCTTGTATGTAAATCTAATTCTTTTCTTTCGTAAGCCATTAATGCTTCATTACAATCTTTATATGCTTTACCTTCATTTTTACCACCAGTTTCTTCAATAGTTAAGTAACAGTTACCTAATACCATATCTTGTGATGGTGTAACGATTGGTTTTCCATCCTTTGGATTTAAGATGTTATTAGCACCAAGCATTAAGATTCTTGCTTCAGCTTTAGCCTCTTCAGATAAAGGTACGTGAACAGCCATTTGGTCACCATCGAAGTCAGCGTTAAATGCTGGACATACAAGTGGATGTAAACGAATAGCTTTTCCACCAACTAATTTAGGTTCAAATGCTTGAATACCTAATCTGTGAAGTGTTGGAGCACGGTTTAACATTACAGGATATTCTGTAATAACGTCTTCAACAATATCCCAAATTGATTCATCTCTTGAATCAATTAATTTCTTAGCACCTTTAATATTATGAGCAAGTCCTCTTTCAACTAAACCATGAATAACATGTGGTTTAAATAATTCGACTGCCATTTCCTTAGGTAATCCACATTGATACATTTTTAGGTTTGGTCCAACAACGATAACTGAACGACCAGAATAGTCAACACGTTTACCTAATAAGTTTTGTCTAAATCTACCTTGTTTACCTTTTAACATTGAAGATAAACTCTTTAATGGTCTATTAGATGCAGCTGTAATACTTCTTCCACGTCTACCATTATCAAATAATGAGTCAACTGCTTCTTGAAGCATACGTTTTTCATTTTGAACGATAATAGTTGGAGCACCCAATTCTAATAATTTCTTTAAACGATTATTTCTATTAATAATTCTTCTATATAAATCATTTAAATCAGATGTTGCAAATCTACCACCATCTAATTGAATCATAGGTCTTAACTCTGGTGGTATTACAGGTAATACTGTAAGAACCATCCATTCAGGTTTATTACCAGATTCATAGAATGATACTAAAGCATCTAATCTTTTAACTAGACGTACTCTCTTTTGAGCTGTAGCCCCTTCTAATTCTTCTCTTACTTTTGCTATTTCGCCTTCAAGATCTACTCTTTTTAATAATTCTTGAATAGCTTCAGCACCCATACCAACTTTGAATGATGTACCATATTTTTCATAATATGCACGATATTCTTTGTCAGATAAGGTTTGTTTTTCTACTAAAGGAGTTTCTCCTGGATCAATTACTACATATGATACAAAGTATAATACTTCTTCCAAATCTCTTGGACTCATATCTAGTACTAATCCCATTTTAGATGGAACACCTTTAAAGAACCAAATGTGAGAACAAGGTGCAGCAAGTTCAATATGTCCCATACGTTCACGACGTACTTTAGATAGTGTTACTTCTACACCACATCTATCACATACAACGTTCTTATATCTTAATCTTTTATATTTTCCACAAGAACATTCAAAATCTTTTGTTGGTCCAAATATCTTTTCACAGAATAAACCATCTCTTTCAGGTTTTAATGTACGATAATTAATTGTTTCTGGTTTTTTAACTTCACCATGTGACCAACTACGGATTTTTTCTGGTGAGGCAATACTTATTTTTAAGCCTTTAAATTTACTAACATCTATCATTATTCTGCCTCACTTTCTAAATCTTCTTCAATATCTCCTGGGAATTCTAGATCATCTAGTGATTCTTCTTCCTCTTCTTCTTCCTCAGAATATTCTTCTTCAGTGAATGGTTCAGGATTTTCATCAGTATTAGTAAGTTCAATATCATCAATTCTATAACTATTAGGTTCTTCTGATTCATCTTCTAGTTCATTGAAATCAACTATTTCATCATTATTATCAACTACTTGAACATCTAAACCTAAAGCTTGGAATTCTTTAACTAATACTCTAAATGATTCTGGAACACCAGCTTGATTTACTAATTTACCTTTAACTAAGGCTTCATACACTTTAACACGACCAACTATATCATCGGCTTTAACTGTTAAGATTTCTTGAAGAACATGAGCAGCACCATAAGCATATAATGCCCAAACTTCCATTTCTCCAAATCTTTGTCCACCGAATTGAGCTTTACCACCAAGTGGTTGTTGTGTTACTAATGAATAAGGTCCAGTTGCACGTGCATGTAATTTATCATCAACCATGTGATGTAATTTAACCATATACATTACACCAACTGAAATTCTTTGATCGAACGGTTCACCAGTACGTCCATTATATAGAATTGTTTTTCCATCTGGTTCCATTCCTGCTTCTTTCATTTCTTCTTGAATATCTTCCCAAGTAGCAGAATCAAATACTGGAGTAGCATAATGAACACCTAAACGTTTACCAGCCATTCCTAAGTGTAATTCTAATATTTGTCCAATATTCATACGAGAAGGAACACCTAATGGATTTAACATTACATCAACTGGACGTCCATCTGGTAAGTATGGCATATCTTCTTCAGGTAATACTAGAGAAATAACACCTTTATTACCATGACGACCACTCATTTTATCCCCAACTTGTATCTTACGCTTTTGAATAATATATACACGTATTACTTTTGAAACACCAGCAGGAAGTTCATCACTATTTTCTTTAGTATAGATTTTAACATCATGAACTACTCCACCAGCACCATGTTCAACTCTTAATGATGTGTCTCTTACTTCACGAGTCTTTTCACCAAATATAGCATGTAATAATTTTTCTTCACTTGTTAATTCTTGAACACCTTTTGGAGTAACCTTACCAACTAAGATATCTCCTTCTTTAACTTCAGTACCAATTCTTACGATACCATCAGCATCTAAGTTCTTACGAGCATCTTCACCAACATTTGGTATATCTCTTGTAATTTCTTCTGGTCCAAGTTTTGTATCACGACAATCTATATCATAGTGATCAATATGAAGTGATGTATAAACATCATCTTTAACTAATCTTTCATTTAATATAACAGCGTCTTCATAGTTATATCCATTATAAGTCATGAATGCTACTGTCATATTTTTACCTAAGGCAAGTTCACCTTTGTCTGTTGATGGGCCATCAGCAATAACTTGTCCTTTATGTACTTTATCACCCTTTTTAACTAATGGATGATGATTTATAGATGATGATGCATTACTTCTTTCAAAGTTTGCTAAATGATATACATCTTCACCTTTTTTAACTTTAACTACTATTTTTAAACTATCAGCATATTCAACTACACCATCAGCTTTACATACCACTGTTGAACCTGAGTCTCTTGCTGCTATACATTCAACACCAGTACCAACAATTGGTGCTTCAGTTGTAAGTAGCGGAACTGCTTGACGTTGCATGTTAGAACCCATTAATGTACGGTTTGCATCGTCGAATTCCAAGAATGGTATACAACTTGTTGTAATAGATACAACTTGACTTGGTGCAACGTCAACATAATCAACTTGTTCACGTTTAACCATTACGTTATCACCATTATGACGAACTAGTATTTCATCATTTTCTATTTTATTATCTTTATCTAATTTAACTGTAGCTTGTGATATATATAAATCTTGTTCTTCATCAGCAGTCATATAATGAATTTCATCTGTAACTACTCCATCAGTTACTTTACGATATGGTGTCATTACAAATCCATATTCATTTATTTTTGCATATCCTGCTAGTGAAGTAATAAGTCCAATGTTTTGTCCTTCTGGAGATTCAATTGGACAAATTCTACCATAGTGTGAAGAATTAACGTCACGAACGTCCATTCCAGCACGTTCACGAGATAATCCTCCAGGTCCTAAGCTTGATAAACGTCTTTTATCAGTAAGTTCAGCGATTGGATTAATTTGATCCATGAATTTAGATAATTGTGATGAACCAAAGAATTCTTTTAATGCTGCAGTTACTGGACGGATATTAATTAATGTTTTAGGTGTAATACTTTCTACTTCTTGAGTTGTCATTCTTTCTCTGATAACTCTTTCCATACGAGCTACACCAGTTCTAAATACATTTTGAATTAATTCTCCAACTTGACGTACACGTCTATTACCTAAGTTATCTATTTCATCTGTATTACCAATGCCTTCATGTAAATTTAAGTAATATGATACAGCACCATAGATATCAGGAATAGTTAATCTCTTTTCTAATACACTAGTATCTACACCAATAATTGTACATACTTTCTTATTAGTATATTTATCATATACTTTTACTTTTTGAATCTTATTATATTCATCTAATTCTGTATTTGTAATAGTTTCTTTTAGGTTATAGCCACTAGCAAATACTTCTTTTAATGTAGCAAGTAATTTCTTATCAATTACAGTTCCTTTTTCTGCTACTACTTCTTTTCCTACTTTAATAGTTTCTGCTAACGTACAACCAAGTAATCTTTCTGTAACGTTTAATTTCTTATTAAATTTATAACGTCCTACTTTAGCTAAATCATAACGGAATCTATCAAAGAATCTAGTTACTAATTGGTTTTTAGCACTATCAAGTGTTGCTGGTTCACCTGGTCTTAATTTCTCATAGATTTCAATTAATGCTTCATCAGTATTTCTAGTATTATCTTTTTGAATAGTACTTTCTAAGTATTCATTTTCTCCAAATACTTCATAAATATCTTCATCACTAGATAAACCTATTGCTCTTAGGAATGTAGTAACTGGAACTTTTCTAGTTCTATCAATTCTTACATATACAACATTTTTAGCATCAGTTTCAAATTCTAACCAAGTACCTTTATTAGGTATAACTTCTCCTGTTATAATATGACGTCCGTTTTTATCTACTTCTCTTTTAAAATAAATAGATGGACTACGAACAAGTTGAGAAACAATAACTCTTTCTGCACCATTAATAATGAATGTACCAGCATCAGTCATTAAAGGCATATCCCCAAGGAATATTTCTTGCTCCTTAACTTCTCCAGTTTCATGAATGAAAACTCTAGCTTCAACTTTTAATGGAGCTGCATAGTTTACCATTCTTTCTTTTGCTTCTTTAATAGAATATCTTGGAGCATCAAATGAATAATCTCCAAATTCTAAAGAAATGTTACCAGTAAATGATTCCACAGGAAATAAATCATCAAAAACTTCCTTGATACCTACTTCAAGAAAATTTTGATAACTCTTCTTTTGAATTTCTAATAAATCTGCAAGTTCTAGCGTATTTTTTGATTTTGCAAAGCTTCTTCTTTCGCGATAATCACCAAATTTTAAGGTCTTATAAGCCACGATATCACCCCTATACATTGATTTATAACTTGAAAAATATAAATACGTCACCAATTTATGATTGTATCAGTCTCTAGGTAAAATGTCAACAACTATTTTACACAAATTACCCAAAAACCTTTACTTTTATCAATTAGTTCACAATTATACTGTTTATCAAGTTCTTTTTTCAAGCTTTTAGCGCCTTGATCTTTGTTTATGACAAACCAAAGTTCACCATCTTTATTTAATCTTTCTAATCCACCTTTAATAAATTCTAAGAGAATTTCTTTTCCTGCTCTAATCGGAGGATTAGTAATAATTAAATCATACTTATTTGTAATATTTTCATAAATATTACTTTCTAATACAGATGCATCTACTTCATTATCTGTAATATTCATCTTACATAAATGAACTGCCCTTTTATTTATATCAGCCATATCTACATGCTTATTTAATAATTTACTAATAGTGATACCAATAAAACCATATCCACAACCTATATCTAATATAGTGTTGTACTCTCTCTTTTTATTGTTTAAAAAAGTTTTAACTAAAAATAAACTAGCATAATCTATCTTATTTTTAGAAAAAACTCCATTATCACTTTTAAAACAAAAACGAGTTTCCCCATATGAAAACTTTATTTCTCTTATTTTACTTTCTAAATCTTGATTGTTAGTAAAATAGTGTTCCAAATAGGTACCCCGTTTCTTTTCGTATAAAAAGATTATAACATATATAAAAAATGCTTACAAGTATTATTTTTAATTTAATGTTGGTTCTTCTTCACGATGTTTTAATCCATATTCATATGCCATATTATATAAAGATGTAATAAATTCACTTTCACATGTTATTGTATCATCTAAATGAATAGATAATTGTCTTAATCCGTCTGGTATTTCTCTTACATCAATACCATTACATATTGTAATTAACTTATAATAAGTAAATATATTTTTATTAACTATTCTCATCATATAATAAGATGCTTCATCCTCATTCATATGCCTATCTTTTACTGTTTTATAACATCTTAAAGGCATATAATCTACTACTTCAATATCTTTTATTCCCATTCCATTTAATACACCAAAAGTTAAGATAAGAGATACTAAATGATCTGGATTATATTGTCTATATTTTGATGTTCTAGGTATATTATCCTTAAAATACTCTGATACTTCTCTATTTTGTGGAGTTATTTGTGATGATTGAGTAGCCATTATACATGCTACTTTTTTATCACCATCATATCTAATTCCAATTCTTGTATTAGGTAACTCTAGATGATGATTCTTTAATATAAATGAGAAAAAGTATGGAGTTTCATATTCAACCGAACTCTTTTTAACCATAGTATATACTTCATCATCAATTGCTTCACCAATTTTTTCAACATGATTCATATCTTTAAATGAATCATCACTAATAAATTCGGCATACTTAGTAAAGAAGCCAGCCATATTAGTAAATTCATAACTAGAGGCATTATATATAGTTCCTTCAAATATCATCATTATTTTTTCATCTTCACTGTAAACATCAAATGCTGGATTATTAAACGTATTATAGAAAGTATTAGACTCCTTAATTGAATCAATATATTCTCTTAATATTTCTTCAAATCTATCATAACTACTTATTTTTATATTTGGTAAAGTTACTTCCCCATACCTGCTTTGTCTACAAACAATAATATAATCATCAAAATGTAATACTCTACCAGCATTAGTTATATTATATTCAAAAGAACTAGCAGATAATTTACCATTATATTCTTTAGAATATATTCTTTTTAATACATTAATAAATAATCTTGTATAAGGATGATTGTCAATTAATGTAACATATTCTTCTTGATATTTTTTTACAGCATCGATTAAAGATTCATTATCGTTAAAGGAGATATGCCTACATATATTATCAAAATATGCTCTTACCTCTCCTAGATCATAATTATTACCAAAACGAAAACCCATTACATTATATATAAAATCCTGTAATGCTGATTCAAGCTTATCAATTATTCTCTTATCAACACGTATTTTCTTATTAGGAAAATTATTTCTAAGAGAACTAATAAATATTTTAGTAAAAAAATAATCCATCTAGCATCAACCAATTATATAATAACACAACAAAAAACAATTAGCAATTTGCTAATTGTTTAAAAACACTAACAATTAATTTAAAGCGTCTTTTAATTTGCTTCCAGCCTTGAAAGTTGCAACTGTTTTAGCAGGAATTCTTAAAGGTTCTTTAGTTAAAGGATTGATTCCTTCTCTAGCAGGTCTTTTTTTAGCACTGAAAGTACCAAAACCTACGAAAGTAACTTTTCCTTCTTTTTTAAGACCTTTAGTAATACCTTCTAGCATAGCATCTACAGCTCTACCAGCAGCAGCCTTAGAAAGTTCAGCTTTTGCAGCTACTAATTCTACTAATTCTGTTTTAGACATGTTTCTCTTACCTCCTCAATTTAAAATAAACAATATCTTCAGGACGTATTGTCCTTACATATTAAGACTAGCAAAAAATCCCCATAAAATCAATAAAAATTTTAATATTTCTTCAAAAACATTAAAATTTTATTTGTTTTTTTATCATTGTTTACACTTTATTTACTTAAAATAATTATATTAATTTGTAATAATATATGGATGTGATAATCCAGATTGTCATTGTGATCCATGTACTTGTGAAGATTGCAATTGCAAAGATTAATTTATTATCTTGATATATGTAATTTTCTTATAAGCTTTTTAAACAAACAATTCTATTTTTAAGAAATACTAGAAATGTCAACAACAATAACTGGACGAACGCCAGCAACGTATACATTAAAAAATTGCTCAGGCATCATGCCACCACTATAATAGGTCATGACCATTATGTAACCCTCGTCTCCGGCAGATCCTACCCAAGATGTTGCTCCATTATTTCTTTGAGCTTGCGTCATTGCATTTGCTTCTGGGTATGTTAATAGTCTTCCTGTTCCTTCTATTCCTAATCTATCTACATATTCTTCTACATAATATGCTATACTGTAATTTGCATTTACTGAAGAATTTGTTATTGCTGCACTATAGTCTGGGGCCGTCACTCGATTTTTATCATATACGTTATTTGCATAATTTGTATACGTTCCATATGTTGAAATTCCAGATAGTCCCCAATATCCCCAATACTTATCACTTGAACCAGCAAATGGAACTACCCCTACCCATTGACTTTCTCCATGTATCCATCCCTTTGCATCCGCACTTTGTAATCCATAACCTGTTGCTGAAGTACTTATTGGTGTACATGAACTTGAATCTGTACTTGTACATGTTTGCCCTACATATAGATTATACTTAGCAAGTAATATTGATTTAGTTGCATCATAATTGATTTTTGTTAAGAATGCTGGATCTAGTGAATTATAGTCTATTACATTTGTTATATCATAAAATTCTTCATTTGTACCTGTTACTTTAACTACTGGTAATCCTGTTGTTGAATCCGTTCCAATATTTACGAATGGGGTTGATGGTATATCAAAATATAAATAACAATATGCTGATTTTGTTGTAGATAATGTTATTGTACTACCACTTACAGATAAAGCATTAGGTACATTATCTCCATTTTCGTCAACGCATACTGACTTAGTAGTATTAAGCGAATACCCATTTGGCCATGTTGTGCCACTATAGACTTCATATTTATCTTGCTCACTTGAATAAGATGATTTTTCTACAAAAATGCCAAACTTCTTTTTATTAATAGTATTTTCACTATATTTAATATCATCAAGCATTACTGGCTTATTCATATATGCTTTGTATGTTAAAAAAATAGATAGTATTGCTACTAAAGAAAGAGTTACTATTAATACTTTTTTAGTCTTATTCATATTGCTTCTCTACTTTCTATTCTACATAAATAGTATATATTAATATTACCATATTGTCAATTTATGCAATAAAAATTGCTATAAAACTATAGCAATTAAATTATTACTTCCTTTATTAACTATTTTAGTAACTGTGTTAGATAATTTAAATCTAGTATTATCTGGCATCATATTTAGTTTCGCTTGAATGCCCTCTTGAACAATTACTTCTAAACTTCGACCAAATATTTCGCTTTTCCAAATACTACCGGGATCTGTTTCATAATCTTTCATTAAATAGTTAATTAATTCTTTACTTTGTAATTCACTACCTATTATTGGTTCAAAAGTTGATTCAACATCTACTTTCATTAAATGAATACTTGATGCAAGCGCTTTTAATTTAACTCCATATCTACTACCTTGTTTAATTATTTCTGGAGTATCTAATTTCATATCTTTTAAGGTTGGATACACTATTCCATATCCAGTTGTTTTAGCTTGCTTTAAAGCACTTCTTATTGCATCAGTTTCTTCTTTGCCTTCTTTATAATTAGCAAATATCTTTAATAGTCCAGCCTTGGTAGTTGCAGAATCTCCAATTAAAGACTTCAAAACACTTGTATATAATTCATTTGGGCTTTCTAAATTAATAGTTACTATTCCATTTGCAGTATCAAGTTCACTAATATAAGATTTATTTATATATTCACTATCCTCAAAATGATTAATAATATAATTAACATCTCTTAATTTAGAAACACTTACTACACTTTCTTTAATTTTATCTAAATAATGTAATTTAATTTCATTATTATTAGGAAGAACATGAACCCATTCTGGAATATTTACAGAAATATCTAATACTGGAAATTCATATAATGCTTCTTTTAAAATGTTCATTATTTCTTTTTCGTTCATTCCTTCAACATTAATTGGTAATACTGGTACATCATAGTTTTCTCTTAGATTGTTTGCTAGTTCAATTGTTTCCGTATTTGTAGGATGAACTGTATTTAGAATAACAATAAATGGTTTACCAATATCCTTTAATTCAGATACGATTTTTTCTTCAGCAGAAACATAATTATCTCTTTCTATCTCTCCAAAGGAACCATCTGAGGTAACTACTATACCAATTGTAGAATGATCTTTTATCACTTTTTCAGTTCCAACTTCAGCTGCTTCAACAAAAGGAATAGAATCAGGAAACCATGGTGTTTTGACCATTCTTGGATTCCCGTCCTCATCTTCATATCCGCTTGCACCAGGAATGACATAACCAACACAATCAACTAACTTAATATTTGTTTCAAAAGAATCTACCTTTATAGTAGCACCATTACTAGGAACAAACTTCGGTTCAGTAGTCATAATAGTTTTGCCCTCGGCACTTTGTGGTATTTCGTCTAAACACTTCTTTTTAGCAAATTCATCTTCAATATTAGGAACCACCAAATTTTCAATAAATCTTTTTATAAAAGTTGATTTACCAGTACGTACTGCACCCACTACTCCTAAATAGATTTCTCCATTACCTCTTTTAGAAATTGAAGATAATATATTTTCTTTATCCATATAATCACCTTTTTCTAATTTAATGCTATGTATTATTTTTCTTATTATTACAAAAAAACTATAATTTTTTTTATTATAGTTTTTTTAATATAAGTAAATACTTATTTTCTATGATATTCCAAACCATTTCTTGCTGCTTCAATTGCTATGTCATCTTCAGTTAATACATTTCTACAATCATATAAAGTTGCTGTTTTATATCTATAGGCAAGGGTATGTCCACTTTTCATTGCTTCTAAGATTCCTTCTATATCACTTGTCTTAGAAGCTTTATCCATAACTTTAACAATACCCGATTTTGTATTATACATACTATCAGTTACCTGACCAGTATCTTTATTTATAAGAATAATATATTGAGTTGATTTAACTGCTGCATCAATAATGTCAGCATACTTTCCACTATAATATCTTTCATCTAAAAGATTTTGTCTATAGTTTTGTGTACAGCTTCCATTATAATATTGTTGTTCTTCACTTTCACCAAGTGATGGATTGTTAACAATTCTCCACACTTTACTGGCAAGAATTTCATTTCGATATAAGATTGCAAACATTCTATTGAATGTTGGTGACCATCTTTCATCTATTTCCCCAGCAAATAATCCAAATTGATATTCTCTAAAGGTAATTGTCTTTTTTGCCTTATATGTTGGCTTTCCTTGAATTGTAACAGCTATCGCTCCTCCTGGTAATGCAGCATCAGGACTTTGATGTTGATGCACAGGATCAGTACATTCGTATAATCTTATTTTAATATCATCCGGATGTAATACCCATTTACATGCTACCTTTATATGCTCTGTTATTGCAACATCACTACCATATCCAGTATTTTCTCCGTATATTTGAAGCGCCTTACGAGTATTATCAATTTGTTCCCATACAGCATTTAATCTATTTCTAAAGTTTTCCTTTTCTTTATCATCCTTAATATGATTTAAATAGCCATAAGCAGCATCATAATCTTCTTCTTCCATTGTTTCTTCTGCTTTTGCTACTAATTCCATTTCTCTTTTTAAATATATTTGACTAATTTCTTCTTTTGTTTTAATAGTTAAGCAATCTAAAAATTCACTATTAGGGAGTGTTAGGTTAAATACTGTTACTACAATAGTAGGAACAAAGAAAATAAGAATTGCTGCAATAAACTTAGATATTGATCCTTTTATTGCTTTATTTAATTCTTCTTCTCCTTCAGTTATTCCTTTCCCAACTTTAATCATGATAATTATAATTAGAATTAAAGGCACAATAATCCTAAGCAAACTGATTACTGTGTTTACTATACGCATTATTTCTAAAACAAATGGTTCTGAACATAATCGTGCTATCATAACTACCTCAACTATAATCCATAATAACTTGGAAATTCACTTTCAGGAATATGGCAAGATCCTGGATAAGCCCTATACCCACTTGTAGATGGGCAATACTTTCCATTATTATCATATACTGGTTGCATATTATAGACTTCATATCCGCCAGATATTAAATCAACAAATTTAAATGTCCAAATTCTAACTCTTCCAACACCATTAGATTCTGCTACTGTATAACTATCTCCATTATTACTTACAATTAACATAAGATGTGGATTTGCATCAATTACATCTCCCGGTTTTCCATCACCAAAGTTTTTATACTTATTATCCATATCCCTTTCAAATGAACCTTCATATCCAAATCCTCTTATTAGAGAAAGGCCTGCTTGTTTAAAAGTCCAATGGACAAAATTACGGCAATCCAATCCAGATAAAACTTTTTCATTATTATGAGTTATAACTGTTCCCCAATTTGGGTTTACTCCCCATAAATTTCCACGATGATACATACCACCAAGTTGATATGGTATATAATAATCACTTGCCTCTAAAGTACTAACAAGAGTCCTTGCTACTGCAACAACTGCAGCCCTTGTATGTAATCCGCTTGATTTAGCAGCATTTGCAATTGCCTTATTAACTTCATTAATATCAACATAATCAGTTATAGGTCTTGCTCCAGGTGGAATCTTAACACTATCACCACCAGGAAGTGATCCAGTAGGATTCTTTGCTTCTTCCTCTTTTGCTTTTTCTTGAATCTTAGTATCAAGTGCACTTATTCTTTCATCGAATTTGCTTTTAATATTTGAATCTTTAACTCTACTTACTGATTCAGTTGCTGCCATTAAATCAGTTTCACTTTTTGAAGATTCTGCAGCAGCAAGTATAGCTTCTGCTTCTTTAATATTTATTTTATCTTGAACGGCAAGTAATCTGTTTTTATATTCTTCTTTTACTTTTTCATCTTTAATATGATTTAAATATCCATATGCAGCATCAAAATCTTTTACACTTAGTGCTTGTTCTGCTTTTTTAACATAACTATCTGCTCTTTCGGAATATATTTTATAAATATCT
>JAEEGI010019610.1_pt1 | contig 13621 bp, 9 predicted proteins | sample 8958751 | NCBI WGS metagenome assembly JAEEGI01 (sample SAMN16246545, study PRJNA631951) | gut metagenome | biome: gut microbiome; feature: rumen; material: KS-attached | host: Bos | place: Iran: Karaj | collected 2018-10
TGAGAATGATCAACAGGTCATTGGGCGATGACGACACGTTGTTCAGTCCCTCAAAAGCAAGACCTCCTGAGAGGGCACCATCGCCGATGACAGCCACCACATGACGGTCAGTCTTACCCTCCAACTTAGCAGCCACAGCCATACCTAAGGCTGCCGACACGGAGTTGCTCGCATGTCCGCAGGCAAAGGTATCGTACTCACTCTCTGCTGGTGATGGAAATGGCTTGATGCCGCCTAACTTCCTATTAGTGCAGAACTGCTCCCTACGCCCCGTCAGAATCTTGTGTCCATAGGCCTGATGCCCCACATCCCACACGACTCTGTCCTCAGGAGTATGATAGACATAATGCAAGGCTACAGTAATCTCTACCACACCCAGACTGGAAGCCAGATGACCAGGGTTCACAGCCACTTCTTCCACGATATCCTCGCGCAACTCCTTACATACCCTGGGGAGATCATCCACTGACAATTTACGTAAATCCTCTGGGTACTGGATCTTATTGAGTAGTGTAAATTCAGTCTTTTCCACTATAATTTCTGTTATTTTGCTGCAAAGATATATATTTTTTATCAATATACAAAAAAAAACACAAATTTTGCACCGTGAAATCAGTCTTCTGTGCTAGGGAATAAGACAACGCCCTGCTGTTTCTTGCCGTCCATCATAATTTTCAGAGGACGCTCGAAACGGACATGACGCACATACTCTGTCTCCTCCACAGCAGGCATCTGGTCAAGAATCTCCTGGCGGAACAGTCCATCACCTGTGTAGGTGTTTATGGTAAAGTAACCGACACCAAAGCTCGTCAGGTTCTGGAAGAAGTGCGTACCTTGCGACGGATCCACGTGGTAATTCTTCAGACCAGTCTCTACAATCACACGCGCAGCAGAGATATGAGGCCACTTGACGGGTATTCCCAGCCAGTAATCGCTGGAACCCCAACGACCAGGGCCAATCAAAACATAATTCTTCTCCTCAGCCAAGAATCGACGGTTGATCTGTTCTATCTGGTCCGCTATCATCGGGTTGTTTACAGCTGTAAAATCATCACCTGCCTTCACATAAACCACGTCGAAGACATCCTCCGAGATACCATGCCCCAAAGAGTTGGCCGAACGAAGCAGGCACTGCTCATCAGGGATTTGTTCCAGATCTTCATTCAGCACCTGTTTAGAGTCAACAATCGGACGTATCTGTAACAGGTAGAACTCACCTGTGCGGTCATCATTGAGATTGCAGGCAAACTCTATCTCTACAGGCCGTTTCATCTCGTCGGATCCCAACTGCTGCACCATCTGGAGGATCTCAGGCAACGGGAATACCCCATGCTGGAGCACACCAGTAAAGGAAATCACCTTACGGCCACCCTCATAGATACCGTCACGGATAATTTGATCGACTGGGTCGAAAGTAGAGGCTATATAAGTTAGAGCACCGTCTTCAGCAGCCTGCTTCACACGAACCTTTTTAATATTGAAGCCATCGTCAACCTTGAAGTCATCGCCCACATGGGCCATATCAAGGGCATAGAAACGAGTCTGGGTTTCACTGAGAGCCGTTTCCATTTCAGACATCTGAAGTACCTGCGTGGGATGATAGGGCGACACACGGAGCGTCTGACCACCATCGACAATGTATTTTCCAAGACCCAATGCCAGTGAGGCGATACCCTCCTCAGCCGTCTCCTCGCCGATGGGGTAATAGTTGAGCGAACGAAGCACACCAGAGAAATTGGGATAATAAAGATCGCCATAGCGCTTACCAACCACTTCCTGCAGAATCACAGCCATCTTCTCCTGATCGATGACGTTCGACGTCGCTGTCATATAAGCCTTCGAATCACGATAGTAGACAGAGGCATAGACAGCCTTAATGGCACAGGCCAGCATCCGCAGCATCTCGTACTTATCGTCGAGATAAGGTATCATATAGGTAGAATAGATACCAGCGAATGGTTGGTAATGGGAGTCTTCCAGCAACGATGAAGAACGCACGGCGATAGGTGACTTCACGGCATCAAAGAAGGTGAAGAAGTCTGCTATCAGTGAGTCGGGCAGCTGAGCCCGCATAAAGTGTTTCAGGATCTCCTCATCAGGTGCATCACTCAGGGCGATGGGATAGAGATTATTCTTCTCCATGAACTCGTCGAAGAAGTCGGTACACAATACCACTGTCTTCGGGATCGTTACCTGCGCATGTTCATATTGGTTGAGTTCCGGATGACGCTTGATGATATTGTCGAGGAAGGCGAGGCCACGGCCTTTGCCACCCAGGGAGCCCTCACCGATACGGGCGAAATGGCTGTAGGCGTCGAACTTCATACGGTCGAAGACGGCGACAACACCGATATTCTTCATACGACGATATTGTACGATCGCATCGAAGATGATCTGACGATGGGCATCGACATCTTTGAGCTTATGCCAGGTAACGTGTTTCAGGAAAGCACTGACAGGGAAGATCGCACGGGCACAAAGCCAACGACTCATGTGATTGCGCGACACATGATACAACATCGACTCACGGGGAATCTTAAAGATATTGTCCTGCAATTCCTTCAGATTGGTTACACGGAACACCTCCTGCTTGGTCACTGGGTCGCGGAAGATAAAGTCGCCAAAACCCATGTGTTCCTCGATGAGGTGATGGAGGTCGACATTCAGTTTCGTCGAATTCTTATCGATGAAGTGGAACCCCTCTGCCTCGGCCTTCGCACGGTTGATGGTTTCTGAAGAGTCGAGGATCAACGGCACATACTCATCACGGCGACGGATCTCACGGAGGAGTTTCAGACCTGCCTCAGGATCACCTTCCTCCACATGTGAAAGACGACCAGGAACAGTCTTCATCGGGAACCGGGTATCAGAGATGACACCCAATGTATTCTCGTGATACTTCTCATAGATCTGCATGGCCTCCTCGTAGTTCGTGGCAAGCACCACCTTCGGACGTCCACGCTTACGCTGGGCTGCTGAGTGGGGATTAAGGGCCTCTGTGGAGAATCGCTTCGACTGGGCGAGGATGTAATTATAAAGGTTAGGAAGTACAGAGGAGTAGAAACGGATATTGTCCTCGACAAGCAGAATCATCTGCACGCCCGCCTCCTTAATATCATGCTCGATGTTCATCTTATCTTCGAGCAATTTGATGATCGACATGATCAGGTTGGTGTTGCCAAGCCAGCAGAATACATAGTCAAACACCGACATGTCCTCATTCTCTATGCGCTTGGTGATACCGTGCGAGAAGGGCGTAAGTACCACACACGGAATGGCAGGATGTGCTGCCTTCACCTCACGCGCCACGGTAAACGCATCGTTATCCGCATTACCAGGCATACAGATCACAAGGTCGATATCTGTGGTTTTCAGCACTTCATTGGCCTCTTCTGTGGTCGACACCTGCGTAAAGGTGGGCGGGTAACGCATACCGAGCTCCATATACTCGTCGAAAATTTTCTCATCCACACGGCCATCGTCTTCAAGCATAAACGCATCGTACGGGTTAGCCACAATGAGCACATTGAAGATGCGACGCGTCATCAGGTTGACAAACGACACATCCTTCAGATAGAATTTGTTCCACTCCTGGGGTATTTTAACTGCTTCTTCCATCATATTGAGCGCAAAGATACAACTTTTTTCGAAGTTTATCACATATTTCGGATACTTTTTGTATCTTTGTAGGCAAAAAAACAAACCTCTCAATATGAAAACCAGGACTTTAAGTATGACCCTAGCAGCTGCGTGCTGCGCCATGCTGGCTTTCTCATGTGCCAGCAAACAAGAAACTGTCAGCAACACGCTGACAACAGTTGGTAATCCCTATCTGCCCCTTTGGGAGCATATCCCCGATGGTGAGCCCTATGTGTTTGAGGACCCTGATAACCCAGGGAAACAGCGCGTGTATATCTATGGTTCGCACGACAACCTCAAGACGATGTACTGCGGTCGCGACCAAGTGGTCTGGTCTGCACCCGTCGAGAATCTCAGTCAGTGGCGCTACGATGGCATCATCCTCGTGGTCGACAAGAACCGCGATGGCGAACCCTTCGACTCTACTGGCACAGCTGATGTGCTCTTTGCGCCCGATGTGACACTCGTTACCGACAGCACAGGTAAGAAGACCTATTACCTCTTCCCCAACGACCAGACGGGCGGACGTAATACGCTCATCGCCAAGAGCGATAGTCCGAAAGGCCCCTTTGAGGTATGCAACTGGAACGCTGACGATCCTAACAAGGTCGATGGTATCTATGGTTTCGACCCTGCCGTATTTGTTGATGACGACGGACGTGTCTATGGCTACTGGGGCTTCGAGCACTCTTTCGCTGCCGAGATCGATCCCACCACAATGTGTACGGTCAAACCTGGCACGAAGATTGTCGACGGCATGGTGTCTGGTCGTAACGAACCAGGGAAATTCCGCTTTTTCGAGGCCTCATCCATCCGTAAGATCAAGGATAAATATGTCTTCATCTACAGCCGCTGGACGGAACCGGGCGAGTTCGGACTGCCCGATACCAACTATACCCTCGCCTACGCATACAGCGACAAGCCTTTAGGTCCTTGGACCTATGGTGGCACTATCATCGACGGACGCGGCCGTGAGATTAACGAGGTGGGCGACACGATTGCATCAGGCGTTGTCAGTGGCAATACCCACGGTTCAATCTGCGAGATCAACGGTCAGTGGTATGTTTTCTATCATCGTCAGGCAGGTTTGGACGAATATGCCCGTCAGGCCATGGTTGCCCCCATCAACGTGATAGTCGAGGAAGGTGAAGGCGGCAAGGTAGAGATCTCCGAGGGAGAATACAACTCTGAAGGATTTGCCATCGATGGTCTTGACCCGCTGGAGTGCCACTCCGCAGGACTCGCCTGCTGGATCACTGGTCCGAAGGTATCAGAACATCAGTGGCCAAAGAACGTCTACTATGGCTCATATGTCGAGACATCCTATGGTACGGAGACCAACTTCGACGAGCCATACGATCTGAAGAATAACACGAACCGCGTAGTCAACAATACCGACGGTTCCATCGTTGGATACAAGTACTTTAACTTCTCGAAGACCAGTGGCAAAAACAACGTACAACTGAATCTGCGTCTCATCCCTGAGGGACTCGACGGTACGATTACCATCATGGCCGATCGTCCTTGGAAATCACGGGGTGGCAAAGTTTTAGGTACCATTGAGCTGAAGGGCGACATGCCTCAGAACTCCACAGAGCTAAGTACCACTCTCCCAGCCCTCGCAGAGTTCACAGGTAAGCATGCTCTCTTCTTTGTCTTCACCTCTGAGACCAAGGAGAAATCCATGTGCATCTTGGAAGATTTCGTCTTCAGTTATTAGTATTAGACAGCTCAAGACCCCTACCCAAACATGAGAGGTGCTCTTGTATCATCATACTAAAGCACCTCTCATGTTTGGGTAAACTTTCTTGCTCTACTTCTTCAGCATCTGCTGGGCGGCGAGGACGAGGAACATATAGTGCGACGAACCGCCACCAAGCACGTACTCCGTCTGCTGCCAGAGGAACGGAAACTCCAGGAGTTCGGGGAAGTCTGGACGGATGAGAGCCGTACCGGAAACCACACCACCAGGGATATAAGACCAGTCGGCACGGTTCAAACCATAGGCCACAGTAGCCGACCTAGCGCCTACACCTGAAGCAAAAGAGGCACTATTGCTGCCAGGATGACATCCAAGCACGAAATTAAGCGCATCGTAGACTGTGGTAGCAGGGAAGATGTCGGGATAGACTGCGGTGAGGAAATAATACTCGAAGCCGAAGCGCTGGATATCCCAGCCTGCGCCCCAGATGCTCGGACGATAAGGCACACCGTAGGGAGTCTCAGCAGCACGTTTCTCCAAATCAGCTCGATAACCCAGAAGGGCCTCGCGGAAGGCTGCTACAAACGCACGTAAGCGTTTGTCCTTCTTGCCACTGAGCTGCTGAACAAGACGGGCGGTGAACCAACCTGTACGGCTAATACCCTTGACTATCATCTCCTGATGGGCAAGCACAAAGTCGAGATACTGAGCCTCGCCAGTGGTGAGATAGAGTTCGACAGCTGCCTGAATCTTCAGGGCTTCGAGCCAACCCGTAGCCTCAGTCTGGGCATATACTTCGCGGGCAATCTCCAGACACTCACGACTGAGCTTGTCGTTGAAACCTTTCAAGACACGTGAGGTACCAGCCAACTGAGCCACCGTAGAAAGGGCACGCATGGGGTTATCTTCAGTAAAAATCCATCGGTCGTCATCATTACCAATCTTCCCATCGGTCATCGCAGATGCATCACCCAAAAGCACATACTGGCGCACCGTATTACAGATGATACCACGATAAAGACGTCCTAAAGCCTGATAAGAACGGACAACGGTCAACGCTCCGTTCTCAACCTGCTGTAACAGGTCGTTGCGACAGTCTGGCTCATGAATCTCAACGGTATGTTTCTCCTGATCGATAGCTGTAACATCGATTTCTGGATGGAAGGCTTCATAAGCCAAGGCAAGAATGTAAGACTCGCCTATCTGTGACTCGATACGAAGGTCGAAATCGCCTGCATCGTGCCAGCCACCGACATTGACACCAGGAACGATATCACCCTCAGCATATTTCGAGAGATTGGGCTGTTGGGCATAGCCGTCGATATGATTGCCTGCATGTGCCATCCGGGCATCGTCCATGTGACAGGCATCGTGCCATACACGATATTTCTCAGCGACACGCATATGACACATCTGCACTGGCAGGAAATACTCAAGTACGGGCTGCCAGACACCACGATCGTAGACATCACTGGCGATACGGAATACTGATGAGCGGGCATCGCCATAACGCACCTGATAAAGTCCGGGCTCTGTCACTGAAGAGAAATCGACTGTCAGATAGTTATAACGCAGGAACTTACCCCACTCCACAGGCTGAACAGTAGTGGCAATGGTCTCGCTGTCAGCATCTATCCGCACGATATCAGCCTGAAGTTTCGATTGTTCCTTGACATCCGTCTCAATCACGGCTTTTTTAGGCTGGTTAGGATGATAACCAATCTGAGAAATCTGTACCACTGCAGGATAGTGCCAACCTTTCAAAATACCAGGTGTAATCACCCATTTCACAGCTCCCGTCGTAGCACCCTTGGCAATCTCGCTGCGCAAGACAAACCAGCCGTTGTTATGGTTCATGCGACCATCGTAGAGTTTCAAGTCGCCCGTCAGCGATTCGATGGTCAGACGCGTACAAGGATCGTCAGGACGTGACGTGAATTTTCTTCCAACGGCATAAGGCTCAGCGATGATGTCATCGGCAACCATCGGACTATAGCCCTTGCCATTCAATTGAGCCATATCAGTCTTCTGGCCTTTGCCTGTGAAGTAATTGCCGGGATGCTGGCTGTTGGATTCCGTCTGCAACAGCGGACCATTAGGTTGCTGAGGATAGAAGCCCGTCTGACGGTCCATCATCCAGGGTTTGCCAAAGAGCGAGCCCGGGAAAAACTCCAGATTGAAACCCACCTTACCCAACAGGAAATCAGGCACAGGCTTATCGAGGTCGACAGTAACAATAATACTACCGCCTTGACTCTCAGCTTTCACCTGATAGTTAAACTGATAATCGGGATAAAGCGTTGGATTAAAACCCGTCAGATGACGTGAAGAGTCGGGATAGCACAGTGTGGTAACGATGGCGTTACCATCCTGCGTTCTCTTCAGCTGTTTGGGCACTGGCTGCCACTGTCCTGGTGTCGCCTCCAGACGGATGTCGCCATTGGTAGCCACACGTTGTCCATTCATAATTACACATATACCACCTTGATGACCCTCGGGATAGAAGTCACTGAAAGCCATCACGTCGACACCCTCACAGCTGAAATAACCATCAGGATTCAGTTTAAACTCTTGCGCTGTCATCGTTGTAACGACGAAAAACGACATAAGGATTGTTTTTATTCTCATCATTATTCAGTAATTGTTAGTTGATACGAAGTATTCAACCGCAAAGATACGAATTATTTTCTATTCCTGTTCATAATTCACAATAATTTTGTACCTTTGCAGGCAGAAATCAAAAACCGACAAACAAATATGGACAAGAAACTGAAACAAGGTACGCTCTGCGTACAAGCTGGCTATAAAGCCAAGAACGGAGAACCAATAGAGTTGCCTATCATCCAGTCGACGACTTTCAAGTACGATGATTCTGACGAGATGGCGAAGTTATTTGACTTGGAGAAGGAGGGTTATTTCTATACCCGCCTGCAGAATCCGACGAACGATGCTGTGGCAGCAAAGATTGCAACACTCGAAGGTGGTGTGGGCGCCGTATTGACATCTTCAGGTCAGGCTGCTAACTTCTACGCTATCTTTAACATTTGTCAGGCCGGCGACCACTTCATTACCTCGAACGAGATTTACGGCGGCACCTACAACCTCTTCGGCGTTACCCTGAAGAAGCTCGGCATCGATTGTACGTTCATCTCCCAGGAGGCATCCGACGAGGAGATACAGGCAGCCTTCCGTCCGAACACCAAGGCGGTGTTTGGCGAGACCATATCGAACCCAGGTTGCGCCGTATTCGATATTGAGCGCTTTGCCAAAATCGCCCATAAGAACGGCGTACCCCTCATCGTGGATAACACCTTTGCCACACCCGTGAACTGTCGTCCTTTCGAGTGGGGAGCCGATATCGTCACCCACTCTACCACGAAATATATGGATGGACTGGCTACCCAGGTTGGCGGCGTCGTCGTGGATAGTGGCAACTTCGACTGGTTGGCTCATGCCGAGAAATTCCCCGGACTCTGCACACCCGATGAGTCATACCATGGCCTGACCTACGTGAAAGCCTTCGGCAAGATGGGATTTACGACGAAACTCGTAGCCCAGCTGATGCGCGACCTCGGCTCGATTCCTGCTCCGCAGAACGCGTTCCTACTGCACCTCGGACTGCAGACACTCCACCTGCGTATGGCCCAGCACTGCAAAAACGCACAGAAGGTAGCAGAATTCCTGAGCCAGAACGACAAGGTGGCTTGGGTTCACTACTGCGGTCTGCCTGATGACAAGGCTTACGCCCTTGGACAGAAATATCTGCCTAACGGTAGTTGTGGCGTGATTGCTTTTGGTTTGAAAGGTACGCGTGAGACGGCCATCAAGTGGATGGACTCACTGGAGATGATCAACATTGTAACGCATGTGGCAGATGCCCGCACTTGCGTGCTCCACCCTGCCAGCCATACCCATCGCCAACTCTCAGACGAGCAGTTACTCGAGGCAGGTGTCGCTCCCGACCTGATTCGTCTCTCTGTCGGTATCGAAGATGTGGAGGATATTCTCGACGATATCAAGCAAGCTTTGGCCAAGATTTAACAAAATGTAACTTTATGAGAAAAATATTCGGCACTTTCCTTGGAGGGTGCCGATTATTTTTCTATATTTGCACCATCAATAATAACAATTTAGTAACAAACTAGAAACCATTGAAGACTATGGAAGTTGAAAAAATCATGCAAGCCCTGGAGCAGCAACATCCAGGCGAGTTAGAGTACTTACAGGCTGTAAGGGAAGTACTTGAATCCATTAAGGATGTGTATAACCAGCATCCCGAATTCGAGAAAGCAAAGATTATCGAACGTATCGTAGAGCCAGAGCGTATCGTGACGTTCCGTGTTCCCTGGATCGACGACAAGGGAGAAGTCCAAGTAAACCTCGGCTACCGAGTACAATTCAATAGTGCCATCGGTCCATATAAGGGTGGATTGCGTTTCCACTCATCAGTGAACCTTTCTATCCTGAAGTTCCTCGGATTCGAGCAAACCTTCAAGAACGCACTGACCACCCTGCCTATGGGTGGTGGTAAGGGAGGTTCTGACTTCTCGATCCGTGGAAAGAGTGACAATGAGGTCATGAAGTTCTGTCAGGCATTCATGACTGAGCTTTACCGTCATATCGGTCCTGATGAGGATGTTCCTGCTGGTGACATCGGAGTCGGTGCCCGTGAAATCGGCTACCTCTTCGGACAATACAAGAAACTGACCCATCAGTTCCAAGGCGTGCTCACTGGCAAGGGTATGGAATGGGGAGGCTCTATCCTCCGCCCGGAGGCTACAGGCTACGGTGCGCTCTATTTCGTCCATCAGATGCTTGAGGAGCATGGTCTTGACATCAAGGGCAAGACCATTGCCCTCAGCGGTTTCGGTAATGTGGCATGGGGTGCTGCCAAAAAGGCAACGGAGCTCGGTGCCAAGGTGATTACCATCAGCGGACCTGACGGTTATATCTACGATCCAGCAGGTCTCGACGCAGAAAAGATAGAATATATGCTCGAACTCCGTGCAAGCGGCAACGACGTATGCCAGCCTTATGAAGAGGAGTTCGATGGAGCAACCTTCTTCCCTGGCAAGAAACCATGGGAGCAGAAGGCCGACATCTATCTGCCTTGTGCAACACAGAACGAGCTAAACGGTGCCGATGCAGATGCCATCCTCGCCAACAAGCCTCTCTGCGTAGCTGAGGTTTCAAATATGGGTTGTACGGCAGAGGCTGTGAACAAGTTCATTGCTGCCAAACAGCTCTTCGCCCCTGGCAAGGCCGTCAACGCTGGCGGTGTGGCAACATCAGGTCTGGAAATGACACAGAACTCCATGCGACTCTCATGGTCGCCAGAAGAGGTCGACGCCCGTCTGCACCAGATCATGTCGAACATTCACGGACAGTGTGTGAAGTACGGTAAGGAAGCCGACTACATCAACTACGTGAAGGGTGCCAACGTCGCTGGCTTCATGAAGGTCGCAAATGCCATGATGGCGCAAGGCATTGTGTAGAGCTCGGCGTAAGCCAAGGCTCTTAAAATGATGTCAAAGGCATCAAAGAGCTCGGCGTAAGCCAAGGTCTTCACTATGATGCCTCCGGCATTGTATGATAAAAAAAATATATATAGTACTTTTTGCGATCACATTCAGCTTTACCGCTCTCGCACAGACTGAGAGGGGTAAAGCTTCGTATTATTCAAAGAGCTGGACTGGACGTAAGACAGCCGATGGCGGTGTATTACACCACGATGCCCTGACTTGTGCCCACAAGACATACCCCTTCGGCACTTTGCTCAGAGTAACTAACCCCGCCAATGGTCTCAGCGTCATCGTAACAGTGACCGACCGCGGCCCTTATGTCAAAGGCAGAGTGGTCGACCTGTCTGTGCGCGCAGCAAAGGAACTGGGCATCCTGGCACAAGGCATTGCCCCGGTCATCGTGGAGCGTATTAAATTCACCCCCATCCCCTTCAAACCTGAAGATGACATCGATTTGCCCGAACTGGATCTGGGGACGAATGACGGTCCTATGGAAAAACCCATCTGGCAAATCTTGCGCGACCAGATGAAACAAAAAGGAAACGGCTCTGAGTAGCAACTCAGAACCGTTCTTTTTTAGCGTTTGCTTGTCCTCATGGGGAACTCCCGGGACTGCGAGATAATCTCCTTATTACCTTGGAAAACCCCAATCCGGAACACAGCATCACCATCCCTCAAGTGGTCATCAGCCTTGATGACAGCCGTATAACGGATACCACGACCTGGCATGATACTCTCTACAAGTACATTCTCAGAGACGCGGATATGCTTGTTACCGGTTATCTCAGCCACTGATGGCATCACACGATAGACAGGCTTGTCTGAAGTGTTGAAGATCTCAAACACCATTCGGGCCTCTTCACCACGGGTCAGCACTCCATCACGGGTGGTATCAATGATCTTAGGATTACGTATTTCCAAGCAAGATGATGACGAAGGGGTAGATTCAACCACCTTGCTACTGAAATCCTCACCAAAGCCATAGAGTCGGTCATCACCACTATTCGTAGCGTCAAAACCACTGTCGTTCTGGTAGCCACGATTATACTGAGTGCGGTCGGTAACCCGCTGCTCACGTTGGGCCCGATACTCTTCGTAACGCTGGCGTTCAGCATTATCAGCCGCCGCACCTACAGCAGCACCCACCGCAGCTCCACCAGCCATACCTATCAGCGTCCCAATGTCACTGCCACGATGACCGCCTGCAATACCACCGATCGCAGAACCGATGATTGATCCGAAGCTACCACCGGTATAGGCACCCATACCCGCGTAACTTCCACAACTGCTCAGCAGCAAAAGCGCACTTACAGATAATACCAAAGTCTTCTTCATAACCGTCACATTTTAATATTCACGGTGCAAAGATACATATTCTCCATGAAACAATTGAAAGGAATTTCCCCAAAACGATGTAGGGGAAACCCTATTCTTAATACATACCCGGGATAACAACACAAAAAAAGAGTCCGCATCGGAATAGATGCAGACTCTTCATATAGAGAATAAATGTTTGCTTATTCAGCCTTTGCCTCTTCTGCAGGAGCCTCAGCGGCGGGTGCCTCCTCTGCAGGAGCCTCTGCCTTTGCCTCCTCAGCTGCAGGAGCAACTGCTTCAGCCTTAGAAGCTGACTTACGTGAACGACGGGTACTCTTCTTCTTGGTATCCTTTGCCATTTCGGGATCGAAGTCTACCAGTTCGATGAAGCATACCTGAGCAGCGTCACCCTGACGGGTACCGAGCTTGATGATACGAGTATATCCACCGGGACGATCACCTACCTTCTGTGAAACCTCACCAAAGAGTTCTTTGATGGCTTCTTTGTTCTGCAGGTAGCTGAATACTACACGACGTGAGTTCGTAGAGTCCTCCTTAGCCTTAGTGATCAGGGGCTCCACATACTTCTTCAGGGCCTTAGCCTTTGCGACGGTCGTAGTGATTCTTTTGTGCATAATCAGCGAGATAGCCATGTTTGCGAGCATGGAAGCGCGATGAGATGCAGTACGACCGAGATGGTTGAATTTCTTATTATGTCTCATTGTTTTCTTTTTTTATTGGGCGTTGAGTCTTATAGGCTTCGCCTACAGTTACTCCTTGTCCAGTTTATACTTTGAAATATCGGTTCCAAACGACAGATTCAGACTCTCGAGCAAATCATCAAGCTCGGTGAGCGATTTCTTACCGAAGTTGCGGAACTTAAGAAGGTCGGTCTTGTTGTACTGTACCAGATCACCGAGTGTCTCCACGTCGGCAGCCTTCAGACAGTTGAGGGCACGAACTGAGAGGTTCATGTCTACCAAACGTGTCTTAAGCAACTGGCGCATGTGCAGGATCTCCTCATCAAACTCCTGGTTGTTCTCCGACTCGGTATTCTCGAGTGTGATCTTCTCATCAGAGAACAGCATAAAGTGATAGATCAGGATCTTTGCGGCCTCCTTCAGGGCATCCTTCGGGTGGATGGAACCGTCCGTCGTAACCTCAAGCACGAGCTTGTCGTAGTCGGTCTTCTGCTCAACACGATAGGGCTCTACAGCGTACTTCACGTTACGAATCGGAGTGTAAATAGAATCGATTGCTATTACATTCACATCGGTGCAGAACTCGCGATTCTCATCAGCGGGAACATATCCGCGACCTTTGTTGATTGTAAGATCAATCTGCATCGAAGCCTTGGAATCTAAATGACAAATCACCAAATCGGGATTCAGCACCTCAAATCCAGTCAGATACTTGCCTATGTCTGCGGCTTTGAATTCGG
>JAEEGI010019614.1_pt1 | contig 13620 bp, 11 predicted proteins | sample 8958751 | NCBI WGS metagenome assembly JAEEGI01 (sample SAMN16246545, study PRJNA631951) | gut metagenome | biome: gut microbiome; feature: rumen; material: KS-attached | host: Bos | place: Iran: Karaj | collected 2018-10
TTTTATTGATCAAATAATTTTTTTAAATATTCTCTATTTTCTTTTGTACCATTTATTTTAAGTATTGATTTAAGTAAATTATAATTTTTCTCATTTTTAATTGGATTTCCTTCAAGTCTTATTTCTCTAATATGATTATTTAATCTAATATTTTCAATAAGATTTTTTTCAAAATTTTTATTTTCTAAATTAATTCTATTACTTTTCAAACTTAATAAATTTAAAGTTTGATTATATTGAATACCATCATTAATAAGTTTTTCAAAGTCTTTATCATTAATAAAATTACCATCTAAATATAAATTTTTAATGTAACAATCATTTTTAAGGAAATTAGACATTATTTCAAATATTTCTTTATTTCCTCCAATATCATTAACACTTAAATCAACAGTAGTAAGTTCTTTATGATTAATTAAAGAATTTAATAATTTCTTAGTTCCTAATCCAATATGACAAACAGCTAAATTTATATTTTTAATATTATCATTTTTTTCAAAATAATTACTTATTATTTCATTAGTAGAATTTTTACTAAAATTATTATATGAAAGATTTAAACTTTTAATAGTTGATTTATTTTTTAAATGATTAAATATAATATTTAATGCTTTTTGAGTAATTTTATTATTAGATAAATTTAATTCAACAATACAAATTTTTTCATTGAATAAAGAAAATAAAGTAGAAATTCCTTTAGTAGTAAAATTATTATAATTAATATTTAAGCTTTGAATATAATTATTATTCTGAAGAAGAAAACCTAAAATTTGCATTGAATCATCATTTAATTGATTATTACCTAAAAATAAATATGTTATTTTTGTATTATTTAAAAGACATTCAACTAAATTTTCAGTTACTGAAGAAGGAAGAAAATTTCCTTCATAATAAAAAGTAGAAAAATAATATAAACCACTTTTATCAGAGTCAAAAAAATTAATTGCATTATCTGAATCAAAAATATTTTGCTCAATTCCATTATATGATATATCTAATACAGTTAGAAAAGGACAATTTAATAATAAATCAAATAATTGAATTGCTCCTTTTGAAGTTAATAAATTATTATTTATTATAAATTTTTTTATATTTTGAAATTTATTATTTTTAAAAGCTTCAACTACTTTATTATTAATAAAAACTTTATTTGTAAAATTATTTCCAGATAAATTTAATATTATTAAGTCAGGACAATTATTTTGTAATTTATCAAATAATAATATTCCAAATTTATCATCTAAACTATTATAAGATAAATTTAATATTTTTAAATCTATTCTATTTACATTTATAAAATTATTAATTGAAGAAATATTTTTTATTTTTAAATTATTTGATAAAGTTAGTTTTTTTATTCCTTCTAAATTACTTATAGCATAATTTAAAATTTCAACTCCTTCATTATCTAAATTATAATCATTAATAATAATTTCATCATAATTATTTTTTAACAATTGTTTTTCTATTATTTTTCCAAAAATTGAAATGACATGGGTTGAAGTTAATTTTAATTTATTTTTATATTTTCTAATAATTTCACAGTTTTTTTTTAATAATTGAGAAATATTATATTTATTAAAATTTAATTTTCTTTCTAAAGGCTCATAAATTTTTTTTAAATCTTTTTTATTTTTTGCATTTTCTATCATTTCTCTATAATTAAGTTTATTATGTTTAATAAGAAATGTAAATTCTTTTCTTATGTTTAAATAACTTTTACATAAATTAGTTTTTAAAAGAATATCTGTTGTTTGTTGATTTAATTGAAGCATTTCGCTTAAATCATCAATTGATAAAAAATCAATAAAATTATTTAAAAGTTTTGTTTTAAAAGATAATATTCTTTCTAAAGGAATTTGTATATTTCTAATTTGACTGTTTTTTATTGATGTATTATTTTCGCTTAAAGGAATTTTGGAATTTCTAATTTGACTATTTTTTATTGATGTATTTTTTTCTTCGCTTAAAGGAACTTCATCTATTTTTATTTCATCTTGTTCTTCTTCATCATAAAAAGCTTCAATTTCGTCATCATCCATTTTTTTATTTGTTATTTTTAAAATAATTATTAATTTTTTTAGTTTTTTTATATAATATGAAAAAAAGCTCTTCACTACCTTCTATTTCTTCTCCTAGATATAATTCTATTTATAACTTAAAATCACAAAAAAAAAAATTAGTTAATGTTAGAAAACAAAGTTTAAATATTTTTAATAATTATATAGATAAAAATGATAATATATTAAAAATAAAAGAGAAAAGTCCTATAATTAATGATACTAAATGTTCAATTTTATTTAAGAAATATTTAGAAAAGAAAAAATTTTTAAATCAAATAACACAAATTAATTCAGAATTTATGAATAAACGAAATAATATTTCTTTTAATAGTAAAAAAGATTATTTTTTAAAAAGATTGAAAGGTGAAAATATTGTTAATAAAAAGAAATCAAATTCATATTTTAGAAATAAGAAAAAAATGATTAATGAAGGAAGTCAAACAGAAAGAATATTATTATCATATAATTCAATTAAACATTATCATAATATACCCCTTAATAAACTTAGTTTTTGTAAAATACCAATTAATAGATTTTATTTACCTTTTTCACCAAAAGTTTTTAATTAAATATTCTATAAATAAAAAATAAACTGAAAAACAATTAAATAATTAAAAAAATAGTTATCAAGAAAAAAAGGTTTTTATAAAGGAGTAAATCCTTTTCATATATGGTTTATATAAATCAGTGAAGAAAACAAGTTATAACATTTATTTATCAAATATTCAATATCTAACAAAAAATATCAATTAATCAAAAAATCCTTTTATAACAATAAATACATAAACTATGAAATTCTCAATGTTTTTTCATTAATTTTTAATTGTAAAATAGACAAAATAAAATCACTTAGAACAAAAAATAAATTTGATAGAGTTAATAATTAACAAATTCCATAAACATTTAAAAAAATAATAATTATATATTAAAAAATTATAAATACTCTAAATGGAAAGTTTAAATATTTTAGAGTAAATATTAAATTAATCTCACAAGTATTTCAATTTGAAGGATTAAATATGATAAACAATCAAAAATTTAATAAATAATTTTAAAAAAAAAATAATATAATTATTACGTTAATAACAATAAAAAAATAAAAATATTATCCAAAAAGCAAAGAGTTAATAAAAAATGGAAATAATAAAATATTCAATATATCTTTTTAATTCCTTTCCCTTACTTTTCATAACAATAGGATTACTAATATTTAAATATATAACATTAACTCAAATAACAATAGGATATATATTATATTGTATTTACACTCAGCATTTTTCAAAAGTAACTTTATTTTACACAAAAACCAGAAAAAACGAAAAAATTTTAGAAAAATGTCCAAATTTACAAAATCCAAATTATAAACCTCATTTTCTTCTTCCATTATGTTCTCTTCAAATGATAATATGTGGTTATTGGAAGCCAAAAAAATCAAAGGATTTAATTTTTGAAATGGAAAATGTAAATGAATATGGAACTAAAATATTTTGGGCTAAATATTCTAATATGAAAGAACCAACTCAAACACAACCAATATTAGTTTTATTTCCAGGAATGACAGGAGTGATTGAAGATGGTTATGTTCAAAATATAATAATTGAAGGATTAAATAAAGGATACAATGTTGTTATTTTCCAAATGAGAATATTAAGTGAAGATTTTGGATTAAATGAAACTGGAACTTTTAAATTATATAATGATATTGATGATGCTTTAAATTTAATTATTCAAAAATATAATAACACTAAAATTTTCGCTATTGGAGGAAGTTACGGTGCTAATAATTTAGTTTATTATTTAGGACATTTAAATAATATTAATAAAAAAATATATGCTGCTGCGTCTATTTCAAATCCTTATGATATGGAATTATGTGAAAGATTTTTAGAAGAAACTATTTTTAGTTGGTTAATTACTTTCTTAGAAAGAGATAATTTTAAAAAAATAAAAAAAGGAGCTGAGAATTGTAAAAACCAGAATTTTGAAGTCGAAATAATATCAAAATGCGAAGATATGAAAAGTTATGATGAATTATTTTCAAGGAAAATATTTGGATATAAATCAGCGGATGATTATTATAGAAATATATCTGCTAATCGAAAAATAGAAAATGTAAATATTCCTCTTTTATGTATTAATGCAAGAGATGATGGATTAACTTCTTGTAAAGCAATTCCTTATGATGATATAAGATTAAATAATAATATTTTTTTATTACTTGCTGATAAAGGTGCTCATATGTGTTTCTTTAGTAATGAAAAATTCACTGAGTTAAAACAATGGCATTTAAAACCTATTTTTGAATTCTTTTCTTCTGTTATGCAATTAGAAGAAAATTAATGAAATATTAATATTTACTTTAAATTAATTTATTTTAAATAATTAAAATATTATATTACCTTTCTTCTTTTTATTATAGTAATCATTTTGAAATTAATGTTTAATTAATTATAATTTAATTAAAAAATGTTAAAAAAAATATTGAAAATTGATTTAACCTTTTTTTAATAAATTTATATATTAATAATTTTAATCTATTGTTAATTGATCCAATAAAAAATGAAAATTTATGGATACAATATTATATAAAATTAATGTTAAATTTTTTCATATTCTTTTAACCTAATCATACAAATACTTAAATTAATTAATTACAATTAACACAAACTTCAATAGCTGATATTAAATTATTATAATAAGTTTTAAATATAAAATCATCAATAAATAATTTATAATCAATCAATTTACAAAAATTATTTTCTAAAAAAATCATTTCTTCTAAATTTAAACCTAAAATTTTTGAATAAAATTTATTTTTATATAAATTGTCTTCATGATACTTTAAAGCAATTAAAAACGAAGTAAAAATAATTTTATATACATTAGAAAAATTTAAAGTAAATTGATTAATTTCACATAATCTATCAATATATATAAGCATAATAATAAAAGTACTTGATTCTGCATTTGAATATATTAAACATTTATTAAGAAAATCTTCAATTGATATTTTTGGATTTTTTCCAATGAAAGGTTCTATCGAATTATCATTTTGGGAATTTAAAATATTATTTTCTTCACATATATCTTCAAGTAAAACTCCTATTGTTTTTATTAATTCATATCTAAAATTTCTTCTAAAATCCATTCTAAAATTTTCTAAACTTTTTTCACACATTTAATAAATTAATATATCTGAGTTCAATTTTTTTTTAAATTTTATTTTTTTGATGAAAAAAATTTAAAAAATTTTATATCAAAAAATTTATAATATATAATTATTTCAGGAGTAAACGTATAAGAATATTATAAAAATTCAGTAGCGCTTACTTTTTATATTTTTAATATTAACTTCTAATAAATATTTAATTTATTATTATTGTTAAATTTATTTCATAATAAATTATTATATTTATTATTTATTGAATTTTAATTCATCTTTAAATATTTGAAAACATATTTTTTTCTTTCAGATAAATGAATTAACTAAAAATTATTTTTCTTTAAAATTTTTTATTAAAATCTTAATTTTTTATCTATATTTAAAAGATTTAAGTGTTTTCTTTCTCTTTTTTTTTATTATTGGACATTTATTAAAATTTTATTTGTTTTTTACTTTATTAAAATATATTTATTTATATTATGATTTTAGTATCATTTAATCCTCATAATCTTTGAATTATAAATTTAAATTCTCTATTATTTTAAATTGTATATGGGAATAATTAATTGATTCAATTGAAATTTTATCTCTTTTACAAAAATTATTTTTTGAAACTATTATATTATTTTGTTCATTATAATCTATAATAAAATATAAGTAATCATTGAATAATTTAGCTTTAATATTTCTGAAAATACATTCATTTCCTATTTTAATTATATCATTTAAAATTGTTAAATTTGAAATATTTTCTATTATCATTTTTATTTTTCCAGTTTCATCAATTATATGAATTTGAATAATATTCATATTATCTTTTGAGATTATAATATCTTGTGATAAGATAATTGAAATAGTATTAAATTGAATATTTTTTTTAATTATTTCATCTATATTACAAACAATATCTTTAATTTGATGAAAAGGTTTATTTTTCATTTTTCAATTAAAAAACTATAAAAAAACTTAAAAAAATAAATTTTCCCTAATAATAAAAATTAATAATAAAATTCAAAGCTACTTTTAAAATTTAATTTCGCTTAAAATATTGTAAACTTTATTAGTTACATCAGCAAGTAGAATTTGTTTAAGATTATTATGATAATATCTTCCATTAAATCCTGGAATATCTCTATCAGCATGTCTAGGATCTCTAACAAGTCTTTTATAAGCATTACATTCTTCAACACATACAGAATCATCATAACAAGTTTCTTCAGATGTATTTCTTTCCATATTACAATAATGTTCATATCTTTTAGATTGACTAGTAGCATCAACATAAGAAATTATAACTCTTCCACCAACAAAATATGCAACTCCCATTTTTAATTTTAATTCTTGTATATCATGTTTTGTTATTTGATATATATTAAATGAATAATATGGCTTTCCAAATATACTTTTTATACCATTTATTGTTCTATCATCAAATCCAATAGTACGTTTTAAATTTTGAATTGCATTTATTGAAGTTAATGTTATTGTTTTAAAATCTAAATATGTTTTCACTGTAACTACATATTTGTTATGATATGCTGGATAATATGTTTTTTTTATTGAAGCTAATATCTTAAATTTATCAATCATTTTCTGTTGATCTAAATCAAGAATAGAATTTAAAGTTTCATAAAATTTAGCAACTAAAGATTTTCTAATAATTTCATTTTCATTATTATTCAATCCTCTTTTAACTCTTCTATGTTTAGTTTTACAACCTGAAAAGAATAAAAATCTCCAGCAACTTTTATAAGGAATAGAATTATATTGAACAACAGCTTTTCCAGTGGCTTGTCCTTTTACATATACAAAATAAACATATTGTTCATCTAATTTTGTAGCAACACCAAAAACATTTTCTAATTTTGAAGAACCAACATTTCTATCAAATTTAAATTCTTCAAACGTGACTGCATTTTTACTATATTTTATAGCTTTGAATTGAGTTACAATTTTTGGAGGAAAACCATGTGTTCTTTGAAGATCATCTATTCTATTATGTGCTATTTGATCAAATTTTACTATTGTTGAACTTGCTAAATTTTGAACATATTTTAAGTAATTTGAAGGATATGGATATTTATATCTTGCTGCAGAACTTCTTAAATTATTTAATAATTGAGTCTTTGCTTGATCTTTTGTCATTAAAAGATTTGGAATTACATGATCTTCATTTGTTTCTGTGATATCACATATTATTATTGAAATGAGGATTAATGAAATCAGCCTTTTCATTTTTTTTTTTTTTTTTGGATATTGTATTTATATTATTGATTTTATTTTAATTTTTTTTTGAAACATTATTCTATTAAATATATACTTTTTCATATGAAAAATTTGATTTGTTTTTTTGGTAATTTATTTTATATTGTTTAAAGATTTAAAATAATTTTTTGGGATTTTAAATATGGTTTGTATAATGTTATGATTTTTTGTTTTTTTTGAAATAAAATTTAAAAACTATTTAATTATTCTAATATCTAGATTTTAATTATTAATTATTTACATTGATTTATTTATTAATAAAATAATTTGAATTTTAACATAAAAAAAATCTCTAGAAAATAATTAATTAATATTCTTAAACAAAATTTAATTAATATATTATAATGGATAAAATTATTCAAATGATACTTTTTTCTTTTTTTTCAAATATTCTTTAAGCCCAGAAATTTGATGTTCTAAATCAGTAACATCTTTTTCTAAAACATCAATTTTATCAAGAACTTTTAAATTTCCTTTTAATTTCTTATAATCAATTTTTTCATATAAAAAATTATTATTATTTAACCATTTTAAATATTTTTTTTTTCTTTCAATACATTTATTCAAAAATATTTTATAAGAAATAACATGATTTTTACAAATTTCTTCCCAATCACTTTTTCTTAAAATAAATCCATAAGCAGATTTATTAGGATGAACTTCATATTTTAAATCACTAATTAATCCAGTTACAAATTCATATTCTCCAAAAATTGAAGATTCATTTAAACAAAAAATAACATCATTATTTTTATTATATGCAAATATTATTCCATTTAATAAAAAATACATTTTATCTACTTTTTCACCATAATCAATTAATACTTTTGTTTTATTAAAAATTTTAGGTTTTAAATTCTCATATATTAAATACATAAATTCTTTATCACAATCTTTGAAAAAAGTTTCATATTCTTTTTTTAAAAAATTAAATAATTTAATCCTAATATCATTTCTAACTCCATATCTTAAAATAGAAAAAATATCAGAGTATTTATCTTTAATATCTTTAAAAGATAATCCTCTTCTGAATAAATTATTAGAATTAATTTGTTTTTTAATTCCATTAGGAAAAACTTTACCGGTGCTTTTTTCTAATTTAAAAATTAAAGATTCAAATTGTTTACTAAAAACAGTATCTTTATTAAAACCATATATTTTAGCATATAAATATTGAATATTAGAAGTAATAACAGAAAATAAATTAACTCCAATAAATAAATTTACAATAACTATTATTTTACTTGTATTTGATTGTGGAGTTAATTCACCAAAACCAACAGTTGTAAAAGTTTCTAAAGTATAATACAATGATGACACATAATATTCTTTTTCATATTTACTAAATTTACAAAATATACATGCCATACAATGAGCATATAATCCAAAAATTAAAAGAAATTTAAACATTTGATTAATGTAAGTTAAAAATATTTTAATGAAATAATTTTGTATATTTGTATTTATTAATCTATTTGTAAATGTTTCTACATTTGTAAATATTTTTTCCACTAAATCAAATCTAATAAATTTAGGTAAAATAAAATAAAAATTTTCATTAGATAATTTAAAAGGAATTGCATTATAAAATTTAAAAGGAAGTTTAATATAACTTAATAAAGAACCTCCATTACTAATAATAATTAATACTGAGTAAATAGATTCAAATAAAAACATTAAATTAATTAAATGATATATTGCAATAACATTTGATTTAATCATTTTTTCATCTTGTGGTAAATCAATGAACATATATTTAAAAAAAAATAAATAAACAATTAAAACAACAAAAACAGAAAAAGTGATTTTCCAAATAACAACAAAATCACTATTAATATTAAAAACAGTTTTAAATCTAGATTTTAAACTTATATTATCATCAATATGTTTAGTATAATTTTTAAAATATTCATCCCATTCATTATTTTTTTTTAACTGAATAACATTTTTAATAACACTTCTTTTTCTTTCATATAAAGAAGATTCTCCAACTCTGATATCTTCATTTTTTTTAAATTTATGACTTATATTATCTTCTACATCTTGTTTTATTGTATCTCCTATTGAAGAAAATATTTTTCCTATAAAACTTTGTTCTGATTTCTTTTCTGATGAATTTTCAATTAAGTTTTCTAAATCTTTATTATTTTTATTCATTGCTGTCATTATTAATAAATCTTCATATGCATTTCCTTTTGCAGAATCTGTTGAATTATCCATTTTTTTTTTAAATAATCTATATTTATTTTATTTTGTTTTCAATTTTTAAATAAAAGTATGAAAGGAAATAAAATTGATGTTAAAAATAATAATTCAATTAATTTAAATGATAATCATAGATATTCTAAACTATTTTGTATGAATTATTTTGTGGAATTTCCAAAAATGAAATTTTGCTTTTTGTATTTTATTTTTTTAGTGATTATTATCTTTTTATTTATTATAAATTATTTGAAAACAAAAAATGCTTTTGATAATAATAATTTTGTAAATTTAAATCCTGAAAAAATATGTTCTAAAGGTATTAAAATTTTTGTTGATTGTTTAAAAAATAATAAAATATATGATAAATGTGTTTATGAAAATAAAGCAGTTGAAGATTGTTATGATGAAATTTATTCAATGAATGTTTTATGTTATATTTATTTAAGTGAACTTGACTTTTGTTTAAATAATAATAATTATAATTTTGAAAAAGAATCTCAAATAAAAAATACATTAAAAAAAAAATGTGGAACTCAAATGGATGAATTGATTCAATGTTCAAAAATATATAAATATATTAAATTAGATAAAGACAAATTAATAGATAACTTAAAAAAATAAAAAAAATAAAATATAAATATAATTTATAAATAATATTACACTTTTTTATAATATATTTAATATTAATATTTATTTAAATAAATAAAAAAAAATAAAATGAGTGTTCTATTAATAACATCCTTAGGAGACATAGTAATAGATTTATACACAAAAGAATGTCCAAAGGCAACAACAAATTTTTTAAAATTATGTAAAATAAAATATTACAATAACTGTTTATTCTACAGTGTTCAAAAAGATTACTTATGTGAAAGTGGCTCACCTACAAATAAAAACAGTGAAACAACATCAATATATGGAATAATAGGAGGAGATTCTAAAAAATATTTTAAAGACGAAATAACTCCTAAGTTTAAACATAATAAAAAAGGATTAATAGGAACAGCTAATATAGGACCAAATATGAATACATCTACATTTTATATAACATTAACAAATAATCCTTTAAATTCTTTAAATAATAAACATACAATTTTTGGTATTGTTTCTGAAGGATTTGATACTTTAGAAAAAATAAATAATTCATATTGTGATAATAATAATCGTCCTTATAAAAATATAAGAATTAAACATACTTTTATATTAGATGATCCTTTTAATGATTTAGAAGGAATGATTATTCCTTCTAAAAGTCCAGAATATAAAATAGATAAAAATGATATAAATTATTTAGAAGATACTTTTGATATAAATAATTTTTATAAAGATAAAACTACTGAAGAACAAATAAAAAATAAATTACAAGAACAAGAAAGTAAAAATCGAGCTTTAATATTAGAATTATTAGAAGATATTCCAGATGTAGATATTAAACCTCCTGAAAATGTTCTTTTTATTTGTAAATTAAATCCAATAACTCAAGATGAAGATTTAGAAAATATTTTTGGAAGATTTGGTCCAATTAAAAGTTGTCAAATTGTAAGAGATAAAAAAACAGGAGAAAGTTTACAATATGGTTTTATTGAATTTGAAAAAGTTGAAGATTGTGAAAGAGCTTATTTAAAAATGAATGGTGTTTTAATTGATGATAAAAGAATTAAAGTTGATTTTTCTCAAAGTGTTAGTAAATATTGGATTAATTTTAAAAAAAATTCTAAGTTTGATAATAATCCTGAAATTAATACTAATCAAGGAAATGATCTTACTTTAATTAATGAAAATGTTAGATTAGAAATTAAAAATCAAAATAAGCAATTTGGAAAAAAAGATAATAATCATTTATATAAATATGTTTTTCATAAAGAAGATAAAAATTATGATCAAGTTTATGAACAAATCGAAAAAAAAGAAAAGAAAGAAATTAAAGATAAAAAAGAAAGAAGAAAAGAAAGAGAAAGATCAAGAGATAAAAAATATTATTCATATAAAGAACATAATCATCATTCTCATCATCATAAACATAAACATTAAAAAATAAATAAATTAAAAAATAATTAAATTATATAAATTAAACAAATATTATAATAAAAAAATTCAAAAAAATAATGTCATGGAATAATTCATTAAATATATCAAAAAAAATATATTTAGACACAGACTTTTGGAATGATTGTTTAATAGAAAACGAAAAGCAAAATAAACAAATTTTAAATAAGAAAAAAAAATATGTAACATCATATCAAAGTATATCATCAACAGAAATGAATTCTCCAAATTCAATAATAAATTCATTATTTACTCCAAATAAAAATACAAATAATATATTTGATAATAAAATAAGAAAAACAAATTTAAAAAGAACAAAATCTCAGAAATCAATAGATAATTTATGTAAAATGTATGAAAAATGGAAAATATCAAGAATTAAGTTTAAAGAAAAAAAAGAACGAATAAGAAAAGAAATAAAAAAAAAAGAAATGAAAGAATGTACTTGGAATCCAAAATTAATTTCTAAATATAATAATAATTATAATAATAAATATTATAATAAATTATATAATGGAAATTTAATTAAGAAACAAGAAAAAAATATTGATAATTCTATTAATGAAGAAATTACTTTTAAACCTTTTATTAATGAGAATGTTAATTTAAAAAATATTTTTTATAATGGAATTAATATTAATAAAGATTTTTCTAATTATAGTTTTTTTTATAGATTAGAAAAAGCAAGAAGTAATGAAAAAGAAAAAGAAAATGCTTTTAAAGTGAAAAATTTACCTAAATGTAGAATGAAAAAAAATAGAATGAAAACTTTAAAAGAAAAAGAATTTAAAAGAAAATTTCATAAAATTTTATTTGAAATTAATTTACAAATTGATTCTAATAATACTAATAGTAACAATGATAAAAAATCATTTATATATTAATTTAAAAACTTAATTAACTTATTTAATAAAAAAAAAAATTTATTTTTTTCTGAGAATATAAATAAATAATATAATAAAAAAAAAATTATTTTTTTTCTTTTTTTAAATCTTCACATTATTTGTTTTTTATTTCTGAAAAAAATTTGATTAAGAAAATAAAAAACTTATAAAAAATTAAAAAAATGGAAAATGAGACTTTTCTAACAGAATTTAATTTAACAAAATCTCCAAAAATAAAAAGAAAAAAAATAAAAAAACTATTACAATTAACTCCTAATTCAAATAGTACATTTGATGGATTAGCATTATTAAGTCATAGAGTAACAATAAAAGATGAAATAGATAAATTATTTTCTCCACAACCAAAAGGAAAAAATATAATATTTAATAAACCTTTTCCTTTATTAAGTGTTATTTCAAAAAGAACTTTATTAAATAAAACTCCTTATTTTATACCAAAATTAATTAATTGTTCTAAAAAAAAAATTTTAAAAAAAGATCAAAAATTAATTTTAAGTGTTAATGAAAAAGAAAAAGAAAAAAAAGAAAAAAATAATAGTGAAAATAATATTAATGAAAATATTATTTTAAAAACTGTTGAAGCTTATCATAAAAGATCAAAAAGTAATTTTAATTTTAAAAATTTAAAAATTTTTTCTTATAATTTAAAACCTAAATTTAAATTAAGAAATTATTCAAGAAATCATGATACTAATTTTTATAATAGAGAATATTTTGTTAAAGAACCAAATAATTTTTATGAGAATAATTCTTTTAAAATTAAAAAATTTATTAAAGAAGTTAAATTTATGGAAAAAATAAAAGATGATGTTAGTAAATTAAAATTTAATAATACTCTCAGAGTTAATTTAAATTTTAAATCAATATGATTTATTTTTATAAAATTATATATTTTTTTAAAATATATTTTTTAAAAATAATATTTTTAAATATGGGGATTGGGGATTGGGGATTGGGGATTGGGGATTGGGGA
>JAEEGI010019615.1_pt1 | contig 13619 bp, 14 predicted proteins | sample 8958751 | NCBI WGS metagenome assembly JAEEGI01 (sample SAMN16246545, study PRJNA631951) | gut metagenome | biome: gut microbiome; feature: rumen; material: KS-attached | host: Bos | place: Iran: Karaj | collected 2018-10
GTCGTCCTTACCAGTATCTCTATGAGGACCAGTCTGGTCGTATCTTCATGAATCAGGAGACATTCGAGCAGATCCCCATCGACAACGAGCTCGTAATCGGTCATGAGTACATGAAGGAGAGCGACATTGTGGAGGTTGTTTCTGACACAACTGATGGTACTATCCTTTATGCTGAGATGCCTGTTAAGACCGTTCTCCGCGTTACTCACTCTGAGCCAGGCGTTAAGGGCGACACAGCTACAAACACTCTGAAGCCTGCAACTCTGGAGACTGGTGTTGAGGTTCGTGTTCCTCTGTTCATCAACGAGGGCGACCTGATTCAGGTTGACACACGCGACGGTTCTTACCTGCAGAGAGTAAAGGAGTAATTGAAGAACTGAAAGATTGAAGAATTGAAGTTTTCAATCATCATACCCGTCTTCAATCGACCTGACGAGGTCGACGAGCTGCTTGAAAGTCTTTGCGAGCAGACTGTAAAGGACTTTGAAGTCCTAATCATAGAGGACGGCTCAGTTAAACCATGCAAGGATGTTTGCGACGAATACGCAAACATCCTTGATTTGCATTATTACGCCAAAGAGAACAGCGGACCTGGCCAGAGTCGTAACTATGGTGCAGAGCGCGCTAATGGCGAATATGTAATCATACTTGATTCGGATGTTGTACTACCAACAGGCTATCTGCAGGCCGTAGAAGATGAACTCAAGCAAAATCCATGCGAGGCCTTCGGAGGTCCAGACGCAGCTCATCCATCGTTCACTCCTGTACAGAAGGCCATCAGCTATTCGATGACATCATTCTTTACTACAGGTGGTATCCGTGGCGGTAAGGCTAAGCTTGACAAGTTCTATCCTCGTTCGTTCAATATGGGTATCCGCCGTGATGTTTATCTGCAACTTGGAGGCTTCACAAAAATGCGCTTCGGCGAGGACATAGATTTCTCATATCGTATAGTTGAAGCAGGTTATATGCCAAGACTATTCCCTGAAGCATGGGTGTGGCATAAGCGTCGCACAGACTTCCGCAAATTCTTCCGTCAGGTGTACAACAGTGGTATCGCCCGCATAAATCTGGAAAAACGCCACCCCGGCACTATGAAGTTGGTTCATCTGCTGCCAACTGTGTTCACTTTGGGGGTTATCGGACTACTGATAATTTCGCTATTTTGGCCCCTCGCGTGCGTACCTATTATATTATATAGCTTAATCATCCTTATAGATTCAAGCTTAAAGAACAAAAATCTATGGGTAGGCATACTGAGCATTCCTGCCGCATTCGTACAACTTATGGGCTATGGATTCGGTTTCATAGAATCGTGGTGGAAACGCTGCGTACTAAAGAAAGACGAATTTACAGCTTTCGAAAAAAACTTCTATAAATGACCGACAAACTCAACATCAATCAGTGGGCCGAGGAGGATCGTCCTCGTGAAAAGATGATCTCGCTGGGTGCTGAGGCACTTAGCAGCGCTGAGTTGTTGGCCATACTGATTGGTTCTGGTTCGACCAAAGAGAGTGCTGTTGACCTAATGAAGCGCATACTGGCAGATTGCAACAATAGTCTGAACACACTGGGCAAAATGTCGGTTAACGACCTATGCCAATATAACGGAGTAGGACCAGCAAAAGCAATCACAATACTGGCAGCCTGCGAACTGGGCAAACGTCGACAGATGGAAACGCCCGAAGAGCGTCCCGACTTAGGCACAGCCACTCGTATATACAACCATATGCGCCCCGTAATGCAAGACCTGGATGTGGAGGAATTCTGGGTATTGTTTTTGAACCAGCAATACCGACTTATTAAGAAACTGCGTATTGCCCGGGGCGGCATTACTGCAACAACAGTTGACATACGCCTCATTATCCGCGAGGCAGTGCTCTGCAACGCCACACAGCTGGTGGCGTGCCATAACCACCCATCGGGCGGTATAATGCCTGGCGACAAAGACGACAAACTAACCATCAGCATCATAAAAGCATGCCAGTTGATGGACATTCGCTTTGCCGACCACGTCATTATTACCGACGGTCACTACTACAGCTACAGAGAAGAAAAAAGAATATAACAAACAATAGATATATAATGACACAAGAAGAGAAAACTCAGATAGAAGAAAGGATTGTTGATGTACTTAAAACCGTTTACGATCCTGAGATTCCAGTAAACATCTACGACCTGGGAATGATCTACAAGATAGATGTACAGGACGACTCTAGTGTAGAGTTGGATATGACCTTTACCGCCCCCAACTGTCCTGCCGCCGACTTCATCCTCGAGGATGTCCGCACTAAGGTAGAGAGTGTAGAAGGAGTGAAGGGTGCCAACGTTAATCTGGTGTTCGAACCCGCTTGGGATCAGAGCATGATGAGCGAAGAAGCAAGAGTAGAACTAGGATTCGATTAAAATGAAGAACGTATACTTCCTTTCCGATGCCCACCTTGGGTCGCTAGCCATTCCTCATGGACGTATGCAGGAACGCCGATTGGTACGTTTCCTCGATTCAATCAAGGAGAAGGCCGCTGCAATATATCTGCTTGGCGACATGTTCGACTTCTGGTATGAATATAAATATGTTGTACCCAAGGGTTTTACCCGATTTTTGGGCAAGCTGTCGGAACTAACCGACATGGGTGTAGAGGTGCACTACTTTACCGGCAACCACGACATCTGGGCTTACGAATACCTGGAGAAGGAGTGTGGTGTGATTCTACACAAGAAGCCTGAGACTACCGAGATATACGGCAAGATGTTCTACCTGGCTCACGGCGACGGACTGGGCGATCCCAATAAAAGTTTCAAACTTATCAAGAGCATTTTCCACAATAAGGCTTGTCAATGGGCTTTCTCTGCCCTAAATCCACGCTGGGGTATGTGGTTCGGTCTGAATTGGGCCAAGCACAGTCGAATGAAGCGTCCTAATGGTGAGGAGCCTGCATATATGGGCGAGAACCGTGAGCATCTTGTGCTATATACCAAGAAGTATATACAGTATCACTCTAACGTAGACTACTTTATCTATGGTCATCGCCATATTGAGGTTGACTTGCAGCTAACCAAGAAGGCACGTATGATTATACTAGGCGACTGGATAACCCAGTTCTCCTATGTAGTCTACGATGGCGAACACCTCCTGCTTTCACAGTATATCGAAGGCGAAAGCCAACCATAAGAAAGATTATCCAAACGTCTTATAAAGGGTCGACATATTATGTCGGCCTTTCATTGTCTCCAGTATTTCATCCTCGGTTGATAGGTTGAAGTCGCCAGGTATAGTATTCTTAAGAGCTGCTGCTGCAAGAGAATAGTTGAGTTGCTTCTGCTTGTCATCAGGGAAAAGACTGATGGCATGCAGCCATCCACCCATAAAGGCATCGCCCACTCCAACCGGGTCTATCACATCGGGGATATCGATGATAGGCGCCTGAAGCAGTTCTCCCTCAGTCCAAAGCAACGCCGTAAGTGTGTGATGATTTGAACTAACGATATTGCGCATACCCATCATCCAGTGCTTCAGACGTGGATAATTAGCATGCAGTTCATCAAACCACTCGCCATACTCATCCATCTGCATCTTGAAGTTAGAATCTGTAGCAGTGAAAGGTGGTTGAGGATGCTGTGATAGCCAGTCGAACTCGATAGCATCGCCAAACATCATATCACATCGCGACAGCATACTACTCAACGTCTCACGAGGCTGGGCACCTTTGTAATTCCATAGATTCTTACGGTAGTTAATATCGAAACAAACGGTAACACCTAGCTCATCAGCAATATCGAGAGCCTCGAATGTTGCCTCGGCAGCTTGCGGCGAGATGGCCGCAGTGATACCCGACACATGGAAGTAGTCGCAATCTTTAAGTATCTCGCGCCATGGTATCATACCTGGTTTCAAATCGTAATAAGCAGAACCTGAACGGTCGTATATAACCTTGGCAGCACGCATACCGGCAGCAGGTTCGAAGTAGTATGTGCCTATGCGTTGTCCGCCATAAAGCACATGACTTGTGTTTACACCCAACTGCGCAAGATTCATCGCGCCTGCATGCCCCACCGGAGTATCGGGTAATCGAGTGATATATGTTACATCTTCGCCCTGAGTGGCCAATGAAACGGCCACATTAGCTTCGCTGCCACCGTACTTACTTGTAAACAAGTCACCCTGAGTCAGTCGCAGTTGTCCAGGTTTAGAAAACCTGAGCAACAACTCGCCAAACGTTACTATCTTTTTCCCGTTCATACCTGTATATTCTCTTGTAATTTTGTGCAAAGATACATATTTTAATTCAAAAAGACTTAATGTTACATTATTTTTTATATCTGTAAGATAATATAAGATTCCATTTTGGAAAGATATGCAGAAAAGTATTACATTTGCACCGGTATTGAAAAAACTAAGCGATGTATCGACTATTATTCATAGGCCTGTTTTTACTATGGAGTGTTGGGATGATGGCCCAACGCAAGCTGACGGTGGCCAGTTTAGAAACGAAGGTTCCACAACGAGACATAAAAGTGCGCGTAGACAACGGGACTGAAATAACCACGCCTTGGAACGGAGAGTTTGAGGTGCCCGACAGTTTTAAACGAATCGACTTCAGCCATCCTAAGTTTCAGCGACGCTATGTGTTGCACAACGAGGTAAAAGGCGATACCATTTATCTCATACCTATACGGCATGCTATCGACGAGGTTGTGATATACGGAAAGGACCGCCGCAAAGACCTGATGGCAAATATTATGCGTCCCACAACGCCAAAGGAACCAGAACTGCCACAGGCTGTACCAGCTGGTCCTGATGTAATAGCGTTATTGATGTGGACATGGGAACATACTTTCGGGCCAAAGATAGAAGCCCGCCATAAACGCAAGCAGGCACTAAAGAAAGTTCGCGCCCAAGAACAGGAATACGAAGAAAAATGGGAGGCGCTAAAAGCACCTCCCAAGAAAAAAGAATGATACTGCTAATGTTTATTTCAGCAGATTCATTGTATCAGTTGCAATCATCAGCTCCTCATCGGTTGGGATAACAACTACCTTAACCTTTGAGTCGTCGGCTGAGATGATAGCCTCTTCGCCACGAACATTGTTCTTCTCGTCGTCGAACTTAACACCCAAGAACTCCAGGCCCTTGCAAACCTCAGAGCGCATAGAGATCTGGTTCTCGCCAACACCAGCAGTAAAGACGATCACATCTACACCACCCATAGCAGCAGCATAAGCACCGATATACTTCTTGATACGATAGAAATACATCTGCTGAGCCAGTACAGCCTTAGGCTCACCAGCCTTAGCAGCATTCTCCACGTCACGCATATCGCTTGAACCACCAGTGATACCAGCTACACCACTCTTCTTGTTGAGCAGGTTACTCATACCATCAGCATCCAGACCGAGTTTCTTCTCGAGGAAGGTTACTGCACCACCGTCGATATCACCAGCACGGGTACCCATAACCAGTCCCTCCAGAGGAGTAAGACCCATTGAGGTATCGATACACTTGCCATCCAGAACAGCAGCGATAGAACCGCCATTACCAATGTGACAGGTAATCATCTTAGTACCCTCGGCCTTCATACCCAGGAACTCAAGTGCACGAGCAGAAACGTAGCGATGAGATGTTCCGTGGAAACCATAACGGCGCACACCATACTTCTCGTAGAGATCGTAAGGGATAGCGTACATGTATGCTTTAGCGGGCATAGTCTGATGGAAGGCTGTGTCGAACACACCTACCTGAGGCAGCCCAGGCATAAGCTCCTTAACAGCATTAACACCCTTCAGATTAGCGGGATTGTGCAGTGGAGCCAAGTCAGAGCACTCCTCGAAAGTCTTCAGGACCTCATCGGAGAGGATAACTGACTTATTGAATTTCTCGCCGCCATGCACCATACGATGACCTACAGCGTCGATCTCATCAAGACTCTTAATAACACCGATTTCAGGATCGGTAAGCAAAGAGAAGATGAACTTAACGCCCTCGGTATGCTCGGGGATGTCGTGCATAATCTGCTTCTTCTCACCATTGGCCAGCTTAACCTTAACAAAGGCATTGTCTAAGCCTACGCGCTCAGCACCACCACTGGTCATCACACTCTTGTCGTCCATATTGTACAGAGCGTACTTGATAGACGATGAGCCACAATTCAATACTAAAATCTTCATATCTCTTAAATCTTAATTCTTAATTATTTCTTTGCATCCATAGCCTGACAAGCTGTGATGGCAATCATGTAGTAGATATCATCGATAGAGCAACCACGTGAAAGGTCGTTTACAGGACGTGCAATACCCTGCAGAACTGGACCGATAGCGATAGCATCGCCCAGACGCTGAACCATCTTATAACCGATGTTTCCAACCTCGAGGTTAGGGAATACCAGTACATTGGCCTTACCAGCGATATCAGAACCAGGAGCCTTCTTGGCACCAACTGATGGAACCAGAGCAGCATCAGCCTGCAACTCACCATCAATCTTCAGTGTTGGGTCGAGTTCCTTAGCCAGACGAGTAGCCTCAACTACCTTGTCTACAACCTCGTGCTTTGCGCTACCCTTAGTAGAGAAGCTGAGCATAGCTACGCGAGGCTCCTTGAAACCAGCAACTGCCTTTGCCATCTGAGCTGTGCAGACTGCAATCTGAGAAAGCTGATTTGCATCAGGCATTGGTGTTACGGCTACGTCGGCAACTACCAGTACTCCATCCTCACCATACTGCTTCTGTTTAGAGATGAGCAGCAGTCCACCGCTGACACAAGTGATACCAGGCTGGCACTTGATGATCTGCAGAGCAGGACGCAGTGTATCGCCTGTAGTTGACAGAGCTCCAGAAATCTGACCATCAGCACCCTCAGTCTTGATGATCATACATCCCAGGTACAGAGGATTCTTGATAAGTTTACGAGCCTCATCAATAGTCATACCCTTACTCTTGCGAATCTCAGCCAACTTCTCAGCCAGCTCTTCGCTCTTGTCGTAATTCTCTGGATCGATGAGGGTAGCCTTACCAATGTTAGTAAGTCCCTTCTCCTTAGCCAGAGCCTCAACCTTAGCAGGATTACCAATCAGAATGATGTCTGCGAGATCGTCGGCCAAAGCCTTGTCGGCTGCACAGAGTGTACGCTCCTCTTCTGCTTCAGGGAGTACGATGCGCTGCTTGTTACTCTTAGCACGCGCTACAATTGAACTTAATAGATCCATAATTTGATTTGTTTTAAAAATGTTATATATATTATTCCTTTTTATTCTAATTCCTTTGTCAGTATGCTCTCAAGTTCCTCGGCCGAAAGACGCAGTTTGAACTGGCCGCCTACGGCAACTGATATCGAACCCGTCTCCTCGGATACCACCACTGCCACAGCATCGCTCTCCTGCGATACGCCCATAGCTGCACGATGTCGCAATCCCAACTCCTTAGGAATGTCCATATCGTGACTTACGGGCAAGATACAACCTGCAGCCCTGATACGTCTCTTGGAGATTATCATAGCACCATCGTGCAATGGAGAGTTCTTAAAGAAGATGTTCTCAATGAGTCGCTGATTGATGTTAGAGTCAATCTGATCGCCCGTAACGGCAATTTCGTCGAGAGGCATCGCGCGCTCAATCACAATAAGCGCACCGACCTTGCCGCGACTCATATTCATCGATGCCATAACCACTGGCATAATAATCTCCTTAAGCGCTTTCTTTTCGTCTTCGTCGGCACTCTTTGCAGAGAACAACTTGGCGAATGCCCTCATACGACGATGCGCTCCTACATTATAAAGGAACTTGCGTATCTCGTCCTGGAAAAGCACTATGAGTGCGATTACACCCACGGCAACCAGCTTATCGAGTATCGAACCAAGAAGTTTCATCTCGACCACCTGCGACACAAACAGCCACGTAACCACGAACACCAAAATGCCGATAAACACATTCAGCGAACGTGACTCACGCATAAGCCTGTAGATATAGTAGAGTATAAGCGCTACAAGCAGTATGTCGATAAAATCCTTAATTCCGAACTCGAAGAACATTCTTATTTGACGATTTGACTATTTAACGATTGTACTATTCTGACGCATTCTACTGCTTGCTTCACATCGTGTACTCGCAGTATGTGAGCGCCCTTCATCAGCGAAACTGTGTTGAGCACTGTTGTGCCGTTCAGCGACTCCGTAGGAGTTATACCTAATAATTTAAAGATCATCGACTTGCGAGATATTCCTACTAGCAGTGGCAGTTCCATCACGTGAAGTCGCTCCATCTCGTTCATTATTTCATAGTTCTGTTCCAGCGTCTTGCCGAAGCCAAAACCTGGATCAAGTATGATATCACATGCGCCAAAGTCGCGCAATTGCTGTACCTGCTGCGCAAAGTTCATCAACATCTTCTTGAGTGTGGGCTGCTGCGACATTAATATATAAGGTACGTGTAAACGACTAACCAAGCGATACATAGCCTCACAACCCTCGCTCACATCGTTTATGATGTCGGCACCAAACTCCTCAACTGTCATTCGAGCCACATCTGTACGGAAAGTATCAACCGAGATGATTGCATCGGGCAACTCACGACGGATGATGTTCAGGCCGAAACGCAAACGCTCCATCTCCTCAGCCTCGGAAACTTCAGTTCCGCCAGGACGGGTAGAGTATCCACCCACATCGATCATGCTGGCTCCTTCGTCTATTATCTGGTGACAGCGCTTAACAATTTCGTCCTCTGTCTGCACTCGACTACCAGCATAAAAGGAGTCGGGTGTGACATTCAGAATTCCCATCACCTGAGGGGTGCTAAGATCTATTAATTTGCCTCGAATTTGAATCGTATTACTCATATCGCCCACAAAGATACACATTTTTTTTGGATTAAGAATCTTGAATTAAGAAATTTCACTATCTTTGCACCAAAATTCACGAAGTTTATGGATATTAAGGAACTATACAAGCTTTATCAGCAGCATCCGTGCATCACAACAGATAGTCGTGACTGCCCCGAGGGAAGCATCTTTCTTGCGTTGAAAGGTGAGTCGTTTAATGGTAACAAATTCGCCTTGCAGGCACTCGAGAAAGGATGCAGTTATGCCATCGTAGATGAGGATGTTGACAACGATCCTCGAATCATCAAGGTCGACAACTGTCTTCAGACCTTCAAGGACCTAGCCCGTGAGCATCGTCGCCAGTTCGACATCCCCGTGATCGGAATAACAGGTACCAACGGCAAGACTACCACCAAGGAGCTTATTGCCGCTGTACTCTCACAGAAGTATAATGTGCTATACACTCAGGGAAACTTTAATAATGACGTAGGTGTGCCCAAGACATTGTTCCGTCTGAACAAGGACCATGAGATAGCAGTAATCGAGATGGGAGCCAGTCATCCTGGCGACATCAAGACTCTGGCAGAGACTGCCGAACCTACCTGTGGACTTATTACCAACGTAGGTCGTGCACATCTTCAGGGATTCGGTTCATTCGAGGGTGTAATCAAGACCAAATGCGAACTATATGATTTCCTGCGCAGTCGCGAGGACAGTCTGATATTTATCAATGCCGACAACGAGTATCTTATCGACCAGATAAGTGATGACGAAGACATCTGGATGTCGCCCTACTCAACCGATCCCGACAACCAGTACTCATGTATTTCTGGCGAGATTATCGAATGCAACCCATTCCTTAAGTTCCGTTGGCGTGAGCCTCTTATGGTTCTTGAAGAAGAGGGCCGCAGTACTAAGTGGCATAAAGTACAAACCAAACTTATCGGATCGTACAATATCGACAACCTGCTTGCAGCCATCGCTGTAGGAATCAACTTTGGGGTAGACCGCAAGAAGATTGTTGCCGCACTCGAAGAGTACGAGCCATCAAACAATCGCAGCCAGATGACTGTAACAGAGAAGAATCATCTGATAGTTGATGCTTACAACGCCAACCCATCATCGATGCAGGCCGCACTCGAGAACTTCAAGTTGATGCAGGCCGAACACAAGATGGCTATTCTGGGCGCCATGCGAGAACTTGGCGAGGTTTCAGCCGAAGAGCATCAGCACGTAGTAGACTATCTCAAGGCTACCGATGTAGAGACTGTTTGGTTGGTAGGCGAAGAGTTTGAGGACGCAAAATGTGACTATCGCAAATTCAAGGACGTAGAGGAAGTGAAAGCAGCCATCGCAGCCGAAAAGCCAGAAGGACATTATATACTCATTAAGGGTTCTAACAGTACCAAACTATATCAACTTCCGGAACTGTTATAAGAGGTGAGAGGTGAGAGATTAGCAATAGCTTTTATCATGCTTACACTGCTGATTACGGGATGTGGCAAGCAGAGACCTCAAGACAAAAGCCTTGAGCAGTGTAATAGTGTGTACTATTGGCGCACTGATCTCCGTCTTGATTCAACCGAGCGAGTCTTCCTGAAGCAATACGATATAAAAAAGGTATACTGCAGGTATTTCGATGTAGTGATGGACGACAACGATGCAGAGCCCAGCCCCAATGCCACAATCTCGTTTTCAGACTCTCTGCCTGACAGTGTCGAGATAATCCCCACTATTTATATCACCGAGGACTGTATGCATAAGCCACACAAGGACCTCGCCGAAAAGGTAGTGCAGCGCATCCGTCAGATGAACGAGACTAATAATATAGATAATGTACACGAGATACAAATAGATTGCGACTACACATCGCGCAGCCGTAAGACTTATTACAAGTTCTTGGAAGAGGTTGTAAAATTGTGGAAATCAAAAGTATCTACCACCATCCGCTTGCATCAACTCTCGATGCCTGCACCTCCTGTTGACTATGGTGCGCTAATGGTATACAACACAGGCGACCCACGCAAGTGGCAGGAGCGCAATCCTATACTCGACTATCGCGATGTGTATCCATATCTAAAGCATCTCGAACAATACGCCCTACCTCTGGCTGTAGCCTACCCCGTTTACCAATGGGTACGATATATCGACAACGTAAGGGTTGAGCACACAGTAGAGGCCGATGTAATACTTAAAGTAAAGCATGCGATGGAGAAAGAGCGCAAAAACCTTAGTAACTCCATCATAACATATCATCTTGATAAAGACAATATTAATAGATACATACCTGAGACCTATGAAGAAATTTATCATCATTAGCCTGTTGACAGCCATTACGCTGCCCTCATTCGCCTGTGCATGGGGCGAACCCGAGAATCCGTACCTGTTCAGCATGTACAGACAAGACAACTTCAGAACTCGTGTAGAAAAAATCTGCAACGACAACTGGAAAACGTACCTCGGATCGGACGAGGAGTACTTCTGGTTCCGTCACGACGACGTCATCAAGGCCGCCCGACAGAAGGGTGATGCACTGATGGTGAGTTACCTGCAGAACCTGAAGAAGTATCTCGACTGCGTTAGTATCGAAGAACGCAAGCAGTACGAGTGGAACTATCCTACGGCCAACGATATTGCCGCACAAAAGCGCGACTTGCAAGCCGTTCGCACTTACGCTTTCAGCAAGATTAAGACCAAGTTGCGCTCACAGCACGCCCTGTTATATATGCGATGCAACATGATGCTTGGTCGTCACCAGGACAACATCAATTTCTGGCAGCAGACAGCCAGTCAGTTTATCGAGACCGTATATAAGGATATGATGAAGAACATCTACGCTGGTGCTCTGTACAAGACTGGTCGCGAGGCAGAAGCAGGCGAATTGTTTGCCGAGATGGACGACTATGAGAGTCTGATGACCATCTACTACAAGAAACGCTCTTACTTGGCCATCAGCCAGCAGTACAAGCAGAACCCCAACGCCAAGGTATTGCCATTCCTGCTTCAAGACTTTGTGAACAATGCCCAAGAGGCTGTAGACAACAACAGCGGTGGCTACTATGGAGGAAAGCTATTCGTCCGCGATATCAACCAGCAGGAGTCGTGGCAGATGCAACAGTTCTGCGAGTTGGTAGTTCGCGAAGGCAAGACCGAATCACCAGCTATGTGGAAGGCAGCCAAAGCATGGCTTGAATACCTAAGCGGAAAGAAACAGGAAGCACTGAAGGACATCGATGCTGCAATGACATTAGATGGATCCGAACGTATGAAGGATAATGTACGCGTGTTGAAACTATACATCACAGCTGCCCAGGCCAAGCCTAGCGATAAGTTCGACCAGTACTTCGCTAACGAACTAACATGGCTTCAGGAAAAGACCAAGCAGGACTATTTCTTCGAGAGCGCGTTGAAACGAACCATGCGTCAAACCATATTCCCGCATTATAAGGACAATGCTAATCAGCAGCTTGCACTGATGTGCATCACCCACGACTATCAATACGATAGCACAATCGATACCATTCGTGTCGATAAGTTAGAGAGTTTCTACGATTACACCAAGACTCCTGGCAAGAAGGACTTCGACAAGTATCTGAAGAGCCAATTGCAGACTAACGACTCTGCCCTTGTCGAGCTCATCGGCACCAAGTATATGCGTATGGCCAACTGGGGTAAAGCCATCGAGTGGCTCAAGAACATCCCCGTAAGCTACTACAACAACAACCGCAGCCGCGGATACCTCTACTACTCAATGCTACGAAAGTACGACGTAGAACCTTGGATTACGCGTCAATGGCTGAGAGAAGACGAGGCGTGGGAGAAGAACCTGAAATGGTGGAAGAACGTGAAGCTTGACTTCTGCAAGGAGATGCAGATGCTGGAGAGCTCGCTCAACATGCTTCAGGGCAAAGCCCTCGAACAGCGCTATTACAATCTGGCTGTGCGCTATGCCCAAGCTAATATCAAGGGTGACTGCTGGTGGCTGATGCGCGAAGCAAAGAACTGCTATGACACCGTACGTGTCAATGAGGTTGACCTCGGCGCTCGTGCCGTCGAGTATCTGCAGAAGGCAGCCATGAGCAATGACATCGACTTAAAGATTAAGGCCCTGTTTGCTATGGGCTACCGAGAGCTGTATAACGACAAGAACGGCAAGAGTCTTTGGACTGGTATGGTATGGGATGAAGCCAAGACAGACTACGTGCAAAAGTATTATCGCCAGTCACCACAGTTCCGCGCATTCCAAGCGCTGTTCGAGATTGTAGATGGTACTTCCAAAGAACCAACATACGTTAGGAGATGTGATGAGTTCGACCAGTTCCGCAGTTACTATCGACAGCATAAAAAATAAAAAAAATCCCTTTTCGTGCACGAAATTCAAAAAAAGTGCGTACCTTTGCACCCGCAAAATCGGGATGTAGCGCAGTTGGTAGCGCACTACGTTCGGGACGTAGGGGTCGGGCGTTCGAGTCGCCTCATCCCGACTGGTAAAAGCAAAGGTGGTCGGACAGTTGACCACCTTTACTTTTTTATTAATATCTTAAAGACTTACTTCAGGCACTACCTGACCGTCAAACAGATTGATGGTGCGCTGAGCATAACCGGCATCACGCTCCGAGTGGGTTACCATCACCACGGTGGTGCCCTCTTGGTTCAGCTGGGTAAGCAGCTGCATCACCTCCAGTCCGTTCTTCGAGTCAAGGTTACCTGTGGGCTCGTCGGCCAGGATAATCTTAGGATTCATCACCACAGCACGAGCGATGGCCACACGCTGCTGCTGACCACCCGAGAGCTGCTGGGGGAAATGGTGGGCA
>JAEEGI010019618.1_pt1 | contig 13618 bp, 6 predicted proteins | sample 8958751 | NCBI WGS metagenome assembly JAEEGI01 (sample SAMN16246545, study PRJNA631951) | gut metagenome | biome: gut microbiome; feature: rumen; material: KS-attached | host: Bos | place: Iran: Karaj | collected 2018-10
TTCATTAAATTTATATAATTTTAATACTAAAGATAAAAGATTATTAAAAGAATGAAAAAATTAAATAAAATTATTTAGAAAAATTAAAAAAAATCTTTGATATTTTATAAATTTTTTTTTATTGTTTTTTTGAAATTTTTTTTGTTTGATTTTTTAATTTTCTAAGCATTTTTTATATTTTTGTGATGTCAAATAATTAATATAAATAGAAATATTTATACTTAATCTAATATTTTTCCTAAAAATATTTATATTAAATATTTAGATTTTAAATAGCATTAAGAATATTCTTATGACCTTAATTTCAAAATATTAAAATTAATAAATTTTTAAAATAAAAAATATTATTTTTAAAAACATGAAAAAAAAATTTTATAGAAAAAATGACTGAGATCAAATTCAATAAAGAAAACTTTATATTTTCAGAAAAAGGTTCTTACACAAAAAAATATGAAAGAGGAGAATTAATAGGAAAAGGAGGATTTGGAAGTGTATTCATTGTTAAAAACAAAACAACAAATGTTGAATTAGCTTGTAAAAAAATAGCAAAATATAAAATAGAATCAAAAGAAGATTTACAAACTTTATATAAAGAAATATCATTATTATCCAAATTAGATCATCCAAACATATCAAAAATTTATGAAGCTTATGAAGATGAAGATGCAGTATATATTATAATGGAATATTGCAAAGGAGGTGAATTATATAAAAAAATGATAGAATTATTAAATAAAGGAGAGTTATTAACAGAAGAAGCAATTGCTCAAATTTTTCATCAAATAATGTCTGTAATAGCATATTGTCATAACCATGGAATTTGTCATAGAGATATTAAACCAGAAAATGTTTTATTTATTGAAAAAAATAATGATAAATTTGAAAATAATATTAAAATAATTGATTTTGGGTTAAGTGTATATTTCAAAGTAGGAGAAAATAAAAAAATGAAATCTTCAGTTGGAACAATATATTATGCTGCACCTGAAGTTATTGATGGTAATTATAATGAAAAATGTGATGTTTGGTCCTGTGGAATTTTATTATATACTTTACTTATTGGAAATTTACCTTTTGATGGAAGAAATCAAAAAGATATTGCCAAAAAAATCAAAAAAATGAATGTTCCTTATACTGAAGATTTTAATTATATTTCAAAAGAAGCTAAAGATTTAATCCAAAAAATGCTTTGTAAAGAAAGTGATAGAATTTCTGCACAAGAGGTTTTAAAACATCCTTGGTTTAATGTTACTTTAGAAAAAAAAAATGAAAAAAAGTTTTTAAATTTGAAAATAGATAATTTCATTAACTATGTGAATAAGAATAAATTTCAAAAAATGATTATTATGTATATTGCTTCAAGATTAACTCATGAAGAAATTCAAAATATGAAAAAAATTTTTAAAGATTTCGATTCTGATAATAATGGAAGTATTTCTTTAGATGAATTTAAAGATGGTTTACTTAAATTAAATAATGAAAACAAAGATAAAATTGATATTAATAAAATATTTAATGAAATTGATACTGATAAAAATGGAGAAATTAGTTATACTGAATTATTAGCTTCAATTCTTGATCAAAATAAATTGTTCCAAAAAAAAAAGTTATATGATGCTTTTATCGCTTTAGATAAAGATGGTACTGGAAAAATTAACAAAGGTGATTTAATAAAAATACTAAAAGAAGAAGAAAAAAATAGTGATTCAATTATTCAATTAATAAATCAATTAGATAAAGATAAAGATGGAGGAATTGATTTCAGAGAATTTCTAAGTTTAATGGAATTTAAAGAAGAAAAATAAATAACAATTATTTAAAAAATAAATTTAATGAAATAAAGAATTTTTTCCTTGAAAAAAGTATCTGAACTATTTGAATTGCATATATTTTCCTAAACTTAAACCAATTGAACTTTAATATATTATTTCTTTCAAATGAATAACATTACTTTAACTTTATATTGATATAAAAAATCATACTTATATCAATAATATATGGATTAGAATCAATCAATTCTAATATTTAAAAATAACCTACCTTTATTATTGATGATTAAAATTTGTGAGATTATTAATTTAAATTCTTTTCCCTTAAATAAATGAGTTTTTTTAAATTTCATCCATTTTTTTTAGTTCAATAATTAAGGAAATCAAAGAATTTTTTTAGTAATATACTACAAAGAATATCAATAATAATAAAACAGGTTTATGAGTATAATTTTGAAAGAAAATACCATTTTTAATAAACTATTAATAACATATTTCTAAACTGAATTATTTATATTTATTTTTTGTTGAGAATACCTTTAAGTTTTATTAAATACAACAATTTTATATCATTCATTACAAGAAATTATTTCATATTCAAATTATGATAATAAATTCAACATTCATATATTTTTTTCTTCTTCCATTATAATAATTATAATAAATCATCAGAGTATTTTAAAAAATTTTAATTAAAAATAATTTATTTTATATTCCATCTTCATATTCATGATGAAGAATTGAAAGAAGCAAAGGAAAAAAAAACAATAATTCATTCTTTTTATCAGATAAATTTTTCCTCTATGAATAATACCAATATTTTCTTCTATATAATTTCCTTTAATTAATATTTTCTCTTTTCTTTTTTTATAACAATATAAAATTCTCCTTCAATAACAAATTATCATGATGATGGAAAGGAAGTTTTGAATGAGGAGGAATTTCTTGTTTTCCAATTAAATATAATAGATATTTATGTTCTTTCCACAATTCATTTGTTCTTAATAATAATGTTGTTGTTGGTTTTTATTATGGCAAATTAAATTTTGGAGTTAATTATTATTTATTCTATATTTTTATAAATATTCTAAAATTATAATATAAATAGAAGTTAAAAAATTATGTACAAATTTTAAATTTGGCTTAGTTCTTATTTCATAAATATTTATTAGATATAATATTTAATAATAATTTAAATAAAGTGAATCTAAACTTTTTTTATTTTTTATTAAATAATTCCTCTATTTTTTTGTCTTGACATATAATATCACAATCTTTGTTTAATTTTAAAAAAATATCTTTCATTGTTTGTATATTTTCCACATTAAAATTAATTAGATTTAACTTCTTTAAAGAACTACATGAACAGAACATTTTATCTATATTAGTAAGATTATCAGTTTTAAAATTTGACAAATTTAAATTTTGTAAAGAAGAACATTCATTAAACATAATTCTCATATCAGTAACATTACTAGTATCAAAACTAGATAAATCTACATTTTTTAATTGAGAACATTTATTAAACATTCCATACATATTCTTAACTTTGCTGGTATTAAAATTAGAAAGATTTAAAGAAGTTAAAGAGGAACATTTATTGAACATACCACTCATATCAATTACTTTATTAGTATTAAAATTAGATAAATCTAAAGAAGTTAATAAAGAACAATCAGAAAACATTGCATACATAGTCTCAACATTAATTGTATTTAATTGAGATAATTTTAGTGTTGTTAATTGTGAACATTTATTGAATATACCATTCAAATTGGTTATATAAGGTGTACTAAAATTACCTAAATCTAAATTTTGTAAACCAGAACATTCCTGAAATAATGCTTCAATGTTAGTAACATTAATTGCATTGTAGTGAGATAAATTTAAAGAAGTTATGTAAGAACATTTATTAAACAGACAACTCATATTTTTGATAGATCTTTTAAATAAAAATTTCACTCTGTTTTTTCCTTCTTTTTGAAATTTATATTGATAGCAAAAATCTATTTTTTGATCATTTACAAATATATCACATAAATCTTCTTTTATTTTATTTTCATTTGCCTCTAAGAATTGATTAGTTCTTCCTTCATTTTTTGCTTTTTCTTCTAAATTGATTTTAACTTTCTCAGGTAAAAAATTTAAAATTTGGATTGGCTCTTCCATTATTTTTTTATTTATTTCATAATCACATATAATATAATTATCTTTGATATTTAGAATATTTACATTTTTTTCAATTTTTGTTTTTTCACATAAAAATTCTAAACAATTAATATAATAACCTTTAAAATCATTAACTGAATCATTTTTATAAATTGAAATATTATTTTTACATAATTTCATTTTATTTATCAGTAATTCAATATTTTCTCTTGATTTTTTTAATTTGTTCATATTAACATCAATTGATTTTAATAAGTTTTCAATTTTCTTTAATTCTGAATCATTTAATCCAATTTGATGAAAAGGAATTACTTCATGATGATCAGATGGATGATTATCTAAACAATTATCACAAATATTCATTTTACATTTTTTACAATAATAATTTACTTCTTCTTTTTCATGAATTTTACAAATGAAATTAAATTTGGGAAATTCTTTATTATCATTGAGGGTTGTATGATTAAAATCTTTTGTGTTATTCTTTCTAATGAAATCCTTATTTTCTTCCTTATCATTATTTTTGTTATCATTATTTTTTTCATTTTTTTTGTTATTGATTTTAAAAAAAGGATGATTAAAATATTCTTCCCATGAAATTCTTTCACTATTATTTTTTTTTAACATTTTATTCAATAAATCATTTAATTCTTGATCTTCACTTAATTTGTCCTCACTTTCATTAGATTCAATTATTTTAACTAATTCATATTGTGTTTTACCTTCATAAAGATATTTTTTAGTTAACATATAATAAATAATAATTCCTAAACTCCAAATATCACTTTTATCATTAGTCTCTTCACTTTTTATAAATTCTGGAGGTGTGGCTAAATTAACCTTCTGACTTCTAGCTTTTCCTTCAAAAAAAAGAATTGAGTCAAAATAACATAATTTAACTACTACTTTGTTAATTTCTTCAAGATTAATTAATATATTAGAAAGTTTAATACATGAATGATATTTTTTATCTACTAGTCTTTTAAAGCTTTTATTTAATTGGAATAAAATATCTCTAATTTCATCTATTGAAAATGGATCATTTCTTATTTTTAAATAATTTTCTAAATTAAAAGAACATAAATCCATTGTTATATAAAATATATATTCTTCTTTACAATTCAATGTTTTATTTATTTTTATAATATTTTCTTCGTTTTTCATCAGTTCAATTTGCTTTTTTAAGTCTTGACTTTTTATTGAAAATTTTTGTCCATTAAATTCTTTAATCGCTACATATTTTCCTGTACTATTATCTTTTGCCTCATAAACCACCGTGTAATTTCCTGTTCCTATTATTTTTTTTTCACTATAATGATTCCAAAATTCATTTACCTTTGAATACATTTTTATCCTTTAAATTATTTGTTTTTCTTAATCATTAATAATTCTATCAATTAAATTAATTTATATTAATTCAAAATAAAAAGGCATATATAATTAAAAAAAAAGGGTGGTAAAGTTTAATATAATTTTCCTTCTCATTCATAAAATAAATAACCAAACAATTCAATGATTTAATAAAACCAAATTTGTGAAATAGAAATTATTATCACTGAAATAAATTAAAATAAATAATATAATTATATTTTAATTTTAAAGATATTTAATCAAATTTGTTAATTTCATTTTTAATTGTTCAATATACAATAAGCTATTACAGAATTTGATTTATTTAAAAAAAATTGTTTATACAACTCTTTTGTAATAATTAATTATAAAATTATTTTTTTAATTCTTAAAATTTTTCATTTATTTTCTCAAATAATTTATAAATAATTTATAACTTTATTTTTCCTTAAAATAAGACATATTAATTATATAAAAAAATATTAATTAATTTAGAGGAGAGAAAAATGTTTAATCATATTATAACTCTGTAAGTTTATTAAAAATAACTCAAATAGTCCAAGCCTACAATATTCATTAAGAGATAAAGCTGATTCATTAAATAATAATAATTATACAGAGCAAAACTCATTATCAAATAATAATTCCAAATTTCTGACAAATAAAGATGAACCTTTTTTCAGAAGAATAAATTCATTAAAAGCAAAAAAATCAGGAAACAAAAATATTTTAAAACTTAAAACTTTACATTCTCAAATAAATGAAACTTATCAAGATAAAAATTATAAAGGAGCATTTTCAAATGCATTTAGTAAAGATAAAGAGAAACCAGTTGGGATTTTATTGACAAATTCCTCATCACTTTCCTATAATAATAATTCAACATTAATTAAATCGAATTTATCAATAAGACATAATTCATCTTCTTCTTATCATAAAAGAAATTTATCATGTCCTTTAAATTTATCTCAAGAATCTTTTATGAAAAGAAATAATACTTTTAGAACTGGTACTTTAAACACTTTTATTTCTACTACTGAAACTGATAGATTACAAGAAACTATTGATTATTTTTATCAAAATTCTCCTAAAAAAAAACATTTAAAAAAACAATTGTCTAAAATTTCAGAAAATCCTATTAATAAAAAAATTAAAAGACATTTAAATAATTTAAATATTGATAATATAAGTAATTCGTTAATAATAAATAAAGAATTTGGAAAGAGAAACAAAGAAAATGTTTTTGAAAAAAGATATTCTTATTTTATAAATAATATTGTTCCTTATAAAACATTTAAATTCAGGGTAAGTTCTGCAGAGAATCATAAGAGAAGTTTAACAAAACCAATTATTGATATAAAAAAGTTAATAAATTATAATGAATTTGATTATCATAAAAGTTATATAAGTGATAATCAAAGTAGCGAAAAGAAACAAATAAAATTAAAAGAAATTTGTAGTATTTTAATTGAAAGAAATAAAATAAGAGAACAACATATTCAAATTCAAAATAATAAATTTATTTCTTTTTTTTCGATTGAGAGAGAAAATGAAATTAATGAGAAATGTAATAAACATAAAGATTCAATTATAAATTGTTGTAGTGCAAAAATAAAAAAATTTCTAAGAAATATAAAATATGAAAAGAAATATGAAATAAAAAATTTTAAAAAAATGAAAAATGAAATATTGATAAATGAAAAAGAAAGAAGGCTATTAACAGTAGTAACAAAATTTTACTATAAAAAACTAAAAATAGAGTTTCAAAAGGAAAGGACAAATATAGTTCATTTGAAATATGCATATAAATTATCTAGTGTAAATTTTCCTATAATTTTAAACCCAAAAAATATATCAATAAAATTAGAAACAAATCTTCGAACAGATTTATTTGAAAATTTTACAAAAATAAACAATGATTTAGCCAATAAATCAGAAACATTAACAAATTCAAATACAAAAAAAAAAACTAATTCCAATATAGTATATAAAAAAATTTTCAGAAAAAATTCTTCAACTTCAAATGTTATTAGATTATCTTTGAAAGCTTTAAAATTTATAAATAATTTTGCAATAAAAGATGCTCATAAGGAAAAAAAAACTAGAGTTTATATACAATTTATTAATAGAATTCAACAATTAATTCCTCAAAAGAAAAATAAAATGAAATTTTTTTTAAAAAACTCAACGTTTTTAAATTTAAAATCAAAATATGATATCCAAAAAAAAAAACTAATATTGGAATAAAAGATAAATATGAAAAAAGTTTTTTGTCAAAAGAATTTTTTTTAAGGAAAAAGGAAGTTAAAATAGATAGAAAATTTAAAAGACGTTTAGCAATATTTAATATATCAGAATCATCATTAACTTTTGAAATGAAAAAAAATAAAATATATTTAAAAAGTGAATCTTTAATAAATAATAAAGAACATACAATTCAAAAAACAATAGAAATAAAAACTCAAATTGAATCAGCATTTAAAAATGAATTAGAAAGATTAATTTATTGTATAAAGGATTTAAATTTTTATCAGTTTAAAAATATTTATGAACAATATTCTTTATCTCCAAATTTAATGGATAAACAAGGAAATACATTATTATCAATAGCAGTACAAGCAAATTGTTTTCAAATTTCAAATTATTTATTAAATTCAGGTGCAAATCCAAATATATCTAATGTAAAATATATTTTAATTTTGTTTTTAGATTAAAGGAAATTATCCTCTTCATTATGCCTTAGTTTATCATAATTTTGAAATTGCAGATATGTTAATTCAAAGAGGAGCTGATGAAAATGTAAGAAATATTAGAGGATTTAGTCCTTGGCAATGTTTGGATTCCACTATTAGTATTGTATAATAAATTATAAAATTGAAATTGAAGAAAAATTAAATGTAATATATTGTTAAAAATGTAATTAATATAGTTATTATATATTCTAGTTATAAATAATGATTATTAAAAATACTTTTTCCAAATTAATATGAATTTTTTAGAATTTTTTTATATTTGAGTACCAGAAATCTGGTATTTGAGACCATTTATAAAGAAATGAATAATAAATTAATAAAGAAAGTCAATTATCTAACTTTTTTATTTTAAAAACAAATAAAAAAAAAAATAAAAAATTAAACTTGAAAAAAGTAAAAAAACAAAAAAAATGAAATATAAAAATGTCCAAACTTTCCCAACTTGAGCGTTTTGACTTAGACAAGCAGATAGACCGATGTTTAAACGAAACAATAATAACAGAGCAAGAGATAAAAGCATTAATCTCAAAGGCAAAAGAGGTATTATCAAAAGAAGAGAACGTGGTACAAGTTCACGCTCCAGTGACAATATGTGGTGACATCCATGGTCAATATCACGATCTTTTGGAGTTATTCAAAATAGGAGGAATATGTCCAGATACCAATTACCTTTTCATGGGAGATTATGTAGATAGAGGAAACAACTCAATTGAAACATTAAGTCTTCTTCTCTTTTTAAAAATTAGATATCCAACTAGAATATATTTAACAAGAGGAAATCATGAATCAACAGAAATAACACAATTATATGGTTTTTATGATGAATGTTTACAAAAGTATGGTAATATGACTGTATGGAAAATGTTTACAGAATTATTTAATTATTTCCCAATATCCGCAATAGTAGAAAATAAAATATTATGTTTACATGGTGGTTTATCACCAGATATACAGACAATAGATGAAATAAGGAAATTAGATAGAAAAAGAGATGTGCCTTCATCTGGACCAATGTGTGATTTACTTTGGAGTGATCCAGAAGAAAGAAGTGGTTGGGGTGTCAGTCCTCGAGGTGCAGGATATATTTTTGGAGCTGATGTTTCACAGAAATTTACTGAGAGAAATAATTTAATGATGGTTAATAGAGCTCATCAATTAGTTATGAAAGGTTTCAATTGGAGTCATGATAATTTAGTTTGTACTATCTTCTCAGCGCCTAATTATTGTTATAGATGCGGAAATCAAGCTGCTATTATGGAAGTTGATGAAAATTTACATTTTAATTTACAACAGTTTGAACCTAATCCTATTAAAAGAGGGAAACTTGATATTACTAAAAGAGCTCCTGATTATTTTTTGTGAATAATGAATTTTTTAAGTTTTTTTGGGTTTTTTATGTAGTGAAATAAATATATAAAATTTAAGAGAAATAAAATATATTTAATAAAAAAATTGGAAGTAAAGAATTTCTTAATTTTATATTTTTTTTATAAATAAGAAAAAAAAATTAATAAAAAAATTAATTTTAGGTTTAAAAATATTAAAAATATCTTTTTAAAAAATTTAAACAGTGTTTCCATCAATAATTTCAACACTAGGGATTCTTTTTTGAATTTCAGGATAAATATCATCAGGTAATTTATCTTGTGGTTTAGAATCATATAAAGTAGGATTTTCTAAAGCAAAAGGATTACCTTTGAAAACAACATCTTTTAATTCAGTTAAACTGGATAAATTATTTAATTCATCAATTTTGGCAATTAAATTATTTCCAATATATAATTTTTGAAGTTTAGTTAAACTTTTAAATCCATCTAATTTTTCAATTTCATTATATGAAATCCAAAGTTCAGTTAAAGTTTTACCTAAAAAATCTAAACCACGAACAGCTCTAATTTTATTTCTTCCTAAAGATAAAATTTCAATATTATCAAAATGAAGATCTGGAATTTTTGAAATAAAATTTGATGATAAACTTAATTTTTTGCATCCTTTAATATAGTTTAAACCATTAGAATCTAAATCTGCTATTCCTCTAAATATTAAATCTACCCATTCTTCATCGCATAATTTTCTTCCTTCTTCTTCATGCTCTTTTTCCCAATCTGCTATTGCTTCTTGAAGAGATTTTTTCTTTTCCATTGGACGGAAAACCACTGCTGCCATTTTTTATTTTTTAAGTTATGAAAGTTAAATTTATAGGATTTTATTTTTAATTTTTTTTAATTTTTTAAAATGCTTTTTTCCAATTTTAATTTTGGTTTTTTCATTTTTTCCTTTATTTTTTATTTTGTTTTTTGATATTATGAAAAATAATTATGAAAATGATGAAATATTAAGAAACACATTACAACAAATTAAAAAATTTTCTAAACAATTAGAAAAAGAACAAGAAGATTTTTTAAATTTAAAAGAAAAATCAGAACTTTTAATTAATTCATTAAAATGTTCTTTAGATTTGGTTAATCCATCCCCAGAAGAAAAATTATCTCATTTATCAAAAGAAATAAATGATTATATTAAAACTTCAAAAATTGAAATGTCATTAATAGAAAATACTCTTCAGAATTTATTAAATAGTCAAAATAGTGATAAAATAAGAAAACAACAATTTATTGAAAAAGAACATTTATTTAGAAATAGTGAACTTTCAGTTTTATTTGAAAGGGAACATAATGTAAGAGCTATATATTATATATCTATTAATTTATTATTTTGGTTAATGATTTGGGTAATGATTACAAATTATCAAAAAACAGGTCATGCAATTGATTTTGAATTTTGGAATAATAATTTAATAGGATTAAAACATGTTTTTAAATTACATTTTATTTTAGTTTTATATTGTAATGTAATATTAATTTATGTTCAAATTATCAATTTTTTAGCAAAGAAATATAAAAAAATTTGGTATATTCCATTATTTCTAATTTATTTCATTATTATTATAGTAATTCCTTTTTTTATTTATATTTATTATCCTCATCCAACTAATAATTTTATTCCTGGAGCAGTAATTGCTGCAGAATCAACAAGAATAATATTAAAATTACATTCTTATTTCAGAGAAAAAATATTATTTGGTTTAAAAGAATTTCATATGGAATATGTAAATTTTAATCCATCTTCAACAAGTAAATCAGTTAATATTATAAATATAAAAATAGAAAATTATTTCGAAGAATTAAAAAAATTTATGTATTATTTCTTTTGTCCAAGTTTAGTTTATAGAGATGAATATAATAGATTACCAAAATTTCGTCCTTTATCATTATTAATGTATATTACACATTTTATTTTTTCAATAACATTTTTCTATGTTTTTTTCCTATATATTTGTACTCCATATTTAAATTTTAAATATATAAAAAATTACTATCACTTATCATTTTATTTATTAGATGCATTACATATGTCACTTCCATCTGCAATTTTATTAATGGTAGGTTTTTTTATGATTCTTCATACTTGGATGAATATTTGGAGTGAAATAATTAGACATGGTGACAGAAGATTTTATGAAGATTGGTGGAACTCAACTAATTTTGAACAATATTATAGAAAATGGAATATGGTTGTTCATGAATGGTTATATTATTATTTATATAATGATATTAGGAGATTTTCACTTGGGAAATTATCTATTACTTTTGCTAAAATTACTGTTTTTGTTGTTTCTATTTTTCTTCATGAAATTATTATTACTGTTTCTTTTGGTTTTTTTTTCCCAGTTTTATCTATTTTTTTTGGTGGTCCTGGTATTATTTTTACTTATATTAAAACTACTTCCAAAAAATATAATATTATTTTTTGGTTAGAAATGCTTATTGGTCCTGGTTTAATTGTTTCTTTATATATTTGGGAATTTAATTTAAGAAATGCTTTTAAATTAATTCCTTTTGAAAAAAAATGGCATAAACATATTCCTAAAATTATTCTTATGTTTAAGAAAAATTACAAAACCCAATTAATTGATTTATCTAATAAATATAATTAATTGAATTGAAAATATAAATAGAATTTAAAATGATCATTATTTTTGATTATTACAATTATACTTGAATTAATAATGAAATTTTTTTATTTACTTATATTCAAATTCTTGTTTCTTTATCTTTTTTCTTTTATAATTCATTTTTAAGCTAATGCATCCTCCTTTCTTCTGTTTTTTCTTTTTTCATTTTTTAATTTCTTTATTTTAATTAAATATACAAAAATAAAAAAAAGAAAATAATTAATAACTGTTTAAATATAATTGAATATAAATACAAAAAGTTTGGTTATTTTATAAGTTTATTTATCAAATAGAATTATTGTTATTAATTACTATTTATTAATTGTTAAATTACTACAAATATTTTCCTTAAAATAATCAATCCCATATTCTTTATATTCTTTATTAGAAATAAAAAAAGTTTTAAAATTATTAAGATAATTATTATTAAAAAATAGCCTAGCTCCTTTCCAAGAATCTAAAACAGGATCATTAGCAACTTTAATATTAATATCACTTCCATATTCCATATTACTAATAATATCATTTTTAATTCTTTCACTTAAATAAGGATATCTGGTATTTCCTCCAGTGACAAAAATTTTATTACTTAAAACTTTTCTTTCTTCACGATTAATAATTTTAAAAATAGAAGAAATAATTTCAATGATTCCTGCTTGTTCAACTCCAATGATATAAGGTTTAAATAATAATTCTGCACATCTAAATTGATCAACTCCTAAAGGAAAACTATTATTTTTCATATAAAAATTATATTGATATTGTTGAATATTTTTATAATAATCTTTATCCATTTCTTTAATTTGATTTTCAATATCATGTAATCTATTAGTTTCTTCATCTTCTTCTTCACTTAAATTATTTTTATTAACTTCTCTATAAGCATCCCAATCTTCATCATTTTTTCCAAAATCATCATCTTCACTAATTGAAGTTGCATTTGAATTATTATCATTTTTTTCTTTTCCTAATTCTGCTAAAGCTTGCATTCTTTTCATATTTGATTTACTATGTCTATTCATCATATCTTTTCTTAATTCTTGATATTTATTTAATCTATCTATTATTTCTTTTTTTGTTTTATATAATGAAACTAAATATTTTTCTGGGTCATCTTTTTTTAATTGTTCTATTTTTTCTTTTTCTCTTTTTATTTGTTCTCTTTTTTCTAATCTACTTAAATATGCATTTTTTTGCATTTTTTGAATTCTTTTCATTTTTAATTGTTCTTGAGTTAAATCTTCATCTGGCATTGATAATAAAGGCCATTTTTTTTCTATGTCTTCTTCTTTTGTATTATCTAAGTTTTGAACACTATTATTTAATTTTGTTGATATTTTACTTATTCTTTTTTGTATTTCTTCTACATTTTCATAACCTGAATTTGTTAAAGCTTCTCCAAATTGATATTTATCTGTGTCTTTTAATTGCATTATTTTTTCTAAAGAATTTAATTCATTTTGATAATTTTTTAATGTTTCTTCTCTTTTCTTTTGAAGAATTTCTTTTAATCTTTTACTTTGTTCTTTTTTTTGCTCTTCTTTTATTTTTATTTCTTCTTG
>JAEEGI010019623.1_pt1 | contig 13616 bp, 10 predicted proteins | sample 8958751 | NCBI WGS metagenome assembly JAEEGI01 (sample SAMN16246545, study PRJNA631951) | gut metagenome | biome: gut microbiome; feature: rumen; material: KS-attached | host: Bos | place: Iran: Karaj | collected 2018-10
GTGCACCGGCCTGTGTGTCGTAGCCGTACTGATAGATCTTCCAGCCTTCCACCTCGGCTGGTTTGTTGACGTCGACGGTGGCTTGGTATTTCTTCCCCGACTGCGTGAGAATCTCTATCTGCGAGGCAAAACGTCGGGGCGAGCCATCGTCGTAGGTTTCCATGATGAACTTCTGAAGCTCGATAGCCAGCGACATCTCCTTCACACGTCCCTGTTGGTCGAGGGCCCGCCACTCGGGTTCACCTTTGGCAACAATCATCTTCATGCGCTGCATGTCGGCATTGCCCAGCGTGGCAGTAGTCATCGTAATGAATAAACCGAGATGGAAGAGCCCTGCCACAATCTTGCTCGTGGACCTTGTGGTGAGTGGGGTCTTCAGCACGACGAGACCGAGGATGACGGCCACGTAGACATAGATGAGCACGAAGGGCCAGAACGTCAGCATGTTGTTGATCCACGTGCCGTTGACAGTCTGGCGGGTGAGTCCCATGATGATGGTGAGCACAACGGCATAGCACATCGCAGGAATAGCAGCGTGGTAGGTAGAAAGGAAGCGGAAGGCATAGACGCGGCGGCGCAGCAGGTGCATGGCGACGATCATCGCGACGAAGCCCGCCAGCACAAGACCGTTGGCAGGCCAGGCGAAGGCATCCCATGCCACCTGGCCGACGGTCAGCTCAAGCAGCAATCCGGCTACGATGAGGCCAGCGCCGATGACGAAGCCTTCCTTCATGTTCCAAGGTTTATTCCACATAAATTGTTAAATTAAAGTGCCCTGCGGGTAAGGCCCTTTGGACGTGTAAGTTTCTGTGCGACAAAGATAATCAAAATAAATCATATGCAAATCATTTCTGTCTAATAATTTGCAATCATCATAGAAAACAGAGGTAGAGAAAAAGGCAGGCTATGATAATCGGCCTGCCTTTTCAGGGTGGATGCATTCTATGGGTTTAGATTTTAATGAGTTTACCATTCTTCTTGGCTTCTTCAATCCATTTCGGAACGACAGTCTCGAGGAATTGTTGCTTCTTGCTGTTGAGCTTCTGCATGTCGAGTCCTATGGCAGCTTGTGCCTTTGCCTTGGTAGAATAGTCGGGAACAGGAATGTCGCCGATGTGTCCGTGCTTGGCAGCTACTTTAGCGATGAGCAAGCGGGCTTGCTGGGCGAAGTCGACGGAGTGCGAGAGCAGGCGCGTCACCTCCTGCGGAGCATGGAAGGTGGCACCGTGTGAAGCAATAGCATAGTCCCAGCGCCACTGACTTTTGCGGAGGAGTGCCTGAATGGGTTTCATTTCGGCTTCGGAGGCACCTTTTTCGATGATGAACTTTGCCTCGAAGTGTGCACGAGCCAGTTCCTGCTCGGCACGGTCGCGAACCTCGTTACACTTCTCTTGACGTTCGTAGACATTCTGGCGCAGCACCTCTGCATCCTGTCGGTGGCAAGTCTGACACGTGCGGTCGATATTGGCCAGCGGTGACATGATGTGGTGGTCGGTGTATTTCACGCCTCCCTCCTGCTTGTAAGGCATGTGGCAGTCGGCACAACTCACTCCGCGCTGGCCGTGGATGCCCTGCAGGGCAATCTCGTATCCGGGGTGTTGGGCTTTCAGAATCTTCGTGCCCGATAGCGGGTGGATATAGTCATAGAACTCAATCTCGTCGAACCATTTCTCTGCAGCCTCGCAAGTCATGCCGTAGTGCTGCGGGAATACCAGATAGTTGGCCTTGCCTGGGTTTTTCGGATCGTCGGGCTTGATGAAGTAGTACTCCGTGTGGCACTGGGCGCAAACGAGCGAGCGCATCTCTTGATGGCTGGCCTTGCGCACATCCTTCCCTACCTGTGCCCAGGCCTCGTAGAGGGCAGGGCGGGCAGGACGCAGATCCATCGTTCGAGCATCGTGGCAGTCGGAGCAGCCAATGGTGTTTACCTCTTCCGCACCAAGCTCACTCCATTTCTTTGCATAGAAGTTTGCTGGGTCGAAGACCGACTTCGAGTCGCTAAGCTCGCGCATCATACGTGGCACGTCGGGACCCTTGCAAGTCCAGCAGGTGGCGGGCTGCATATCGCCATCACCATCGATGCCGGGATTTCCTGTGCGCAGGATCTTGCGCATGTCCTCAAGGGCATGCTTGTGGCCGCGAGGGGTGTTGTAGTGGCGTGAGAAGGCATAGCCTGCCCATAGCACAACCATCTCGGGACGTGCTTCGAGAACGTCGACTTCTTGGGATGAGTTGTACTTTGACTTAAACGATGTGTCTTCGGTCATCGACCATGTCTCGTACTCACGTGGATAGTCGGCTTTGAATCGTTCGTTCTGAGCAATGATGGAGTCGGTGAACTCCGTGCGTTTGTTGTTGAAAACGCTGGCTACTTCAGCGCGTCGTTCCATAAGCGATGAAACGATGAGTCCCAGCAGAAATACTGCAATCATAGCGCCTCCGAAGAGCGCCCAGCCTTGCCATTTCTTCAATTTCTTTTCCATAATATCTATTTTTTTTGATGATTCATTTCTTATGTTTCAAACAGCAAGATGTCTCAGGCTATCTTGAGTTCTTGGTGAGAAGTTTCTGTAGCCAGTCGGGAACAGGGCTAGGAGGCAGTGGGGTCACAGATTCGGCATTGGGTGTTGCCATGAGCGAATTCATGCCTCCATGCGGCACATTACGATGGCAGTCCCAGCAGGCTTTGCCCTCGCCACGCTTTGCCATCATGTAGCTGATGCGGCCTGTTTTCACAAATTCCTGGTTCAGTTGTGTGTGGCAGCGTATGCAGTTGTCCATAATGACTTCGGCACTCATGTCCTCTGCCATGATGGCCTGACGCTCTGAGTGACCGACAAAATAAGCAGTATGCTTCAGACCGTCCATGGCCTTGAAACCGTATTTCATGGCTAGGTTCTGATGGGGCACGTGGCAATCGTTGCAAGTTGCATCGCGTCCGTGTGACGAATGACTCCACGTGGCATAATAAGGTGTCATAATATGACAGTTGACACAGGCTGCAGGATCGTCGCCAATGAAATATGTGTGGGCACGCAGTAGATACATGAAGAGCCCACCCAAGCCCACGATGACGCCGGCAGCAACCAACAGGCCAACTTTCTCGCGATAACTGAACATCCCTATGAACTTATCAAGTATTTTCATGTTTCCTTCGTAAAGATTACATTTGTTTGCAAATATACTCATAAATGAGGATGATAGATGGTCACAAATGTTACAAAAGGTTATAAAGATTGTTAATGTTTAGATTTATTCACAGTTTATTTTTATCTTTGCGCTCAAACAAAAATTCTGATAGTATGAACATTGAGACATTAGACGGGCTGGCCGCGTGTCCGCTTTTTGCAGGAATCAGCAGGGAGGAAATTATCGAGATGATGCACACAGTGCGCTATCGCGTACAGAGCTATCGAAAGGGTGAGCTCATTCTGTTGGCTGGTGAACAATGTATGCATGCCCACATCGTCGTCAGTGGAGAGGTGTCGGCCAGTCTGATGGGACCTTCGGGGCGCATCATCCGCATCACAATGTTTCATTCTGGCAATATGCTTGCGCCTGCATTCCTCTTTGCCAACGACAAACGCTACCCCGTTACCGTGGAGGCGGTGCAGGAAACGCAGGTGTTCCGCCTGCAGTCTCAGGACATCGAGTTTCTCATCGAAAGCGACCCACGCATAGCCAAGAACTACATTCGCATCGTGTCGAATATCGTGAGTTTCCTGACCAAGAAGGTTGGTATGCTGTCGATGAATGTCAGGGAGAAAGTGGCTTTGTTCCTGAAAGAGGAACGGAAGCGACAACAGACCGACCGTATCCTCGTCCCGATGTCGCGTCAGGCTTTGGCCGACCACTTCGGTATTCAAAAATATTCGTTGTTGCGCTGCCTGAAGGAGATGCAAGAAAACGGCAGCATTGTCGTCGATGGTAAGTACATCAAGTTGCTCGACTAAAGAAAAAACGAAAAATCTTGTTCCCATAGGCTTGTTATTCGGATTTTTTTGCTTAAATTTGCAACTGAATCCATAATCTTGAAACTATGAACATCTGTATCGTTGCGGGCGCACGCCCGAACTTTATCAAGGTGGCCCCGATTGTTAGGGCCGTAGAGAATGCCAAGGCCCATGGGCGCGATGTAGATTACACGCTGGTCTATGCCGGTTCGAAGGACGATCCCACGTTGGAGGCGTCGCTCTTCGACGACCTGCAGATTGCACCGCCGCAGGTCTATCTGAACGTTGTGTGTGAGAACCTCAACGAGCTGACGGGACAGGTGATGTCGGCCTTTGAACGCTATCTGCAAGAGAACAAGACCGATGCAGTGATTGTCGTCGACGACCTTGCATCGACGATGGCTGCTGCCATTGTGACGAAGAAGCAAGGCATCCGTCTGGCTCACCTCGTTGCAGGCACTCGTTCCTTCGATATCAAGATGCCAAAGGAAATCAACCGTCTTGTTATCGACGGACTCTCCGACCTGCTCTTCACTGCTGGCATGGGGGCGAATTCGATTGCTACACGCGAAGGTGCCGAGTTGTCGAAAATCTATACCGTTGGTAATATCCTGATGGATACCCTGCGTTTTAACCTCAACCGACTGAAGAAACCGGCATTCATGGATGCCTACAAGGAGCGTGAATACCTTGTCTTCACCCTGAATCGTCATGCCCTTTTGGCCGACCGAGACAATCTGTGCAGTATGATCAAGGCGATGGTGGAGAATGCTCAAGGAATGCCCATCATTGCACCATTGCGTGGAAAAACTGCCGAGGTTGTGGAAGGAATTCTTGCCAACGTGCCGAACCTTCAGCCTTCGTCCTTCGTCCTTCGTCCATCCCTTGGCTATCTGGAGTTCGGCTGGCTCACGGCTCATGCCCGTGGCATCATCACCGACTCGGGCAATGTGGCAGAGGAAGCAACGTTCAATGGTGTGCCTTGTATCACGCTGAACAGTTATACCGAGCACATCGAAACCGTGAAGATTGGCACCAACGAACTCGTGGGCGAAGATGCACAACTGCTGGGCGAAATGGTTGCGAAGATGGTGCGTGGCGAGTGGAAGCCCGGAGCATTGCCCGACCGTTGGGATGGCCGTACAGCAGAGCGCATCGTGCAGATACTGATGGAACTTTAGTGCGCTTCATCGTTAGAATTTGCCTTATCTCTTTATTAAATTTCAGTAATAACCGTGAATTTGTCCAACAAATTCATGGTTTTTCTTGTCGATTCCTACTTTGCGATTATAATTATTCTCGAATAATCTGCATTTTTCTTTACATATTGTTTGTGATACCAAGAAAAAGTAGTAATTTTGCATCGTCATAGCAGTAAGACAATAAAATGAGAGGATTGTTTTGGGAGAAAATCATTAATGAAGTATGGAAGAATGGCAGATTAGTCATTCTTTGTTTACTGATGCTATTTGGGATAAAGACAACTTCAGCCCAAGTTGTTGATGGCTATGATGGCCCATTGCCCGATCCTTCTATAGAGGTGTTGGCAGACAGCAGTAATTTTGTTACCGCAAGCCTTCTAATTGTTACTCCCTCCAACTCTTTCTATTCCGTTTTCGGTCATGCTGCCCTGCGCATGCAATGCCCAGCATATCACCTTGATTATGTATTTACGTTTGAGAGTGATCCTAATGTAAGCGGTTTTATGACATTCTTCATGGGAAAGTCCAAGGCAAGCTTTGTCTCGGTTCCATCTGGTGTCTTTCTTGACGGAATCGAAAAAAGTAATCGTGGCCTGACACAATACGAACTGAACCTCAGTCATCGTCAAAAGCAAAACCTTTGGCGTTTGCTCGATGAAGATGTTGCCAAGGGAGAGTGCTGGAGATTCTCTCTTCGCAACAATTGTGTGTCGATGCTTGAACGCGATTTGGAAATAGCTATCGAGGGTGACAGTATCATGTGGAATAGGCAAATGGAGGGGGCTTTTCGCAATAACGGAGACGAATTGCGACATGACCTTCGACAGTCTCCTTGGGCAGAGTTTGTGTTTGTTTCTTTCGGTGGAGCAGCTTGTGGAGACCAATTTGATTTCGTAGCTCGTCTTTGTCCAGAGAATTTACCGAATGCATTGCGAGAAGCATCGTTTGTCAATATGGCAACAAGCGAACAAAGACCTGTGCTTAAGAGTGATGGACAGCAACTTTTGCCGACGAAAAAGATTTGTGAAGCTTCAGCATTTTCGCCCACTATTGTGTTCTCTCTCTTGCTCTTGATCTGTGTCATTGTTACGTTGCTAGAATGGTTGTTGGGGTGGAAACGTCCCGCACGATGGTTCGACCGTGTCCTTTTTGTGGCGCAGACGCTGGCAGGGACACTGCTCCTGCTGGTCACTCTTGGCAGCGATGTGTTTCATATGCAATGGAATTGGTATCTCGTGCCTCTGAATCCGCTGCCTTTTTTATTGTGGGTTGGGTTGCACAAAAGGAAGAGTTTCGGTAACATATATTTGTTTTATGTGCTGATTCTTGCAGCCTTTCTTGCCCTTACTCCATTTGTCGCTCAACTCGACCTGCCTCATCAGCTCATTACCGCCACTCTGGCCATTCGCTGCATGAGCAACTATCTTGATTATAGGAAAAAATTAATAACAAAAACAAATAATAAATGAAAATGAAAGAATTAAAATCTTGGTACAAGCTATTCATGCTCGTTGCACTTTGGCTTGGTGTTTCGCAACAGACATGGGCATTTGATTTGTTGTTCAGCACTTACAGGTATTCTGTGAGTGTTGGAAAAACAGGCTCAGGTACGGTTTATTTGTCAGAAACAAATCTTACAACAAATTCTGAAGGTATTGTAGAAGGTGTGACTTATGAAAATTCTATTAATGGTAGGTCTTTCTCAGAAACGGTTTTTCTACAAGGTTTTGCCCAAAAGACTCTCTATGTATATGCTAAGCCTGCACAAGGTTATGTTTTTCAAAACTGGACGCTGAATCCTTCAACGAATTCCTCAATAGCAGATCCTGCTAATAATCATACGTCAGTATCATTACGTTCTAATACAACAAATAATACTGGACAGAGATATACGATTACTGCCAATTTTGTATTAGACAATGGAATGGTAAAAGTTGTAAGTGCAAATTCCAATTATGGAAGTGTGACAATCAACAATATTAATAATGTGGCAGGAGAGGTTGTAACAATCACTGCAATTCCTAGAATAACCCTTCAAGGAGTGAAGTTCCTTTATTGGACAAAAACTGAGGAAGGGGGTACGGAGGAAATAGTACAGAATAGTACTGCAGAGATGAGAGTTACGGCAACGACTGTAAAAACGACATACACAGCCTATTTTAGTGACCCTGTTGAAACTAAGGGAGTTTTTTGTCGCATTAAGAATAAGCAGACTAATAGGTATCTATCTGTGATTGGCGATCAACCTGCAAGTCGGCAAGAAGAAGGTTCTGGTAGTAGTAGTGAGGTATATTTCATACTAAACAGTATGTCTACTGTTGCATCAACTGCTGAGACATCAGATCCCAGCACCATTTTTTTCCTCTCTGGTGAAGATGATGGACACCAAGGAATGACAGGACTTCATCTTTTGGCACAAGGTGTCAACGTTCATGAAAAAATAATCACAAGTGAGCTCGGTCATATGAATCTTGAATACACTGCCAATGGCTATAAAGCCTATATAGTGTTTAGTAATCAAGGCAATTCAACACGTCTTTACCTGCGAAACGACGACTCAGGCATTCGCTTTAAGGTAAATGACGATGCCAATGCACTTTGGGATATAGAAATTATCGATGAGGATTCTATGGATGAATACTATTTCGGTATGGCTCCAAAGAGCTATTTTACAAAGACGCATAATGGAGAGCAAAAGTATTACACAACGCTCTATACATCATTCAGCTATAAGCTGATGGATGGTGTGAATGCATATTATATCGATAAGGACAATGTAGAAGAGAATATTCGTAATGGCCGTGTTTATCTCTCGGAGATACCTGCAGGAAGCATTATCTCAGGAAAACGAGCTGTTATTCTGGAATGTTCCACACCTGGTGACGCCAAGGCAAATCGTCTCCTTCCAGTATCAACAGACGTAGATCCAGATGCTGCATATTGGCCTCTCCAAGGATATATCAAACTGAATGGTGATGCGGTATATCCTAGTGCCTATGAAGATTCTGGCCACGAATTCTACGTACTCTCTGTGAACAGTGATCACGAAAAACTGGGATTCTACAAGTATTCAAAGGAACTGTCTTCTAACAAGGCCTTTGCTGTGGTTCCTTCTGAATATGTGAATGATGCCAAAACTGCAAGGGTGATTTGGTATGGTGATGAAACTGATCATGTTAATAACATTGAATTCATATTCCCCGAAAAGGAGCAGTATTACGATTTGCAAGGCCGCAAGGTTGAGAATCCACAAAAGGGCATCTACATTATAAATGGTAGGAAGGTAATCAAATAATATAAAACAGACACAAAAATGAATAAGACGTCATATATCAAACCTATCATAGAAATGGTGGCTTGTGCTTCGGCTACTGAAATCATGCAGGATCTCTATCTTTCTATTCATAAAGAAGAAGGCGACGAGCAAGGAGCGAAGGATTTCAACTTCGACGACGACAATTTTCGTGGTCCTGATTCTAGAAACTTATGGGATGAATAGACTGCTATGTCTAAAGTTACATAATACAAAAGAAATCGCTCACAATAATCGTAAAGTGAGTGATTTCTTTTTTTGTAAAAGGATAGTTGCTATATGCGGAAAAAGTGTTATCTTTGCAAACAAAAACTGAAAAAATGAAGAAAACTGTATTGATTACTGGTGCGACAAGTGGAATTGGAGAAGCTTGCGCACGCCGCTTTGCCCGTGGCGGATATCGGCTTGTGCTGACGGGACGAAATGAAGAGAAACTTGATGCTTTGCGCAAGGAGTTAGAAGGTGCGGGAGCCGTTGTGAAGACGCTCGTCTTCGATGTGCGCAACCGCGAAGCAGCAACGACGGCAGTTGATTCGCTGTGGGAAGGCTCTTTTGCTGAGGGAGGCTTTGAAGGCGTCGATGTACTTATTAACAACGCTGGACTCGCCCTCGGATTGGAGAAGGAGTATCTAGGCAGCTACAACGACTGGGACACGATGATCGACACCAATATCAAGGGCCTGCTCACGATGACGCGAGTGGTGGTGCCCCATATGGTGGAACGCGGTTGCGGACACATTATTAATATAGGTAGTGTGGCAGGCGATGCCGCCTATGCGAATGGCAATGTGTATTGTGCCACGAAGGCTGCTGTGAAGGCGCTCTCCGACGGACTTCGCATCGATCTTGCCGAGACACCGCTCAGAGTGACCAATGTGAAGCCCGGTCTTGTAGAAACCAACTTCAGCGTGACGCGCTTTCATGGTGATAAGCAGCGGGCGGATAACGTCTACAATGGCATCAAGCCACTCACGGGCGACGATATTGCCGATGTGTGCTTCTATGCCGCCGAGGCCCCTGCCCACGTGCAGATTGCCGAAGTGCTCGTCCTTGCCACTCATCAGGCAAACGGCACCGTTATTCACCGGGAAACGAAGTAAGCGTATCACTTTTAGAGGAATCCATAGAGATATTTTAGAATTGTCAGTCACCGCAAGTCAGCGCTGATGAATAGAAAGAATGCTACCTTCTCTATTTTGTTGATGGTCAGCCTGGGACATTTGTTGAACGATATGTTCCAGTCTGTGATACCATCCATCTACCCAATGATTAAAGAATCGTTGGGGCTGAGTTTCGTACAGGTAGGTGCCATCACACTGACTAATCAGATTACGTCGTCCTTGCTACAGCCGTTGGTGGGCTACTATTCCGATAAGCACCCGCGTCCCTATGGATTAGTGGTGGGCATGTGTTTCACGCTGACAGGTTTGCTACTGCTCTCTGTTGCCAATAGTTTCCCGGCTGTGTTGCTATCGGTAGCCTTTGTGGGTATGGGCTCATCGGTGCTTCACCCCGAGTCGTCGAAGGTGGCTCGCCTAGCATCGGGTGGGGCGAAGGGAATGGCACAGTCCATCTTCCAGATTGGCGGCAACGTCGGTCGTGCCTTTGGACCGGTAGCCGTAGCACTGATTGTGGTTCCTCACGGACAGGGCAGCATCCGCTGGTTTGCCTTGTTGGCTGTTGTTGCCGTGTGGGTGCTTTCGCGCATAGGACGTTGGTATCAAAAACAACTCGCGAAGCAGGCAGCCAAGGTTGTTCCCAACGCGGGTCGGAATGAGGTGATACTACAGGAAAACAAAAACAACCTGACGCATCGTCAGATTGTCATTGCCTTGGTGGTTCTCTTGGTGTTGATGTTCTCGAAGGACTTCTATACGGCCAACATCCAGAGCTACCTCACCTTTTATATGATTGACAAGTTCGGTCTCTCGGTGGGTGCTTCGCAATATGTGCTGTTTGCATTCTTGGTTTCTACGGCCATCGGCTTGCTCATCGGCGGTGAAGTCGGTGATCGATACGGCAGGAAGTACGTCATCTGGGGAAGCATTCTCGGCTCATCGCCATTTGCTCTGCTATTGCCGTACTGCAACTTGGCATGGACCATCGTGCTTGCCGTGCTGGTCGGAATGGTTATGTCATCGGCAATGTCGGCGATTCTCGTCTATGGCACCGAGTTGCTTCCTGGAAGTGTTGGAATGATTTCGGGCGCCTTCTTCGGTCTCTCCTTCGGTCTCGGCGGTATTGGCTCAGCACTCTTTGGCTGGCTTGCCGACCTCACGAATATTCAATATGTTTTCCAACTCACAGCATTCCTTCCCCTACTTGGCATTGTTGCTTATTTCTTGCCAAACATCAGAGAGGAAGAGTTGTAGTTGAGAGTTGATAGTTGAGAGTTGATAGTTGAGAGTTGATAGTTGAGAGTTATGTCACTTCGTTCCATGACTTTTGTCACGACTTGGCAGAGTTGATGCGAGCATCACTCTGCGCTCGCTGCTCCAAAAGTTCTTTCTCCGCTTCGCTACGAAAGCGTCGCTTCGCGCCGAGCGTTAAGTTTCTAGTATTATTCCTCCAACCAAGTATCGATGAGACGGCGGGCGATGCTGAGCTTTTCGGGGATATGCGGAAGGTTGTCCTTTGTAAACCATCCGCCTGCCGAGAGCTCGCTCTTCTGCAGATGAATCTCACCGCCGGCATAATCGGCAAAGAAGCCAACCATCAGTCCGCAGGGATAGGGCCAAGGCTGTGAACCGAAGTAGCGGATATTCGCGATTTCGAGTCCCGTTTCCTCGCGCACCTCTCTGACGACGGCCTCTTCGAGTGATTCGCCAGTCTCTACGAAACCCGCCACAAGTCCGTAGAAATCGCTGCGGAAATTGCGTGCATGTACCAACAGCACCTTGTCTTCACGGCGGATGAGTACGATGATGGCAGTTGCTAGCTGTGGCCACACCTCCTTACCGCACTCCGTGCATCGCTTCGAGATTTCGGTATGCAGCTTCATCGGAGCGCCACACACACCGCAAAACTTCGTGTTCTGGTCCCAATAGAGAATCTCCTGGCACTTTCCTGCTTTCTGATAGAGGTCGAGGCTGATTTTGGCATACGACTGCCGCAAGGGCGACATCTCGAAACGAGGATGGTCGATGACAGGCATGTCGATGGCATAGGTGCGCACGGGCGTTCCATCGGGAAATGGCGTGATGGTGTGGACTGTTGTCCAAGGTTTGGTATCTACTGGAGGCTCTTCAGCAAAGGGAATACCATAGCTGCCGTCTTCCTGGCGCTCAAGCATCAGGTCACCTTTGCAAAACACGAACCAAAGTTTCTTTTCCATGTAGTTGGAGGCGTAGATAAGGGATATATGGTGAAGAGAAACTATCTTTCTGCGAGAATCTAATTCTCTGAAGGGAAACTTACTTTTTGAACAACAGTTGGCGGTCGCGCTCGGCAGCAGGCTTCACCCACTCTTCAGGCACGAAGCGCCAGTTATGGTTTGGCTGCGGGTCGACGATTCCCATGTGCTCAATTTCTTTCATGAGATAGTAGCGCTGATCGCGTTTGCTGCGCCAGATGATGCGCTTGTCAAGCTCATCGTGAGGAATGCCGGCTCCTTGCGTGAGGAGTTCGCCACCACCGTTGCCACGATAGCTGTTGACGGCAACTTTATACCAGCGTGCCTCGTCGAAAGGCTCGCCGTTGCTCATGCGAAGGATGCGCACCTTCTGTCCGTCGGGCTTCGTGACATCCACCTCATAGTCAATGCCTGCAGCAGAGTCGAAGTTGAAGGAGAAGTTCTTGAATCCCAGTCGTTGCTGGTCGCCATAGGTGCTCTCGCTGAGGAGCAGCAGATGGTCGTCGGGAGATGTCATCGTGTTCACCCATAGGTCGTAGCTCATCTCAAGATGCTTGCGGATTTCCTCACCCGTGAGGCGCATCACGTAGAGTTGATTTTCAAACTTATAGAGGTTGAACATATCGCTGACAAAGACTGGTCCCTCGTTGATGGAGGCATCGAAGGATAGCGGAGCATTGAATGAGATGTCAGCGCCCGTGATCTGCAGCTGCAGGTTCAAGATGAAGTCGTTGAATGCCGAGTTGCCAAAGAAGCAGTCGCGGGTGTAGATGCTGTTCTTGAACACACCAATCTGACGATTCACGTAGTTGTTGACTTTCTCAATTTGTGGTTGGAAATGCGCCATGAATGCTTCGTCGATGGGCTCATCGACAACATCGACGAGGTTTCCCTTTACGCTTTTCGAGATGACCTTTCCCTTTCGCAGCGTCACCTCCACCTCTGCATCAGCAACCGTGATGGCATTGTTGGCGGGATCGAGACAGGTGACGGGCTTGCCTTCGCAGTTCATAATCACTGAGTTATGGCGAGTGTGGTCGTGGCCGAAGAGCACGATGTCGAAGCCAGGCACTTCCTGGGCTACGCGCAGCGAAGCATCTTCCTCATATTCATCCGTCTTGATGCCTCCATCCTTGCCGCTGTGGAAGAGTCCGATGACGATGTCAGGCTTCTCGTTCTTCTGCAGGTGCTCCATCCATTTGCGTGCCGAAACCACCATGTCTTCGAATTGCAGACCGCTCCAGATGTCCTCTGTGAGCCAGTTGGGAATGGCAGGGGTGATCATTCCGAGAATGGCAATCTTCACTCCTTGTCGGTTCAGGATGGTGTAGGGGGGCACGTAGGGCTTGCCCGTTGCCGTATTGATGATGTTGGCACCCAGCATCGGGCAATTCACCTCGTTGATCCACTTGTCGTAGCAGGCGTGTCCCGTCTCAACGTCGTGATTGCCGAAAGTCTCGGCATCGTACTTCATATAGTTGATGACATCGGCAGCCACATTGGTCGAGGCGGTATCGACGTAGTTGAAATAGTAGCACGTGGGTTGTCCTTGCAGGATGTCACCATTGTCGACAAGGATGACGTTGTCGCCAAGTTCCTGGCGCAGACGGTTAACGTAGGTACTAACGCGAGCCAGCGATCCGCGCTTGGGCTTGCGAGTGATGAAGTCGTAAGGGAAGAACGATCCGTGCACATCACTGGTTTCAATGACGCGCAGGCGTACAGTTTGATTCTTTTTCTTTGCCATTGCCGGACTGAATACCATCAGTGCCAAAAGACACAGGGAAACTACTTTT
>JAEEGI010019625.1_pt1 | contig 13615 bp, 7 predicted proteins | sample 8958751 | NCBI WGS metagenome assembly JAEEGI01 (sample SAMN16246545, study PRJNA631951) | gut metagenome | biome: gut microbiome; feature: rumen; material: KS-attached | host: Bos | place: Iran: Karaj | collected 2018-10
AGTAGCGGTGGGTGGGGTCGGCCGAGTATGCGCTTTCTGTGCCATCGGCATTCTTTATAATCTTATATTCGTCAACAATTCTTGCATCGAATACCAAGTCGTTATAGTCGAAGTCTCTTCTGTTTGACGAACTACCTAAGTCCTCGCAGAATACCCACTTGTGCACCAATACATGCTGTTTGGTGTAAACCTCGGTACTGCTTGTATTCGAATTGATGTTGCCGCCAGTAGAGCTGCCCGAACCAACAGCAGTAGCAGGGCTGATTCGTACAATCCAATCGTTATATATCCAGTCGCGGGCAACGTCCATGTTTTTATTAGCCTCTTGTCCGGCTGGGTGCGATGCGCAGAAGTCGAAACCTACATAGTAGTATCCGTTCAGCGATGCATCGATATCAGATCCTGCTATGATAAAGTATTCAAAGTGGTCTTTGCTGTCTCTTGTGTTATGGTATCCAAACTGGTTGGTAGCCGATGCACTAGTACCCATATTAACCATCAGCGTAGTACCAACATATTTTTGTCCGGTTTCATCATCTGTATATTCAACCTCATTGGTACCATTGTTAAAGTTGTTTACATGCTCGTGGTAATATGGGCTGCCACTGGTGTTATAGGCAATAATTTTGTTCATGCTTGCATGGATATCACCTGTGTTCTGACCGTAACCATCCAAGTATGTGTTGTTGCTCTGGTGTACTTGGTGTACCCAGTAGTTGTTCCAATTAATGGTAATAGCATTTGTTTGGTTTTCGCGTTTTTCGCTAAATGCTGTCAATACTTTCGCTGCCTCGTCGGAAGTAACATTAACGGGACGTTGCCAGTTTTGATACCACAAGTTTCCATTAACATTGTGGGCACGCGTAGTGGCTGTTACGCTTGCAAGACTTGCATCGGCAAATCCCCAGTCCTGGTTGGGATTGGGAGTGCCGTAGAATTTTTCAAAATTCTCGGCAAATATAGCCTTCTTTGCTTCTTCCGGGCTGCTGTAGTTTTCCATGTCGTTTTGGCAACTGGTATTAAATACCATGCCAACCAGAGCCAATGCTCCTGTTATCAAATACTTCTTCATATCGCAGACTTTAATAAATTGTTACGTAACTGTTTCGATTTTCGGTGCAAAGATACCATTTTTTTCGATTGTTTGTATCTGTTTGATGGTTAAAATCTGTAAATATTACAGAAATATGCACTGTTGATAGAGATATTTTTGTAATTTTGGCCACAAAAACAGATAGTATTATGCGTAAAAGTCTGATTATTACACTTATAGCAGGTGCGATGGCAATGCTTGGAGTAGCCTCATGCAGCAAGAATGTTTACGATGAGGAAACCCATCGCCAGCTGATAAAATATTTCTCGGCAGTGGATAGTGTCGACCAGCAGCATATGTGGATGCTTTCTGAGTTTAAAAGCTATCGCTACCAGGTGCCGTCGGGCAACTACCAGCAGCTGCGTATCTATTCGGCCAACCCACTCACCAGTAGTAAGGCCGAACTGATGCACCAGATATTCGTTTCGGGCAATCAGTCGGGTGTGCTCTCGGTTGATGTGCCTTACCAGATTACTACGCTTTATGCAGCAATTGTTGATGCCAGCGGCAATCTTACGGTTACATCGTTCCCCGCATCGCTGGCATCTACTGAAACATTTGATTTTACAAGTGCAACTACGGGTAAGGCTGTAACATCTGCCCTTCAAACCTATACTTATTTGTTTGAAGAGAACTACCCAGAGCCGGGCGATTATGATTACAACGATGTGGTTTTGCGTGTGTCGCAGCAGCGTACCGCTGTTAACCAGATAACAGTAACTGTAACACTCTCGGCTGTTGGCGCTGCTAAGCAGATTGCCGGTTGTATCCGATTGGTGGGCTATTCGTACGATACCGTTGATTCGGTTTATACCACCACGGGCGTAACCTTTAATGATGGTATTAACGACCAGACTCTGTATCCGTTTGGCGATATTTTTAGCGATAAAACAGTGGCTCACTCGCTGCTGATGAAGGGGCGCAACCAAGAGGCTGTGCTTAACTTGTTTTGCGATGCCCATTGGGCTATGGCGTTTAACCTCGACGCCGACTATGGACTGTTTACCCGTAAGAAATATAACGTCATAGATCCTAATAGCGACAGCTATAATACCGACGTTTATCAAACCCGTGCTACCCGTACACTTAGCTATGTGGTAACGTTTAAGAATGATGATTATACCATAAGTCGCCTGGATAACTTTACGCTTAACGATATCGACCCATTTATTATTACATATTATAACGGTGGTAACTGGGAAACACATATCGAGCAGTTTAAGTCGGCTAAGGTGATGGCCGATTATTCGGTAGCATCGTTTAAGGATCTGCCCTGGGCATTGATGGTGCCTACTGGCGATTTCCGTTATCCGTTGGAAGGTAACGAAATAGGTTATAGAAAGCGTACCGAATCGGGCGCTGTGGCCATGATAGGTGCTTACACCACCGTAGGGCACAGCTTTGGCGAGTGGGCCGAGGATCATACACGTTTCCTCGACTGGTATCAGTATCTTACCAATGCATCGATGGTATATTGATTATTTAGTACAAAACTAATAAAAAGGCAGAGGGGCGTTCACATCACGTGGACACCCCTCCTTTTTGAATTTGACTATAATAGAGTTTGAAAAATTATTCGCCGTAAACCGTGCCCGAAACTGGGTTCTGGTACCAGCCGCTTTGACCTGCTCTAAGCGTAAGATCCGACTGCTTTCCCCAAGCTGTAAAGCCTGAATATGCATTGTTAACTACAACACGCTCTTTTGGCCACTTCCACTTGGCGGGGATGGCGATACCCAGAGGTGCTTTGCCTAACCCCTCAGAGTTACTTGATGTAACTACGCTAATATAATCGTTAACGGCGTTTGTGTTAACTGTTGGGTCGGAGTTAACCTTGAATGGACGAATCTTGAAATTAGCTGTCTGGAAGTCGAATCCGGATGGCTTGTCGATAGTAGTTTCAACTACATCCATGTCAACGCCGCGACCAGTATTTACCATCACGCCGTGAGTTGCACCAAATGCCTCGTGTACCTCGGCTTTGCCGTTCCACGACAGTTGAGTGTCGCCCAACCATACATAGTTGTCGTATTCGCAACCAGCAGCTACCAGCTTTACAATCAGCTTTTTAGCGTTAGCCTCGCTCTCTCTTACCTGAATAACCACGTCGTTCAAGTCAAAGTCGCATCTGGTCTTATTATCCTCGAATGCATAAGTCCAAGTCTGGTTTTCTTCCCTAATGATTGGATCGCCTGAGACTGTCCATGTGGCAGAACACTCGCCGGTTTTGGTTTCTGCTTTTACAGATTCAAAATCGCTACCAGTTACGATGTTCGTTACGTTGTGAAGATTCCATGTTTTGTCCTCATCTTTGTTGTTGGCCAACGTTTCGGCATTAGTCTCGTTCCAATATTTTATATTGTTGTAAGACGAATATAAGTCGATATTGTTATAATCCTTGAAAAACTTTACGCTCTTATATGCAAGTGTAAGATTGGCTCCCTGTACATTAAATGCGTAGCCTTTATAAGCGGGAACCAAAGTTTCGCCGCCTAAGCGCACAAAGCATCTTGCATTGTCGTTGCTGGCTACGAAGCCCTGCATTTGGTGTGCGCCGATAAAGTCGGCACCCTGACGTCCCCACTTGGAGCCATATTTTACATTGAATCCAGAGGCGTTATACATATTAACTCTGAAGTTGTTGAACAAACCATATCCAACCTCAGCATAACTGCCTTGCATCATATTGAAGAGACCATCAGTAAAGTTGCATTGGTCTTTTACAATAAGCTGGCAATAGTTATAGAATGTGCCATTCTTGGCACTGAACACCATTGTGTTAGTTGTATAATGGCCATTGTTAATCCAAACGATACCAGCTTGTGTAACTTTGGTTTCGCCAGAAATGTTGACGGTACCACCAGAGTAGAAGTGGCAGGTAGAATTTAAAGTCATTGATGGAGCGTTCAATTTTGCATCGTCTCCCATATTAATAAAGAACGAGGTATTACCTGCACCAGCGCTATATTTCATAGCTCCAGTGATATTGCATGTTCCTTCGTTATAAAAAGCAGCGTTGTTATTAATGTCGTATCCTTCAGAGCTGTTTGTAGCATTAACAGTTCCTCTGTTGTAAAGCTTGATACCTCCATTGTGTGCCAATTCTTTACGAGAATCGTTAAGAGTTGCGCCTGCTGCAACAGAAATCAGACCTCCGCATTGACCAAAGTTGCTGTCAAGGGTTACATTACCCTTAATAATATAGAGGTTGATGTATTCTGCTCCATTACGGCTGATAGTTACGTTTCCGTCAACATTGACATAAACGTTATTAGCTTTAGTCTTGTCATTATCGTTATTCCAAGAGCCACCAATACTGATACTGCCGGTCTTTGTTACTTTGTAATTGCGACCAGTGTTGTTGTCCTTATATACAAAATATAAATTTCCGGTTAAATCTGCAATTTCTAATGCCGAAGAGGGAATATCGGATTCGCTAGGGAAAGCAGCTTTCAACTCGTCTGCAGTTGGAAAGTTAAAAGTGTCATATGTATCTCCTTTAACAGTAATAGCGCGGGTCCTTGCGGTGTTAACATCTTCCTCGTCTATTTCGATGGGTTGGTCTTCAATGAATTCTGTCAGTTGTCCGTCTTCGAGATAGGCTGTACGATACATGGTGCCACCATTGTTGTTTGTGATGCCAATGCTATAAGCTCCTTTGTAAGATGGGGCTTGGAAAGATGTGACAAAGTTCTGTCCGTTTGCTACGGTTTCTTTGGCCAGTACAAAGCCCTCACCATCCATCAAAGGATCGTTAGAATAAACTTTCACAGTGTATGTTTCGCCATCTGCAAAATTGATAGGAATATTTGTACTGACTGTGGATGTCATCACCCAGTCCTGATTTTCGGGGATGTAGAAACCAAGCGTTTGCTGGGCATTGTTGAGCGATACTTGCTGCTCCTGTACTTCAACGTTGAACTCCTGCATGCACGAGGTCATAGCGAAGCCCATAGTTAGGGCTGCAAGGCCATTCAAAAGGTACTTTTTCATACTCTACTATTAGCTAAATTCTAAGTCAAATAAATTTTTCCGGCTGCAAAGGTACATACTTTATTTGTAGCAGCCAAATATTTTTGCGAATATTATACATTTTGAACAAATCAGAACGGTTTTGAACAAATAAGAAAACGCCGTAACTGATTTGAACATAGGTGAAAAACAAAAGTACGCAATCGAAAGCAACATTCTGAAAGATTGTTTACCTTTGCACTCGCAAGTTTCAAAATAACTTCGTATATTTGCACCCAGAAACCAAATTCATAATAACTAAAAAATATAATTTAAACAATGAAAATTTCGTTTCATAACATTTGTTTGGTTGTAATGGCTGTGGCTGCCATGTGCGGCTACAGCCTTGATGCAACAGCCCAGCAGTTAAAGGCAGAAAACATTGATGAGATTGTAAAGGCAATGACCCTCGAAGAAAAGTGCCACATGGTATTGGGCCGCGGCATGCATTTTAACGATGAGGCCAAATTTCCTGGTACAGCCGGTAGTACATTCTCGGTGGCTCGTTTGGGTATCCCCGAAACCTATTGTGCCGACTCTCAGCAAGGCTTGCGTATGAATGCCACTCGTGCCTGGGATCATAACGATTACTATCCTACAGATTTCGTGGCTTCGATGACGCTGGCCTCTACCTGGGACCGCGAGGCTGCCTTTAAGGTTGGTCAGGGCATCGGTAACGAGGTGCGCGAGTTCGGACTCGATTGGATCCTGTCGCCTGCCATGAATCTTATCCGTAACCCATTGTGCGGGCGCAACCATGAGTATTACTCAGAGGATCCTTATCTCTCAGGCACCATCGCTGCAGGCTATGTGCGTGGCGTGCAGAGCGAGGGTACAGCTGCTTGCCCTAAGCATTTTGTGGCTAACAACCAGGAAACTAACCGTAATAACAATATTTCGCAGGTGTCGCAGCGTGCGCTCCGTGAGATTTATTTGAAGGCTTTTGAAATAATGGTTAAGGAGAGTAATCCTTGGACTATTATGACCTCTTATAATAAACTGAATGGTCCATACGCCGTACAGAACCGTGAACTGCTGACAACCATTGTTCGCGACGAGTGGGGTTGGAAAGGTATGTTTGTGAGCGACTGGAATGCGGGCGACGATGCCGTAGCTGCCATGCTGGCTGGTAACGATATGCTGCAGCCTGGTCAGGACAAGCAGTATCAGGCTATCCTTGAGGCTGCTAAGAGTGGAAAACTGCCTATGGAGGTGCTCGATGCTAATGTAAAGCGCATTCTGGAATATGTGATAAAGACTCATAACTTTAAAGGTTATAAGTATAACAACGAACCCGATCTGAAAGCACATGCCCAAACGGTTCGCCAGGTAGGTGCCGATGGTATTGTGCTGCTTAAGAATAGTGGTATTCTGCCATTGATGGGCAAACGTGTGGCCTTGTTCGGTTGCACATCTTACGATTGGATTTCGGGTGGTTCTGGTTTTGGTGGTACCTCTGTAGGTCACTACACTGTATCGCTCGTAGAGGGTATGCGTTCGGCAGGCTACGAGGTTTACAAACCGCTGATTCGTACCTATACCCAGCATATTGCAGCTGAGGAGAAGCGTTTGTTCCCCAACGGTCGCCCACCATTCTCGCTTATGCCACCTGCACGTGCCGATGAAAAGCAGTTTACTGCCGATGAACTTAATGCTGCCATCGAAGGTTCGGATGTAGCCATCATCTCTTTGGGTCGTAAGAGTGGTGAGGCTGCCGATCGCAGCGAGGCCGACTTCTACCTGAAAGAGGGCGAGGCCAAGCTTATCAAGGCTGTTAGCGAGGCTTATCATGCTAAGGGCAAGCAAGTAGTTGTATTGCTCGATATCTGTAGCCCTATCGATGTAGCCTCTTGGCAGAGTCAGGTTGATGCATTGGTTTGCACCTGGCAGGGCGGTCAGGAGAGTGGATTTGCTGTGGCCGATGTTCTGAGCGGTAAGGTGAATCCCAGCGGTAAGCTGCCTATGACTTTCCAAATTAAATATGGCGATGCTTATGCCGATAAGAATTTCCCCAGTAATGTTGATGATAAAACCTTAGGAGCTATGTTTATGTGGGGTTATAATAAGGATCAGGCTCCTAAGGAGCGTAAGCCACAGGCCAATATTGATTATACCAACTACGAGGAGGATATCTACGTAGGCTATCGTTACTTTGATAGCTTTGGTAAGCCTGTGGCTTATCCCTTCGGATTCGGACTGAGCTACACAACCTTTGCTTATGAGAATATGAGTGTAAGCGAGGCAAATGGCGTTTACACCGTTAAGGTTGATGTAAAGAACACTGGTAAGAAGGCTGGACGTAATGTGGTGGAGCTCTTTGTGGCAGCGCCAAACAGTAAGAAACTTAACAAGCCCGAAAAGGAACTGCGCAACTATGCCAAGACAGGTTTGTTGCAGCCAGGACAGACTGAGACTATTACCATGCAGGTAAAGGTTGAGGACTTAGCCTCGTTCAACGAGAAAGCTTCTGCCTGGAAAACCGATGCCGGTCGATACAATTTCCTGATTTGTTCTTCGGCTAATGATGTTGAGGCAAAGGCGTCTGCAAATGTAAAGGCTTGGACTAAGAAAGTAAACAACGTGATGAAACCCAATGTAAAACTTAACTTGTTAAAACGATAATGAAACATTTCTTTTCAATAATGACGCTGACATTCTGCGCTGTGCCTATGATGGCACAGTGGCAGATGCAGCCAACACCTAACGATACACTACAACCTGTTCGCAACTTGGGTAGCGGTAATGTGGCTTTCAGTATCTATGCTCCTAACGCCAAGCAGGTTGGTTTTGGCGGTGATGCCATGCCTTGGGGCAAACCCTTGCAGTTTACTAAGACCGATAATGGCGTGTGGACGGCAGTTGTAAGCGATTTGAAGGATGGTGTATATCGCTATAATTTTACCGTCGATGGCGTGAAAGTGCAGGATCCTAAAGGCGCACTTTCTGCAGAGACTTCAGCTTTGGCGAATATTGGCGATGGCAAGCAGTTCTATGATATGCGTACCGACATTCCTCATGGTGCCATTGCCCAGCGCTATTATTATAGTAAGGTATTAAAAACTTTACGCCGACTGCATGTGTGGACACCTGCTGGTTACGAAAAGAGTGCTGAAAAGTTACCTGTGCTTTATCTGATTCATGGCGGTGGCGATAACGATGCCTCGTGGCCAGGTGTTGGTTGTGCAGGTAATATTCTCGACAACCTGATGGCCGAGGGTAAGATGAAGCCTATGGTGGTAGTAATGCCCAACGGCTCTATCCCAGTAAAGAACATGATGGACGAGGTGCCCTTGTTTGAGCAGGATCTTGTTGGTAGCATCATTCCTTTTATCGAAGATAACTATCGTGTAGTTGCCGATAAGGCCCACCGTGCGATGGCCGGTCTGTCGATGGGTGGCATGGAAACGATGGAAACCATTCTTAACGATAACGATAAGTTTGCATATTTCTGGGTGTTGAGCGCAGGTTGGTTCCCTGCCCAGAAAGAGCAGTTCGATGGTTATCGCCAGCGTCTTAACAAGGCAGCCGATGGTATCAGAAAAAATGTGTGCCAGCTTGTGTTTACACAGGGTGATCCTGAGGATATCGCCTATCAGAATGGTCTTGCCACACTTAAACTTTTCGATGCTGCCAACGTCAAATATGAGTACTATACCGCTCCTGGTGGTCATACTTGGTACACATGGCGCAAAAACTTACACCAATTAGCACAACGTATTTTTAAATAGCATTATAACAATCGTATGAACAAAAAAATCATGACTTTAGCGCTGGCAGCCATGTGCTGTGTTGGCGTTCAGGCACAGGAGAAACTCTTTAACAGTGCCAGTGTTCAATCACCCGTTGTAAACAAAGACGGAACCGTAACATTCAATCTCTTTGCACCTAAAGCCGTAAAGGTTGAGGTAACAGGCGATTTCTTGCCAACTCAGCAGATCGACATCCCTGGCTATGGCAAGTACGATGCCCCAGGTGTTGCCGAACTGAAGGAGGGCAAGAATGGGGTGTGGAGCTTTACCACCGATAAGCTGGCTCCTGAGATGTACAGCTATACCTTTAATATCGATGGTATGACTGGTGTGAAGGATCCTGCTAATATCTACATAAATCGCGATATCGTATCGTTTACAAATATCTTTATTGTAAGCGACCAGAAAGGCGATAAGGGCGATTTGTATAAGGTAAACGAGGTGCCTCATGGAAACCTGAGCAAGGTTTGGTACAATAGTCCTACGCTGAAGATGCAGCGCCGTATGACTATCTATACCCCTGCAGGCTACGATAAGGGTGGTAAGTATCCTGTGTTGTATCTGTTGCATGGCGCAGGTGGTGATGAGAACGCTTGGAGTGAGCTCGGTCGTGCCGCACAGATTCTCGATAACCTGATTGCTACAGGTAAGGCTAAGCCAATGATTGTAGTTATGCCTAATGGTAATCCTAACTGTCAGGCTGCTCCTGGTGAGTGGTCGTGGGGTATGTACACACCAGGTTTCCGCGACGGAGGTACAGGTCCTACAGCTCCTGCCGCAGCATCAATCCCTGAGAGTTTTATGGATATCGTAAACTATGTTGATGCCAACTATCGCACTCTGAAGGATCGTTCTCACCGAGCTATTTGTGGTCTGTCGATGGGTGGTGGTCACACTTTCCACGTAAGTTTGCTCTATCCTAACAAGTTCGATTACTTCGGACTCTTCTCTGCAGGTCTGCACTTGGAGAATGGCACATACGAGGCATCGTTTGCTAAGCAGATTGAGAATAGTAAAACCTTCGCACAGCAGAGTGCTAAGCTGTTCGGTAGCAAGCCAAAGCTCTACTGGATGGGTATGGGTAAGACGGATTTCTTGTATCAGAGTACTGTCGACTTGCGTAACTACTGGGATAGCAAGGGATATAAGTATGAGTATGTAGAGACCGATGGTGGTCATATCTGGCGTAACTGGCGTATCTATCTCACCATGTTCGCCCAGAAAATTTTTAAGTAATAGCAAAAAGAACCCTCGCCAATCGGTGAGGGTTCTTCTTTATTTCTTATGTTTATCGATTTTTCGAAGTACAAAATTAAAGGCTTCTAAACCAACCAATACTAAAACGGTCGATGCAATGGAGAGTACATACATACCGCCTCCGCAGGCCAGACCGATGGCGGCTGTAACCCACAAACCTGCTGCAGTGGTTAAACCACGAACCACATTCTCGCTTTTGTGGAAGATGATAGTGCCAGCGCCAATAAAACCGATACCCGATACAACTTGGGCGGCTACACGCGATACATCCCAGCGGTGTTCGGGCGTATTCATAACGCCGTCGAATCCGTAAGCCGATACTATCATAAACACTGCTGAGCCTAATGCCACTAAGAAGTGGGTACGCAACCCAGCCTCTTTGGCGCGATATTCGCGTTCCAATCCGATAGCACCTCCGAGGAGTGCGGCTACGAATATGCGTAATATAAACTCCCAAGTCATATCCATAACTATATCTTTTTACGATAACAACGATGTCGTCTGTGAATAGTGGCATCCAGATACTGCCACTGCGAGAGTACACCCTCGTTGGTTTCCATCTGTGGGCCTGTTTCTGCCCATTTAAAGCCATAGCGCTGGAACTGGCGAATCAGGTCGTCGAAAATCAGGGCGTTGGCACCTTTGCCACGATACTCAGGTAGTACGCCAATCAGTAACAGGTCGACGGTATCAGTGTTATGCCATTTCAGCGTTTTCAGCAATTCCCACCAACCAAAGGGCAGGAATCGGCCATCGCGAGTGCGCTGGAGGGTACGTGAGAACGAGGGGAAGGTTACACCAAATCCCACCATCTTATCGCCATCCATAATACCTGTAACCAGGTTCAGGTCGGCAATCTTAATATAATCGTTCACCAGTTTATCTATCTGATGTTGAGAAAGTTCCGAGAATCCGTACAAATCCTTGTAGGTTGCGTTCAACAGATGGAATACCTCGCGGCCCCAGCCACCGCTTACCAGCTCCTTACGGGTGAACTTGTGCACCCGCAAGCCATAGCGATTACGTACCATATCAGTAATCTTGGCAAACTTGGCAGGTACCACTTCGGGTACTTTAACCTTGCATTCTACATAGTCATTGTCCTTGATAAATCCCCCCTTCTGCTTCATGTGCTGAGGATAGTAGGGGTAGTTGTAATTAATGTACATGGTTGATAACTGGTCGAATCCATCTACAAGCATGCCTTCACGGTCGGTGTCGATAAAGCCTAAGGGACCGGCTATTTCTGTCATGCTTTTTGCTTTGCCCCAGTCTTCTACTGCTTTCAGGAGTGCTGTGCTCACTTCGGGGTCGTCGATAAAGTCGAACCAACCAAAGCGTACCTGACGACATCCCCAGCGCTCATTGGCGCGATGGTTAATGATGGCAGCCACGCGTCCTGCAATCTCACCATTCTTGTATGCTAAAAAATATTCTGCTTCACAGCATTCAAAAGATGGGTTCTTATCGCGGCGAAGCGTTGACATCTCATCTGAAAAGAGATAGGGTACGGCACTGTCGCATCCCCTGTACAGGTCGTAATAGAACTGTACGAACTGCTTAAGCTCACGCTTGGTTTCAACCCTTTTTATCTTTATCATAGGTGCAAAAGTAATACAAAAAAACGAAACTCGCAAACATTTATGAAGTTTTTTACAGTGCTTCTATGTAATCGTAGAGCTTCTTGTAGAAAGGATGACGGGTCAGTGTCGAGGCGTCGCCAAGTATGATTAATTTCATTCTAGCGCGAGTGATGGCCACGTTCATACGGCGCAAATCGCGCAGGAAACCTATCTGTCCTTCGTCGTTGGCACGTACCAGCGAAATCATAATAATGTCGCGTTCCTGTCCTTGGAATCCATCTACAGTATTCATACTGATAAGACCTTTGAAAGGTTTGAAGAATTCGCGTTTTTTCAGTTGCTGGCGCAGATACTGTACTTGGGCGCGATAGGGCGAAATTACACCCACATCTATGCGCTCTTCAAGTATGCGTTCCTTGCCAATCTTTTCAAAATACTGTTGCAAGGCCAGCATGGTTAATTCTGCCTCAGCCTTATTGATACGTCCGAAAGTTTCGCCCACAAACTCTTCTTTGAAAGTGATGCCGCTCTCTTCGGGGAAATCAAATTGTGAGGTGTCTATCCAGGTCATCGGTATATCCAGGTCCAGAATGCTGCGGTATTTAACATCTGGTGCACTTTCCACCTGGTTGTTGTAAAACCAGTCGCTCGAGAATCGCATAATCTCTTCGTTCATGCGGTATTGCATTTTCAGCAGCGTCACCACTTCAGGCTTGTTCTCAACAATGCGCTCCATCAGCGTTTTACCTAATCCAGCCTTCAGGGCCTCGTAGCACTTAACGGTGGGTGGCAGTTGACAGTGGTCACCTGCCAGTATTACTCTCGATACACGTCGCATAGGTATCCAGCAGGCGGCTTCGAGTGCTTGGGCTGCCTCGTCAATGAATAAGGTGCCGAACTTCTGACCATCAAGCACTTTATTGGCCGAGCCTACCAAGGTGCAGGCGATAACGCGTGCCTCGCTAAACAGGTCGTTCTTGATGCGCAATTCCAGTTCTGTAGCACGCTCTTTCAGGCGTTCCACCTTTTGGTGGAATTTCTGGTCGCCTCTTTTACGATTGGCTCGAACCTCGCGGATGGCCTTTCTTAATGCCCATAGCATTTCGTAGTCGGGATGGGCTTCAAATCGGCGCTCGTAGGTAAACGATAGCATCTTGTCGTTCACGCGGGTAGGGTTGCCTATTCGCAGAACGTTTACGCCACGGTCGACTAATTTCTCTGATATCCAGTCAACTGCCATGTTGCTCTGTGCACAAACCAAAACTTGGTTCTCACGCATCAGGGTTTCGTAAATGGCTTCTACCAGCGTGGTGGTCTTACCTGTGCCTGGAGGTCCGTGTACTATGGCTACGTCCTTGGCTCTCAGAACCTTGTTAACAGCATCCTCCTGAGTAGCATTCAGGTATGTGAAGTGTAATGGGTTGAAGTTGAATGTCTCTGCCTTCTGTCTGTTATAAAAAAGATCGCGTAGATAACCTAAGCGTCCTTTGGCGCTCATCACTCTGTCAAGCGCATCAAACATCATCTTGTAGCTGGTCTCGTCGAAGAAAAGTTGAACACCTAACTTTTCGGCATTCTGTATCTCCACCAGTCCCATACCGTCGGGCACAGCCACAACCATTCTGTCGCCATCTACATAGCTCACACAGGCTGTCATCTTAAAATAGCTGATTTTTCCCTCGGTATCCACGCTAAAGAATACTACGGGCTTACCATATTCAAAATTATGTTCTATCTCTTCGTCGGTTTGTCTTAAGACCTCTATTACGCGTTGGTTCAGCGAGTTGTAATAAGTTTTGCTAACGGTGAGTGGAAACCAAACGTCACCACGTTTTATCTTCCGCTGCAGGCCCATTTGTTCTGTCTGCTGGCGGAATTCTTCTTTCTCGGCCTCATACTCCATTTGTAGCAGTTGCCGTTGT
>JAEEGI010019628.1_pt1 | contig 13614 bp, 15 predicted proteins | sample 8958751 | NCBI WGS metagenome assembly JAEEGI01 (sample SAMN16246545, study PRJNA631951) | gut metagenome | biome: gut microbiome; feature: rumen; material: KS-attached | host: Bos | place: Iran: Karaj | collected 2018-10
CGGGGGGAGCCTCAACATCCAAAGGAAACCAACCGAAATCCCTGTCCTGACGAGGAATGGCGAATTTGGTCGGGTCCGTGGAATGTTGTACTATTTGTCAAAATGAGAGAGGCTCGATACTTTCGTTTAAGTCAGGACTAAACTTATCCACGTATATTTTCAAAGTACTCTCATTCGTATGACCTGTCATTGCCATCACTCTGTTGACGGAGATACCATTCTCAATCAGGATGGAAATAAAGGTTCGACGACCTGTGTGAGCACTCATCTTGTCACGTCTTCGAACAACATTCTTCTCCAACTTTCTACGGACATGCCTTACTGAGAGATAACTCTCACTAAATAAATTGTGATTTTTCAGGAATGACTTCAGTACCCTATTGAACACCTGATTACAATAATAGTCAAAACGAAAGTCATACTTCAAGGCGATAGAATACGCTCTGTCTGTCAGTGGTATCTCAGCCTTCTTTACTGTCTTTTGTGTGAACAGCCGAAGTGACCAAAAGCGTCCATTATATATGAAATTACTCTTGTCTATTGTCGAGAAGTCAGAGAACCGTAGTCCTGTCAGGCAGATGAAAACAAAATAGTCTCTTATTCTTTTCTCGTCCACATCGATTAACTCCATATCAGCTAACATCGTCAACTCGTCTTTGTAGAGGCGAAGAATATCAGACTTTATGCTGTCATCCAACTTCTTTGATTTGACAACCTCTGCTTTGTCTACATCCTTATAATACCTCCATACGAAGTTCGCCAAACAGTCTATTCGTTTGTTTATTGTTTTATTGCACATATTACCTTTGCAGGTATATTTGTGTTTCTTCGTATCTTCATGGGTTAAAGTCAGGAACTCAATAAATTTGTCCATCCACTCCTCCGTAATGTCTGATAGACGAGTGGTAGTATGCGAGAAATACTCATAGTCCTTAATGGCATTGCAAACACTGATGTAGTCTTTAACTGTCGGATGGAGTTTCCTGTCGAGTCCACGTTCAATGTCCTCTTGGTGCTTTATTGCCTTCTTCTTACTAATATAGTCATCGAAGTCTGAGGTAAAGGATGTTCGTTTGGCTTTGGCTCTTTCTGCCTTACTTTTCTCTTCTTCCTCTTTAGCGATAGCCTTGTCCACGACAGTAGCAGTAATTTCCATAGCAGGGTCTTGTAATAATAGACGAGTAATTACGCCATCAATCCTGCTCTCGAGTTCATCTATTCGTTGGTTAATTACCTCATGACCTTCTACCTTCTGACAAATACGTAAATAGCGAGTGACGTACTGTTTGTCTATTCGATAGAGTTTATAACGGAAAGCAATTCCATTTTTCTTCATGTACGCTACCAACTTACCTTGATAATATGCCCGATGAACATTAACTATTGCCATAAATGTAAGTGAGAAAGGATTAACCCCATTTTAACCCCCTTCGATTAAAACCATGAGGATTTTCTCACCTTACAAAGGTACAACATTCCACGGACCCGACCAAATTCGCCATTCCTCGTCAGGACAGGGATTTCGGTTGGTTTCCTTTGGATGTTGAGGCTCCCCCCGAGGGGGACGTAGTTCCCCGAGGAGTTGGGATGCCTACTCGCCTCATCCCGACCAAAAGAACAGGGTCGTATGCAGGGGAATGCCTTTATACAAGGCGTTCCTCTTTTTTGTGGGGATTCGTTTAACCCCCTTTTTAACCCCCTCTTGAAGGAAATACCGACATCAGAGAGCCTCATCACACACTGATGGCCCCGGACAGCCGGGGCCATCATAGGAGGATTATACATTATTAACTTCTTTAACTTTCTGCTGCATTCGGATTAGGCATTTTGAGACCAAAGTCACAGTCCGGGGGGAAAACACACTCACCTACCTTATTATATAAATGTTGGCCTGATATCATTGGACTGTCATGGCCATTTTGGGGTGACATTCTAAGGATACCTGTGTGTGTGTCGTGTGTGTGCAGTTTGAAAAACTTAAATTTAGGCCAATTTCAGGTCAATTCAAAGGGAATCAGCCTGTCTTTGTACTCAGCCCATCCTGAATGGGACAGATATAAGTCAAGAGCCATACTTGGGACATAGATGGGGAAATTTGCACCTGAGTCAAAGGCATTGACTCCGAGCTCAGGCGGAGTCAATGCCATGCACTTCACCCACTGCAACGCCCTGTTGCCTGTACAGAAGCAGTGGTTTCCTATCTTTGTGACATTCCTTGGAATGACGAATGACCGAAGTCCACATGGGGACTTCTTATATGAGAACACACCATCACCCAAGGTAGTGACAGTCTCGGGGATTATCAGTTCCTCGAGACATGGACACTCACGGAAGGCATAGTTACCAATGGAGGTCATTGTTTGGGAGGTGATGATGACCTCTCTCAGGGAGGAGCACAGGTAGAAGGCGTAGGCACCGATGTAAGTCACCCGCTTGCCGAGAGTGACAGTCTTCAAGGAGGTACAGCCTTGGAACGTGTAGTTACCCGTCGTTTGGACTTGGTCAGGAACAATGACAGAGGTCAGATGAGTACAGTCCTTGAATGACTTGCTCTCAATGAACCTGACGTTGCGGAGATTGAGGGAGTCTATGGCTGTACCCTCAAAGGAACTTGTCCCAAGACGGACGATGGATGAAGGCAAGATGACTGTGTTGAGGCTACTGCACCCGGCGAAGGTCAGGTGTTGAATGGAACGGTAGCTACCGAGTGTGGCCATGCCTGTGAAGAATTGGAATTCCGGGAAAGCTATGATTGTGCCGTTACCTTGGAAAGGGCTTACTGTATCTGATGCAGATCGAGCCTGAGCGGGTGTGACTTCATTATAGTACCCACGAACAGATTGAGAGTTAATTGTTCCTCCCCATGCAGTCACACATAGTGACTTGACTACCGAGTCAGAAAAGGAAATTACTCCTTTGATAGGCTGAATTGCAGAAGATGATGGACTGCCCGAGCATATGCCGCTTTTAAACGCCACAATCCTGTTTGGTGACACCGTAGCGGGGGTCTTCCCCGGATGGAATGCGATGATAGTTTTGACGGGCATTTAGCTTGATAACAACTCATTATTTGCCAAATATTTATAAATTTTCGAGAATCTCTCGGGTGTATTCAATAAATTCTCGTACTTTTGCAGAATACAAAGTGTTTGGCTTATGATAATTGAGAATGTTTTGGGTACCTTCGAGGTCGATGAGGTTCGTCGGACTATCAAGGCAATCAGCCTTGTGGAGGATAAGTTTTTGAAACAATACCTGAGCATTCAATATAGTTACTCAAGGCATGATTATTTACCCCATTTTGGCTATATGCCATTGAGAACGGTCACCCGTGAAGTCACTGATTGGCGAACTTTGCTCATCAAATCCTTGAAGGAAGGACTCTCGTTTCCATACTACAGCAACAAGACGAGGTACTTTATCATCTTGGACGAACTGTTGCCGACCGACCCATCCGTTGTCGGCAGAAGGAAAACACCATACATCGTTAATCAGGCTTTGTCAATATACGACCATGGTGTCAGTTGTGCATATGCCCTTCCTCTTGACTATGAAACAATGGAGCGGGTCTTGGAGGAAGAGGACTTTACCTCATCCAATGGAACTGATATTGTTACTTTCACAGCCTACAATTCGGACAAAGGTCTTTCAAACTTCGAGCAGATGTCTATTGAAGCGATGTCTACTGCCGAGAGTTTGGAGATAATAGACGTATTCAAGAAACAGGTTGAGGAACTGCATCGTCAATTGGGCTCTATTCAAGAAATCTATGTTAAGGAAATAGAGAGACTTACAAGAGAACGTGACCACGCTCGTGAGGAATTGGCAAAAGTGAAAGGGAAAGCGTCTGCCAAGGCACAACGGATGAAGACAGGCAATAAAGTAACGAGGCTACCCGACAACCCGAGATGGAACCAAATCAGGTTAACTCACCTCTATGACAAACTGAAAGAGAGCGGTTTTATTGATGACCGCACCCCTTTGGACGTATTCCTGTTTCCTTTTGGATATGGTAATCTCAAAGCCAATGACCAAAAGATAAAGTGGGCCAAGAAGGCCAAGACCAACAAGTTCGGTAGTAAGAAGTCTCTTCTTGATTTGCTGCAACAGATGGGCTATCGTAGACCACCGATTTCAGTAAAGTGCATTAAAGATATATTTGTTTTTGATAATGTCAAACGGGGATTTGGCCAACCTGACATGATGCCACATAAGGACTTAAGTATGCCCATTAATGAGGAGTATCATGATGATTTGGCCAAAATCATCTCAGAAGTTTAGTGTTTTTGTTTTCATTGTAACCTATTGATTTTCAAAAATCTTTATACTTGTTTTTGAGTATAAAGGTGTAAATTTATACCCCTCAATTAAGGGTGTAAGCATATTTTTTATCTCAATTGTTTCTTCTAATTTTGCAATCAGAAACAAGAAAGCCTTAGTCGGATGTTCGACGGGTAGCCCCTTGTTTCAGTAGAATTATGAACAAAAAGAAGAACATGGCCAACAAGGTAACTGTTGAAGGAATGATTTTTCATTTAATTGATGACCAAAATGTTAAAAATGACATTGTCTTTCGTTTAGGATTGTTGTCTGCATTCAGTCTCATTTGCAGCGGTGTATCGAAAAATGACATTCATCGACTTGAGATAATGACAGCTACATCAGTCTACTACCTTGTAGAGAAGTACATTCCTGACTTTAAACTAATAATGTCACAAGACCCAAATGTCGCCTCCTCCTTTATTGACTCGTTTACTGATGTAGTGAAATCGATGGCTAACAGTATGTATCTAACTTGCCTGAACATGGATGACCCCAAACATCCACATGTAGACCTCAACAAAGTAGCGGAAATCCGTACAAAACTATTTGGATTAGACTAATTTTGAGATATACTATATCATATTAATTTAAATTTTACAATTATGGGAAAAAGAAAAAATTTGATTGCGTACTACGAATGGTTCAAGACGAATTCGTTCTTTGGGATTGGGCAGCGAAAAGCCAAGCTCTTCATGAACGCCCACATCAAGGAGTTGGACAAGCAGTTGACGAAGTCCACTGACCTCAACCGGGAAGCTATTCTCATCGAGAAAGCGACTCTGACATTTCTTCGCGAGGCATTGGAATGTGAGAACTGCAACATCAATGCCAAGAAGTACTTCAACACGGACGGATTCTCCTATCAGGACCACAACTATGCCCATAAGCATGCCCTGATAAGGTCCTTGGTTTCACTCGCAGACGAATTAGGTCTGACATACGGCTATGCTGTATCAGATGACTCTCAGACAAGACATATCGTGTACTTCGACCTGCCCGTCACGGGTGAGCAGATTTCCTTTCATGCGACCTTGTCCAATGAGACACTGAGGGAGGTACCCAAGTATCCAAAGGAATGGGACCAATTGCAGAATTCGACACTGTCGAAGATTGAACGAGCTTTCTGCCAACAATTTGGTGACTTGCTCAAGGCTAAGTTTAACATCGCATTTACTAACAATCAAAAACAAACAACATTATGAGAACAGTTAATATTGACGAGCTTACACGTAAGCTTAACACTTTTAGAATGGAACACCTGAATAATACATTCATGTCTTCTGAACTTAAAGAGTCTTTGTACAATCTCGGTTTTAATAGAAGTGTTGTCTCGAAGTTAATAAAAGTATTTCCATTTGAAGATATGGGAGGCGAGAAACTATATGGTGTTCCAAAAGACCCAATACCCAGAACGTATGTCAATTCTCTTTATGAAAAGTATCGTCAAAAGGCAATGGAAAGCTATTATAGAAGAAAGAATACTTCTGAGGAAGCGGAGAAAACCAACGAAGAAGTCAATGAGGAGAAAGCTCTTGAAGTGCTACTGTCTAAAGGTTATCAAATAAAGAAACTTATTGGATTTGATACAGCTCGCCTTCAGAAAGAGAACCCGGAGATATATCAGAAATATCTGCTGTATAAACTCATATAGAGAACTGTCAGTAACACGGATAAAGAAGTCAGCCCGGTGCTTGGAAACATTTTTTTCCGGGCTGACATCATAACTCGACTAAGGTATTTATTCCCCAAATGTACCATACCCGTGAGCATATAAATAAGAAAAGTCATAACTCGACACTATGGCAAGAAAATCATATAGCAAATTCGACATCCTGATGTCGGAAAAAGAGTATAATACCAAAGTCTCTCCCAAGGATGTTGGTCACATTTGGTTTAAGCATCTCGAAATGGATTTTAGGGACTTCCTTGACTTCATTTGCAAAGGACATTCTTTTGCTCACAACTTCCTCCTCCCAACAAAAGAGGAAAGGGATAGTTATATTAAAGAGCTAATTGCAAAACACTATTGGGGTAAGGCACCTAAAAAGCCGTTTTTTATATCTAAGAATCCTACCAACAAAAGGTGGATATGTACTGAACAGGAAAACAGGTTTTTATCAGCTCGGTTTGTGGTTTATGATTTCGACGATTTCCCACTGACATTCCAAGAGACTATCAATCGCCTTTCAAACTTTCCCCCCAATATAGGACATTTATCATATAACAATGGGGTCAAAGGGAAAGGAAACCGTTTCCGCCTGATGTACTTCTTCCGAGAGAAGATTGAAGATAAGGGTTTATATACCATGATGTATGTTGCCATCCGCCGTCTAATCTTCGAAGAATTAGGGCTTTCAGAGGACTTGATGCAGGATAATCGCAATCAGTATGCTCATCAGCTATTCCATGGAAATGCTCGGCTCAAGAATCCTTTGTCTCGTGCTAACGGAACCTTTACAAATGAAACCTTTTATAGTTTGAGTGAATTTGAAAAGTATTTAGATTATCGTCGAAAGATTATTTATGGATGCGTGCCAACAAAAAACGAATCATTGTCACATAGTTCATCTTCGGTGCAGTTCTATCAAAGAGCTGTTCCAAAGGGACATTTTCCAAATAGTCTTATTTCAAAGGTAATTCTTCCAACGAGGGATTATTGGAGTGAGGGAAGCTCCATTTATTCAAGAAATTATTGGCAAAAAGCTGCTATGCCGACACACACACACGACACACACACAGGTATCCTTAGAATGTCACCTCAAAATTCCCCTTCTTCAGAAGAAACGATTCAGGCTCTTTTCAACGAAAAACCTTTGACAATACAGTTCCCTGAATTAGCAACAACTATATCTTCTGAGGGTACCTGCTTATTAAAACCCACTCGTGAACAGACACTCTTTGCTCTGTTTTGTTCCCAGAACGGTTTGGTTGTAAAATCACCTGACATAGAAAAAGATACTACTGTTCCACTATGGTCGTTTTGGGTAGACAAAAGAATTCATGGAACTGAAGTAACAGAAGAAGACATGGAGAAGCTATTTTACACTGTACAGAATTGGGAATTTATGTATGAGGCTTTCAATATGAGAAGACTGCAAGACCTTATTGCAAAGTATGACAACTTCTATCCAAATGTCATTCGCACTGAAGTTTTGGGTCCTGATGATGTCAAAATGCTGACCATACCTGACGATTACATAGAACTCCGTCGGAAAAGAAGCTGTTTCAGAAATGGACAAAGAAGACGAAAGACATTGTATCGGAATGGAATAATTCGTAGAATTGCCACCCGAGACAACATCTCTTTCGATTGCCTGTTTTTTAGACTAATATGGGAATTTCAAAAGTATATGAGAAACACTGAACAAAACGGTAGGAAATGTGACGCTGATAACATTATCAGAACAGGTGAGATTTTTCATGTTGCGTTGGAAGTCGCATTCGCCAATATTGCCATAATGAAAGAACGTCTTGCTGAGGACATGAAGCAATGCCGTCCCAAGACAGGAATGGTGGTTAACCCTGCTTACTGTAAAAAACATGGTGTTAGCGCAAAATCTGTAAAGAATGTCCTTCTTGTTAAAACCTGCGGAATAGAAAACATGATAGACATCATTAAAGACATGAGTAACGAAGATGCAGTTGCTACAATCAACAAAAGTTTTGAGGCACAGGAAAGGTCTCCTATCAGCAAAAGAACCTATCAGCGTTGGAAAAGTAAAAACAAGCATTTGTTCGAATAGGTGACATTCTAAGAATAACTTGTTTTACTATAAATACGCCATGATAACGCGAGAGAACTGTGCCAAGGCAGCAATCAGGTACATGAACGAAATGCCATATCGGGAGTATGCAATACTCAACCTGATAGGTCAGGCTTTTATATCAGGGGCAGATTGGATGGCTGAACAAAAAGGGAAAGAGGATGAAGCCAAACTTGACCGCATCCTCAGCGAAGTGAGAACTATAAAGGGCTACCTGTGATAGGTTAGTCGAAGAGAGCCATCTGATTGGGTTGGAAGACCTGTCGCTGACGGAGTCTCTTCATTTTTTTGTCATAACTTCGACGCTCCCGATGATACTCAGGGAAGGCATATCGAAAGTCTCGTAGGGCATCGCCCCTTTCCATTCCACGATGGGAGTTCCAAAAAGCGGCACACTGAGATTTGAACTCAGGATGTACAGCACAATAGGTCTTGAAAAATGAGCTTTCTGCCATAACTTTTCTTTATTGCCCTTGTGGTGACTTCGATGGGGGGCATAATGCCCCCTTTTCTGTATATATTCGGCTTTTTCAATGGCTCAAAAACTGTCTGAATCAGAATGAACAATACAGTTCCGTCAGCGGGTCTCGCCCTTCGGAGTACATGGTAAAGAGGCACTTTCCGCCGTGCTCCTCGACCACGTCGTACATCTGCTCAATCTGAGCCTGTATCTCATTGGGCAGTTTTCGAGCATAGTAGAGGACACCGCTGAGAAAGTCCATGGGAGTAGAGTTCTTGCAAATAAAGTTCACATCGGTATCATGTTCCAACAGCCACTTGACCTTAGAACAGCACCACCTTAAATCATCAATATGCATGCCGGGCGCAGGCCCCCAATAATCATTTCGATAGTTGGAGAAGATGGCGTTACAGAGGCACCACAGCGTAGGCCTTGTGGAGTAGCCACGTCGGAACATATACTCGTACTTCCGCTTTTCCTCCTCCCAAACCTGTTGGCTCGTCTCGTTACCGGGGACAACCCGTTCTTCCCATAGGTCATGTCGGAGCCATTCTTTCTGCTCTTGGGTATAGCTGTCGTCAGCCCAAACCCGACGAATAAGCTGCCCCAAGGCTATCCTCGACTTTTTGAAGTCCTCCAAGTTGCCATCACGTAGTGAGAAACTGTAACTGCCCTCCTCACGGGTAGGCCACCTGTCCGCAAAGAAAAGTAACTGAAACATCTTCACTTCATCCTTGGCCAAGGTCTCATCATATCCGATGCCGATATTCTTCAGGTCATTGGGATAGATGCTGTTCCGTTGAATGGCGAAGACCCTCCAAACCCTCCTGAGTTCCGACATTGGGACTGTTGTGTTAGGATGAACCCATACCTTCGTAAGGTACTGCCACGTCCCACAATAGCAGTCAAGTTCGGACAATTGACGAAAGCAATCACGGATTGGGTTGGCTGCCCTTGACAGAACGCACCGGGCGGAGTAGATGTACGTGTCAGGTCCATAGAATTCGTAGCAGACATTCTCAGGGACAGGCTGAATCTCGGAGTGCTGACACATGATGTCCTTCACCTCCGACTTGTGAATTCTGTCGAGCCTAACCCATCGGTTGTAAGCCCAACAGCATTGATGGTCTATAGGCTTGGGAACAGGCTCAGTCAGAATGAGGTACGGTAACCGCTGCCGCTCTGAACGGAAGTAAGGCTCGTCATCGTCCTTGGCATCATCGATCTTTCGCCACTCGGTGAGTATAGGCTCCCACTTGTGGTTGAAATACCGAGGAACGCCATCACGGACTGTGTAGATGACATCGCTGTCCTCACCCCAATTATAAATGTAGTCGTACTCGGCAGGCGACAGGTGCTCGCCTGTCTTAGGATTGCGCAAGCCTAAGAGTCCATCAGCAACAAAGTATTCCCGGTCCTCGTCCTTTCGATTAGCTGAACAGCATCTATGAGAGACCGTGGTGTAGTGGCTCCCATGGTGAAGAAAGAGGAAATGCTTACACAGCTCGACTTGGTCGAACCAAGGCGGGATGACTGAGGTGCCATCCGTCATCGTCCATCCCATAAGGTTGCCGTCCTTGAATGGAACAGCATCCATTGCCACTTCCAACAGCTTGCTGTAGTTCCACTTGTCGATTGCGATACTCCCATCGGCATCCCTACTGAATGTTGTCCAACAGGTCTGAACCTTTTCCTTCTTCCCCTGAATGTCGGATGGTTCAGGAAGTTTGTTATAAAACACCTTTCTCATTCTTATCTTCTCTAATGTTGCAGTGCAAAGGTAGAAAAAGGTATTCACGTCAATAAAGAACTTCCTACGTATAATGCTGAAAAAAGGAACTCCATCTATTGAAGTTCCTCCTTAAATTCCCTGACGCATCGTTCCACCGTGCTTAAACTGACATTACTCAACCGGGCGACTATGCGTTGCGAGTATCCCTTCTTCAAGTACGCAAGCATCTCCTTGTACTGCTCACGTTTCTCCTCATGGGTCTTCCCGCTACCTTTGGGACGACCAATAACGCCACCGCGTTCAATGTACCGTTTAAGACCCGAGTTCAGGCGGAACTGAATGTTGTCTCTTTCAAGTTGGGCGCAGGTTGACAGCACACTTATAATAATAGGTGCAAGCATGCTCGGCTTACCTTCGTCATCAAGAAGGGTGAACTTCTCCTTTTGAAGGTAGAGGTTAATCTTATGGTCAATCAAGTCCTTAACTGTTGCCAAGACCTCGAAAGAAGAACGACCCACTCGGGACAGCTCGCTACACAGAAGCATATCAACTCCATTCTCCTTGCAATAGTCAATGGCTTGCGTCAGGACAGGTCGCTCCTGATTCTTCTTCGCTCCGCTGATGTGCTCTTCGAAGGTATTCACCAAATCTAACTTGGCTGACTTGGCATATTCTTGCAGGTCCAACACTTGTCGGTCTGTTGACTGTCTGTCACCGACTGAACTAACTCTCGCATAAATTACAGCTTGTCTCATATTTTACATTTTTAAACTTTAATTTTCTCTTTGACTTTCCTGACTACTTAGTCAGATTATGAACTTGGGACCCTCATCATTTCGAATGGCAGACTTTTGTGAATATTTTGACTACAAGTATTCAAAGAACTGTTTTTTGAATACATTCAATCAGAATTGGACTTCAAGAAGGAACTCTTTTACCCGCTTGTTATAGTCATCCGTCCGCTCAACCTCCCTATCGATGACATCAACAAGTTGGTCTATGTAAATGTTCTCGAATCGGGCATGAGGGTTCAGGTACTCATCAAGCAGAACAACAATGAAGGCATCGTCACCTTCGTCGTACAGAATTTGGACGTAGCCCTGATGTTTGAAGCCGCTCACATGGAAGAGCATGCCGCCGGGGAATGGGACAGGCTCATAGAATCCCCAGGCCGACAAGACTGTCGGCTGCGATGATAGAATCTGCTTAATGTATTCGAACATATTATCCATAATCGTCTTATCATTAATGTACCTGCAAAAGTAATCGATATCTTTGTAGTTTTTTAAATACGAAGGCCAATAATAGCTTATAAATGCGGGCCGATGTTAAAATGCTGCAAATATTAACATTTCCTATTTTTCTGAGTGAATTTGAACAAAGTTGGAAGAAAATACGTATCTTTGCAAACAGATAGCGTTGGATAGCGGTCTGACCTGTCTATTTTGCGGGAGATATAGCGTTCAGCTTATCGAGGATAAAGACGGAACTTAGGACACTCTGTTGAACATGCACTCGGTACTTGGAAGCAGAACGCCCACGATAGGCCTACTTTTTATTGTAGGTCGAGTGTGGGCGCAATCCGGGTGCATTGGCTTGTCCTAAGGCCACGTCTGCGGAAGGCCCCACACTTTTTGTGTCATGACCTTTTTGCATTCCTCCACCCATTGATGGTTGATTTAAAAACTATGGTATATGGAGAAGTCAAAAGAATGGGCATCCACTACGGATGAAGAGAGGCAAAATGCCTACAAGGACGAAGATGGGTTCATCTTTACAGCCGATGGTCATAAAGTCATCGGTTACGAGTTCAACTATAACATTGATGAGGGTCTGAAGCAAAAAATCGTCGAATATGTTGGGAAACGACCAAGCAAGACACCATTGATGATTGTCTTTTATCCCAAGGCATCAAATGGGTCATCCAATGATGATTTGGACGAGTTCAAGCGTTGGCTGTGCTCTCAATTTGAATGCTGTTGTATTCAGGGGCATCCATTCAGTCAAGGGAATACACGTGCTATAATTGGCAATAAGAAGAACCATGAGGTTGTATTGCTTGATGAACACCCTGAACTTAAAGAAGCGGTTTTTGTTCCAAGCCATCTGAAGGAGAATACCCAAGTCATAGTTTACCATCGTTATTTTGAGCAATTACAGGGCAAGCATCTTCGTTACGTGATAGGACTATCCAAGAAGACATCACTTCCAACCTTATTACTTATTAATGACTACAGTTTTAATGCTGACATGGAAGGAGGAATTAACCTTTCCGACGTTAATGTGATTTGCTGTAACAAACCTAAGGATTTAGAATGAATTCAGTGTAGATGGATGATGGTACCCGATATTCACCTGACAGTAAGGTCTTAATTCAGGGACCGTATGACTATGAGGAATTCTTCATCCCCGAAGGGACGGAGGTCATTGGTGAGGGGGCCTTTTGTCATCGGATGTCATGGTTGGGAGCGGCAAGAAAGATACACATCCCCCAGAGCGTGAAGGTAATCAAAAAGCATGCCTTCGAGCGTTGTTCTGCTGTCATTACATTTGACATGCCTTCTGTCGAGATTATTGAAGAAAACGCCTTTTGGCAAGCGAGCGGGATAGATAAGTTACACTGTCCCAATCTCAGGTCACTTGGTGACCATGCTTTCATTCACAGCAATATCAGGGAGATAGATTTAGGATGCAACTTGAAAGATGTCGGAATCAATCCCTTTGCTGCTACTCCTATTCAGAAGATAACCTGCTCGTCTCCAAAATATACTGTGTTGGCAGACTCCTTCTTTGTCAGGAGTGCAGGGCAGACAGAATTGATTGCCTGTCTTTCCGATGTCCAATACGCCGACATCCCAGGTTCCATCGACGTGGTGAAGGATAATGCTTTCTCATACTTGTCCAACCTAAAAGGACTTTCTGTCAATGCCAAGTTAATCGATCCTTACGCAATCAGCGGCTGTTCCAACCTCCATCTTGTCATCTTTGGACAGTCTGTACAGGTCATTGGTGGCAGAAACTTGTCAGGATGCCCTAAGCTCCACACTGTCGCTTTCGACCATTACTTTGACTACCCATTATTGGATGAAGATATCTTTGACAAGCGAGGCTTACCAAAGAAGGTCTATGTTCACGACGATGCCGACTTCCTCCTGTCGAAGTACCCAAAGGTTAAGAAGTCACTCGAACAGTTCCCCGACATCAATGCTCGGTTTTATGAACCTTCAATTCAATTCCAAATCGGTCAGGCCATAGAACGTAACGCTCCTCTTCCTAACACATATATGTCACCCATGGAATATTCCGATGCACACAACCTGATGATGTGGGACCGA
>JAEEGI010019629.1_pt1 | contig 13614 bp, 10 predicted proteins | sample 8958751 | NCBI WGS metagenome assembly JAEEGI01 (sample SAMN16246545, study PRJNA631951) | gut metagenome | biome: gut microbiome; feature: rumen; material: KS-attached | host: Bos | place: Iran: Karaj | collected 2018-10
TACGCTTTACTGTAATGGTGTCATCATTGAGAAGATTGCAGTTTCCACCGACAAGAAAACATTCAATGCTTTAGGTTGGACTACGGAGAGCCGTGATCATGATATTGACCCGTCGCTGACGGCAGAGATGAACGGACGCGGCATCAAGACGTATCTTGTGACAGATGTGAAATATGATAAAAAGAAGGTTGTTATGACTGACATCAGCAATGCCGGTTTAATGAAAGAAGCAACGGACAATTCAAAATATGCCTGCATTCTCCGTAACACGGCAGATGAACCCTTTAGTGTTGTCAATGGCGGTTTCTACCTCTTTGTACCAGACATGCACGATAAACAAGGTTCAACTGTGCCCGATGGTGACGATGAAAAAAACTGGAATAAAAAGAATTATGTCTCTTCTATGGAATCCAGTATCATGAAGGCTAAGGTGTCACATGCATACCCCGCAGGCTATCTGCACACAAACTCTCCTGCTGAAACACCTATTCCTGCTACATCCGACAATGGAACTGTCACCAACTTCGCCTTTACCTATCAATATTATCAACTGGACGATGACGGAAATCGGACTACTAGTGAGAAACTGAATGGTCCACAGGGATTTTACCGCATTGCAGCCGGAGGCGCTTATAGTTTGGGCAATCAGGGTTATCTACCCCTTGAGACATCCAAATTATCTACCGATGTTGTTAATAGTGCCAGAGGCTTTGAGTTGGCATTTGACGATGACGAAGAAGGCAGTGAGGTGACGGCTATTGAGAACATCGAAGCCAGCAAGTCAGATGTCCTTGCTAAGGGCGCTGTCTATTACAGTCTGAGCGGACAACAGCTCAGCGGTAAGCCAGCCAAAGGCGGTATCTATATCTGCAATGGTAAGAAAGTAATCATCAAATAAGACGAAAAGACAATGAAAAAGCAATATATCAAACCGGTTGTTGAGACGTTGGAAATGGAGGAGCAAATGGAGCTACTACAGAGTAGTATTTTCACCGATCCGAAAAAAGAAACTGACTGGTTAGGTTCCCGCAGCGACAATTCCTCATTCGCCGAGGATGAAGACATTAGCGGAGACGACTTTTAAACCGCTTCGTTAGTATTTGAAGGAGAAAGGATTCCCGTGATGGGAATCCTTTCATTGTTTTATTTACAGAGCTTGCAGCCCTCGCATTTGTTGAGTTCGCCGCGGAAGCGCTTCTCTACCAAGTAGTGCAGGCGGTCGCGGAGGGGTTCGAGGCGCATCTTGTCGATGACCTCGTTGATGAAGGCGTTCTGCAACAGCAGCCTGGCTTCAGGGAGGGGAATGCCGCGCTGACGCATATAGAACAGGGCGGCATCGTTGAGCTGACCGACGGTGGAACCGTGGGAACACTTGACATCGTCGGCATAGATCTCGAGCATCGGCTGGGTGTACATGCGGGCCTCGCGGGTGGCCGTCAGGTTCTGATTGGTCATCTGCGAAGTGGTCTTCTGGGCTCCCGGCTCTACCAAGACGCGACCGGCGAAGGCTCCTGTGGCGCGGTCGTCAAGCACGTACTTATACAGTTCGCTGCTCGTGCAATGCGGCGCATGGTGGGTAATAAGCGTGTTGTTGTCGACATGCTGCTGCTTGTCGGCAATGACACAACCGTAGCAGCTGCACTCGGCACCCTCACCCGAGAAGGTGAGGTCGAGCTTGTTGCGGGTGACGCCGTTATGCAGGGTGATGACATTGTGGTTGACGCGGCTGTTGGCCTGCTGGTCGATATAGACATTGCTGACGCGCACGTTCTTGGCATGGGTTTCCTCCAGACAGTACAAGTCCAAGGAGGCATTGTCGCCGACGTAGGCTTCGATGACCTGCGTGGCGAGGAAGTTGCGATCGTCGGCAGCATGGTCGCAGAACAGCATCTTGATTTCGGCGCCCTCTTCGAGCACGATGAGCACGCGGCGGTTCACCATGAGGTCAACATCGCAACGCAGGATATTGATAACCTGAATGGCGCGGTCAACCTTGACACCCTTGGGTACATAGACATAGAGACCGTCCTGTGCCAGCATGGTGTTGAGGTCGGTAGCAGCGTCGTTGGCTTGGCCTGCCAGGCGGTTGTAGTACTTGCTGGTGGCAAAATCCTTCAATGAACCGATGATGACGCCCTCAGGCAGATGCCCCTTAGGTTTCTCGTCGTGATAGAACATATCGTTTACCACGAAGTAAAGGCTCGTACTCAGGTTAGGGACATCGCAGCGGAATGCGTTGTAAGGATCGACGGGAATCTGAAGGCGATTCAGGTTCAGGCCGTAGTTGGGGGCGAAGAGCGCCTGCATGTCGGTGTATTTGTAGCGCTCCTGTTTCCGAGTGGGGAAACCACTCGCCGCGAAACGCTCAAAAGCCGCATCGCGCACGGCATTCATCACGTCGCTGCTATGCTCGCAGATGATCCCGCGTGTCTGTTCGTAGAGTTCTATATATTGTTTTTCTGACTGCATATCAAGTGCGGTAGCAAATTATTCACTTTTCACTATTCACTTTTCACTTAAGATTACTCTTCTCCGATTTCTTCTTTAATCCAGTCGTAGCCGTGCTCCTGAATCTCCCTGGCCAGTTCGGGTCCGCCCGTCTTCACGATTCTACCTTTATATAATACGTGTACGAACTGCGGACGAATCATCTCCAACAGGCGGTCGTAGTGAGTGATGACGATGCACGACGTCTCTGGCGTCTGTAGCTTGTTGACACCCTCGGCAACGATGCGCATGGCGTCAACGTCAAGACCGGAGTCCGTCTCGTCGAGGATGCTGAGCTTCGGTTCCAGCATGGCCATCTGGAAGATTTCGTTGCGTTTCTTTTCGCCACCGCTGAAGCCTTCGTTGACGCTGCGGTTGGCTAACTTGGAGTCGAGTTCGACAATCTTGCGCTTCTCGCGCTGCAGCTTCAGGAACTCGGCGGCATTCATCGGCTCCAAGCCCTGATACTTGCGCTTCTCGTTGATGGCGGTCTTCATGAAGTTGGTCATCGACACACCGGGAATCTCCACAGGGTACTGGAACGAGAGGAACAGTCCCTCATGGGCGCGGTCCTCGGGCTTCATCTCCAACAGGTTCTTGCCGTTGAAATACGCCTCGCCCTCCGTGACCTCGTAGAGCGGATTGCCCACGAGCACGGCACTCAGCGTAGATTTACCAGAACCATTAGGTCCCATGATGGCATGCGTTTCACCATCGTTAATGACAAGGTTGATGCCTTTTAATATTTCTTTGTCGCCAATCTTAGCGTGCAGGTTTTTTACTTCTAACATCTTACAATTATCAATTATCAATTGTCAATTATCAATTGTTAATTAGGCCGAAGGCCGCTATCCAACCGTCCCTTCCAGGGACACACTTAACAGCTTCTGGGCCTCGACAGCGAATTCCATGGGTAGCTTCTGCAGCACCTCTTTGGCATAGCCGTTGACGATGAGGCCTACGGCCTGTTCGGTGGGGATGCCGCGTTGGTTGCAGTAAAAGAGCTGGTCCTCGGAGATTTTCGAGGTTGTGGCCTCATGCTCGAAGATGGCGCTGTCATTGTGGACATCCATATAGGGGAAGGTATGGGCGCCGCACTCCGAACCCAACAGCAGCGAGTCGCACGACGAATAGTTGCGGGCGTTGTCAGCCGAAGCCGTGGCACGCACCAGACCGCGGTAGGAGTTCTGCGAATGGCCTGCCGAGATACCTTTTGAAATAATGGTCGACTTGGTATTCTTGCCGATATGAATCATCTTGGTACCCGTGTCAGCCTCCTGGTAGTTGTTGGTGACGGCGACGCTATAGAACTCAGCCACGCTGTTGTCGCCGCGCAGGATACACGAAGGGTATTTCCATGTGATGGCACTACCCGTTTCCACCTGTGTCCACGACAGTTTTGAGTCGATACCGCGCAGGTCGCCGCGCTTGGTGACAAGGTTCAGTACGCCGCCCTTGCCATGCTCGTCGCCCGGGTACCAGTTCTGGACGGTAGAGTACTTGACCTCTGCACGATCCATGACGATAATCTCGACGATGGCAGCATGCAGCTGGTTCTCATCGCGCATGGGAGCCGTACAGCCTTCGAGGTAGCTGACGTAAGAGTCGTCGTCAGCCACAATCAGCGTGCGCTCAAACTGTCCCGTATTGCGGGCATTGATGCGGAAATAGCTGCTGAGCTCCATGGGGCAACGTACCCCCTTGGGGATGTAGACAAAGGAACCGTCAGAGAATACGGCGCTGTTGAGGGCTGCAAAGAAGTTGTCGCGGTAGGGGACGACGGTGCCGAGGTACTGGCGCACCAGGTCGCCGTGCTCCTTGATGGCTTCGCCGATGGAGCAGAAGATGACGCCCTTCTCGCGCAGCTTCTCCTTGAAGGTGGTCTTGACGCTGACGGAGTCCATAATGGCGTCGACGGCGGTATTGCCGCTGAGCGCCAGGCGCTCTTCCAAGGGGATGCCGAGCTTGTCGAAGGTCTTTTCCAGTTCGGGGTCGATTCCGGGTTGTCCGGAATCTCCGGACTTTCCGGACTTCTTCGCCGTGGGGTCGGCGTAGTAACTGATGGCCTGATAGTCGATTGGGGGCACATGGACGTGACCCCATGTCGGCTCCGTCTGCTGCTGCCAATAGCGGAAAGCCTTCAGGCGGAAGTCCAACATCCAGTCGGGCTCGCCCTTCTTAGCAGAGATGAGCCGAACGACGTCCTCGTTCAGCCCTTTCTCGATGATTTCGGTATGTACGTCCGTGGTGAAGCCGAACTCGTATTTCTGTTCGGCCACCTGACGGACAAACTCATTACTTACATTCTGTGCGGAAGCAAATTCTTCACTCTTCACTCTTCACTTTTCACTTTAAAGTTTCTGCTCTACTTCAATCTCGGTGAAGGTCTCGATGATGTCGCCGACCTGAATGTCGTTGAAGTTCACCAGCGAGATACCACACTCCAGGCCTGTAGCCACCTCCTTGGCGTCGTCCTTGTAACGCTTCAGGGCGCCGATGGCAGCAGTATGGATGACGATACCGTCGCGGATGACGCGGGCCTTGTCCTTGTTGTGTACCTTACCGTCGGTAACGAGACCACCGGCAACAGTACCCACCTTGGATATCTTGAACACCTGCTTAACCTCAATCTCACCGGTGATGATTTCCTTCTTCACCTTGTCGAGCATACCCTGCATGGTCTGCTTCACGTCGTCGATGGCATCGTAGATAATCGAGTAGGTGTTGATTTCCACACCCTCACGCTCGGCAGCACGGCGGGCATCGGCAGAAGGACGAACCTGGAAACCGATGATGATAGCCTCGGAAGCGCTGGCCAGCATGACGTCGTTCTCGGAAATCTGACCCACGGCCTTCGAGATGACGTTGACCTGCACCTTCTCGGTCGAGAGCTTGATGAACGAGTCGCTGAGAGCCTCGATAGAACCGTCGGTATCACCCTTGACAATGATGTTCAGTTCGTGGAACTCACCCAAAGCGATACGGTGTGACAGCTCGTCGAGTCCGAGCTTCGTAGTGGTGCGCAGGCTCTGCTCACGCTGCAACTGGGTACGCTTGTTGGTGATGTCGCGGGCCTCCTGTTCTGTCTCCATGACATGGAAGGAGTCACCAGCCGTCGGAGCACCGTTGAGACCGAGGATAATGGCTGGTTCAGCAGGACCGGCCTTCTCGATACGCTGGTTACGCTCGTTGAACATGGCCTTGATACGGCCATAGCTGGTGCCGGCCACAACGATGTCGCCCACCTTCAGGGTGCCGTTCGACACGAGGACGGTAGACACATAGCCACGGCCCTTGTCCAACGACGACTCGATGATAGAACCCGTAGCCTTGCGGTTGGGGTTGGCTTTCAGGTCGAGCATCTCAGCTTCGAGCAATACCTTTTCAAGCAGTTCATAGACGCCCTGTCCCTTCTTGGCTGAAATCTCCTGACACTGGTACTTACCGCCCCAGTCTTCTACCAAGAGGTTCATGTTGGCCAAGTCCTCGCGAATCTTGTCGGGGTTGGCACCGGGCTTATCAATCTTGTTGATGGCAAACACCATCGGCACGTTGGCAGCCTGGGCATGGGCGATGGCCTCCTTGGTGGTAGGCATCACAGAGTCGTCGGCAGCGACGATGATGATGGCGATATCCGTCACCTGAGCACCACGGGCACGCATGGCGGTGAAGGCCTCGTGACCAGGGGTGTCGAGGAAGGTGATGCTGTGACCGTCCTTCAGCTTGACGTTATAGGCACCGATGTGCTGGGTAATACCACCAGCCTCACCGGCAATGACGTTGGTATTGCGGATGTGGTCGAGCAGCGACGTCTTACCATGGTCGACATGACCCATGACCGTCACGATAGGAGCGCGAGAAATCAGATCGTTCTCGTCGTCCTCCTCCTCAGTGATGGCGTTCTGCACCTCGGCAGAGACATATTCTGTAGTAAAGCCAAACTCGTCGGCCACGATATTGATGGTCTCAGCATCCAGACGCTGGTTGATAGACACCATGATACCGATGCTCATGCAGGTACCGATGACCTGGTTGACACCGACATTCATCATCGTTGCCAACTCAGAGACGGTGACAAACTCCGTCAGCTTCAGCACCTTACTCTGTGCTGCCTCGGCAGCCATCTCCTCGTTCATGCGCTCAGCAACAGCATCGCGCTTCTCACGACGGTACTTGGCACCCTTCTTGTTCTGACTCTTCGAGGTCAGGCGGGCCAGCGTCTCTTTAACCTGGCGTGCTACTGCCTCGTCGTCAACCTCCAAGGGCTTTACGGGACGGTTCTTCTTATTCTTCTTGCCACCACCCTGCTGCTGGTTGTTATTGTTCTGTTGCTGGCGGTTGTCCTTCTGCTTCTTCTCGTTCTTGGCAGCCTGCTTGGCGGCAGCCTCGATATCAACCTTACCCTGACGGATGCGTTCGCGCTTCTTGCGCTCACCAGCCACCTTCTCCTCGCGCTCCTTGCGACGCTCTTCCTTCGACTTCTTCTTGGGACGCGTGCTCTGGTTGAGGGCGGAGAGGTCAATCTTACCCACAACATTCAGCTGGGGTGCATTCTGGGCGAGTTTGGCGTCGCCAGGGGTCTTGGCCAGCACGGGCTGTACAGGCTGTGTGGGCTCCTCGGCAGCTTCTTCCTCAACCTCATCCTCATCATCCTCCTCAACCTCAGGAGTGGCAGGCTCTGCGGGAGCGACAAGCTCCACAGGTTTGGGCTCAGTTGCGACAACTGGCTCGGGTTCCGGCTCGGGGACGGGTTGGGGTTCGGGGGTTGGTTCGGGCTTCGGCTCGGGTTTCACCTCAGGTTCTGGCTTCGGTGCTTCCGGTGCCGGCGCAGCCTTGGGCTTGCCGACGGCGTCTAAGTCGATCTTACCCACGGTCTTCAGCTGCGGGCGGGGTTCCAGAAGGCCATCGGCAGAGACAGTCTTCTTCTCTTCCTTCTCAACCTTCTTCTCCTTAGGTTTCTTGACAAACAGCATGTCAGCCTTGGTCTTCACGGCCTTGTCGCCCTTGAATTCACCAACCAGCGCCTCGTACTGTTCATCCGAAATCTTGGTATTGGGCGTCACGTCGTCCTTCACTTCACCGAGGTGATTCTTCTTCTTCAGAAAATCCACGGCGGTTTGAAGTCCGATGTTCAGCTCTGATAATACTTTATTTAATCTTACTCCCATATAATTAAAGGTAAAAGTGAATAGTGAAAAGTGAAGAATTTGCTTCCGCTCTTCATGTTCACTTCTTTTCTGTGTTTTGTTTCGTTGTTTTAATTGATGCTATCAAAAGGGCTAGCAATTCTTGGCAATCATTATTTATGCTTTCGAATTCTAGTTCGGTCAAATACTCTGTGTCCTTGAGTATGTTTAGCCAATAAAGGGTTTCGTTGCACTCTTTTAGTGCTATGGATAGTTTGTTGATAAAATCTGCCGGACTTTGCGCATATGTTGCCTCGCTCACCAGTGCACCAACAGCAGTACCTGAACGGAAAACCTGATTAATCATTCCGTATTCCTTAGGACTACACTTGATATACTTCACCATATTTACAATCCTTATGCCAAAAAGATAGCTTTTTTTAGTAAGTGGTGTGTTATTGTTCTGGATATACGTCATTGCGCGGTAGCAAATTTTTCACTATTCACTATTCACTTTTCCCTTATCATTCAAACTCTGCCTTCAGCACTTCGAGTACGTGGTCGACGGTCTCTTCTTCGAGGTCGGCCTTTTCAATCAACATTTCACGCGGGGCATTGATAACGGCCTTGGCGGTGTCAAGACCGATAGCCTTGATGGAATCGATAATCCACTGATCGATTTCGTCGGCAAACTCGTCGAGGTAGATATCCTCGTCGGCTTCGTTCTCGTTGACGACACGGAACACGTCAATGGTGTACTCAGTCAGCATGGAGGCCAGCTTGATGTTCAGACCGCCCTTACCGATGGCCAGCGACACCTCCTCAGGCTGCAGGTACACCTCGGCCTTGCGCTCTGCGGGATTCAGCGTGATGCTGGTAACCTTGGCAGGTGAAAGCGCACGCTGGATGAACAGCTGCATGTTGTTAGAGTAGTTGATGACATCGATATTCTCGTTGCACATCTCACGGACGATGCCGTGCACGCGGCTACCCTTGACACCGACACAGGCACCTACGGGGTCGATGCGGTCGTCGTAACTCTCGACAGCAATCTTGGCACGCTCACCCGGCATGCGGGCAATGCGGCGGATGGTGATGAGACCATCCTGAATCTCAGGCACCTCGGCTTCGAGCAGACGCTCCAGGAACTGGTTGCTGGTACGCGAGAGGATGATGCGGGGGTTATTGTTCTCGTTCAGCACCTCCTTGACGATGGCGCGGACGGTCTCACCCTTGTGGTAGTTGTCGGCAGGAATCTGCTCCTGCTTCGGCAGGTGCAGCTCGTTGCCCTCGTCGTCGATGAGCAGCACCTCGCGTTTCCACATCTGATAAACCTCGGCAGAGACAATCTGTCCGACCTTGTCCTTGTACTTGTTATAAAGAGAGTCATGCTCCAGCTCCAGAATCTTGGAGGCCAGGGTCTGGCGCAGGTTGAGGATGGCGCGGCGGCCAAACTTCTGGAAGTCCACTTCCTCGGACACCTCCTCGCCAATCTCGTAGTCAGGCTCAATCTTCTGAGCATCCTTGAGTGCAATCTCCTTGTTCTCGTCCGTAACCTCACCGTCAGCCACCACGATGCGGTTGCGGTGAATCTCGAAGTCGCCCTTGTCAGGATTGACAATGACGTCAAAGTTCTCGTCTGAACCGAACATCTTGGCAATGACATTGCGGAAACTCTCTTCCAGCACGCTCACCAAGGTTGTGCGGTCAATGTTCTTGGTCTCTTTGAATTCCTGAAAGGTCTCAATCATCGACGGACCTTTCGACTTTTTTACTGCCATAATTATTTTATTCTATTAATCTTTTATTCTTTACTTAAAATTCAGCATGTATTTGCAATACTTCACGTCGGCTATGGCGAAAGTCTTGTCGACATCCACCACGACGGGACGCTTCTTGCCCTCAAGATGCTGTTTCTCCTTCACCGTCACGGTGAACTGCGTGTCGTCGGCAGCAACCTCCTTCAGGATGCCCTGCACCTTCTGACCGTCCTTGGTGAGTACCTCCACGTCCTTACCGACATGGTTGCGATACTGCTGGACGACCTTAAACGGCTGGCCTATACCGGCAGACCCCACTTCCAACTCATAGTCGCCCAACTCGTCGCCGAGCTTTTCCTGCAGGAAGCGGCTCAGGTCAGCACAGTCCTCAATCCACACGCCATCGGCATGGTCGATTTCAATGACGATACGGTCGTCAGCGGTCATTTCTACATCTACGAGGTAGTAGTCGCCTTTCTGCAGCCACTCCTCAACAGCTTTTGTCACTACGGTTTTGTCTATCATAAACACTATTTAAGTATTAAAATAAGAATGAGAGGCTCTTGCGAGTCTCTCATTCCTCTGAACGGCTGCAAAGGTACGAACTTTTTTCAAACCCTGCAAGTTTTTCGGTTATTTATTTACTCGTGGACGTATAAATTCCAGCCGAGGTAGGTCTCGATGGCCTCGTTGAGGATGTCGACGACATCGGTGCGACACATGGCCACATGATGCTCGAAGCCATTCTTGCAGATGTACTTCATCAGCTTCTGCAGGTTGTCAACCTGTGTGACGGCGATACAACCATCCATGCCGTAGGGGTCGTTGGTGATCTGTCCCTTGCCGAGATAGGCCTTGATGCAGCCCTTCGGGTCGTCAGTAGAGATGCGGAAGAAGGTGAACGGGCCTTCGCTGACCTTGGCATAGACGGCACCGAAGGTGTTGATCTTGCCTAATGTGCGACCGAGTACCCCGAGGGGGCCTAACTTCAGGTTGTCGTTGCCGACGAACGACTTGGCATAGTTGCCGCAGTGGGTGCAGACGCACTTGTTGCGGTCCTCGGCGAAGTTGTTGTTCCAGTCGAGCAGGGCCGATGCCTTGCCACTGGCCAATGTCAGGGCGTACATCGAGACGGCTCCGGCGAGGTCGGTCTCGCAGGCGGCGGGGATGAGCTTGTCGCTGAGCATCGACATGGTGACGCAGGGCGCACAGCCATAGTTCTGCTCCAACGAGTCCCAGCACTGGATGGCGACAGCCTGCACGTCGTTGGCTTCTATCCAGTTTTCGACGGCCACGCTGAACTTAGCCTGCAGGCCGAGTTTCTCTTTGTACGAGTCAGGCACCTGTGCATAGTTGCAGGTGCGGTTGCACATTTCGATGAACTTCGGGTCGTCGTCGCTGATCTTCTGGGCGGCATAGAGTATCTCGCTCAGGTCGGCCGGTACGACGGTGATACCAGAACGCTGCAACAGTTTTTCGCTGGCGCGGCAAGTGTTGAAGCCCAAAGGACGGGTACCAATCTGTCCCAGACGGCAGTGGCGCAAACCGTTGACGACGCGGCAGATGGCGGCGAAGCGGTCAATGTCCTGACGCAGCAGCGGGTCATATATAGAATAGGTGTGCAGGGTGGTGTCGGTGAAGGGGATGCCATACTGGTAGAGGTTGTTGCACACGGAGATCTTGCCGCAGAAGGCATCGCGGCGCGAGTCGAGGTCAACCTTGTCGTTTTCGTCGTCACAAGCCTGCACCATGACAGGCACGTTCAAGTCGGCATCGCTGATAGCATTGATGATACCGATTTCAAAGCCGAAGTTAGGCAGCGAGACGATGATGCCGTCAATCTCGTCTCGATGCTCACGGAACTGCTTGCTAACCTTCAGGCCGTCCTCACGGGTCTCGATACTGCTGCTGCCCGTAGGGGTTGCGTCCTCTGGCAAGATGACATACTCGTAGCCGCCCTCGTCGAGGGTCTTCAGCAACTGCTTGCGCACGTCGCAGGCTAACTCAGAATTGAAATAGGCGCGTGTTCCAATAATCACGCCAAAACAGGTCTTTCCGTTTTTCATTTGTTTGATATGATATGTTTTAGTATATTGGGTGCAAAAATACAAAATAAAATTGAAAATTGAAGAATTGAAGAATTGAAAAATTGAAGAATTGAAAAAAAAATATGAATTATGAATTATGAATTATGAATTATTTCGTACCTTTGAAGCCAAATATACTAAAACAAGAAAACGCTATGAGAAAAATCATCGTTACCGTAGCCCCCGTTTGCCACGTAGGAAAAGAGATTCCCGCCGAGTGCAAGAACCCGCTGACACCTGAGGAGATAGCGGAAGACACCATCAACTGCTACAAAGCAGGAGCCTGTGAGGTACACCTGCACACCCGCGACCTGCAGGGCAATCCGACATTTGAGTTGGACGTGTTCCGTCAGACCATCGGACTCATCCGTCAGGAGACGGACATGATTGTGCAGGGTTCTACGGGCGGACTGTCGACGCTGACGCTGGCCGAGCGCTGCGTGTCGCTCGACGTGCCGGAGGTGGAGGTGGCCTCGCTGAACATGGGCAGTGTCAACTTCGGCGAGACAGTCTATATCAACACCATGCCTGACCTGCGCTTTTGGGCCAAGCGACTCGACGAAACCAATACCATACCTGAAATGGAACTGTTCGACCTCAGCCATGTAGAGTGTGCTACCCGACTGGCTGATGAGGGCGTGCTCCACCGTCCGTTGCACTATAATTTCTGCGTTGGCCCCGGCAACAGCAGCAACCTGTCGGCCACAGGTCGCAACCTGGCTATGCTCTGTTCGCTCATGGAGCCAGGCTGCACATGGGGCATCACCCACGACTCGATGAAGGACTTCTCGATGCTGGCCTGCGCCATCGGCATGGGGGCATCGGCCGTTCGCGTAGGCTTTGAGGACAGCTTCTATTATGCTCCTGGGAAACGGGCGCATACCAATGCCGAACTGGTAGAAAAGCTGGTGGCCCTGATCCGCATGATGGGCTGCGAGCCTGCCACACCTGAGGAGGCACGAGAAATGCAACACATTAAGAATTGAAGGATAGCGCTTTCGCTAATTGAAAATTGATAATTGATAATTCAATAATCCGTAGGGAAAGACAATAATTATGAATTATACTGATAAGTGGAAGATGGTGGTCTTGGATGACGACCCAACAGGTATACAGACCGTACACGGTTGTCTGCTCATCACCCAGTGGGATGAGGAGAGCATCAGGTTGGGCTTCAGCGACAGCCAGCCCTTTTTCTACATTCTGACGAATACGCGGGCCATGACACGCGACGAAGCGGCACGTGTCACCCGTGAGGCCATGGAGACTGTCATCAAAGTGAACGAGGACTACGGCTACCGCCTCATCATCGTCAGTCGCTCGGACAGCTGTCTGCGCGGCCACTTCCCCTTAGAGACCGATGTCATGCGCCAGTGTTTGGAGAGTCATGGTTATGCCGTCGCCGACAAGACCCTGTTCTGCCCAGCATTCATCGAGGCCGGGCGCGTCACCATCGACGGTGTCCACTATCTGAAAGAAGAGGACGGCCACCTCATCCCCGTCTCGGAAACAGAATTTGCCCGCGACAACGTCTTTGCCTACCATACGTCGGTGCTCACGGAATACATCAGGGAGAAAGGTGCCAACCCCGACGACTACGAGATTATCAATGCCCAGTCGTATGACGAACTGCAAGCGGCAGCCCAACGCATTTGCTCACAGGGGAGCATCATCCGCTCGTCGTCTTCGCTACCTAAGGCCATCAGCGGCATTCCCGACATCCCGCTGTTGGACAAGCGTATACTCTCTCCGCAGGCAAACACCCCTCCCCTTTTCGTCATCGGCTCGCACGTCCAGAAGACGACGCGCCAGTTAGAGTGTCTGTTGCAGGCAGAGGGTACGTGTGGCATCGAAGTAGACGTGCAGCGCATCCTTGACGATGCCGACGCCCTGATGCTGGAAACGCTGGACATTATCAAGCAGGTCGTCGACAACTACCTGACACCCGTCCTCTACACCTCCCGACAGGAGATACGCCTGACGGACGCCGACCAGCGCCAGCACCTTGGCCAACAGGTCAGCGACTTCCTTGTGGCATGTGTGCGCCGCCTGCCTTTCACGCCGAGCTATCTCGTCGGCAAGGGTGGCATCACGTCGCATGACATCCTGACCAAGGGCCTCGGCATCAAGTCTGCCCGCGTCCTCGGCCAGCTT
>JAEEGI010019630.1_pt1 | contig 13614 bp, 9 predicted proteins | sample 8958751 | NCBI WGS metagenome assembly JAEEGI01 (sample SAMN16246545, study PRJNA631951) | gut metagenome | biome: gut microbiome; feature: rumen; material: KS-attached | host: Bos | place: Iran: Karaj | collected 2018-10
GTTCTAAATTTATTATTTCTGCATTTGAATAACTTCTTGTTCTTTCATTTATTTTTGTATTTGAAAATGTTATTTTTATTAAATTGTTTTCATTAGTATTTTCTGCATTAACTAAAAATTTTCCTTCTTTTGGAATTCTTTTATAAAAATATAAATATATCATTTTAATTAAGTTTTTAAAATAAAAATAATCTAAATTTGCACATTTATTTGAAAGAAGAGATATATTTTCAATTTGAGTTATTCTCTTATATTCAAATAACATTGAAAATTTTTCTGATATTCTAGCAAATATTGATTCTAAATTTATTGTTGAATTTATGTTAAATTTATCTTTCATGTTTAATGATGATATTTGGAAATATAAAATAAAATTCTTTAAAAAAAATCTTATAAGATAAACAAGAAGTTCAATTCTTTTTGTTGAATTAGAATTAAAATTCCCTGGGATTTCATTTACTGTTGATAATAAACTATTAACTGGATTATTTATTTCATGATATAAAGTTAATAAATATTGATATCCAATATTTTTAACATATTGATTTTGTATATTTTTTCTTTCTTCTTCATAATTGTCAATTAAAATATAAATATTAAATTTATTTCTTCTTACTTTTATATATAATATATCATTATTATGAATAAAAGTTTTATTACTTGATTCTTTTGTTAAAAAAATATGCTCATAAAGGGAAGTTTCTTTCTTATTTTGAGAAAAAGAAAATTCTTGATAATCATTTAAAGATTTTATAAATTTTTTTATATTATTATCTTTTGGAATTGATAATAATTTTCTTCCAATTTGATTTGAGTTTGAAATGATATATTCGTTTGATTCAAATTGAAATTCTTGAGTCAAGACAACAATTCCTATTGGAAGATTATTTAATATATCATTATAATGTTCAACACTTCCTAAAACTGGAGATTTTGTTAAAAGAAATGACATTTCTTTTTTTTATTTATTTTTAATATATTTTACATAAATTAAATTATACAAGGTCAAAATAAAATAATAAAAAAATCATTAAAAAAATTTAAAAAAATTATTTCAAAAAAATCTTCATAAAATTTTCAAAAAATAAAAGATAACTGAAATCAATAAAAATTAATTATTATATTAGTATGCCCAAAATTAAAAAAATTCTTTCATTTAATAATAGCAATTTCATGCCTATAAACAAAAGAATTTTAGTGTCTGAATTAATATTAGTCTTTTGGATTTCCATTTCATTAAGATTAAAATATTCATATAAACAAAAAGAATTCCTTCATGAAAATTTTCCAAAAAGAAAAAAACATAATTTTCAATAATATTAACAAACAAAACAATTATTATTAAACCAAATTTACAGAATTATTGTCATAACTATCTTATTAATTTGTTGAAATTTAGAATTATTTCTTTGAAAAGAAATAAATAAATTTTTAATTAATATCCTATATTTCAACATTTATATCACCACTTCTAGTTGAAATTTATTTGCATTACCTTTCCTAAACCTGAAATTTCATTTATATTCATTTTTAATTAAATATTTTTCCTTGTTAAATAATATTCAAAATATTAAATTAATATCAAAGAAACACATATTATAAATATATATTAAAAATTGAATTGCTGAAGATTTTTAATGCGTAGTAAATCGTCTATTATCATTATATTTTTTACATATTTTATTGTAATATGTTTTTAAATATTTTGAGCATCCAATTTATATTTGATTCTTATTTTACTCTATCTCTACATTTAAAAATTCTTCTTTAGAAATTTTGAGAAAATTAAATATCTATTATCTGAATTAAATAATATGAATATCATTAATTTATTACTGTAATTGTTATTTTAATAGTTTACCAGAAATTGAATTCTTAGAATTTTGGATGATAGTTTGTTTTACTGTTGTTTCATTTTTCATAGGGATAAATATCCTTTTTATTATATGTTTAGAATTTATTGTTTGTTTAATTGTATTTTTTTTCAATAGAAAAAATTAATGGATTCGGAATTTTTTAATTTTTTTTGATTTATTTCAAAAGAAAATAAATTTTATAAAGTTTTTTTTAAATACTCCAATAAAATTATTACTTAACTCCAAAATTATTAAATTATTTAATATTTATTTAAATAATATTTTTTCCTTACTCTTTTAGATTAAAAACACATCTGAAAATATTTGATAAGGTTATTAAACTTAAATCATCTCCAGTATTAACAATTATTTTTTTCTCAGGACTTGCATTAAGTAATTCAAAAATTTGTTTCATAGTATATTTTTCTTTTTTAATATTAATATATTTAATCCTTTCTTTTCCTAAAGGCTTTTCTTCATCAATTCCTTCATATAATTTAATTAAAAAATTTTCAACTGAATCATCTAAAGAAAAGAAAATACCAACTTTCATAAAAAAATAAACTAAATCTTTTAAAAATAAATAACCAAAAATTTCATTATTGTTACTAGAATCATAAATAGGCATAATAGATAATTTAGTTAAAAAACATTGCTCAAAAACAACAAAAACTTTTTCATTTTTATCAAATTTATAAGTTAATTTATTTGCAATAGAAGTTACATCAATAATATCATTTAATAAGCATTTAAATTCTTTCATATCACCATAATAATTTTGAATAAAAAAATCAAACATAGTTTCATAAGTAATAAACCCAGTATAATTTTTAATATAATTTGTATTTTTTATATTTAGTAAATTATTATTAGATTGATGAATTTCACTTTGTTTTTCTTTAGTTTCTTCAATAATAATTCTATGAGTTTTTTTTTCTTTAATTAATTTAGCACAATCAAATAAATTATTATCTAAACTAACAGAAAGTAATTTAGCTTTAGTTATTAATCTATGAATTGGAATTCCTCTTACAGTTCTATAAAAATCATTGATTGAAATTAAATTTAATGATTTGAAAAAATCAACTCCTTGTTTTAAAGAACTTGATTGTGGCTTTTCTTTTATTTCCCCTTCAAAAGAAGAATCACTTCCTTCTTCTTCATCTAATTCATTTATTCTATCAAATGAACCAAAACTTTTTTTTTTAACTGGTTTAATTTCTTCATTTTCTTTAATTGAAGAAAGAGAATTTAATTGAACTTCATTTTTTGAAAAAATTTCTTTTATAAAGAAATTTGTATTTACTATTATTCCATTATATTTTTTTATTCTGTCATTTATAAATTTAATTAATTCCATAATATCTCTTATTGTAATTATTCCTATAAAATTTTTATAAAGAGAATCATAGACTAAAGCACAATATATATCTTCTTTCACCATTGCATATATTGTTTCTAAAAAATTCAATTCACTGTTAAAAATTAATATTTTCATATTTCCTGGTATTGCTTCATAAACTGTATGTTCTTTTAAGAAATTTTTTATTATTAATAATATTTTGTTAAATATATCTAATTGAGTTAATTCTTTTGGTTTTTCTTTTTCTTCTTTTTTTTCTTCATTTTTTTGTTCATTTGATATTTTTGATTCTTCTTTGTTTTCTTCTGGTGGTTTGATATCTTCTGCATTCATTTTTTTATTAATATAATGGAATTTTTTATTATTTTTTTAATTGAATTTTTTTATTTTATTTTTAGGAAAGCATTTCAATAGTTTCTTAAAAAGAAAAATATTGATTGATATTTAAAACAAAGATATTTATATCAAAAAATCTATTATCAAATATTGATTGTATCATCTTGATAAATCAAAAGAAATAATGGAATAATCATTATCTATTATTGTTTGGAAATAAAAAGACTAAATTTCTTCAAATATAGTTGGTATTTATTTCTTATCAAAAAAAAATAACACCTAAAATATAGACATCAATATTACATAAAATATTTTGTCTGTCAGCTCTTCTTATAAACATCAAGCTTTCTTAAATCAAAAATACTATTCTCAAAAATTAAGTCAAAGAAATTCATCAGTTAGAGTAATAATTTAATGACAATAAAATTGCAATATAAATAAAGAAATAAAATATTGAAATGAAAATTAAATTAAATATTTTTTATTTGTTTGTCGTTCTTTAAATGCTATTATGGTAAAAATAAAAATAATGAACTTATTTTCAAAAAAATTAAATAGAGTAAATATTTGAAAAGATGTAAATTCAAGAATTAAATTGATTAATAGAAAATTTAAAAGTTTAAAAGTATTATAGTAAATTATTTTAAGGAAAATTCTATAAATTAAACAATTATATAAAAATTTAAATAATTTATGATTTTTTATTTGATTTCATATAATTTTTAATATCATTTAACATTCCATTTCCTTTATCAATATCATTATCATAAATATTATATAATTTCATAATTAAATCATATTTCCTAAAAATTTCATTTTTAACATCAGATAATTTTTTCAATTTTTCAATATCGACTTCTTTCTTTTTTTCATTATCAAAGTTATTTTCATTATCCATTTAAAAATTAAAAAAGCACAAAAAATAAAATTTTGAAAATATAAAAAATAAATTATACAAAAATTAAAAAAAAAAATGAAATACCTTGATATGTATGGACAACCAATTCGTTTTAAATACAAAGATCATTTTAACTTTTCAACAAATTGTGGTTTGTGTGTATCAATTTTTGTGATAATAATAATACTAATATATTTGATTCTCTTTATAATAGATATAACAAAAATGAATCAACCAACAGTTTTAAATGTTCCAGAAAGTTTAAATCCTCCACCTTCATTTACTTTAGTTCCAGATTATATTGGTTTTTTTGATGAAATTGATGAAAATAGTAAGTATATTGATAAAAAAGAATATACTTTTGATGAAAAATTACCAAGTTTATTTGGAGATAAAACAGATCAAGGTTTTCAACAAATTATGTTTGGAATTAAATATGAGAATAAATGGGTTAATATAAATGCTTCTATATTTTCAGTAAATGTATATAATTACATTGAAGGAAAACCAATAGAACTATTTTATTCAAAATGTAAAAGAGTTCCTCATGTAAGTGAATCAATGTATGAATTATATGATTTAAGTGAAGTTTATTGTATTTACAGTCCTTTTGAATTATCTCAAGATGAAGTACATGATAATTATAAATATGTTAAAATATCTGCAAATTTATGTGAAAATGATAAATATTATAATCATTCACTTGAAAATTATACTGCTTATAAAAATTTAAAAAATTCAGTTGGTGGGAAATTAAATATTACAATAAAAGAAGAAATATATGTTGATACAGAACCAGAAAATAATAAAGATCCAATAGAATGTGTATCAGATGACATAATTAAAAGTTTAATTCCAAAATATAATATATATTTTTTATATGTTGAATCTTTGTTTAATCAAACAAATAAAAATGAGCCAATAACAAGAGTAGTTGATTGGAAATATTCTTCATTAAGTTATGAAATGTCAACAAAATTAAATGCTTATTTTCAAATTAATAAATTATCTTCTTATAAAAGTGTTATTCCAAAATATTTAGGCGGAAATAATGAATCAGAAACTTTTGTTTCTTTTAACAATGAAAAATATACTCATAGTCCAGATGAATTAAATGGAACTGAAATTCTTTCAATAAGTATTAAATCAAGTGATACTATAGATAATTATGAAAGAACATATATAACTTTATTTGAAATTATTGGTCAAATTGGAGGACTTTGTAAATTTATTTTAATTCTTGGTTTTATTTTATTTTTAATTGGAAATGTTTATGAATATGAAGAAAGTTTAATTAATGATTTCTATGATGTTGTTGATCCTAAATATAATGATAAAACTGAAATGGAATTTGAAGATTTTTTAGATAAATTAAATGAATTTGAAAAAAATGTTGAAGAGATAAAAGAATTTGAACAAAAACAATTAGAAGAAAAAAAAAAGAAAGAAACGGTTGAAGAAGAGGAATATGAAAATAGTTTTACTAGCAAAGAATTTGAAGAAGAAAAAGAAAAGGAAAAAAAAGAAAAAGAAAAGAAAAAAAATGAAGAAGAAAAAATAAATAATATAAAAAAAAATATGTATGTTAATGAAAAAGAAAAAATTTTTATTCATTTTTTCCAAAGTAAAAAAAATGAATTACAAGAAACAAAAAATAAATATTATAAACAAAATGAAACAAACAAAGAAAATGAAGAAGAAAAAGAAAAAGAAAAGGAAGAGAAAAAAAATGAAAATTCTTTTGCTGAAATAGACACAAATAAAAAAGAAGATAATATAGAATCAAGTAATGTATCTTTAGAAAAAAATGAAGATAAAGAAAAAGCAAAATATAACATAGCAAAATTAGTATATGCAATATATATTAATAAAGTTTATAGTGGATTACATTTTTCTTTAGGAGAATCATGGTTATTAAAATATTGTTTTTGTTGTCTTTCTGAAGATTTAAAAAATAAAAAAAAAGTTTTCGAAAATGCTTTAAAGAGTTTAAGAAATGATACTGATTTTATTACTATATTAGATTATGTTCAAAGTTTTGAAAGTTTAAAAAAAACTTTTTTAAAAAGAGAAACCCAATTAGCTTTATTTAAAGCTTTAGCAAATAAACCTTTTTATTCAATTGAAAATGATAATTATGTAGATAATAATAAAAAAGATGATAAAGTTGATAATGGAAAAAATAAATTTGAAAAAGATTTAAATTTATTATATGATAATTTAATGACTTTAGTTAATAATCCTAGAAAAGAAGAAGATTTAATTTGGGAAGAAGAATTATTAAAAAGTGCTTTTAAAGGAAAAAGAACAAAATACATTAAAACAGTTGAAGAATTAATACAAAATTTAAAAGGAATGATAGGAAATGAACTAATAAATACTAATACATAAAAAATTATTTTTTTCTCAATTAAAACAATTAAATAATACTTATTTATTAAATATATATTTTATTAATCTAATGGAAGGACAATCAATTGATGATTTATTAGATTTTATTAATGATGATACAAAAGAAGCTACACCATCAAAGAAAAAAAACAAGAAAAAAAAAAATAAAGAAGAGTCAAAACAAGAAAAAAAAAATGAAGAAATTCCAAAAGAGGAAAAACAAGAAGAGTTAAAGAATGAAGAAGAAAAAAAGGAAATTTCAGAACAAAAAGAAGATGAAAAAGAATTAGATGAAGATCAAAAAGAAGAAGAGCCCCATAAAAAAAAGAAGAAAAAGAAACATCACAAGAAAAAAAAGCAAGAATCAGAAGATGGACCTCGTGAGAATCCATATAGAAAATACACAAATTGGAAAGAACAAGGAATTGAAATAACAAACTCTCGTTTTCAAGACAATTCCCAATTTCGTCTTTTAGGTTCATGGAAAGAAGGAGAATGGACTCAAACTAATTATCCAACAAAAGATATTGATGAATTATTTCCTGATAAAAAATGGCCTGTTGGAATAATTGAAGAATATTCAAGCGAGTAAGTAAAAAAAATATAATATTATTTTTAAATATTTAGAAATATATGGAGAAGTAACGATAAAGAAAAAATAGAAATGGAACGTCTTCGTGAATATGATATTGATTCAATGCGTAAAGGAGCAGAGTGTCATCGTCAAGTAAGGAAATATTCACAAAGAATTATTAAACCAGGTCGTAAAATGATTGATATATGTGAAGATATAGAAAAAATCCTTCGTTTCATAACAAATCAAAATACTATTCATTGTGGTCAATCATTCCCTACAGGATGTTCGCTCAATCATGTAGCCGCACATTACACACCTAACTCTGGTGATGAGACTGTATTGAATTACGATGATGTATGCAAATTCGATTTTGGAACACATATTAATGGATTTGTTATTGATACAGCATTCACAGTGGCTTTCAATCCCATATATGATAATTTATTAATGGCATCAAAAGAAGCTACAAATCATGGGATTAAATTAGCAGGGATTGATGCTAGATTAGGTGAAATAGGTGCTGGAATACAAGAAGTACTTGAAAGTTATGAAGTAGAATTAAATGGTAAAAATTATCCAATTAAAGCAATTAGAAATTTATGTGGACACACTGTTGCACAATATAAAGTTCATGCTGGTAAAAGTGTACCAATAGTTAAAAAGGAAGATAATACTAAAATGGAAGAAGGTGAAATGTATGCAATTGAAACTTTTGCTTCAACTGGGAAAGGATGGGTGACAGATAAAAGTGATTGTTCACATTATATGGTTAATGAATATGCTACTGGCGAAAAAATAAGAGGTGATAAGCCTAGACAATTATTTAATCATTTATATAGGAATTATAATACTTTAGCTTGGTGTAGGAGATGGCTTGAAGAAGATGGATTTAAAAATCATTCTTTGGCTTTGAAACAATTAATTGATCAAGGATTGGTTGATCCTTATCCACCTCTTGCTGATATTGAAGGGTGTTATGTTAGTCAGTTTGAACATACTTTTATGTTGAAACCTACAAAAAAAGAAATTTTTACTGTTGGGGATGATTATTAAAAAAATTAATGGGTTTATTTTTTCTTAAAAATTATTTTTGTTTTTTTTTTTTTTTTTTGGAAAGTATAGTATGTTTCATAGTTATAAAAATAAAATGATAATATAATTTTTATATTTATTTTCTTCTAATCTTTCAGGAAATTAATATCATTTTATTCGTTTTATTCAATCTAAAAGTCATTGGAAGAGTTCTAGAAAAATTTCTATCATTCTTACAATAATTTATAATCAATAATAACAGATGATTTTGATTTCTTTCAAATTATCTACATTAAGTAAGTTCTTTTTTATACTTAAATTAAAATGAATCATAATAACAAAACATCTTTGTAAATAAAATTAAAACTTCAATTGTAGTGTAGATTACTGAGGATTAGATTTTTCACATCATCTTAAAATTTTTTTAAATGTATTTAATTCTTTATTATAATTTAAAATTATAAAGGAATAATTCTAATATTTCATCTTAATCGTCACAAAAATGAAAATTTATTTTGAATTCATTCTTTGGATTTACTCTATTATATTTATATTATTATTTATTCTTTATTATATATAAAAAGATTATTTAAAAAAGAAAAAACAAACCATAATTAATTATATAATTAATCTCATCTTTAGTATCTAGACTTAAAGAAGATTTATTAATCTCTATGAATGTGGATAAAAATTTCAGGAATTTATAATTAAAAAAACAAATAAATAAAATTTCTTCAAATAAAATATTAATAATATATTTTTAAAATAAAAATAAAAAAAGATTTATAAATATAAATTTGAAGTGTTAATTGTATTTATAATAAAACCTCCGATAATTTCATTTATACCTTATTTGATAAATTAGAGTATTACCTATATTAATAATTATAAATCACCATAGGTAATTATATTCTTTCATTCACTTATATTTTTCAACATTAACTTAAAATAATTTTTTGTTACTTTGAATAGAGGAATAATATTTAAAATAATAAAATTATTAATATAATTAAAATTTCAATTTATTTTTGATAAAATTTTTTACAATAATTTTTCTACTATTATTTATTTGTTTCTGAAAAAACTCTTTTTAATATTTTTTCTAATTTGATAATACAAATTTTTTTAATTAATGGTAAAAAAATTATTTTATTTTTTTATATAAAAACATTAAATATGAATTATGAATTATATTTATATAAATTAGAAAATAAAAAATTAATCCAAATTCATACTTAATTTAACTTTTTCAATAAAACTTAATTTTTCATAATTTTTCTTTTTTTCTTCTTCATATAATTCTTCAAAATTTAAATTTAAAGGAGGAATAACTTGTCCATTTAAGCTTTGAGCAATAAATTTATAATCAGAATTCATTTTAATTTTATCTAAAAAATATAAAGCATCTAAATCTTTATAATTTTTTTTATTAAATTTATCAATTTTATTATCTTCATTTTCTTTAAAATCATAATAATTTTTTTCTTTATCAACAGAAGAGATAACAGATGAATTTGTACTTTGACTTATAAATTGTTCTTGAGTGAAAATAATTTTCTTTTTTAAAAATTCAATTTCTTTTTCTTTTTCGTTTATAATTTTATTATTTAAAATTTGTTCTTTTTCAAGAGAAAACACTTTATTTCTAAATAATTCATTTTCTTCTTTTAATCTTCTATTTTCTTTAGAATAATCAGAAACAACATCATGAATTTCATTAAGAATAGATTTAAAAACATTTTTATTTTCTTCAGGTAAAATTTTAATAGTTTCTTCAAAAATATTTTGAATGATATTATATCTTTTGCTTTTACTATAAGTTACATTATTATTCAAATTATCTTTTATTTTATTTTCAATTCTATTAAATTCTTCTTTTAAATTTGTTAATTTCTCCCAATTATCATTTTTATGAATAATTTCACTTTTTTCATGTTTATTTTTACTATTTGATCTCCCTGATTCATTATATAATTTAATTGGATCAAAATAATAGTTTTTAGACGCAGAACAATTTTTAATAAAAGTTATACTTGTATTTGTATTTGTATGAGAATGTTTAGGAAAATTATTTAGAAAATTTTGTCTTAACATTTCTCTTGAATTCCTTTTATTTTCTTCTGTTTGAACATTTTTAATTGAATAAGAAAAATTAGAATTTATTGGTTTTTTCCTTAATGGTATTTTTGAAATATTTAAATTCTTTTTTTCTTTTGATTTATTTAAAATTCTAATTCCTAAATTCATTGTTTGATTTATTTTTGAAACATTTGAATCAGTTTCTGCTCTTGAAAATGAAGTTGAATATTTTTGATGAAAAGATATTTTATTTTTTGAGTTGTTTTTTTTTGCTTGATTTATAAAATCTCGAATATTGATTCTATTTAAATTTACATTATTTTTTGTATTTATATCTTTTAAATTTAATGAATGGTTATTTTTCCTACTTTTATAATTATATAATTTTTTAAAAGGAGATATTGAACCTCTTTCTTTTTTTTTGCTGTCTTTTGATACTGATTGTTTTTTTTTTGTTTTTTGGCTGAACATATTATTATGATTATTTTATTATTTTTTTTTTAGAGAATGATTAAAATTAATATAATAAAATTGGAAATCAAAATAATTAAATTATATAGTTCGATTATTATTCAAATTTTTTATATTAATTTATATGAAATATTAACAATAATAAATAAAAGTCTTTAATTTATATTTGATTTTTTGATTATAAAAGTATAAATTTATTAAAAACCAATAAACTTATTTAATATTAATTTTGAAAATATAAAAACTTAATATATGAAAAAATATACAAAACTTAAATAAACATTAATCAGAATCACTTTCACCGATAGAAGGCACATCAACACTTTTATCTTTATGAATACTACTAATAATCATAAAACTATTTTTTTTTAAAATACTGTCGTTATTAATAATTTGATTACTATCAGTATTAATTTCAGTATTTTCAAAACTATTGTTATTATTATTATTATCTTCTTCTTTCATGTTATAAATTTTTTTTGGTTGATGTTCACTTTGAATTTCCAAAGATTCTAAACTTTCTCTTTCTTCTTCTTCATCACTTTCATCATCTTCTTCTTCATTTTCATTTTCGTCTTCTTCATTTTCACTTCCTTCATTATCATTATTTTGAGAATTTTCATCTTCTTCTTCATTTGATTCTTTTTCTTCCTCTTCTTCTTTTTCTTTTGAAATTTCAGATTCTTGTTCAGATAATTCTGATAATATTCCTTCAATCATTTTATATTCTTCATTTTTTATTTGATCAGGTTCACATATTTCTTTATAAGTATCAAAAAAATAATCAGAATCACAATATTCAGTTTGATAATATTTTTTCTTAATTTTTTCTAATAAAGTTTGTTTAATATTAGTTTCAATTGCATATTTTACTATTTTTTCTCTAAATTTAACTATTTCATCATCTAAGACTAAAGAATTTAAATGAAATATATTAATAAACTCACTTGAATCAATTGAATTAATTAAAGTTTCTTCGAAACATTTAACAAAACTTAAAGCTAAATTATATAAATAATCTAAACCAAAACCAAAAATACAATCTATGAATCTTGTAACAATAGGAAAAATAAAACTTTGAGTAAATAAAAATTGAAACCATTTTCCATACCATAAATCTCGATCAACATTCATTTTTTTTATTTTTTGAAATATTTTTGGATATCTATCTTTAATTAATTGATGAGTTGTGAAACAATATAAACTTAAAAGAGGAGAATTATCTGATAATAATTCTCTATATTTTAAACCATAATAAGGTGAATATAAATATCTTAATAATAAAAAAGTTTCATTTACATTAAAATCACTTATTAAAAATAAATAACCTGCAATTTTATCTGTTCCTGGGATATATTCAATAGTATTATAATATAACGTTAATGCTTTTAAAATATTATATAATAATCTTAATCTTTCTGGGCCAAAAAAAGAAAAGGAATTATTTATATCACTTGTAATTAATCTTTTATATTTTCTTTTTAATTTTTTTCCATTCAAATAATTATATATATCAAAATTTTCTTTCATTAAATCCTTCTTTGCTGTTATTTTATAATTTATTTTTGCTGCTGTTAACCAAACAATCCATCTATGATTATTAGGTGGTCCTCTTAATAAAATTTTTTGATATTTTATAGGATAGATTTGATATACTTTTGTTAATATATTATATAATCTTTCTATTAATTCTTTATTATGTAAATTAATATTTTCTTCTACATTATCAATATCTTCAGTTAATTCATTTTTTATTATTAATAATTCATTGTAATTAAAATCTTCAAAATTTTTGACTTTTAATTTATCTATTGCTTTTATTATTTTAAAAACATTAAAATCATTTGGACCATTTTTCATTATCACTAAATGAGTTATATCATTTTCCTTTGGAACAAAATTAGTATAAAAATTAAATTTTGCCATCCATTGACAAAAATAATAAAAATTTGAATAAAAAGGAGTATATTCTGTTAGTTTTGAATTAAAAACATTGGATGGAGAAATAAATTGCGCTGTTTCTTCTATTGGTTGATTATTTTGTTTATTTCCCATATGTCGAATTATTTTAAAATATTATTTTTATTTTCTTAAAATTAATTATAATATAAATAAAAAAAATTTCTTTTTGAAGATTTGATAAAAATAGAAAAAAATAATTTAAATTTTAGATACTAAACAATAAATTAAATTACATCATTATAATCTCTATTTTTTTTATTTTTTAAATGATATAAATATGTCATTAATACCTCAACTTTTCATTAAAATAATAAATTTATAAATAAATAATAATTCATTTTATTTTTAATCACATAATTCAGTTCATTTAGCCATAATTTAATATCTTCATAATTTAAAAAACAAACTCAATTCTTTGTTTTAAACCATTGTTTAAATAAGAAAGTTGAATATTAAATAAATTATTTTTAACAGTTTTTTCTAATATTATTTTATTAAAAGGAATATTTTTAAAATCTTTTGATTTAACAAAAGTATCCATATCAAAATTACCATCTTTTTTTATTATACGTTTAATTTTTGAAAAATTTTAATGATATGTTTTAAATTAATTATTTCTATTGTTGTTTTTATATTTTCATTTGTAATT
>JAEEGI010019635.1_pt1 | contig 13611 bp, 10 predicted proteins | sample 8958751 | NCBI WGS metagenome assembly JAEEGI01 (sample SAMN16246545, study PRJNA631951) | gut metagenome | biome: gut microbiome; feature: rumen; material: KS-attached | host: Bos | place: Iran: Karaj | collected 2018-10
CGCGGCACGTCGAAGGCGGCGTTGCCGGCGATGCGGCTCACGCGCCCGCCCTCCTCGTCGATGCACAGCAGGGGAGCGCCGGGCAGGGCGCGCAGGGCGGCGCCGAAGTGTTCCAGCTGCGCCGGGTCCGCGATGTTGTGCCCGTAGAGCAGTACGCCGCCGGCCGGGTAGCGCTCCGCGCGGGCCCGCATCCCGTCACTGACCGCCTGCAGGCGGTACTGCGGGAGCTCGGCGTCTGACGCATAACGGATCGCCGGCTCCAGCGACTCAGGCCGCACGATGAAGAGCTGTCCGACTTTTTCCCGGAGGGTCATCTTTGAGAAATCCATATCTCAAAGATAGTCATTTTCCCGGAACTTCCGCGTCAATCATCCGCAGCCATTTGCGGTAGCCGAAGACGGCGACGACGGTGTAGAGGCCGTAGATCGCGGCCTTGAAGGGGATGCCCTTGCGGACATAGAGGATGCAGCACACCACGTCCACCACCAGCCACAGGAGCCACTGCTCGGCGTACTTCTGGGCGAGGGCCCACAGGGCCACGATGCTCAGGGCCGTGGTGAAGGCATCCGCCACCGGGACGGTCGAATTGGTCCAGTGCGTGAGCATCCACCAGATGCCGAACCACAGCAGGAGCAGCGCGGCCAGGGACGGCAGGATGTGCGCGCGCTTGTAGCGCGTCACGGGCCGCTCGCCCCGCTGCTCCGACTGCCGGCCGGCGCGCCCCAGGAACTTCCAGGACACATAGCCGTAGATGCCGGCGAGGCAGTAGTAGATGGCCATGCCGAAATCGGCATACAGGCCGGCCTTGAAATACAGCACCATGTCGACGGCCGGCATGATGATGCTCGCCAGCCAGAGCCAGATGCTGGCCTTGTACTCGAGGATCAGGTAGACCAGTCCGACGACGAATCCGAGGATGTCCAGGAAGCGGAGCGTATCCATGTCTTAGAAACGTAAGGAGATGTGTCCGATCACGGTGAGCGGCGCCACCGGGATGAATCCGATCTGGTAGTAGCGGTTGCCCTCCGGGTGGCCGTAGCTATCGCAGACGGCGCTGTAGACCCAGCCGCTCTGCGCCACGCGGGCGGAGAAGACATTGTTGAAATCCACCCCCAGGTCAATCTCCTTCACGACCCTGCGGGGCTTGAAGGTATAACCCAGGCTGACGTCCGACAGGCTGTAGGCGGGCAGCGACCGGTCGGCGTTCTCGCTGTTGTCCAAATACATCCGGCTGACATAGCCGGTATGCCACACGGCGCGGAAGCCGCCGAAGTGCAGGTTCACGAATCCGTTGAGGATGGCGTCGGGAGAGTAGGCGAGGGCCTTGTCGGCATAGTGCAGCACGCGCACGCCCTGGTCCCAGTCTTCGACATATTCGTCGAAGTCCAGCAGGCGGTTGCGGCTCAGGGCGGCATTGCCCTCGACGGTCAGCCAGCGCGTGAGATCCCAGCCGGCGGTGAGTTCGACACCCATGCGGTAGGAATCCGGGATGTTGGTCGTCAGCGCCTCGCCGATGTCGCTCAGTTCGCCGGTCTGGACCAGCTGGTCGCGGTAGCGCATGTAGTACAGCGTCGCGCCGGCGCGCCAGCGGCGGGCTTCAAACTGATAGCCCGCCTCCCAGTCCAGCAGGCGCTCGGCGCGCGGGGCGGGATACTTGCCGTTGTCTGTGAAATTGTTGCGCTCCGGCTCGCGGTGGCTCATCGCGAAAGACGCGAAGGCGCGGTGCCCGTCGCGGCTGAAGTTGATACCGGCCTTGGGGTTGAAGAAATTGTATTTCTCGTGGACGTCCAAGTAGTGCTTCTGCGGCATCCCGTCGTCATCCACGTAGTACTTGTCGTTGTAACCGTCGGTCCGGTAGTCGACGAAGCGGTACTGCAGGTCGCCGAAGACGCTCCAGGCGTCATTGAGGGCGTAGGCCGCTTTCACGAAAGCGCTGGCATCCAGCTTGGCGGCGTCGGAGTCGTAGTACCGGTAGTCTCCGGAAGCGCGGAGTCTGGCATCCAGTTCGGCGTTGCCGATGTAGGTCAGGTAGCCGAAGTGGTTGCCCTTGAACTGCTGGGCGGACAGGCCGCCGGTCACGTCCCAGTTCCCCCGGCGGTAAGCTACGTTGGCCACGGCGCCGTAGGTGTCCTGTGTGAGGCCCTTCTGACGGACGAAGTCGCTGCGCTTCACGGTGTTGCCGTCCTTGTCCTTGAAGGTCGGGATGCCGTATTTGGTGAGCTTGTTCTGGTAGCGGAACTCGTCATAGTAGCCGTAGCCGCTGGTGTAGTGGGCGGAGACGGAGAGTTTCCAGAAGTAGCCCAGGTCGGCGGCGAGGTTGAGGATGTGGTGGGCCTGCCGGAAGTTGTCGGTGGTGCGGGGCCAGTAGCTTCCGTCGCGCATCTGATAGCGCTCGGTCGAGTACTTGCTGCCGTCGATAATCATCCGTTCATAGAGCGAATTGTACAGGCCCAAGCCGGCGTCCCACATGTCTTTGTAGGTCTTGATGCCGGTGTGTTCCCCATAGGTGCCGTCCATGATGGAGAGGTCATCCGTACCGGCCGTGACGCCGTTCCAGGCCTGGCCGGTGGTCTCGAAGTTGCCGATGAGTTTGTAGGAGAGTTTCCAGCTGCGTCCCAGCCAGGTCAGGCCGCCGAAATAGCTGCCCGAGCGGCCGTCGGTGCCGTGGAGGTAGCCGTCCGTCGAGGTCTGGCGGAGGGCCCCCTCGATGATCAGGTGGTTCCAGAGCAGGCCCGAGGACACGCTTCCGCCCCAGTTGACCGTATTATAAGAACCATAAGACAGGGAATACTCGGCCGTCGGCACGAGCGAGGGCGCCTTGGTGCCCAGGGCGATGGTGCCGCCGAAGGCGCCGTCGCCGTTGGTGGAGGCGCCCACGCCGCGCTGGATCTGCACGCTGCCCATCAGGGCGCCGTAGGAGTTCATGTTGGCCCAGAAGACCGTCTGGTCCTCCGGAGAGTTGAGCGGCACGCCATCCAGGGTCACGTTGATGCGGGAGCCACCCGCGCCGCGGATGCGCATGTAGGTGGTGCCGGTGCCCACGCCGTTCTCGCTCCAGGCGAGGATGCCCGGCGTGCGGGCGAAGAGCATCGGGAGCTCGATGCCGGTGGTGGAGAAATCCTGCAGTTCCTTTCGGGAAATGTTGGCGACTGCGAAGGGGGCGTCCTTGGTGGCGCGCACGGCGCTGACCACGACGTCCTGCAGTTGTTCGACCCGCAGCGAGTCTCCCTGCGGAGTCTGGGCGGTGGCGGGAACAAGGCAGCCCAGGGCCGGCAAGACTGCGGCCAGGGCGGAGAACAGAAGATGTTTGGACATAGTAAACCTTAATGTATATGTGTGATACAATAAGGGGGAGTGGGAAGATAACGGATTCCTACGCGGGCATTATCCCGATCAGGTCAGAGGGTATCATCTCAGCCTCGGTCCCGGCGGACCTCAGCACCCCTTAGTCTGCATTCTGCAAACCGGACGCAAAGATAGCGTATTTGCGACATCTTTGCAAATCCTTCAACTCCGCAGGGCCTTTACTCACCCCCGCACTGTCTCGCTCCGAACCCCTCCTCCACCCCGACTGCCTTCTCCCATCCTTACAACCCTCTCCCGTCCATCACACGACACCCTTGTGCTTAACCGCTGCCAAATAACAATCATACAATCAATGAAATCTGAAAACAGAGGTATCAAATAATCATACCCGAGTTTTTGTTATTTATTGATTGCGAGTGTTTTGTGTGGCATCCAGGCGGACAGGTCCATTTCCTGGTATCAATGCTCCTGGGATTTCTTTGCCTGGCCGTTTATTCTCCATATCTTTGTATGAAACCAATTGCTTGAATTATGAAGAAACGTCTCTTCTTTGCCGATGCGCTGCATCATGTCTATTTCCTCGCGGGAGCCGGAAATGTCCTTTTCTACACGCGGAGCGACCGACTGTCTTTCTACACCACCTTGTCCGTCCTCTCAAAACGCTATGGAGTCACTGTCGTCGGTGTGTCCATTATGTTCACGCACGTCCACTTGATGGTACGGGCTGCTGACATGGCGCAGTTCCGTCTGTTTATGGGCCAATTGATCCGGACCTTCTCCCGGTTGGTACGGGAAGACCGGGATCAGGACGGGCCCGTCTTCAACACGCCGTTCGGCAGTGCTCCACAAAGAGATTCGAAGCGTCAGCGTTCCAGTCTGATCTATCTGCTGAACAACCCGGTAGAAAAGCACATGTTTGCCAAGGCAGTCGAGGACCGTTGGACGTTCCTTGCCTATTATGGCGGAGATCCGCATCCATTCTCCACGCCGCTGAACAAGGCTCATGCCTCTCGGCATATGCGGGACGCCTGTTCGCTCGTCGATGCCGAATCCCGGGCCGGACGCTTTCTGCGTCCCGCGCTTCTGCGCAACCTCTTCCGACCCCTGTCCCGGGAAGAGCAGGAACAACTGACGGACCACATTATCCTGGTCTATCGTACGATAGATTATGACGCAGCCAACAACCTGTTCGGCGGATATGAGCGGCTGCTGCGTGCGACTGAAGAGACCAGCGGAAAAGAGTTCGAAGTGGGAGAATCGTTCGATCCGACTTCAGATGTCCCTTATCTCGAGATGTCCAGGATGGCCTCCCGGAGCGGATTGTTCGACAACTGGAAACTGCTGCACCTGACTCCCAGTGAGCAGCAGGGCTGGATGAGGAAATTCCGCACAAATACGCATGCGACAGAAGCGCAGGTGAGAAAGTTTCTCCATAAAAAATAGGATGCCCTGGCGGCTACGATTCATTGTCAAGTAGAATGAAAAACTCGGGTGTTGTTTTTCAGTACCCGGGTTTTACGTTCTTATTCAGTGCCAGTTAGTTGCGTGTCAGGGGAATCCGCGCTCCTCTCTTCTCTCTAGCATTCCTCAGGCATCGCGCGAACCCAGGGTCTCCGCCCAGTTCTCGGGGAAGACGGATTCGTAGGCGCGGCGGCGGGCCCGGCGGCTGCGCTTGTAGAGCAGGGCCCAGACCAGCGAGGGGAGTCCGACGACCGGCAGGTAGAGCGGACCGAGCATCAGCGACTGCAGGGCGTGGCCGTATTCGTGGTAGCAGAGGCTCTCGTGGGAGACGAAGATGAAAAGGCCCAGCGAGACGCCGCCCGCGAGCGGCCACTGCGTGGCCACGGCCCCGCGGTAGCGGAAATGTCTCGAACGCAGGAACACCAGGAAGAGCACGGCTCCCGCCAGCGTCTGGGGAAAGCCCCAGGTGCATTGCAGCAGGATATAGAGGATGCGTTTCATTCCGGAAACAAATGTAAGCTTTTCCGGGGATTTTCCGACAATTTGTCAGCACGGAATCGGTGGAGCGGTATTTGCGGGGGAGGAGGTCCGTAACACAATTGCGACTGCATATGGGATCTCTGAAGTGGATAGTTGGATTTCTGGGATGGGTGTCCGGCGGCCCGATCGGGGCGCTGGTCGGCTTCCTGCTCGGATCGTTCGTGGAAACCGGCCTGGATGCCATGCGGCAGATCACAGGCGGCAGTGGCTTCCCCGGCCAGGGCGGCTCCTCCGGCTATCCCGGCGGAGGCTACTCGGGCGGAGGTTACTCGGGAGGCTACCCCGGCGGCGGGAGCACCTACCAGCGCCAGACGACCGGCGGCCGCGGCTACACGGCCACGGAGCAGCGCAACAGCTTCATGGTCAGCCTGCTGGTACTCTCCTCCGCCGTCATCAAGGCCGACGGCCGCGTCGTGCAGTCGGAGCTGGACCATGTCCGCAGTTTCATCCGGAGTAATTTCGGCGAGAACGCCGTCTCCGATGCGATGCGCATCCTGGACGAACTCAACCGCAAGGAGGTCAACATCTATGAGGTCGGTGCGCAGATCGCCGCCAACATGAACTACTCGCAGCGCCTGCAGCTCTTCCACTACCTGGCCCAGATCGCAAACGCCGACGGTGACTTCAGCAAGTCGGAGAAGAGCGTCCTGGAAGCCATCGCCTCCGCCATCCGCCTCAACGCCTCCGACGTATCGTCCGTCATCGCGATGTTCTACAAGGATGCGGACTCCGCCTACGCCGTGCTGGAGATCTCGCCCAACGCCACGGATGAGGAGGTCAAGAGCGCCTATCGCCGCATGGCGATGAAGAACCACCCCGACAAGGTGGCCACCCTCGGCCCCGACGTCCAGAAAGCCGCCGAGGAGAAATTCCGCAAGATCCAGGAAGCCTACGAGACCATCAAGAAGCAGCGGGGGATCAGCTGAAACGTCCGGAAAAAGTGTTACATTTGTCCGGACTATGACCTCGAAAAAAGGAAAGATACTGATCGTGGACGACAACGCCGGGATACGCCAGGCGTTGAAAATCCTGCTCCCCGTGCATTTCGCCGAGGTGGAGACGCTGCCCTCGCCGGTGACGCTGGTGAGCACGCTCGAGCGCTTCCGCCCGGACGTGGTGCTGCTGGACATGAACTTCCATACGGACATCAACACCGGCAACGAAGGCCTCTACTGGGCCGGGGAGATCAAGAAGATGGCCCCGGAGGTGGAGGTCGTGCTCTTCACGGCCTATGCCGACATCCAGCTGGCCGTGGAAGGGATGAAGCGCGGCGCGTTCGACTTCATCGTGAAGCCCTGGGATAACGAGAAGCTGGTGGCCACGCTGACCGCCGCCCGCGACAAGGCCCGCAAGGCGATGGGGGAGAAATGCCCTGCCGGGGATCTCATGTTCTGGGGCAGTTCCCGCCCCATGGCCGCCATCCGCAAGACCGTCCGGAAGATCGCCCCCACGGATGCCACCGTGCTGATTACGGGCGAGAACGGCACCGGCAAGGACGTGCTGGCGCGGGAGATCCACGCCGCGAGCCTGCGGAGCGGCAAGCCCCTGGTGGCGGTGGATGCCGGCGCCATCACGGAGACCCTTTTCGAGAGTGAACTGTTCGGCCACGTCAAAGGCGCGTTCACGGACGCGCATACGGACCATGCCGGCAAATTCGAGCAGGCCGACGGCGGGACGTTGTTCCTCGACGAAGTCGGCAACATCCCGCTCCACCTGCAGGCCAAGCTGCTCCGCGCGATCCAGAGCCGCAGCGTGGTGCGTGTGGGCGGCTCGCAGGCCGTCCCGGTGGACATCCGGCTCATCTGTGCCACCAACATGGACCTGGAAGCGCTTGTACGTGAGGGGCGTTTCCGGGAGGACCTGTACTATCGCATCAATACCGTACACATCGCCCTGCCGCCCCTGCGGGAGCGCAGGGAAGACATCGTGCCGTTGTCGGAGCGCTTCATCGCGCAATTCGCACAGAAGTACCACCGTCCTGTACAGGAACTGGACGAATCGGCCAGGCAGGTGCTGGAGAGCAGCCGCTGGAGCGGCAATATCCGCGAACTGCAGAACTGCATCGAGAAGGCGGTGATCCTGTCCGAAGGGACGTCGCTGACGGCCAAGGACATAGATGCCCGGTCGGAGCCGGGCATGACAGGAACGCCTCGTCATTCCGGGCCTGACCAGGAGTCTCTTTCCCAAGACGAAGAACAACTGGTCCGCGAGGCTGTCCGGCGCTCCGGCGGCAACATCTCTGCCGCCGCGCGGATGCTCGGCGTCAGCCGCCCCACCCTCTATGCCAAAATGAAGAAATACGGGTTGTGAGATGCCCGGTCGTTGCCGGGCATGACGTCACCCCCGACCAGATCGGGGGCCTGAGAAATGGAAGTATATCAAGTCATATTGCTTGTTGTCATCGTTGCGGTCGTCGTAGCGGTGACCGCCGTACTGCGGACCAGGCATAAAGACATCAAGAAGATCGCCTATATGATGGATGCCCTGGAGGATGGGGAGCTGAATTTCCGCTTCCAGGACAAGAACAAGTTCAACCGCACCTTGAACCGCATCCGGACCATCTTCGAGAAGCAGTGCCAGCAGCACGAGCAGGACTCATGGACCAAACTGATCCGTGTGCTCACGCATGAGATCATGAATACGGTGTCTCCGATTGCGTCCCTCTCGGACGCGCTGTCGAAGTCCATGGATGAGCAGGGCCACAGCGAGCTGGACGTCAAGGCCGGGCTGGATACGATCAGCGATTCCTCCCGGAATCTCATCAAGTTCGTGGAGACCTACCGGGAACTCTCCGGGGTGGCGCGGCCGGTCAAGAAGGCCGTCGACCTGCAGCAACTGGTAGAAAAGGTAATCGGTCTCAACCGCGAAGCGCTCTCCGCGCGGGGAGCCGTCTGTACCTATATTCCGGAGGAGCCCGACCTTCTGGTTTATGCCGATGAAGCCCAGATCAGCAGGATCCTCATCAACCTGATCAAGAATGCGCTCCAGGCCGGAGCGAAGCAGATCAGCATCTCCGGCCGGATGGACCGGGAGGACGAGGTCGTCCTCCGCGTCTCCAACGACGGCGAACCCATCCCGGTTGCCGCCCAGGAACAGATCTTCGTCCCGTTCTATACCACCAAGAAAGACGGCTCGGGCATCGGCCTGTCGCTCGCCCGTCAGATCATGCGCCAGCACAACGGCTCCATCGACCTGGTCGGAAGCGATGCTGCCGGGACGGTCTTCGAATTGCGCTTCCGGTAAAAGTGTAAAGGGAGTGTAAAGAAAGTGTAAAGCCTTTACAGGACTTTACACTTTTCTTTTTATAGTAATCATCTGATATGCAATATGTTGCGTTGTTTGGCACGGAGAATGTTCGTGTCTGGGTGCAACGTAAAAACACATGGATTGCATGAAGGCATTATTACATATCTTTCTATTGGCGTCTGCCGTCATTCCCGGCTTGACCGGGAATCTCCGGGCACAGGAGATGCCCGGTCAAGCCGGGAATGACGGCGTGATGACGCTCCGGGACTGTATGGAGTATGCGGTCTCCAATTCGACCAAGGTGCGGATCCAGCAGGCGGCGGTCGGCGATGCGCGCATCGCCCGCCGCGACGCCATCCTGTCCGTCTTCCTGCCGACCCTGAACGGCGGCTCCTCCGCTTCCTACAGTTTCGGCCGCAACATCGACCCGGAGACCAACACCTACATCAACACGGTGTCTTTCAGCAACGGCTACAGCGTCTCGGCGGGCATCACCCTGTTCAACGGCTTCTCCGCCGTCAACAACCTCAAGATATCCCAGACCGCCCTCAAGATGGGGGAGACCCGGGAGAAGCAGATCGAGGCTGAGCTCTGTCTCGCGGTGATGGAGGCTTTCTACAACGTGGTGTATTACAAGCGTTTGCTCGACGTGTACGAAGAACAGGTGACCACGTCGGAACTGAGCCTGACGAAAGCCCGCCGCCAGGAAGAACTTGGGCAGAAAGGTCACGCCGACGTGGTCCAGATGGAGGCTGACCTCGCAGACCGGCAGTATGAACTGACGAATGTGCGCAACATGTACCTGGACCAGAAGATGACCCTGGCGGATCTGATGTTCTGGCCGTCGGAGGAAGAACTGGTGATTGATACCCGGATGCCCGATCAGGTCGGGCATGACGGTGTTCCCGTCATCCCCGGCTTGACGACAGTCACCCCCGGCTTGACCGGGGGTCCCGTCGAAGACGAGGTCGTGACCTTCGCCCTGGCACACAATCCGGGCGTGCAGATCGCCGACTGGACGCGGCTGAACGCCCGGCGTGAACTCAACACGGCCCGGTGGCAGGTCCTGCCGTCAGTCAGCCTGTCCGGTGGCTGGAGCACGAGCTACTACAGTTTCCAGGGGGGCCAGCAGACGCCGTACTGGGATCTGCTCCGGAGCAATGGGGGAGAATACATCTCGATGTCGGTGAGCGTGCCGATCTTCAACCGCCTGTCCCGCCAGTCCAACATCGCCCGCAGGCGCAATGCCCTGGCCCGGGCCGAGGCCGAATACGACCAGACCCTCCGCGAAGTGGAGGGCGAAGTGCGCCGTGCGGTCCAGGACCGGGACGGCGCCGCCACGGCGTACAGCCAGGCGCAGCACAAGGCCGAGGTACAGGAGGAAGCTTACACCCTGAACCTGAAGAAAATGGAGCAGGGGCTCATCTCCCCGCTGGAGTTCCAGACGGCAGGCAACAATTACCTCAAGGCCCAGGCCGACGAGATGAACAGCCTTTTCAAGTACCTCATCAAACAGGCTGTGGTAAAATATTATAACGGAATTGACTATATAAATCAGTGAGATTGCCGGTCAAGCCGGCAATGACGAAAACCGTCATGCCCGACCTGATCGGGCATCTAAAAGATAAAACTTATGGACAGAATACTTGAGAAAAAGACCGGATGGCGCGTGGCGTTCACCAAGAAAGCACTGCCCTGGTGGCTGGGTGCGCTGCTGCTGGCGTTTATCATCTACCTGATCGCACGTCCCAACAACAAGACCCTGCGGGTGGACAGGGATACCATCACGGTATCGGATGCCGTGAAGGGAGAGTTCAACGACTACATCCGCGTGAGCGGGCAGGTGCAGCCGATGACGACCATCCAGCTCTCTCCGCAGGAGGGCGGCATCGTGGAGCGTATCCTCATCGAAGAAGGCTCCCCGGTGAAGGCCGGCGACCCCATCCTGGTGCTCACCAACGACAACCTGGACCTGCAGATCCTGAACTCCGAGGCCGAGCTGGCCGAGAAGGAGAACATCCTCCGCAACACCCAGATCCAGATGGAGCAGCAGAAACTGGACGTGCGCCAGAACGTGCTGGAATACGGTACCCAGGTGGAGCGCCTGCGCCGCGCCTACGAGCAGCAGAAAGCGCTCTACGACGACAAGCTTATCGCCCGCGAAGAATACCTCAAGGCCGAGGAGGACTACAAGTTGGCCCTGCAGAAATACGACCTTATTCGCGAACGCTCCAAGCAGGACAGCCTCTACCGCGGCACCCAGATCGACCGGATGGAGGAGAGCCTGGAGAACATGCTCCTGAATATGTCGATGATACGCAAGCGCAAGGGCAACCTCATCGTGAAGGCCCCCATCGACGGCGAGCTGGGCCTGCTGGACGTGGTCCTGGGCCAGAGCATCGGCGCCGGTACCAAGATCGGACAGATCAACTCCGTGGGCACCTACAAGATCGAAGCGCAGATTGACGAACACTATATAGACCGCGTGCTGGCAGGCCTGGAAGCCACTTTCGAGCGCCAGGGAGAGACCTACTCCACCCGCATCCGCAAGGTCTATCCGGAGGTGCGTGACGGCAAGTTCAAGGCCGACTTCAAGTTCGACGGCCCGCAACCCGAGAACATCCGCTCCGGCCAGACCTACTACCTGAACCTCCAGCTCGGCCAGCCGGAAGAAGCCGTCATCATCCCGCGCGGCACCTTCTACCAGAAAACCGGCGGCAAATGGATATACGTTGTTAACAAAGAAGGCAACAAGGCCGTCAAGCGGGAGATCCGCATCGGCCGCCAGAATCCCCAGTACTACGAAGTGCTCGAAGGCCTGGAGCCCGGCGAGAAGGTCATCACCTCCGGGTATGACACCTATGGCGACAGTGATGTATTGGTATTCTAGAAACAAATAATACTCAAATAATTATGATTAAAGTTTCCAACCTTTCCAAGATCTTCCGCACGGAAGAGATCGAGACCACGGCTCTCAATGGTGTTTCTTTTGAAATCAAGGACGGCGAGTTCGTCGCCATCATGGGCCCTTCGGGTTGCGGCAAGTCCACGCTGCTGAATATCCTCGGCCTGCTGGACAATCCTACCGGCGGCAGTTACGAACTCCTCGGCACCGAGGTGGCGAACCTCAAGGAGAAGGAGCGCACCAAGTTCCGCAAGGGCAACATCGGCTTCGTGTTCCAGAGCTTCAACCTCATCGATGAACTCAATGTCTATGAGAACATCGAGCTCCCGCTGCGCTACCTGAACATCAGCGCGGCCGAGCGCAAGCAGAAGGTCACGGACATCATGAAGCGGATGAACATCAGCCACCGCGCTGGCCATTTCCCGCAGCAGCTCTCCGGTGGCCAGCAGCAGAGGGTTGCCATCGCCCGCGCCGTCGTGGCCGACCCGAAGCTAATCCTCGCCGATGAACCTACCGGTAACCTCGACTCCAAGAACGGTAAGGAGGTAATGGACCTGCTGAAGGAACTGAATGCCGAAGGCACCACCATCGTGATGGTGACCCACAGCCAGAAGGACGCTGCTTGCGCCCAACGCACAATCGACCTCTTCGACGGCCAAATTGTTTCCGATGTCAAGAACGAACTATAATCAAGCACCTTATGAAACCCTGGTTCCGTAAACGGATGAGCGCCGCAATCGGCCTTTTGGGACTCGTCATCTCCTTCTCGGTGTTCATCATCCTGATGGCCCAGGTGTGGTATGACGTGAGCTTTGACCGCAGCTGGCCGGGCAGCAGCCGGATCTACACATTCGAGCGACCGCAGAGCTACCTGGGTGATTCGGATCCATACCGGGCCACGTTCAACCGCCCGCAGATCCAGACGCTGCGGGAGGCCTCCCCCGGCGTGGAGGCGGTGGGGACGCTCGGAGAGACCCACTTGTTTGATCCCCAGACGAATGAGCCTCTGCGGGATCTGCCGACTGGGCTGATCGATACGGATTTCCTGCGGGTGTTCCCGCCCGAGATCATCGCCGGGACGACGGACGGCTTCGACCGTCCCGACGCCCTAATTCTGACGGAGACGGCGGCCCGTCGGCTCTTCGGCGGGGCCGGTCCGGCTGTCGGACAGCAGGTGATGCGGATGGGTATGAACCGGCCGGAACCCGCTACAGTCGTATGCGTGTGCCGGGATCTCCCCGTGAACAGCGTGCTGGCCGTTTTCGGCGCTTTCGCGCAGATCGGAGACCGGTACGCAACGGACAACAACCCCAATTATGAGGCTCTCCACGCTTTCCTCCTGCTGGGGAAAGGTGTTTCGCCGAAGGAGATCACCCCTGTGCTGGCGGCTGCTTTCGAGAAGAATCTGGTCCTTTGGGAAGACGAAGACACGGTGCCGGACATCCGCGAGCGAACGCGCAAGGAGTCCCGGCTCGTACGGTTGCACGACGTACATTATAACCCGTTCCGGAACGGCACGGGCAACCGAACCCGCGACGCCGTCCTCACGACCATCGCACTGCTTTTCCTGCTGGTTGGTCTGCTGAATGTCTTCAACCTGTCAATGGCCGGGCTTCCTTTCCGAATCAAAGACGGCTGCATCCGGATGATCTTTGGGGCCGGGAAAGAGGTCTTGCTCAGGCGGGACCTGGTGAATGCCGTCCTCCTGTGTCTGTTTTCTTTCGCGCTGGCCATCGTGGTGCTCCTGATCGTGGGGACATCGCCGCTCGCTTCGTTCCTGAGCGTCCCGCTGCGGCCGGGCACCCTGATGCCTGTGCTGGCTTTCTGCCTGGCCGTCGCCCTGACCGGCTCATTCCTAGCAGCATACATCCCGTCGCGCTATGGTGCTTCCTTCGCGCCGGGGACCGCCCTGAAGGGGCGGATCAGCCTGTCGGGACGGGGGAAGGAGTTCCGGACGGGGACGCTGGCCTTCCAGTATCTCCTGTCTTACGTATTCGTCGCCATGGGCATGATGATCGGAGTGCAGAACCGCTTTGTGTCTAATTTCGACCTTGGATTTCGGACACGTGACATCATATATGCCTATATGAGCGTGGAGACTTCGGGGAAATACGAGGCTGTACGGGAAGAACTCCTCAAATATCCGGATATCA
>JAEEGI010019639.1_pt1 | contig 13609 bp, 14 predicted proteins | sample 8958751 | NCBI WGS metagenome assembly JAEEGI01 (sample SAMN16246545, study PRJNA631951) | gut metagenome | biome: gut microbiome; feature: rumen; material: KS-attached | host: Bos | place: Iran: Karaj | collected 2018-10
AGTTCCCCCTTACCCCGTAAGGTCGAGAGGCTTAGACCAAAGCATCAGCGAAGGAAAGTTAGCCTATCCGTGTTCCCAAATAATGTTGTAAGGTTTTGCTGAATAGATGTTGAGTTTGTACTGCCTTGCCGTTCTGACCCACTTGGCACTCATCGGTCTGCTGGCCAGATTGTCCAGCGCGTCTTAGCAAAGGCGAATAAAACATCCACTGTGTTATTATGCCTCACTCGGGCATTTTTAAATCTGTTTTTGCGCAAAAACCCTATTCCTGCGCAACAAATAGCATATATTTATGGGTAACAAGGTTGAAATTCAACAGAAAAAGCATACTTTTGCAATTAAAAATGTAAAAACAGGTCATTTCCATGACAGGAGCACATCTAATTATAGCAGCCGTCATCATCGTGTTCGTGATTGCATTCATCATCACGATGCTGGTGCTGAATGCCAATGCAAAGAAGATTATCTCTACCAACACAATGCTGGTGGAGAACCAAAACACATTGCTCAAACAGAACAAGATGCAAGGCTGCGAACTTGAGAAGCGGATGAACGAACTGGCTGAACAGAATTCAAAATTGGAGGAGCAGAGAAGCGAGTTGGAAGAACAGAAGGAGATGATCGTGTCGCTACAGCGGCAACAAGAGGCGCTGGCGGAGCAATTGAAACATAGTATCCCGGACGAGGTAATGCTGTTACGCGAGCAGACTCGCCAGCATCGCGAGCATATAGAATTAACGTCTGACATGACCGACGAGGAACTGATGGCATGGATAGACCATAAGATGGATGAGACACGTCTCTTCACCAACCCGAACCTGACACTGAAGACCATGGCCAAAGCGCTCGGGCTAACGCAGAAACGTCTTGGCGGACTGTTCAAGAATCATCCGAAGTACAACAGCCTGGGGGATTACCTCAACGAGAAGCGTTTCCTCTTGGCCTGTCGCCTGTTGCTGGAGGAACCGCATTGGACCATCGAGGCCGTTGGCGCAGAGGCCGGTTTTGGCGGTCGTCGTACTTTCCAGACAGAAGTGAAACGACGTCTCGGCATCACACCCTTGCAATATCGGCAATCACAAAGTTAACTATTTCACTCTTGACCTTTGGTCGAGGCTGCTTATGCTCGGCATACTTTGAGTAAACTTCGTTCTGCGTTGCTTACCCGCAACCTTCACTTAATCAACACCCTTCTCATCGCCCAAGCATAAACGATGACAACGCCGATGGTAGAAAACTCCATTAGAGTGTTAACTATGCCGGAATCGTCAGCTCCCAGAAGGAACCACAGCACGGGGATGATGCTGGAAATGAGGATGTAGACTGCCATCCAGATGCCTATCAGCCGCAGACGACCACGATAGCTGACGGCAATCAGCACACCCAATGGTAGATAGACCAGCATAAGCGACAGGGCTATGGTCAATCCCACTTCCCTTGGAATCACAGGGAAGGCAGTGGTGACAAATCCCGCAATGTTGAGTGCTATCACCAACCACCACCAAATCATGCATGGACGGTATAACGGTTTCATTCCTCGCAGCAGTCCATAGTACATCACCACAGCCCCGAACGTCTGGATGACAGCCAGCACCATCGGCAGATGATCTTCCATCATGTGCATCAGCGGTGTCCAGGTGCAGATACCCTGCAACAGCAGACATACAAAGGCCAACTCAATGAGCCAGCGGGGTAATCCGCTGTCCACATGATTCACCCGATACTTACTCTCAATGCTTTCTGTCGTTCCGATAATCTGCTTGTCCATAACTATGTTTCGTTTTTATAGTGCAAAGTTACGATTTTTCAGTCATATATGTCCACACCGAGACATCTTTTTCACATTTTACCGTTCATTTTTTACAAGAAATCCCTTTTTCTGCGCAAAAACGTTTTCGTTGCGCAACAAGTCTGATTTTTTTTTATCTTTTTCACCACTATTTAAAAAGATAATCGTAATTTTGTGGGAAAAATAGATATTAACTAATTATAAAGAACAATGAGAAAATTTACATGGATTTGGACAGCTATCCTTTCAAGCTGCCTCACATTAACTTCTTGTAGCATTGAGGACAACCCTGCTAACTCAGAGACGCCAACACCGGCAACGGAAGAGGACATGGCCGACTACACCGTCATATTCTACACGACAGGTGGCGGAAACCTTGATGCTTCCATAGAGAAAGACTTGGCTGCCCTTTGTGGTGCTCTTGGCGAAAACAACAAGCAGGTGCGTGTCATTACTCAATACAAGTATTCGAAGGAATTATCAAAGGATTTTTCTTTTAGCGGCGCACCAGGGCAGCTCTATCGTTACGAACTCGATGCTAAGCTGCTGAATAAATCGACAGAAGAAGGTGCAAAACTGCTGTTGCTGACAGATGACATGCTCTATGGCACGCAACAGGCTAACTCGCAACTCTACCAGCCCGATTCTATCGCTAACTTCATTAAATATTGTGTGAAGACGGCTCCTGCTCATAACTACGTATTCATGATATCCGACCATGGCGCAGGCTATCAGATCGCCTTCGACTATGATAAGTCGAAAGTTGCTGCCACTCGTGGTCTGATGACCGATGACAATCTGCAAGGTAATCCGAATCTGACAAACCGTGAGATGCTGGAGGGTATCCAGAAGAGCGGTGTACACATGAAGATGATCAACTTCGACTGCTGTCTGATGAATAATTTGGAGACACTATCGGAGTTAAGGAGTGTTGTTGACTACGTGATTGCTTCAGGTCATTCTACCTTTGGACAGGATCAGAAGGCTTTCGTTGAGATGCTGAAGAATGCGGGTGCCAACGGAGAGAACTTGGTGGTATGGGGGCAGAAGTTCGTGGACGCTTGTGCCAAGAAAGCGGCTGACCATAAGGAAAATACTATTGTTGAACCAGATCCTAAAGCTCAGAATGTAGATTTCAATATAACGGATATGAGTAAGATTCCCGTCGTTCTGTCAACCATGAGAACATTTACAGATCGTCTTGTGGCTATATGGGAATCAGGAGTATTCGCAGAGAATACAGAGGTTTTCCATGACCCTGCAAACAACTGCTATCAATATAACCCCGAAGCACCTCTATACGATGCAGCGGACTACCTGAAGCTATTGACTGAAACACCTCTGAAGGATTATGACGAATTTGCTCAATACTATCAGGCTTTTTATAATGCCTGTAAGTCGGCCATCATTTGTCATGCACAGTCAATTTCCTCCTTAGGCTATGAGGCAAAGGACCTGACGTATAGCGTAACTTTAGGTTGCCGGGGATTCATCGGTGTTGAGCGCGATATGTCTTCTGAAGATTATCCTGCCGTCATCTTAGGGCAAACTATGGATGGCAAGACTGCCCAACTGAATGTCTTTTTTGAAAGTATTGAACCTTATACCTTCGCCAATGAGACAACAAAGGCCTGGTATGATGCTCATCAGCAAGCCTTTGCCTGGGTAAACTCATACGAGACAACTTACTTCGACCAGAGCGTAGGCTGGAGCCGCTGGCTGAAAGTAAACCCCTGCTACCCATACAACAATCCTCCTCAGGATAATCGTGCCGACTTGCTTGGCATCAGTGTAAGTAAGTATGATGGCCTTATGGTATTTAACTTGGGATTCTCGAAAGAAACCTTGAAGTATTTCAGGATTAAATACAAGTATAATAATGGTAAACAAATGACGGTATTTTCAACATTGTTACAACTTACTTGTCAAATACCTAGAACATACGCCCAAAATGGCGGCGAATGGCCAGCTAAGTCTGAGCTGGAAATGACGATGGAGAGGAAGACCGACAAGACCGGTCCATGGGAGATAACCCTGCCAAAGAGCTCATATATTTCAGCAGCATCAATGACCCCCTCAACCGAACTGATCAATAAGCAAGTGAAATATGATCTCGCAACAACATTATCGGGAATAACGGAAGCCGAGGCTGATGAAGCCGCAAGCAACTTCTACTTTAAAGCCGTCTTATATCAATCCCTCGACGGTTCGGTAAGATATGAAATCTATGATGCTGATGGTAATGATGTCACAGAAACAGGCTGGCCATTCCTGAACTACGTAAAGAGCAAGACTAATCCTTAATAATATAAAGTGAGAAGAACGATGAAGAAGAATGCATTTGTGATCGTAATGGGGTTAATAATGGCCCTTCCCATCAGCGCACAGTCGTGGAACAGCTGGGACACCCATCGAACCATTAGTGGCGTGTTTGGCATAGCCAACGCAGCCATTGAGTCGGCTGAACGAAAAAAGGAGATGGAAATCCAGGCCCGTCAGAAGGTGGAGTTCGAACAGAGTTTCCAGGACGCTATGACCGAGGCTAAAGACTTTGAAGCAAAGGAAAATTGGGAGGAGGCACTCGAGAAATACGAGGAAGCTGCCAAGTTGGACTGCAAACATGGATAGACGAAATCATCGCCATCCGCGACTATCTTCATCTCGACACCCTGCATATTCTCGGTCAGTCATGGGGAGCCATGCAGGCCATTGCGTATGTGATAGACCATCAGCCGCAAGGCGTCAAGTCGCTCATCCTGTCTTCTGGTCATGCCTCCAGCAGCCTGTGGGCCAGCGAACAGCACCGGCTCATCAAATATTTGTCGGCAGAAGATCAGGAAGCCATCCGTCATGCAGAAACCACCGGCCAGTGGGAGGATCCCGCCTATCTGCGAGCCAACGACCATTACTTCGAGCAGTTTGTCATCAGCGTCGATGAGCATATCCCCCGCAGTCAATGGCATCTGTTCCGGCACTCCCGCCATACCTGTTTCATCGATGCCCACGAGGAGTATTGCCAGATACTCACCTGCTGGCTGCAAAAGAATGATTGAATTCAATAAATAAAATAACAAACTACCTGATATGAAAAAAAATCTTCTATGGATGCTCGCAGCCATCCTTGTCTGCGGCCTCAATCTGACAGCATGTACAAATAACGACAATCCTGCAGAACCAGTTGTGACACCCGATGATGAGGTTGAGATGCCTGAGGTAAGCCGTGATTTCGACAAAGTGGTCGACTGGTTTGCAGCAGCCGTAAAAAAGTGTCACCCGAACATTCAAAAGGCTTGGAACACCGACGCAGACCCTTCAGACTTCAATCTCCTGTTGGCCAATGAGGAGAAGACCCGTATCTACCTCATCAATCCAGATACAAAAAAGGAAATACCCCAAACAGAGTGGACAAGTGAGCTGAAACAGAATTTGGAGAATGCTACTGGCTTTAAGCATCTTGTGTTCGATGGAATGAACAGTACCATCATACTCGTTAAATTCAAAGAGTTTGATGCCCAGAAAGGTGTCATGGAGCAGGTAATGGGCAGACAATTAGATGACGAATACTACTTGCTCCAAACCTTAGCCCTTTTCTATCATGAATCATTCCACGAATATGTGCAGAAAAAAGAGAAAGGATGGCAGAAAAGTAGTGGTTATTATAACCGCAACCAGTTTTACCCTATTGACTACACCCCTCGCATTTATCGTAAGCTCGCCCTGTTGGCACTAAAAGTCGCATGGGACGACAGCAGCCAGAAGGAAAAGCAGTATGCCCGTGCGAAATATTGGACCGCTAAGTATGAGCAGGCTTATGCTGAAGTCCTGGTTGATCAGAAATATGTACAGGATGTTGTCTCGCCTATTAAGGATATTGTCATTACTCAGGAGGCACAAGTTACCGCAGTCGATGGTGTGAGTGACTTCACAATGAAGGAAATTCCTGTCAAAGTGTATATAGGAAAGGATTCCTATGGTAATACTTATTATATATGTACAGAATAGAAAGTTGGTATTTTGTCGCTTTGTCCTCATCTTCCCTGCCTTGCCTGATAATGCTACGGAGTTTGACTTCATCGTCCCTTCTAGCGTATGGCAGTTCAAGGACATCAAATGTAAATAACACAAAATAATAAATACAAGTATGAAAAAGAATAATATTTGGATGTTTGCCTCCATCCTGTTCTGTGGTATTTTTTTGTTTTCGGCCTGCGCTTCCGAGATAGACAACCCTTCATCAGCTGACGACAACGACGGTTTAGTAGAGGGCATGAACCTCATGGTGGATCCCACAGCCAGCTGGAAGCACTGCGACGCCCCCACCTACTTTGTAGGCATAGGCTCGAAGCCCTTACCACTACAACAGGCCTTGAGTATGATTTTCCCCAACAAGGTGAATAGTCTCGACGAGGCTAAGATTGTCGTCGCCGACATGATCACCGGTCTCAAGATTGGCAATATCATAGACTTCTATGATAAAGGAGGCCTGATTATCCTCCTGCCTACGAAAGCAGAGGATGCATCGGACATGTTAGGGTATGAAGACGTGGGCGAATGGGATGAACTGCTGTTTGCCACTCACAACGGAATCGATCCTGATGATCATTTCTTTATGTTGGACGAGAAAGACGAGGTCACCAGCATCGACGAAAATGGCAACGAAACGAAACGTACCATCGTGAAAGACTTAAACTACTATAACGATCGTCTGACAGCACTCGTGGACTGGATAGAATGGTACGAAGAGGAATTTGACAATCAGGCTTCGGAATCAAGGAAACTTACACGTGGCAATACCAGAGGCGATGATATGCCCGATTTTGATCATTTGAAACTGTCTTTGGCGAAGGATTTCAAGCATTACTCCATCAACTTCCCCTTCTCGCTCAAGAAAGTGATTGACAAGGCCACATGGTCTGAACCCGACGTCCTTGATTGTCACGGTTCCGTCACTTTGCGCTTCGACGTGTTACCCCTCTATATGAACTCGGCCAATGGCGACAATGCTGGCGACTATTATGCCATCCGTAGCGTCGTCGTTCCCCACAACAGCTCCATGTGGCGCCCCTTTGTCGGCAAGCACGGAGGCACCCGAAACAGAGTTTACGGCTATTGGTTCTGCGATATGGATTATCAGTTCGCCTTGGTCGACCCAAGCAATATGAATACAGTAGATGGCTTGAAGTTCGCCTATTATCCTTTCCCGGAGAACTCCATCAAGGCACGCAACAATTCCAATGAGTTCACCTTTAATCTCAACGGTTCGCTCACCGTTGGCGCGGAACTTAGTAAAGACGGCCCATCGGCCAAGGCTGAAGCCAGCTTCGGGTTCTTCTGCGAGTGGAAAGATGTCATGAGTTACGAACTGGCCAACATCGACTACGACCGTAACTCATCGACTAATATGGTGAAATACCGCTGGTATTCTAACAATGTGCTATACGAAGACGACATGGACAACTACGTCAAGTATTTCCCCGATGATGTCCACAAGGAGTTCGAGGCCAAAAACGTCTGGATGTGGCAGGTGCCTTACGGCAAGGCCGGTGTTGAGGACGAGAGTGAGAAGCAGTTCCACCTGATGGCCTATGTGCATCCGCGTTATAGCTCGTGGTATCACTGGCGCTGGACGGCCACCTTCGACGATAACCGCAGAGACTGGGATGTGGACTTCTCAGGCAATTATAAAAGCGACGATAAAGTTATCAATCCCGACTTCGGTAAGCGTGGTTGGGTTGGTTTCTCGTTCAAGCTGCCAGCTCCCGATCGCGAAAAGTGGGGCCTGATCTCGTTGAAGAACGCCTCCAACAGCTATGTCATGCGCAATGTGAAGATTTATAAGACAGGCAGTGATATTCCAACCACTACCATAGCCAACACATTTGCGCCCAAAGAGTCGGCTGAGAAGGCTGTCAGAGAAGGTTCCTACACCGTCACCTTCGAGTTTATCAACCCCGACAATAATAAGGTTACCGCCAAGGGTATGCTGAAGAATGTCAAGGTGAACATTGGTAAGGACAGGAGTGAAGCCACCACCAGCATCTCCACTGGTGATGCCGAACTGGAAGTAATGTAATATGTAAGTGTCATATAAACAGGAAACATGTATATTCAATAAACAATGTATGAAAAAGAATCTCATCTGGATGCTTGCTGTCATCCAAAGAAGAGCCATCCGGCCATTGATGCTTGTCATGGCTTTCTGCGGCGCAATGTCGCTTGCGTCGTGCAGCGACAGCAGCATCAATAAGGACAACCCGACGCCGGAGCCGACACCCGGCTTGAAGGAACTGGAGGAATGGCAGGCTGGGGCTATCGTCTCCCAAGAGGCTGTCGATGCCTTTGGCATAGAGTCGTGCTTCATGGCAGGCTTTATTCCTGACAACGTCTGGCAGCGTATGCAGGGCAAGACCTACAAGGAAAATCCCTACATCGGTCGAGGCGACCTATACCACGTGAAGGTGCTCCACTGGGACTATGACGAACAGATACATATCGGCGAGATGATATGCAGTCATGAAATTGCCAGTCGGGTGGTCAGGATTATGCGCCGTCTCTATGATGCGCACTACCCCATACAGCGCATGGTGCTGCCTGACGTCTATGACGCCGACGACGAGACCCAGATGCGCGACAACAACTCGTCATGCTTCTGTTACCGCCCCATCAGCGGCACCACCAAACTCTCGAAGCATGCCCGCGGGTTGGCTGTAGACATCAATACCCTCTACAATCCCTACTACAAAGACCGCGAAGACGGTACACGCTATGTGCAGCCTGCCACAGCTGTGGAGTATTGCGACCGCACACAGAGTTTCCCCTATAAGATAGATCACGACGACCTGTGCTACAAACTTTTCATTGAGGAAGGATTTGAATGGGGAGGCGACTGGACTACTTGTAAGGACTATCAGCACTTCGAACTGAAAGATTAGTTATAATTTATTATTTACATAAAACTATTAAGAAAATGAAAAAGATTCTGATGGCCGCAGTTGCCTTAATCTGCATGACAATGACAAGTGCCATCTTGGCCGCATGTGGCAGTGATGAGAAAACAGAGATTAAGTCTGAGAAAGTCTGGTATAGGCTTGACGGGAGCAACTTACAGGTTGCCACTGGCCATGAAGACGCATTGAATGCTTTCGAAAGAGAGATGGAAAATGCACTTGAAAGTGTCGGAACTGTTGACGTCAATGAAAGTGACCTGATTAAGCGTCTGCAAGCTATTGTTGATGTCTATAACAATAAATACATCAGAGGCACTGTTAATCTCCAGAAGTCTTCAGATGCATCTAACTGGACCACTATCAAAACGTTCACATTGACAGGTGCCACTGGATTATAGTTAGTTAATGTTAAGTTTTATTTCAAATCAATCAATTATGAAGAAAATTATGATGACGCTGGTCATGGGTGTGGTAGCCCTGACAGCAAGTGCACAGAACACAGGTCGCGATGCTGGTTCATTTACATTGCAGCCTAAAGCAGGTATTGGTATGGGACATATCTCAGGTTCTTGGGACGGAGGAGCCGATGCCAAGTGGCGTACAGGATTTGTTGCTGGTGTTGAAGGCGAGTATTATATCAACGACTGGCTGAGTGCTGCCGCAGGTGTGAACTATGCACAGCAGGGATGGAAATTCAAGGGTAGTAATTTAGATGGTAGTAGTTTTACGCATACAACCAAGCTTGACTACATCAACGTTCCTATCGTTGCTAATTTTTACATTACCGAAGGACTTGCGTTGAAAACTGGTGTGCAGATGGGATTCCTGGCATCAGCCAAAATGGAGAGCAAAGATGTCAAGGAAAATTGTGAGAACACAGCTTTCTCAATTCCTATCGGTATCTCTGGTGAATACAATAACTTCGTCCTTGATGCCCGTTACAACATTGGTATAACCAAGGTGAACAAGTATGGTGATAATAGCCAGCGTAGCGATCTCTTTGTAGTTACAATCGGCTACAAGTTCCAGCTCTGATTTTATATTTTTAATTGTATGACATCCTCGCTACCTATCATGGTGGCGAGGTTTTTTAATGCCTCGAAGGTAACACATAGACGACATTGTCCAAAGATTTGTATTTTCCCTAAAATCCGCAGATAATTTTTCAATGGTCTAATTTTGCAATGTTTTTCATAAGACAAGCAATGTCTTGTACTGGCTGGGGTTGACTCCCATAGAGCCTTAAATGTTAAATTATTAAAGTCATTTAAGAATTATGGGAAAACAAAAATTCAGTCGCTCATTGAAGCGTAGTATTTGCATCGAGTACATGCAAAGTGGCAAGTCACGGAAGGAAATAGCCCTGAAATATAACCTTCCGAGTGTAGGAACGCTGTCAGGATGGATAAATTCCTGCCTAAGTCCTTTGGAAATTCACGAAAAATGTGCATCTTTGCAGCCAGTAACCGTACAAATGGACAGTGATATGGCAAAGGAGAAGGAAGAAAAGCCGATGGACGTGGTATCCATGTCGGCACTCATCGAGGCCCAACGCAAGCAGATTGAGAAGCTGGAGAAGGACCTGAAGTTTAATAAGGATAAGGTATTGGCGCTCAATACGCTCATCGATGTCATTGAGGAGCAGGGCATCAAGGTGCGAAAAAAAGCTGGGGTCAAGCAGTAGAGCGCCTGAACGGCAATACGGGCTATCCTATAACGTATTGCTGTGAGCTGCTTGACCGGAGCAAACAGGCCTATTACAAGAAGCAGAAGCGCGACCAGGAATACCTCTTCCGCGTGATGCGCATTATAGATGCCGTGAAGCAGATCCGCCAGATGGACCCAGGTATCGGCGGCGTCAAGCTGTGGCTGATGTCGAAGCGGATGTTCCTTTGCGACTGGGTGCCTGGGCGTGATGCCTTCCTGCAGCTGCTGCGTGACTTCCAGCTGATGCAGAAGCGTCCCAAGCCTCGTCACACGACGAACTCGAACCACCGCTACCATAAGTACAAGAACCTCATCCGCGGCTTCGTGCCCACACGTCCCAATCAGCTGTGGGTGAGCGATATCACGTACATCGACCTCGTGGACGGCTGCTGCTACCTGCACCTAGTGACGGACGCCTACTCGCGCAAGATCGTTGGGTGGTGCCTCTCTGGGACCCTTGAGGCGGAATACACGCTGGAGGCTCTCCGCATGGCCATCTCGCAGGCTACGGCAGATGAACTGAAAGGACTCATCCATCACTCTGACAGGGGTGTGCAGTACTGCTGCAATGCCTATACGGACGAACTGAAGAAGTACGGGATAAGCATCTCAATGACGGAGGACTACAAGCCCACGGACAACGCCATTGCAGAGCGTGTGAACGGTACGCTCAAGACAGAGGTCGTTTATCGTGAGATGCGCTTCAAGACCTTTCAGGACGCTATGGTACGCATTGAGGGATTCATCCGCTTCTACAACGATGACCGCCCGCACTACAGCATCGGCATGAAGGCGCCTTCGGATGTACACCAGGAAGAGGGACCACAGAAGAACATATGGAAGAAGAAGGAGCTCTCGGGGGCTGTCTGCCCCCTGCCGCAGGGCACCCCCTGAGTGTTTTTCATAGGTCTGGCTGCGCCCGGGAGCAGTCAACCAATCCAGTACAAGGTAAACAAAATCAGATGAAGAGTAAACAATATCCGTACGAAGTCTACGTTCTTAGGAAAGGAGTCAACCTCTCCAGTGAAAGTAGTCAACTGTGCTCAGGCGAGACAGTCAACCAAATCCGTATGGGTAGACAAGTGTTAAATAACAAGGCCCCAATGGAGTCAACCGCATTCAGGAAAAGACAGGGAAATAGCAACGGAATAGCTGGTTCACGAGTTCACAAGTTCACAAAACCTTTTTTCAAAGTACACAAACAACTATCTTATAATATATATTATTAATTTATAAATTAATAATATATATTATATAATTTCTTGAACTTTCTTACTTCGATTCTTTACTTTTGTTTTTACCTTTTGTGAACTTGTGAACTCGTGAACTCCTCAGTAGCATTTTTCGTTATCTTCCAAAATTTTTGCCATATTTTTTCGCTTTTATCGTTAAAATTACAAATAAAATTTGTACCTTTGTCCACTGCTATCTATAACTCTGAACCACATCTGGCTGCAAGACCACGGGGCAAAGAGCGTTCCTTATCCGAAATTGGATGAAGAGGACATGCAAATGCCGATGGCGGCAGAAGGCGATCATACGGGAGCAGACTCCCTGTGAGCACAACACAATTAAGGTTCGCCGCTGCGAACCTTATAAACTCTAACCAATTATAACTAAAAACCAAATGAAGAAAACTATATCTTATATCGTATGAATCCTTTTGATGATGCAAAGGTACGGCGTTTTTCAGCCGATTCCAAGAAATAAGGTGAATTCTTCTCCGACTTGTTGCGACAGTCAGACAATCTCGCGACAAAAGGCAGGCATATCCCCGATTACTGTCGCAAAGGGCAAATTTCTTTCGTGGGTGCAATGGGATCATATTACAGAGGGACAGTATTACAGAGGGACGGTTCTTTTGATATAACGAAAGAACCGTCCCAGAAACATTCACCTTTGAGCGGGTAATGGATGAATTTTGAAAGCCATCGGCTTCATTTGTTCTTCTTGTTTAAGATTCATAGATCAGTTGTTTGTCGTTTTCAACATTGTAGTAGAACATGGGGTGCGGACCGTTGTACCACTCGTCTTTCGAGTAGGTGTGTACGCTGAACGACTGCCAGAGGTCGTAACCGCGCACGATGATGGGATAGGCGTAGCGGCGGAAGTTCTCATCGTTGTCGCCTCCATTGTTAAGTAGCAACAGCAGGTCCCAGTCTGAGTCCTCATGTGCATCGCCTCGGGCACGAGAGCCGTAGAGGTAGAGCGTGGAGCCCTTGGGGAGGACACGCGCGGCCACCTGTCGGATATTGTCTATCACCTGAGTTTGTTCCATGTTCTTGTTCTTTTGTATAACACGCCGCAAATATACGAAAACTATTCGAAAAAAATGCCTTTTTTCTGTTTTTCTTTGAAAAAACGCTCAAAAAGGAGTGCATTTAGAGAAAAACTAATAAAATCTTTGCGCTTAACACCATATTACAGGGGGATAAGCTCTCGGCAGACTCCCTGTGAGCACAACGCAATTAAGGTTCGCCGGTGCGAACCTTAATCAACTCTAACCAATTATAACTAAAAAGCAAAATGAAGATAACGATTTGTTACAAAATAATTTGGAAATTTGGGAAATTGTTTCTAACTTTGCAGCAATAGTTGTACAAGATAAAGGTTATGAGGTGTATGAAGTGCGTTTATATACTGTTATTTGTTGCTGTGCTTTGCGGTTGCGCTACTGCAGAGGAAAGGGCTGCCAGGGCAGCCGAGCAGGCTGCGAAGGTAAATAAGGCCCTGACAGAGAGAACGTTTAAGATTCGTGCCGACAGGATGTATGCCAGTAGGGGTGGGGCGAAGACGCTATCGTACGGCTATTCTGTAGAGGTACGCAACGATTCGCTGATATCGTATCTGCCATATTTTGGGAGGGCTTATGATGTGCCTTACGGTGGCGGCAAGGGTCTGAACTTCTCAGAGCGTATCGGGAGTTATCAGGAGAGTCGGAAGAGTAATGGCCGGAGGTGTATTGAGATCGGCGTGCGGAACGATGAGGATACTTATCTATATACGATAGAGGTATTTGAAAATGGCAGCTCGACGATCCGCGTTCAGTCGCGACAACGTGAAAGCATCTCATACTCTGGCGAGATGACATTTTGATATCATATTACAGGGGGACGAGAACCGTCCCCCTGTAATATTTTGTGTGGGTTTAGCTGTTAAAGCTTGG
>JAEEGI010019640.1_pt1 | contig 13609 bp, 8 predicted proteins | sample 8958751 | NCBI WGS metagenome assembly JAEEGI01 (sample SAMN16246545, study PRJNA631951) | gut metagenome | biome: gut microbiome; feature: rumen; material: KS-attached | host: Bos | place: Iran: Karaj | collected 2018-10
GGGAGAGGACGTCCGATACCAGCATGGAGAAGCGGGCGCCGGCTCCGAACCTCAGGTACTCCAGGGTCTGGTGGAACAGCAGCCCGAATGGGAGCGCCGCGACCTTCTCCGTCTCCGTCCACCCGTCTTCCAGGACCAGGGTGGCCATCGCCGCCGCCTTGACCAGGTCCATCGAGACCCCGTCCAGGTCGGACCACCAGAGGGCCTTGTCCTCGCGGCAGAACAGCCTCATGGACTGGGGCCCTCCGCGGCGTCCGGAGCGTCCCATCCTCTGAACCAGGCCGGAGCAGGTGTACGGGGTGTCGATCTGCACCACCGAGTCCAGGGAGCCCACGTCTATCCCCAGCTCCAGAGTGACTGTGGCGACGGTGATGCTCCTTCCCGATCCCTCCCTCAAGCCGTCCTCCGCCGCCTTCCTGAGCTCTTTCGAAATGCTTCCGTGATGTACGCGCACCTCCGTCCTGTCCCCTCTGGACGCGGCTATCTTGGACAGGGAGCGCGCCGTCTTCTCGGCTATGAGCCTGCTGTTGGCGAACACTATGCAGCTCTTCCCGCGGACCTCGTCGTAGAGGCGGCGGTAGTAGGAGTTCGCCGCGGAGGTCCTCCCGGCCTTGTCCTCCTCGTCCGGGAACCCGTAGTAGAGTATGCGCAGGTCCCTCTCCGAGACGTTCCCGTCGGAGACCGTCAGCGTCTTCCTGCCGGTGTTCGCGGAAAGCCATTCCTCCGCGGATGCGGTGTCGGCTATGGTCGCGGACAGGCCTATCCTGCGGGGCTCGCATCCGGCCAGCGTCTCCAGCCTCTCCAGGCAGCATAGGAGCTGCAGCCCCCTGTCGGAGCCCATGAACGCGTGGACCTCGTCGATTATCACGAACCTGAGGTCCCCGAACAGCCTGTCCATGTCGTCGGAGCGGGAGGCCACCATGTTCTGGAGGGACTCCGGCGTTATCTGCAGGATCCCGGAGGGGGTCTCCATGAGCCTGTTCTTGTCCACGGCGCCGACGTCCCCGTGCCATCCAGTGACTTCTATGTAGGAATCCCTGAGCATCGGCTCCAGGCGCTGGAACTGGTCGTCTATGAGCGCCTTGAGCGGCCCCACGTAGAGGGCGCCTATGCTTCTGGGGGGATTGGAGTAGATGGACGATATCACTGGGAACATGGCGGCCTCGGTCTTGCCGCTGGACGTCCCGGACGATATCAGGAGGTGGCAGTCCTCCTTGAAGAGGACGCCGAAGGCCTTCTCCTGGATCTCCCTGAAGCCCGTCCATCCGCTGCGGTGGACGTACTCCTTCAGGAACCAGGGGAGGCCGTCGAACCAGTTCATATCTCCAGGTCCTCGATGAGGTCGTCGTCGGGGTTCCTGTCCGCCTCCACCCTCCTCCCGGAGACCATATCCTCGAAAGACGCGGAGGGGTTCTGGCGGAGGGTGTCCAGGAGGCTGATCAGGTCCCTGGTGATCTCCCTGGGGGTGATCATGTCCGACGAGATGGACGAGGCCAGCACCGATCCTAGGTAGACGTTCAGGCGGTCGTCGTCGACCACGGGCTCGTAATCGTACCTCTTGGCGTGGAGGTCCCTGATCGTCCTCAGGAGGACGTAGATCTCCTCGTTGGTGAGCGGCCTGAGGTTGATCACCGGCCCGAGGTAGTTGTCGTACCCGTTCTCGTAGCGGCCCTGGACCAGCCTGGACCTGAGGGCCTCGTAGCTGTACAGCCCGCGGTTCTGGTCCTCTATGAACTCCGGCGTGCCGCACACGTACATGGACAGGTGGGAGGACTTCCCCTGCATTATGTCGTTGAATATCGTCAGCAGGCGCTCGTAGTTGTTGGACCTGGACACCTTGTTCTGGAGCTTGTAGAGGACCACCGCCTCGTCCAGGAACACCACCAGGCCCTTGTATCCCAGCCCCACGACGAACTCCGCCCAGATCTTGATGAAGTCGTACCAGTTGTCGTCGTTTATCAGCGAGTCCGCGCCGACCTTGCCCCTGGCGTCCCTCTTGAGCTCCATCTCCCCGCGGAGCCATCTGAGGGAGGGTATGTCGTCCACGCCCGCCTCCTTGTCCTTCCAGTACCCTATGACCGCCTTCAGGAAGTCGGGGCCGTGCGGAAGCGAGGCGAGGTTCGACACGCTGTCCCTGAGCGCCCTCTCCATGGCGGTCGCGTCCCCCTCCGGCGCCTTGGACCTGACGGTCTCTATCCACTCGTCCAGGATCAGGACCAGGGCCCCTCCTTCCGGGCGCGCCTTCACCGCCAGGTTCTTCACCAGCTCGACGTAGGTGTTGAGCCCCTCCTTCCTGGATCCGGTCAGCCTGCGGTTGACCGAGAGGTCGGCGTCCATCACCGCGAAGCCCTTGTCCATAGCGTAGTTGCGGACCATCTGGATCATGAAGCTCTTCCCGTTCCCGAACCTTCCGGAGATGAACCTGAACGCCCCTCCGCCCTCGGCGGTGTCCTCGAGGTCGTGGACGAAGGTCTCGGTCTCCTTCTTCCTGCCGACGGCTATGTACTCCAGCCCTCTGCGGGGCACCACTCCCGACGACAGGGCGTTCATCATCGTCACAAGGGTTCTGCGGGGGATGTTCTGATTCATGGGACCTCCTGTATCATGCTTGCATCGTTAATATAATCGCTCGGAGAGCAGGCGCGCGACGTCGTCGGCATAGTCATCTATGACCGTCCCGTCCTCGACGACCGCGTCCCCGACCGTCTCCATGGCTGCCTCGTTCACCTTCTTCTCCTTCAGGCTGTCGAAGCGGGTTCCGTCCATGCATTTTCTAAGATATTCCAAGGCGTCCGGCTGCAGCCTGGACCTCAGGTCCTTCCAGGGGTCGCCGGTGGACGCCTCCGCGACGTCCGCGGGCTCCTCCTCAGGCTCCTCGTCATCGTCGACGCGCATCATGCCGGTCACCGCATCCAGGTCGTCCATCGCCGCCTTGACGGCGTCCATGTCCAGCGCGACCTTGGAAGGCGAAGCGGCCTTGCGCCTCTCCTCCTCCAGATGCAGGAGCATGGCCTTGACGGCCGCGTTGCGGTTCTCCTTCCCGAATCCGGCGGGCGTCTTGGGGTCCTTGTCGCCGGAGATCACGGCCTCGGCTATCCTGCAGACGGACGTCACGAACCTGTTGACGTCCCCGGGGTTCGACGGGACGTCCGCATCGACGGAGACGGGCATCCCCGCGCAGTCCTCGAACACCCTCACCACGGCCGTCGAGAGGCTCAGGTCCACGGCCCTGTCCAGGCGGTCCCCGTTCGCCTCGTACACCGCCAGGACGGCCGCGTTCACCGCGCCGGCGATCTCGTCGTCGGCGTCCTTCACCGAGGCGCGGTCTATCTGTTCCCTGGACAAGGGAAGCGGAGGGAACGACCTGAGGGCGCGCACGGTGAGTATCGAGAGCTTCTGGCTGTCGCACTTCTTGCTTATCTTCGGGGAGTAGAGTCCGTGCAGAATGCACCAGTCGGCCACGACGTCGTCGCCGATGCCGCCCTGCCAGCCTCCGGGGGCGTCCGCGCATTCCTCCAGTATCCTCAGCGCGGATTCCGGGTCCAGGGTGTCGTCGTTGATTATCTCGTTCGCCAGGAGCCAAGCGTATCCGTCGGCCTTCTCGGTCTTCTCCCCCTTCAGGACGCCGTTCTTCCACGACTGGTAGCCGATGTACTCGTCCAGGGTCATGGTCGAGTAGCAGGGGATCCTGGTCCTCGGGGGGCGTCTGAACTCCGACGGCGGCGTGGGGATCCCGCCGTACTCCCTCATCCTGCTCTGGAACCTGTGGCTGGGCCACGTCCCGTCCCTCTCGGGAGGCTGGTAGGAGTCGGAGGACGCGTGATAGGACACCCTGTTGAAGACTATAGGGATACCGTATTTGTCATAGGGCTCCGGATTCAGCCTTCCGTTCCTGTAGGCGTCGATGCACCTGTTCAGAAGCGGGCCGTACTTTCCGCCGGCCTTCTCCGCCTTTCCTGAAAGGACCGCGTCGCATTCGTTGTATACGTCCTTGAAGACGTTCATGAACTGCTCCGATTCCCTGGGGTCCTCGCATTTCACGTACAGGCTCTTCATCCCGTATGTGGACATGTCCGAGGAGAAGGGGAAGCGGAGGGCGAACTCGATCTGCCTCCTGCATAGGCGGAGTATTCCGTTCTGCTGCCGTCCGATCTCGTGGAGCGCTGATGAGACTATAGTGCCTAAAGCCTTCAGGACCTCGGCGCTCTTGCGTCCGCGAAGCGGAATCAGATGCTTCAGGTCCCTCGCCGAAAGCGGGACGCATCTCCTGTCGGAGAGCACGCCGCATATCCTCACGCACCTCTGGCTGGCGGACATGAGCTTGAAGTCCCTCTTGTAGTAGCCGATGACGGTGGCGTAGTATGCGCACGCGGCGCCAAGTATGGAGTCCACCGCGGGGTCCTGCTCGAGATAGGCGTCCCTCATCCCGATGAGGCACCTCATGTTCTCCAAGGGGTCATCGTCGACCGTTATGAGCTCCACGCAGTGCAGCCAAACGTATCCCGCGTCGGTGTCCAGGTATTCCCCCTCGAACGCCCTCTGGCGCCAGTAGAGGTAGTACCTTAGGCGCTTCCATTCCAGCTCGCGGTAGGTGGGATGAAGCAGAAGGCTGGGGACGTATTCGCATTCGGTCCCGCCGTACCTCCAGTACCTTCCGACGCTCTGCAGAAGGTCTGTCGCCTCATGCGTGTCTTTGAAGGAATCCGAAGGGTGGACAGTCGCCTTGCTCATCTTCAATCGCGGGGGGTATAGCGTCCCCGTATGTTTCGTTTTCGTCAGGTTTCGAAGATACGATCATGGTGCGCAACGGTTTAATCACGGCATGCAATCGATGCGGACGATGGCTTCGGAGAACAGGAGAGCGCTTGTAGTCGTGGACATGCAGAACGACTTCGTCTACGGTTCCTTGGGTAACGAGCGGTGCAGAGCTGTCGTGCCGGAGGTGTGCGCCGTCATAAGGGGCGGGGGATACGATTCGATATACGTCACGATGGACACCCATGGCGGCGACTACCTCTCCACCCAGGAGGGCAGGAACCTGCCGGTCGAGCACTGTATCGAAGGAACACAGGGATGGGAGCTCGTGGAGGACGTATCGGCGGCGATCGCCGCTTCCGGACTGAAGGCGGAGCAGGTGAGGAAGGGGACCTTCGGAAGCCTGGGCCTGGCCCGGATCCTGAGGCGCGATTGTCCGCCGGATGCCAGCGTGGACATCGTAGGCGTATGCACGGACATCTGCGTCGTATCCAACGCGCTCATATTGAAGGCGGCCTGCCCCGAGATGAAGGTCTCCGTGATCTCCAGATGCTGCGCCGGCAGCTCTCCTGAGAGGCATGAGGCCGCCCTGCTGACGATGAGGTCCTGCCAGGTCGACGTCATTTGAACGTCTCGCGGGCGTACGAGCGACAGGGTATTATCGGCGCCAGTTCATCTTTCATCGCTGCTATGTCGCCAGAGAAATCGCCGGATGGCAACGTTCCCGTCGGAGGGAAAGTGGTCCCGTCCCTACCGTCGGCTCCTTCCGAGTCCGAAGTAGTCCAATGGTTCATGGAGAACAGGTCCTCACCGGAATCCGGCATGTTCTTCGACCTGGTGGACAAAGGCTTGCCCCTTTTCGTCAATGATGCGGACATGCTCTGCTAGATCTCGTTGCGTCACGAGTCGGGCGACGTCTCCGCCACCATGGTCCTCGCATTCATGTTCTACGAAGGTTTGGGCGTGTCCCGGTCCTACGAAGAGGCCGCCGAGCTTTACGGGTCCGCGGCCGAGCGGGGGAACGCCAAGGCGCAATGCAACCTCGGGATGATGTATCAGGAAGGGATCGGCGTCCCGCAGTCGTCCGAGATCGCCGCAGGCTTTCTGAGGAAGGCCGCCGAGCAGGGCGATGCTGAGGCCCAATGCAACCTGGGCGTCCTGTACCAGCGCGGAGAAGGCGTGCAGAAGTCCGAATCCGAGGCCGTTAAGTGGTACGAGATGTCGGCGGACCAAGGCGATCCCGGGGGCCTATACAATCTGGGCGTGCTCTACGAGAACGGTTACGGGGTCCAGAAAACCATGGAGAAGGCCCTGGAACTCTATCTGAAGGCGGCCGACAAGGGGCATGCCTTCGCCCAATTCGTCGTCGGGGTCCATTACGAGTACGGCGACGGGGTCCCGGAATCCTTGGAGAAGGCCGTGGAGTACTATAGTGCGTCGGCGGACCAAGGGTGCGCTCCTGCGCAGTACAATCTGGGCTGGATGTATGAAGAGGGAATTGGATTGCCGCAATCGCACGTGGAGGCGGCCAGATGGTACCAATTGTCTGCCGATCAGGACTATCCCGAGGCGCTTTTCGCATTAGGCGAAATGTACGATGAGGGAAGAGGCGTCCTCCAGTCACATGAGGAGGCCGTCAGGATGTACAGGAAGGCCGCGGAGCAGGGGCATGCTCCTTCGCAGTACAACCTCGGGGTGTCGTACGAGAACGGGGAGGGGGTTCCCCAGTCCTACGAGGAAGCCTTGAAGTGGTACGAATCGGCCGCAGACCTGGGCGACGCCGATGCCATGTGCGCCATCGGGATCCTGTACAAGAACGGATGCGGGGTCCAGGAGTCTCCGGAGAAGGCGGTGGAGTTCTTCGAGATGGCCGCCGACTTCGGGAGCGCCCGCGCCCAGTACTATCTCGGATTGATGTACGAGAGCGGAACCGGCGTTCCGCAATCCTACGAGACGGCAGCGAAGTGGTACGAGTCGGCCGCGGAGCAGGGACACGATATTTCGCAGTGCGCCCTCGGCCTGATGTACGAGTTCGGCAAAGGGGTCCCGATGTCTCTGGAGAAGGCCGCGGATCTCTACAGGGAATCCGCCGACCAGGGAAACGCCACCGCCCTATGCAACCTGGGCTACATGTACGAGTTCGGCAAAGGCGTTCCGAAATCATTGGAGAAGGCAGCGTCGTACTATAGTGCGTCTGCGGAACAGGGCCTTGCTCGCGCCCAGTGCAACCTGGGCTTGATGTATGACAAGGGCAAAGGGTTGCCGCAATCATACGAGGAGGCCGCCAAGTGGTATCGTCTGGCCGCCGACCAGGGCCATGCTCGCGCCCAGTACAACTTAGGGTTCCTGTATGAGAACGGCAGAGGGGTCCCGAAGTCTCTGGAGAAGGCCGAGGAGCTATACAGGAGATCTGCAGAGCAGGGATACGTCTCCGCCCGTTGCGCAATCGGATGCTTGTACGAGAACGGGAACGGGGTTCCGCAATCGTATGATGAGGCCGTGAAGTGGTACAGGATCGCCGCCGACCAGGGCCATCCCTTCGCCCAGTGCAGGCTGGGGGAGCTGTACTATTTCGGAAAGGGCGTTCCGAGGTCGTACGAGGACGCCTTCGCTTGGTATTCCAAGTCCGCCGAGCAGGGGGACGCCTATGCCCAATACTCTGTCGGATTCATGTGCGAGCATGGCCTGGGCGTAGAGAAATCCGCGTCCAAGGCGAAGGAATGGTATCAGAAGGCGGCAGACCAGGGCGATAAGGATGCTGAAAAGGCGCTGAAAGCCCTGCTCAAGCGCCTTTGACGATGGAATAAGGGCCCGGAGGGGATTCCCTCCGGTTTTTAGTTCAGAAGAGCTTGAAGACCAGGTCGGAGTACTCCATGATGTCGTCCACGGGCATCCCTGCGATCAGGAGCGCCTGTACGTACATTATGCGGGCCATGTCCTTCGCCTTGTCCTTGTCCTCGCCGTAGGCCTTCTTGAGGGCGTCGAACGCGGGGTGGGAGCCGTTGATCTCGAGGACGCGCTCCGCCTTGACCGAGTTCATCTCGGGGGACCCGGGGATGCTGGCGAAGTACTTCTCCATCTCGAGGGAGACGTCCCCCTCGGTGCTGAGGCAGACCGCGTGGGTCTTGAGCTTCCTGGAGAGCTTCACGGAGGACACCTTGTCTCCGAGGGTCTCCTTGACGAAGTCCAGGATCTCCTTCTCGTCCTCCTCCTTGGCGTCGGCCTCCTTCTTCTCCTCTTCCGTTTCCAATCCGAGGTCCTTGCCGGAGATGTCGCAGAACTCCTTCTCCTCGTACTGCCTCAGGGTGCGGATCGCGAACTCGTCGACGTCCTCGGTCAGGCACAGTATGTCGTAGCCCTTGTCCCTGACCTGCTCGGTCTGGGGGAGCTGCTTGGCGCGGGAGACGCTCTCTGCCGAGGCGTAGTAGATCTTGCTTTGAGCTTCGGGCATGGCGTCGACGTACTCCTTGAGGGTGATCAGCCTGTCCTGGGCCATCGAGTGGAAGAGCACCAGGTCCTTGACCAGGTCGGCCTTCATGCCGTAGCCGTCCACGATGCCGTATTTTATCTGGGTGCCGAAGCTCTTGTAGAACTCCAGGTACTTGTCGCGGTCGTCGGCGAGCAGGCGCGCCAGCTCGTTCTTCACCTTCTTCTCGATGTTGGTCTTGATGACGCCGAGCTGGCGGTCGTGCTGGAGCATCTCCCTGGAGATGTTCAGGGACAGGTCGGGCGAGTCCACCACTCCCTTCACGAACCTGAAGCAGTCGGGCAGGACGTCCTTGCACTTGTCCATGATCATGACCCCGGACGAGTACAGCTGGAGGCCGGGCTCGAACTCGCGGCTGTAGAAGTTGTACGGGGCCACCTTCGGGATGAACAGCATCGCCTTGTAGCTCACGTTCCCCTCGGCGTTCACCCTGATCACGGAGACGGGGTCCTCGAAGTCGTGGAACTTCTCCTTGTAGAACTTCATGCAGTCCTCGTCGGAGACGTCCCCCTTGGAGCGCTGCCAGATCGGGACCATGCTGTTGACGACGGTGTCCTCCAGGTGGGTCTTCCACTCCTTCTTGGGCTTCCCGTCCTCGCCGGTCTCGCCGGTCTCCTCCATGGCGCCCTTCTCGAGCATCATGTGGATGGGCCACCTGACGTAGTCGGAGTACTTCTTCACCAGCTCCTTCAGCCTGTACTCGTCCACGAAGTCGCTGTAGTCCTCGCCTTCGGCGTCGGGCTTGATGTGCATCTCGACCTCGGTGCCGTAGCCCTCCTTGTCGCACTCCTTGATCGTGTATCCGTCGGCTCCCTCGCTGGTCCAGCACCAGGCCGTGTCCTCGCCGTAGAGCCTGGACCTGACCGTGACCTTGTCCGAGACCAGGAACGCGGAATAGAACCCGACCCCGAACTGCCCTATGATGTCGACGTCCGCGCCCTCCTCCATCGCCTTCTTGAAGTCGAGGGAGCCGCTGTGGGCGATGACCCCCAGGTTCTCCTCCATGGCCTCCTTGTTCATCCCGATCCCGTTGTCCGAGACGGTTATGGTGCGGGCGTCCTCGTTCCAGGAGACGGTGATCTTGAAGTCCTCCCTGGACACCGGCAGGTTCTCGGTGATGGCCTTGTAGTGGAGCTTGTCGATAGCGTCGGACGCGTTCGAGATGATCTCCCTGAGGAAGATCTCCTTATGGGTGTAAATGGAGTTGATCATCAGGTTCAGAAGCTGTTTGGATTCCGCTTTGAATTGTTTCTTTGCCATCTGTAAGCCCTCTTTCCGCTTAGCGGATCAATAAGCGAAGTACTAACAGATTTATTATTTATAATTTCCTTTTTAGAACCGGATTCGTCCGTGACATGCGGCCGATATGGCTTATGCAAAATCGGAATCGGATTCCGAATCTGCATGGAATCCTCGCGTTTCATCATAGAGATGCGAAGCTGCGTCGCCTCGCAGCCCCTTGAATGGCCTCGTCCCCTTGCACGCGGGGTAGTTGGCGCATCCGTAGAACGGCCTCCTGGGGGAGTCGCGGATCATCATCGGCCCGGAGCACAGCGGGCAGATCGGCGTGGACTTCTCCAGCATGCCCTCGTTGTCGGCTATTATCTCGCCCATGAACGGCGAGTCGGATGACAACGCGGTCCCGTCGGAGGTCCTGTTGACGAGGAACAGGCGCTTCCTGGCCCTCGTCATGGCGACGTAGAACACTCTGCGCTCTTCGGCGTGCTCGATCCCCTCCCCGCGGCCGGCGAACAGCACGCTCATGTCGTCCTCGACGTCGTTCGGGAACCCTCCGCGCTCCCTGTCGGCGATCACGAACACGTAGTCCGCCTCCAGGCCCTTGGAGGAGTGGGCGGTGAGGTAGCGGAGCGTCCTGACGGGGGTCCACTCCTTGGTGGTCTCGTCGTATTCGCGGTAGACCAGGTCGACGGACCCGGAGTCCCTGTCCCCCGACGAGAAGGCGAACGGGCCGTCGCCGTATCCGAGGACGTACAGGTCCCTCCTGGTGCGCCCGATTATGAACACGGACGCGTCCTTCTCCACGTATTCGAGGCGGTTGGCTATCGCCTTCGCCACCTCCTTGTCGCAGGAGACCGTCAGAAGCTGCACCGGAGGCGTCCTGGGGCCCGGGATGCCTTTGATGCTCTTCTTGAGCTGGGACGGGTTCTTGGACACGAAGCGGCCGGTCATGTCCACTATCTGCCTCGGGGACCTGTAGGTCTTCTCGATCCTGGAGACCTTGATCGGGCCCCAGTCCTTCCATATCCTCTCGAAGTCGAACATCTGCCAGATGTCCCCTCCGCTGAAGGAGTAGATGCTCTGCCAGTCGTCGCCCACGCAGAACAGCCGGAACCCCATCGCCCCCCTGAGGGCCATCACGAGGTCCACCAGTATTTTGGAAACATCTTGGTACTCGTCGATGAGGACGGCGTCGTAGCGCTTCCCGGGGAACCCTCCCCTGCGGACGATCCCGGCGGACTGGATGACCATGTCCTCGTAGTCGGCCAGGTCCCCCTCGGCGCAGGTCATGGAGTACATGTCCCAGACCCTGTCCAGCAGGCGGATCTTGGCCTCGGCGTCCGGGCGGGCGGCGGTGTCGTTGCGCCCGTTGGCGCGGAGGAGGGCCTTGATGCTCATCCCGGTGCACTTGCATCTGGATATGAGGCTCCCGAGGGACTCAGGGACCTTGTCCCCCCAGGCCTGCATCACGTTGGAGGCCAGGTCGTTGACGTTCACGGGCTTGGCCTTCACGCCTTTCGCCCTTATGACGCTCCAGGCCTCCTCCGGATCCTTGGACGCGGCGGAGACCGCGGGGTCATCCGCGTATATCCTGAACGAGAGGCCCTTCTTGTCGTCCACGGAGATGAATCCCGGCTTCGAATCCGTCTCGGAATAGACGGGACGGGTGTAGTCGCAGTCGATTCCGCATCTGAACAGGGCGTCAGCCACGGTCCTGAGGCCCCTGTTCCCGATGCTCTTGCCGTTGTATGAAAGATAAGAATACGAAGTGCGCCTGAGCCCCTCGATGTAGGTCATCATCGCCTCGGCGGACCTGCGGTCGGTCTGGACGAGCTCGTCGCAGAGGCGCCCTATGAGCTTGGCCTTCTGGGACCCGATGCACGGCTTCTTGCGGAGGATGCGGTTCCCGAGGGCGTGGATGGTCATGACGTCAGTGGGGAACCCCTTCCCGAACTCGGCGTCCACCGCCTTCCTGAGGTCGGCCACGGAGTTGTTCGTCAGGGAAATCAATAGAATCCTCTTCGGGTCTACGCCGTCGCGCTCGACTAGGTGCTTGACCTTCCCGATCAGCGTGGTGGTCTTCCCGGTCCCGGCGCCCGCGATGACCAGCTGGGTGGGGGAGCGGTCCTTCACCGCAGCGGTCTGCTGCCTGTCCAGGACGTGGCCCCTGACGGTCATGGCGTCCGCTGGGGCATCGGTCTTCGAGGTCCCCGAACGTCCTGCAGGCATGCCGTCTCCGACCTTCCAGGGATGAGTGGTATTTAAAAAGGGAGGCGGGGGTGCCCGAAGACCCCCTCCGCCGTTCAGAGCACTCCCATGTCGGTGAGCTTCTCGGGAAGGTACCTGTCCGTGACGTAGTCGAGGCCGTACTTGGCCAGCGCCTGCTGTTCGGACTTCTTCTTCATTCCCAGCATCGCCTGTATCTCCGACACCCAGAACTCGTCGGCGAACCTGGGGTCGGAGAGCTCCGCGTTCAGGGCGCCTATGTCCTTGTCGTTCAGCTTGTCGGTGGGGAGGTCGTAGTTGAGGATGTCCGACGCCGTCACTCCGATGAACTGCGCCGTAGGCGTGGCCAGGTACTCGGAGATGTGCGCCGTCTTGATCGCCCCGTAGGCGACGGACGCGAAGATCCTGAACGACCAGGGGTCCCCGTCGGTGAACACGGTCACCGGGAGGTCGTACTCCTCGTTGAGCCTCTTGATGAGGCGCCTGGTGGACCTGGCCGGCTGTCCGCTCAGGTGCACGAGGGCGCATCCGTACTTCTCCGGGAACCCGTTCTCGATGAGCCTGGCGTACATACCTCCTGTCTCTATCGCCATGATGAACTTCGTGTTCCCGGGGTCGATCTGGAACGTGTCCTCCTCGACCTTGTACGGCACCGCGAACCCGGCCTCGGAGACGTCGTCGATGCAGTTCATGGTCTTCATGCCCTTCTTGGTCATGGTGGTGAAGTTCAGGTCCCCGTACACGTGGGCCCCGGACTCCTCCGGCCTGAGCTTGAAGTCCTCCCTCATGCATCCCGTTATAGTTTCCAAATCCTCCGCGAGGAGGTTGCTCTCGTCCTGGCTGTGGAACTTGGCGTTGTTCCATCCCTCCGAGATGTAGTACATCTCCCTCAGGGTGGACGACTTGTTGTCGCGGATCATGTCGTTGATGAAGTCCGAGGTGTACACGGTCCTGAGCATCATCACCGCGCCGTTCACGGTCTTGGCGGTACGGGAAGTCTTGAGGTCGCCGTACGTCCACACGTTGTGCTGGCCGTCGAACTCGATGTTCTTCTTGGACCTGAGGGGGAGGTCCATGGCCGGTATCTCTCCTCCGTCCAGCTGGTCGTAGATGCCCTCCACGACGCCCGTGAGGCTGTCCAGAGCCTTCTGCTGCCTGTCATTCATCGTCAAGGTCCTCTTCCTCCTGGTCTTCCTTCTCATCGTCGTCCTCGACGTAGTCGTCCGCGGACTCCACTATCTCCATCCCCTTTATTCCCCAGTCGCCGGGGAGCATCTCCGCCCCCATGACCATCACCGGGTTCAGGCCGGAGAAGTAGATGTCGTCGGCGTCGAAGGTGTCGGCCATGTCCCCGGAGAGGTCGAACGCCACGGTGACGTTGGCCGACGGCTGTATGTCCCTGATCTCCCAGTTGGCCTTCCCCTCGTCGTTGATGTCGAGGAAGAAGGGGCTGGAGTACAGCGTCAGGTCCTTGAGGCACTCCTTGGGGAGGTGCGCGTGGAGCCTGAACGTGCGCGGGATGCTGGTGTAGTTGTATACCGTGTACGTTATGGTGCGCTTGGTCTTCCCGTCCTTCTTGACGGAAGGCTCCACCCAGACCACGTTCATGATGCGGGTGATGGTCCTGTCCAGGCTCGGGACCGGCCTGCCCAGGTGGTCCGCGGCCTTCTTGGCCATGTCGGGGAGGATCTCCTGGACGATCTCGAACTTGGCGTGGGTCTTGTTCTTGCGCTCCATCTTGTTGAGATGGCTCTTGAGGTTCCTGGCGCAGAGCCTGAGGGCGAGCCCTATCTCGCTCTGCAGCTCGGGGAACCCCGCTACCGCCTCCTTTCCTTCGGAGGTGAACGTGACCTTGGTGGACGCCACGTGGACGAGGATAATGGCAGGCCCGAAGGGGATTCC
>JAEEGI010019641.1_pt1 | contig 13608 bp, 16 predicted proteins | sample 8958751 | NCBI WGS metagenome assembly JAEEGI01 (sample SAMN16246545, study PRJNA631951) | gut metagenome | biome: gut microbiome; feature: rumen; material: KS-attached | host: Bos | place: Iran: Karaj | collected 2018-10
TGGCCAATGTCTCAGGACTGATGCAGAACCTCTATCAGGTGAAGCGTACGACAGAACTTGTCACCGTAGAGATACCAAAGAATATCAATGAGGTGACGAAAGCCTGCAAGGGACATCTGAAAGGTACGGCTATTGCCTTGGCCGTCTCTGATGAGGTGAAGAGTGTCTATACCGAGATTGCCAGTCTCTCTGCTCTTTGTACCTCACTGGTTAAGACCAAGACCGTTGATGGCAACAAGGTCAACCTCCTGAATGCTGCAGAACGCTACTGGCTATGCGAAAAAATAGTATCATCGCTGGAAGACATCAATTCTGCACTATATATCCTCTCCTGGCAGATACAATACTTGTCATGGGAAGACCTCTGGCGAGGACTTGATCCAGAGACCTGGTGCAACTATATGCAGGGAAAATGGATGGCTGAGTCATGCATTAGGGATTGGGATGACCTGTTGAAATAAGAGGTAAGATGTAAGAAGTAAGAGAGAAGAAAAAACGTAAGGATAACAATAATAAATACACTTTAATCAAACAAAAAAAGAAAATGGAAAGCACTAAATCAATCGGAATCTGTCCCATTTGCGGACAGGGCCACATCACAGAGCACCCTTTCGGATGGGCGTGTGACAACTCAAAGAAGAATGACGACGGAACGTGGTACAACTGTAAGTTCGTTGTGTTCCGGCAGTATCACGGAGCCAACATCACCGAGGAAGACGTTAAGACACTCTTGGCAACAGGTGAGACGGGTGAGCTTCAGATGTGCAACAAAGAAGGGAAGCCCTTTATCGGGAAGCTCGTCATCAAGGAAGGCAAGGTACAGTTGGCATTTCCTCCCCGTTACCTCGAAGGACGTTGCCCCGTCTGTGGAGGTCGTATCAAGGTGACTGGTAAGGGATATGCCTGTGAGAACTACTTCAAAAAGGATGACGGCCATTGTAACTTCTTCATCAGTAGCACACTCTGTAACAGGGTCATCACGGAACAAGAGGTGGAGAATTTCCTGGCAGGAAAGAAGCAGATTCTTGACGGCTTCTGTTCCAAGGCAGGCAAACACTTTTCGTCTTTGCTGTCCACCACGGTTGAAGGAAAGGTGATGCTGAACTCCACCATTTGCCAGTGTCCACAGTGTGGCGGTGAGATACGAGTCGGGCCACGAGCCTATAACTGTTCCAACTACAGCAACGAGGACGTGAAATGTCAGTTCTCCATATGGCGAACCATCGACGGTCATGAGGTGACACCCGAAGAAGTCAAGCAGCTCTGTGACAAGGGCGAGACAGATGAGGTCATTCATTTCTACCGTAAGGACGGCAGCCAGTTCGACAAGAAACTGAAGGTGGAGGATGGCAAGGTCATCCTGGTATGAGTATAATCATGTATAACCCTTATAAAATAGTATCATAACAAACAAAAGAAGCAAAATGAAAATCACAAAGTTTATTCCATTAGCCATGCTCTCAGTGGTGCTGTTGGCATCCTGTCAGAGCCGTGAGAGTAAGATCAACAAGTTAGTATCGAGCCATCTGGAGCAGTCACTGGAGAATCCTCAGAACCTGAAGGTGCTGGAGATTGCAGAGCCAGACTCTGCTTTTGGTCTGAACTACTTTACAAAGCAGGAGCAGGCCTATATGCTCGGCACAGTTACCAACGTCACCAAGGTTCTGATGGAGCGCACGGCATATATGACCAAACCAGACTTGGATGATGCCTACACGATGACCCTTGCCGACTTGGAGATGCGTATGTCCACAGGACTCTTTTCGGGAATGCTCGGTGACTGCAAGAAAGGTGACTGGTCAGGCTGGAAGGTCAGAGTCACCTATACCTGTAAGAGCAAGTACGGTTGTATGTACAAGGCACAGCGATGGTACTTCCTCGATAAAGACTGCCAGACCGTAATCCGAAGCTTTGACCTGCCCATTGTGAGCACGGATAAGGCAGACAAGACTACAAAGTCAACTGCCAAGAAGAAACAAGGAAATGCAGCCAGTAAAATCATGTTATCAACAGGAAAGTAATAACCCATAAAAACGAAAAGAAAGAATGAAAAACACAGTCAACAAGTATTTCGAGATCAAGGTCAAGATGCAGAAGACCCAGGAGGATGGCACTCAGAAGAAGGTCAGTGAGCAGTACGTTGTAGAAGCCGCCACCTTTGGCGAGGCAGAACGTCGTATCACAGAATGCCTGAAGCCCTATATCGAGGGTGAGTTTGATGTTACCGACATCAAGATAGCAGGCTACTGTCAGATTATCAACACCAATCAGGATGCTGATAAGTTTTTCAAGGCCAAGGTTTCTTTTGTCACCTTGGATGAAACCACCGGTAAGGAGAAGAAAACCTCTGAGCTGTATCTGGTGCAGTCTGATACGCTGGAGTCTGCAGAGAGTGATGTGAAGTCATTCCTGAATGATGGTAATACCGCTATCAGCAGCATCTCTGAGACAGTCATCCTTGATGTGTTCCAACTTGATTGAAGACCATGAAGGTAGTATTAGCAGAGAAACCCAGCGTTGCCCAGAGCATTGCCCGTATCGTAGGAGCCACCCATAAGAAGGATGGCTTCTTCGAGGGCAACGGCTGGCAGGTGACCTACGCATTCGGACATCTGATACAGTTGGCCATGCCAGAGAACTACGGCTATAACAGTTGGTCAAAAAGCAATCTTCCGATGTTGCCCAAGGAGTTTTTGATGATTCCCCGACAGAAGAAAGAAGGTAAGACCTACAAGAATGATCCAGGCGTGATGAATCAGCTTAAAATCATCAAGCATCTCTTTGAAGATGCAGACACCATCATCTGTGCGACTGACTCAGCCAGAGAGGGAGAAGCTATCTTTAGGTATATCTACAATTATCTCGGCATCAAGAAACCAGTCTTGCGTCTTTGGATCAACAGTCTGACTGATGCCGCTATCAAGGATGGCTTTTCAAATCTCCAGCCTGATAGCAACTATGATAATCTCTTTCTTGCTGCCAAGGCACGTAGTGAAGCTGACTGGCTCGTGGGTATGAATGCCACACAAGCCTGTAGCATTACAGGGAAGTCGCTCTGTTCCATTGGCAGGGTGCAGACACCTACACTGGTGATGATCGTGGAGCGATACTTGCAGAACAAGGAATTTAAGTCTGTTCCTTTCTGGCAGGTTGCTCTGAACACAACCGACGGTGTGAAACTGATAAGTGCCGGTAAGTGGGATGAGAAAGGCCAGGCAGAACGAGCCTATAACACAGCAAGCAAAGCCCGTAACGGAAAGGTCATCAAGGCCGAGAAGAAACAGAAGACGGAACTGCCGCCATTGCTGTTCAGCCTGACAGATCTGCAGAAGGCTGCAAACTCCAAGTACGGCTATTCAGCAGACAAGACTTTGAACATTGCCCAGAGTCTCTATGAGAAGCAGCTCATATCCTATCCACGAACTGGCTCATCGTACATCCCCGATGATGTGTATGACACTATCCCTGGACTACTGAAGAATCCAGTCTTTGATAAGTTCAGAGCAAGTGTTGATACCATCGTAAAGCCTTCCAAGCGTAGTGTCGATGCCTCGAAGATAGAAGACCACCATGCATTGCTTGTAACGGGAGTTAATCCTAAGACCAAAGACACCAAGCCCGATGAGCAGGTTATCTATGATATGATACTCGGCAGGATGGTAGAAGCCTTTTCAAAACCCTGTGAAAAGGAGATTGATAACTACACTGTTGATGCTGGAGGCTATCTCTTTACGGTATCGAATACCATCATTCTCCAGAAAGGCTGGAGGGCTGTCTATGGTGCTGATGACAAAGAACGTATGGCTGTTCCTTCATGGTATCAGGGAGAGACTATCTGTTTTATTGGTGCAGAGCTGCAGCAGGGGCAGACTAAACCCAAACCGCTGCATACTGAGGGTACGCTGCTGGCCGCTATGGAAACCTGTGGTAAGGACATCGATGATGAAGCACAGCGAGAGGCCATTAAGGATAGTGGTATCGGTACACCAGCCACCAGGGCTGGTATTATCGAAACCCTTGTTGCCCGGAACTATGTAGTCAGGGAAAAGAAGTCGCTGGTTCCTACACCCAAGGGTATGGAAATCTACAAGATCGTCAGGGACATGGATATTGCCAATGCCAGTCTGACGGGAATGTGGGAGGCAAAGCTGGCTGCCATCGAGCGAGGTCAGATGAATGTCAGCCAGTTCAACAGTGACATTGTGGAGTACACCAAGCATGTGACTGATGAGTTCCTGCATTCAGACCTGAAGCCAATCCTTACCGGTAAGCAGACAGAGATAGAATGTCCGCAATGCCATCAGGGACATATCCGCTTCTTTGATAAGGTAGCCAATTGCTCCAACGAAGGCTGTAACTTCCATATCTTCCGTACCATCTTGGGAAAGAAGCTGACCAACAGTGAGCTGACAGACCTTATCATCAAAGGTCAGACCCGTGAACTGTCAGGCTTCAAGTGTAAGGACGGAAAGCCATTCAAGGCAAAGCTGAAGAGAGACGATAAGGGAGGCATTGCCTTCGTGTTCAGTCAGAAGAAATAGCATCATAAACATACAAACAATACAATAATGAAAGAATCAAAGCAAACAAAAGTAAAAGTCCGTCAACTCTCACATAGAGAGTTCGGCAATGTCAAAGTGGTTAATGACGGAGAAGATAAGGGCTATTCCTGTCTTGATGACCTCTGTGCCATTCTTAATCTGTCTAAGAAACAAGTGAAGGAGAAACTTGATGGTCATCTGTACACAGTATCACCTAAAGATCCTAAAGAGACGTTCCATGACATGGACTTTGTGGATGAGTTTGGCATCTATGTGATGTACATCATGAGTAAGGAGAAGAATACCATCCGAGTTCAGGAGTGGCTGGATGAAGAGTTTCTGAAGCCCTTGCATGAACAGGCAAACGCCCATTTAGGTTTTAACAAGAATGACAAGCTGTTCACCGAGTCCAATCTTCAGTTGGAAGTGTTGCGTTATATGGCCACAGCAACCAATGTGATAAAGTCTGGCCACTTCAAGACGGGTAAAGCCATCCCAGAACTGACGCATTCACATCTGATAGGGTGGTGGCATAATCTCAATGACCAGTCAATCTTCATGCTCCAGTTCAATTGCCAGTCTGATAGCTGTCTGTATGGGAACATCAGAATGAATGTCTATCTGAGAAAAATGGTTGACGGAAGAACTGGCTCCTGTGCCATGCACATCAGTTTCCTCGACCTCGATGATGACAATCATGAGTTCCTGGTTATTGAAACCATCATGCCCGGTAGTGTTATATCAGACGGTACAATCCTCGACTATATCATGGAAGACCAGTTCATCGATGAGGATATTATGGATCAAGAGAGCCTTGACCTCATAATGATTTTGAATGGTACAATGTCGTTTCACCGTTCTCGGCGTATCGAGAAGAAGGAACCACAGGGTATCATAGAGTTTTTGTAATAAGGTTACGCTAGAAAGAATAAGGCAGGGATTCACAATCCTCTGCCTTTATTTTTGTGTAGGTGGTATACTTTTCATTATTACAGTGGTATACTTTTCGATTATTATAACCAAAAAGTTAGTTATCTTTTTGTTTTATGTTTATATAGTATATACCAACGCACTTTTTATTTAAAAAAACTACTCTTTACGAGAACTGTACCCATCTTGACGATGTTGTACAGATTGTACGCAACGCAGATGGGAAGAACTATAAGACCGATAGCCATGGAGACTGCCAGTTTGATGACCATAAAGATTAGCATGGTCAGGCAACCACCGATGCAGATCATATTGTTCATGAAGCCGGACAACACTGACAGACCACAGAAGAGGGCTGCCATAGCATAGCCATCAAAGATACGTCCATCAGGTACGTTGTCGAATACAAGGTTAAGCCTGTAGCCGATAATGAAGAGTACAGCGTAAGTCACCAGACGCAGGAAAGCCTCACGAAAAGCCCTTGCCTCGTTATAGTCGCTGAATACCAGAGAGAGAATCCGTCCCATTCTCTTGAATACTGTCGTGTTTGTTGTTGTCATCATAGTTGTACTGTCTTTAAAGTTGATAAATGTGAATTGAGCCATATCCCTTTAGTGGAGTATCATTCTCCATCAGGGTGCAGCCATGACACATTAGCGTGCCTCACGTGGACTGGGCATGTAATGTGCCTGGCTTGTCATCCGATGGAAGAAACGGCCTGTCAAAGAATACCTCCCTTGTCTTTCTGCATCCGCAGGATCTGTTCCTTGTTGCGCTCGATGAAAGTCCTGCATACCGCATTGAGGATGTTGCCGAAGTTGAACTGTCTGCAGTTGATGCGGATGATGTCCAGAGCCCGTTTGATGTCCGGGTTCAGAACCACGGTAATCCTGTTCTCGTCGGGATTGTCGTTGTAGAACTCCGCATATCTGACCATCATATCCCACTCACCAGAACCAGCCTCGATGAATGGCTGTACATTTGTCTGCTTTCCTCGACGTGCTCTTGTGACTTTCGGCCTTTGAGGTGTCGTATCTACTGGTGCGACCTCAGAGCTTTTGTTCTGAATAATCTCCTTACCCTCAGTATCAGAAGCGGTTTCCTCTGCTGTCGTAACCTCCTTCTCTTCCGATGCAGTAGGAATCGGATCATTCTGTGCATCCATGAATGCGCCCAGTGAATCCAGATTAAGAATGTCGGGCTGCTGAATTAACTTGTTTGCTGCCATAACTATTCCAGTTTTTGAAGTTCATTGTAAATCATATCGAAGGCAGGTGCAACGCACTCAGCCTGAATCTTCGTGTTCCCGAAGGTGTTGTAACGGGCAATGTCAGCCCTGTCAGCTACCATCGGTGTGACGATGCCACCTGCCTGTGCCAGTGCCTCGTCCGTCTTCTTCCAAGTCTGAAGCTCCGCTGCTGTTCCACGAGTACGGATGACGAGATTCGGTACAAATATCAGTTTCGGCTTCTGCCGTCCTTTGAGGTAGGTTATCCAGATCTTTCCCACCAGATTGAGGAACTTTTGCGTTGCACTCAGACAGTTGAACTCATACTGATACGGACAGACAATCACATCGCTGAAGCCCAGCAGAGGAACCATACCCTCCAGATAGATATTGCCAGGAGAGTCAAAGAGATAGATGCCGTTGGCGGTCTTTACTGACTTTAAGAGCTGTGCCGACAGCTGCAGACGGTCAATCTCAATCTGCTTGACCTCGTAAGGCACTTTATCCGTTTGCAGGCTCTGGCTGTCAAACTTGCGCTTGTCAACGATAGAATGCTGACGGTCACAGTCCAATACGCATACATCAGACACCTTTTTCTCAGACAGATAGTTGGCGAAGAGCGTACACAGGGTGGTCTTACCTACGCCACCTTTCTCATTCGCCCAAGTAATAGTAATGTTCTTTTTCATTGCGATACATATTTAGTTATTACTAATTCGATACTACTTATATACTCAGTTAAGACCGACGGATCATTGCCTTTTCATCATCCACTTCACCGTAGCTGTTATGGTTGGCATCCGGATTGTAGTTGATGCGGTCACTGCTGCCAATCTCATTCGATATAGGACGGGACTTGCCAGATGCGGCATGATGCTTATGCTCTGAGGTCTCGATGTCAGCAGAACGTGACGCTTTGAACTTGCTCATGTCTATACCATTGGCTTCAAGGTCAACGACCTCCCTCTTCGACGGATTCACGCAGAAGAACTTGTCTTCAAAGCGGTATGTCCAGATACCATCGTCATTCAGACGGTCAAAGATACTCTCGTTGCGACCCTTATCCTTTCCCAACTCCAACTGCTCGTTGATGGTGTAAATGGTGGAATAAAGGTTATTGCCATTCTCTGAAACATGCAGATGCTCGGAAGACACATTGAACATCTTGGAGAGCAAACGAACCTGTTGGTCGTTGACAGGCGAAAAGCCCTGTACCCAAGCCACCTTATCGTTGTACTTGATCTTCTGTACGAGATAGTCGGCCAGCTCCACCTTGTCCTTTCCCATGATGATATTGCCGTGCTTGATATAGCAGCCATAGAAACGGTGAAGGTCATGATTGAGATCGAAGGTCGTTGCCAACGGATTCTCCCGAAGCTTGTCCTCGATGAAGAAGTCCACCTTCTGAAGCTTCTCCTCACGGCTCTGGAACTGGAGCAGATCCTTGATGCTGAGAATGTCACCACCCTTGAATACGGACTTGGTAGCATTATCCACCACCATATAGCCATATGGCGAAAACTCATTGCCCAGGAACTTGATGCTGATACCAAACTTCTTTTTCAGCAGCGACTCCAATTCCTCACGGCTGGTACTCTGGTCGCGGTACTTTTTGAGGATAGCCCGAAGCTGACGGATGCGCTTCTTCTCATCCTCACCGTTCTTGCGACATAGTTTTTCCGCATCCTTGACTGCAATCTTATCCTGTACCTGTCCACCTCTTTTAATATATATGTCCTTGTCCTGGATATAAGCCTCGTAGCCCGAAGTCTCGAAGATGGCCATAAACTGAGAGACAGACTCGAAGTGATAGGACTTGGCCAGTTTCATCATTTCAGAGTTCTGGTGTTTCTGGTCAATGCTCATAATCGACTCGATGGCCTTCAGTGAACGGATGTTCTCCATCGAGTCAGCAATCTTCTTCCCGTCCGGACTGATACGGCTTGTCACGATATGCAGATGGTTGTTGTCCGTGTCGTGGTGAAAGTACATCAGTACAGGCTGCCCTTCATTGTTATAGCCCATCTTGTCCAGATACTGCTCAGCAATCTTGATAAGCTCTTCCTTGGAATACTCAGAGCCCTTACAAGAAATAGCAGCATGAAACTGTGTCATACGAGTACGGTCATTCCTGGCAGAATAGTCCATGAGATAGTTCCTAAGAGACGTGATACCACGCATATCGGGAGCATCCTGCAGATACCCGAAGTTACGGATGGCCACCAGTTCTGCTACACCATTCTCCACCTTCCGCTCGTTGTAGCGGACGGCAGAGAAGGAACTGCTTGACTTTAGAATCGTTGCTATCATACAGGTTTCTCGCTAAAAATACGTGTAAAAATCTTATGCTCAGTAGCTGCAATATCACTGTTCAGAGAGAGCAGCTGGTGTAGTAATGGCTCAACAGAAGAAGTGATTACCTGCATATTATACTCACCGTTTGCAGCAAGCAGGTTGCAGTAATGTGCTATCTGATTGAGGTTGTTCCCGATGCGGTTCAGATCTGATTCGTGCTTCGATATGAGCGGATAAAGCAGGTTCATCGACTCGATGCGACGCTTCATGAGTGTGTCATCATAGTGGGCTACCGCATCACGTATCATGGCGCTGATGGAGCCATAGTTTGCCGCCTTTGCCTCGAACATATCCCTTTCCGCACCGCTTACTCGGAGCTTGACTATCTGGTCTTTGTTTCCGGAATCTTTTTGGGTCATTGAAAAAGTCTGTGAGTTGCGAACAGACTTGTCCTCCCAGCCGAAGGTCTGGCAAGTGGCGTTTTGTGGTCACAAACGCACAACTTGCAATCCCATCAACGATGGAGCCGTCTGTCCTGTTGGACACTCCCCGGAATAAAGGTCGGTCAGAGCCGTTGGCGGAGGCCTGCCAAAATTGAAGCCGATGGAAATCCATCGCCGAAGTCGTTGCAAAAGTACTCATTTTCATTTGTCTATGATGTCGTTTTAAAAAGTTTATTCACTTGTGCATTCATGCGGTTGTACCCTTGTGCAGATACAAACTTGTGCAGTCGTGCCCTTGTACATGCATAATTGCACACACTTATGCAGTAATTATTTCATGTAGTCGTGTCCTTGTACGTTTGTGCAAGCATGATTGCACAATCTTGTTCATTTGTGCCCTTGTGCTTGCACAATTGCACACAATGATGCAGTTATGCTTTCATGCTCTTGTGCTCGTATGCTCTCGTGCTTGCACTCACGCATACATTCGTGCAGTTATACGTTTGTGCAAAGGTAGCAGGATAGACAAGGCTCAGAAAAGAACCTGCCATCCTGCCTGTATGATGGCTATGCCCAGCAGAACCTTACCCACTTGCTCTCCTTGTCGCACTTACTCAGGGCCTCGCGGAGCAGAGATACCAGCTCATCATGGCTGATGCCGAAGTTTGTGCAGATGCAGTCAATGTCATCACCGTCCTCCAGATGCCAAGTGGCTACCTGTTCTACGACGCGCTCCAAGTCCTCCCTGTCAACCTGGAACTCGTCGGGGATAGCCTCGCCCTGTCCGTCTGTGAGAAAATCCACGTTGCACTCGAATACGATGTTGAAGAGACGGAGGAAATAGTCCTTGCTCACATCGTCATAGTTCCTAATCCACTGCTGCAGGTCGCCCTGTTCGTAGCTGACCCTGTTAACTGTTGCAACTCTTAGTTCTTGCATGTCGTTTGAAAAATTGTGGCGGGCTGGTTAGACCCGCCGTTACCTTTGTTATCAATGATGGCGGTCGTTATGCCGCATTCTTATGCTCGATGTACTTGGCTCCCGTTATGAGTACCTGGTCATCCCGGAACTTGACCCTGCACTGGAGTACAGACCAGCATCGGTGGTTCTTACGCCTGTAGAGTCTGATGTAATAGACCTCCTGCTGATTACCCGTCTCCTTCGCATAATGCTTGATATGCTGGCAGGCGATTCGATACGAGGGCAGTTCACTGGCAATCTGCTGCCCGCCTGTTTCTGTTTCTACATTGAAGTAGAAGCGATGTTTGGGATAAACTGTTGTTTGAGTCATAACTGTGAATTTGAATTTTATCGACTAAGCCTGAGTCCCGAGGGGGATGAGATTTTTCCTTTTTCTCCGTCTCCTGGAGTGCAAGCTTTTTTTTATTTCCTTCATCGGCTGAAGCATCGCCGTCGGGGTTTTCGATTTTTCCGGTGCCGTTAAAAGTGAAAGATCAAGAGCTCATGGCCAGATAATTTCGTGCGTTCTTCTGGAATACCCGGCTTTGTCCGAGTATCAGACAAAACGAGAAGCCTGCCGGAAGAAAGCAAGCGAAATAGCAACGTGGTATTTGGTTATCAGCTCCTTTCACTACCTTTGCACCGCAAAATCAGAGAACCAAGGCGAAGCAGGGATAATAAGATGATGGAAAAGTGGCGAGCACTCCAGAAGAGACAGACGGAGAAAAGCTTAAGGCCTTCTCATACATGAAGCCATAAGGCATTCCCGAATGCGGAGCCAAAAGGAATAGGTAAGTGATGGCACAGCAACCCTGCTATGCCGACTCTCCCGACATGCCAGTTCCGTTTGCCGGCAAAGGCCTCATGGGAATGAATGCAGAGGATGAATGGTGCTGCGGTTCATCGTTGGCGATGACAGACCTTGTCCTGCCGAGCGTTTCGGTATATTAGGCTTGCCCAACATACCGAATCCCGAGAGCAGGATATGGTCTGAGCAGCAAGGGGAATACTTGTCAGAAGTGTGCGTGTCTGAACAGGACACCCGCACTCCTGACGAGTATGACCAGATCCATACATCCGGCATCCGTTCCATGTGAGGACTGTCGGCAAGCGGAACAGTAAGGCACAGTGACAGCCGTGCCTTACGCTGGCAGAAGGGAAACCATAAGGCTTTCCATGTCTGGATGTCAGACATGAGCCAAAGGGCTGGCTATCACGTCAAAAACGGGTTCACAGTCAGTAAACTATGAACCCGGAACTATCATAATCCTGTGATTTCAGTCACGAACCACCCTTGCTAACCAGCAAGGCACGTTATGGAAGAAGTTTATCTTCCGTAACATGGTATTTGCCGCTTCGCGAGAGTCAAAGGTCTTTGCGCACTCAGGGGCTTTAGTCCAGGTAATACGCTTTTTGCTGAAGGCAGCCATGTATTCCTCGTTGTCATTCTGTATGATGTACTGTGTCATAACCGATAATTTGAAGGTTGAACATTAAAAGAAAAATGCCCGTATAGCCGGTAGCACAGCTTATAGACGGCTATTCTTTGCCGTCCTCGTTATCTTTCATAGTTAGAATTTCCAGCTTGGTGACAGCGAAGATGATCTTGCTGCGCTTCTTGCCATCCTCTTCCCATGTGTCGGGCTTGAAGAATCCGTGGCAGCCAACGTACTTACCTTTCAGGTCCTTCAGCTCATCCTTCTTGTCGTTGGAGATCCACTTCTCAACAGGAAGCAGTGCAGTCTTGGTAGACTTCTCATCACCCTTGTTCTCTGTGTGGCTCACTGAAAGGCAGAAACGAGCAACTGAGCTCTTCTCAAATTCCTTAACTTCAGGTACTGTAGCGACGAATGCGCTGATTGAAAACTCATTAAACTTTTTCATAATTTCTAAATTTTAATTGGTTTATATTCAATTTATTCGAGGCAACCAAACGACGCGGAAAAGTGGTGCGACGGGGATTTATCTGTGAATACACGTTTTGTTTATTGCCCATAGGCAAAGACTTGTCGGTAAAGAAAAAGGAAGATTCATGGAAAAATCATTGTCCAAGGCCGGAGGCAGTCCACGCAGGGCCGAAATCAAAAAGGCACCCGCTTCGTAACTTCGCGGAGAATAAATGAGTATAACGCCAAGATTAAAATAGAAAGAAAAAGTTATGAGTTGATAGCGCATAGGTACCAGTGCTGTTATGGAATGGAAGGAAGAGCCAGTTGCTTCTGCCAGTGAGCCGGAGAACAAACGTGATGAGTGCCAGGAATGCTCCCATGTTGAGACGGTACCTCAGACAGCAACGACACGATGAATGAGCAGGCTAAAGGGATAACAGGCTGCTACACCGGTAAACGCAGAGACAGGAAGAGGATAGTAAGAAGCCAGCATAGGATGAAAGCAACCATTGGAGATTCATGAAATATAATGGGGACGGCAAATCCCAAACAGAGACATGTGCTACTGGCCATACGGGCATGACTGTAGACACAGCACATCAGACATGACACACTGATAAATAGCTTTTAGAATTTGTAATAGCTGGCCCAGAGTGCGCAGGCTAATTACAGAACAAACATGAAACCACCAACCATTACTCAGGCAACAGCCTAACGAAAGGTCATTTTTGCGTATTCACTCCTGCGTTTCTTGTTAGCTTCCTTATTCTTGGCGCATCACCAAAGAATAAGGAAGCCAGGCTTTTTCGCCTGGCTCCATCAGAATGGGGAATCTTATATTTTTCCTTGTTCAGAGTAACTATAGTAGCATCCATCCGTCACTATCACATGGTCGGCTAAGTGGATGCGCATGACCTCACAAGCTTTCTTCACGCTCTGAGTCAGCATATCATCATACTTGCTGGGATGGAGGCTACCACTGGGATGGTTATGGCATATGGCCATGATAGTTGCATTATTGAGGACAGCTTCACGCATGACGATGCGCACGTCAACACTTACCTCTGTCAATCCTCCCATACTGATACACTCAGCCTTTATGAGTCTGTAGTTGTTGTTCATCAGCAAGATGTAGAAATGCTCCGTTTCCAAGTCCATCATCTTCGGCAGCATATAGTTATAAATACGTGTTGCGGTTCCCATATCGGGCTTGAGTGCTGCCATTGCATTCTGCCTGCGTTTGCCGAGTTCTACGGCTGCAAGCACTTTGCAGGCGGTAGAGGTGCCCACACCTTCTACATCGTTGATTTCATCGAAACGAG
>JAEEGI010019643.1_pt1 | contig 13605 bp, 10 predicted proteins | sample 8958751 | NCBI WGS metagenome assembly JAEEGI01 (sample SAMN16246545, study PRJNA631951) | gut metagenome | biome: gut microbiome; feature: rumen; material: KS-attached | host: Bos | place: Iran: Karaj | collected 2018-10
AATGGTCAGAAGAGAAGAATGAGGCAATAATGAAAGAACATCTCCGTACCCCATATATTCATAAATGAAGCAAAGAATTGTTCTTGATACCAATTGCCTGATATCATCGCTTTCCAGAAAAAGTAAAAGTTATGAAGTCTGGAAAGGATTGCATGAAGGACGTTATATATTGTGCGTTTCTAATAGCATTCTTGAGGAATATGAAGAGAAGATAGCAGAAAAAGCTACTCCTGAGATAGCAGAGAATGTTATTCAATATCTGATAAACAATGAGAATGTTGAGCTTGTTGATACATATTATTGCTTTGAATTGATAAAAGATGACCCGGACGATAACAAATTCGTTGATTGTGCCGTTGCAGCCAATGCGACCTATATCGTATCCGATGATAAACACTTTGCTCCTTTAAAAGAAATCACATTTCCTCAGCTTTTAGTAATCAAGCTTATGGATTTTGTTCGTATCCTGAATATGCAGTGAGTTCCAATGGTATTTCCAAAATATCAGAACCTTTGAATTGTAATAAATGCTAAATGGAAGAAATGGTCGCGCAGTTTCTTCCATTTTACATTTTTGTTTCGTACCTTTGCCCTCCGATAGAGTATTAATCCATAAAAATGAATTGACAATGAAACGAATGATGTTATTATTGGCCTTCTGCGGCATGCTGACCGCAGCGATGGCAGACTGGACTTACGGCACTGCCCGCTTTAGTGGCAATCAGCCCTCCTCCTGCCTCCATCACGGCACGGTGACTATCTGGTACAACGGCACTTTGACACAGAAAGGAATTAGTGGCGGCGAGGAAATCTGGGAGGGTACAGGCGACATCTGTGTGGTGTATCCCAAAGACTATCATGGTCCCCAGATGCGCTTCACTTCTACAGGTGGTACCGTCCAAATCCAGACGTTACGATAAAAAATGTGAAAAGACAGCCCACAATGAGCGTGGTTTGCTAAATTATTCTTATATTTGCAGTGTCGTTCAGTAATGGGCGATAAACATAGTAGGAAGCGTTTAGCTTTCATCTGTACCGAAAAGTCTGGTAAACTTTAACGTAAAGCAGATGTAGAGTGAACACGTTCCCTCCTTGGTAGGAATATTACCTGTGCAGCCATTCATGGCTCACACTCTAAATATCCTCCAGGGTGTGGGCTGTTTCTTTTATCTCTTTACAGGTTTTACCAGAGCCTTCGGTAGGATAGCTGAGAGGCTCACACTTCTGTATTGGTATGGATTTTAAATAGCTAAAATTATAAAAGATGAAGTCTATTAAGTTAACAATTGCGGTTTTAATGGTAATGATTGCTAATTCATTATCTGCGCAGGAATTTGACAAGAAACACTTATTGTATCGAATCACCTCTGCTGAAAACAAAACGGTAGAGCTGTTGGGCTTTGAGAAAAAGCCGAGGGAAGATCTAATCATCCCAGAAGAGGTCTCCTATAAAGGAGACAAATATGCTATCACTAGGATTTCAGAAAAAGCGTTTAATAGGTGTGAGGTCTTAAAGAGAGTTGTTGGCCCAACAATTCAAACCATTAAAGAAAGTGCATTTGAAGGATGTGCCAACTTGTCAAGTGTAACATTCTCTGATCAATTGAAAGAGGTTGAGAAGAGGGCATTTTACAGTTGCACCACACTTTCTGAGGTTTCGTTGGGTAATAATGTTTTGAAAATAGGTGATGAAGCCTTTAGATACTGTGAACAGTTGGAAAACCTGTCATTAGGTACTTCATTGCAGTCTTTAGGTATTGGCATAATGGCTGATACTAAAGTTAGTAACCTTGTTTTGCCTAATTCGTTGACAAAGTTGGTTCATCATACATTCCAAAATTGCAAGTCTCTGGCATCTGTGACTTTTGGTGAAGGGTTGAAAGAAATAGAGAATAATGCTTTTGTGAGGACTCCTCTCACCTCTGTGACTTTGCCTAATTCATTGGAAGTAATAGGTGAAAGAGCCTTTGCCGAATGTGCAAATCTCCAGACGGTTACATTTGGGAGCTCATTAAAAGAGATTGGTTATAGTGCATTTACAGGTACAAAGCTTTCAAACTTGACTCTTCCAAATTCGTTACTCCGAATTGATCATGATGCCTTCAATGGCTTACCCCTTCAATCCGTTACGTTTGGCAATTCGTTGAAATTTATTGGAGATAATGCTTTTGCCAATACATCTATAACGTCTCTTTCATTCCCCAATTCTTTGACAGATATTAAAAAAGAGGCATTCGCAAATTGCTCGAATCTCAAATCACTTTCTTTTGGAAATGGCTTGCAAAAAATAGATGAAGGTGCTTTCGCTAAGACTGGAGTAACTAAATTGGATTTTCCTAATTCATTGGTACAAATAGGTTCTAAGGCCTTCGAAGAATGTTCCAGCTTACAATCAATTGTTTTAGGTACTTCCATTGATTATATCGGAGTGAAGGCATTCGCTAAGTGTCCTTTATTATCATTAACCTTTGATGATGTTCCATGTAAGATTGAAAAAGATGCTTTTCAAGGCTGTGGAAAGATAATAATGGGTAGTTATTCAACCAAGATGCTGGCCAAAAGTCTGAAAAACTATTCTGGCGTATGGAGCTTCTGTGATGGTTTGGCTAGGGTTGAAAAAGATGGAAAGATTGGGTTTATTAATAAATTTGGCGAGGAGGTGATACCGTGTGTTTACTCTGATTGTTTGGATTTTCACGAAGGTCTTTCAAGGGTTAAAAAGGATAATAAATATGGTTTTATTGATAAGAAAGGGAAGGTTGTGATTCCGATTATGTATAATTATGCTGGCAATTTTCATGATGGTCTCGTATCTGTAGAAAACAACAGCGAGAAATATGGCTACATAGATAAGTTTGGGAATACAGTTATACCGTTTGTATATGAAAGAACTGGGCAATTCTCAGATGGTAGGGCATACGTAATGAGGGATAACCAAAGATTCTTAGTAGATACGAATGGCACAGAGTATCCAATTGGTGATTATTATGCTCCTTACTTTTCTGAAGGATATGCAGTGGCAGTTAATCAAAATCACCGTAAGGGCTATATCGATACATCGGGCAGAATTGTTTTCCCATTTGAGAATTATGATTGTAAAGATTTCTCTGAGGGCTATGGATGTATAAATAGTGCTGTGCGTGGTAGTGGATATGGCTTTGTTAATAAACAATTTGATATTTCTATACCTCTCATTTATAACGACGCTAAGAGTTTTTCTGATGGCCTTGCTGTCGTTCAAAAAATAGATGCAGATAACAACTATCTTTGGGGAGCGATTGATAGTTCTGGGAATGTGGTCATCCCATTTGAATATGAAGCTCTTGATAGCTTTTCTGAAGGCTTTTCGAAGATTGAAAAAGATTTTAAATATGGATTTATTAATAAATCAAATCAAGTAATTATACCTTTCAATTATGATGACGCAAGAGAATTTCACGAAGGACTTGCCGTTGTAAAAAAAGGAGAAGAATGGGGTTTTATTGATAAAAATGGTAAGTGTACATTTGATTATTAAAAGCTTAAAGAAATGAAGAATTGTCCATATTGTAATGCAGAGATAGAAGACAATAGTCTATTCTGCGGGATTTGCGGAAAGAAATTGCCGGCGAATCAATTTTGTGTAAAGTGTGGTAATAAACGAAATGGGTTAGAGAAATACTGTCCTAAGTGTGGAACGCCTTATGACTCTTCTGAGCCAAAAGATGACTCCATAAAAGAAATGGGGCACAATTCGAAGTCTAAAAGTGGTTTATGGATAGCAACTGTTATCGGCTTGATAATAGTCCTTTTGGGTTGTTGCATATGGTATTTCGCATTAAGGAAGGACTATTCTTTAGAAGGGTTGGCAAAAGTTGTTCAGAAATATGAGATAATTTGCAATTTTAAAGATGGTCTTGCTGAGGTCTGCAAAGATGGGAAATGGGGATTCATTGATAAGAATGGAAATGAAGTCATTCCGTGTAAATATGATCCTATAGAGGATTCTGACAATGGATTCTTTGAAGGATTGGCTGTGGTAATGACAAATAACTATGAGAAATTCCATGTCATAAATAAAAAAGGAGATATAGCTTTTACACATAGTTACAGCTGGGTTAGTAAATTCTCCGAAGGATTATCTCTTGTGTCTAAAAATAGTAAGATGGGCTATATCGATACAAGTGGCAAGGAAGTTATACCATGCACTTATGATTTAGCTTATGAATTCTCAGAAGGAATGGCAATTGTGTATAAAGGCAACAAATATGGTTTTATCGATACGAAGGGCAATGTGGTAATTCCGTTTGAATACGAAACAGACGAGGAAATACCAACAGGTTTCCATGATGGGCTTGCTTGTGTTTATAAAAACGGGAAATACGGCTATATTGATAAAAAAGGAAATGTTGTTGTTTCCTATAAGTACGATATTGCTTACCCTTTCTCTGAGGGTATGGCAGTTGTTGCCAAAAAAGTTGCAAGTGATGTATATAGATATGGCTATATAGACACATCCGGTAATGAAGTCATCAAATGTGAGTATAGGGATGCAAATAGTTTCTCAGAAGGATATGCTTCGGTAAAAAAAGTTGCCGACTATATGTTCATAGATAAGAACGGTAAAGAGATGTTTTCTTGTTCTTATTATAATGTGGGTAGTTTCCATGAGGGGCTTGCAAGGGTCACTACTAAAACAGATGACAACTTTTTGTCAGGCTTCATAGACAAATCCGGAAATGAAATAATTCCATGTATATATGACTGCTACGAAGATTTTTCTGAAGGTCTTGTTGTCGTATCAAAGGATGGCGTGTATGGATATGTTGATAGTAAAGGTAATAGTACGTTCGACTTCCAAAATGGAGATGTTAATGCGGCCTCTAATGAAAAGAAACAAAAGGAAGAAGAGGAGGAAAGGAAAAGGCAGGAAGAAGAAAAAGAACCTGATAAGAGGTTTTATGAAATTGCAAAACAAGGTATTTGGGTCTGGGGATGTAAATTCTCAAAGCCGCGCCATGATGGCGATGATTTGTATACGTTATTTTTTTATATAAGACCAAGATCAGAATCTACAGGGGAAATTAACTATGTGGAGTTTAATGAATTATCATTTAGCGATTATATAGGTTATCAAAGATTATCTTCAATATATTCTATTTCTGATAATGTATTGATTGCAACCTTACAAAGTGATTATTTTCCTGGTAAATTTTTGAAGGATGGTGATAATATTGCTCTACAGATAGTTAATGATGGGGAGAAGGTAAAACTAGTGGAAATAGACAGCCAGCAGGATGTAACATGGTTACAAATGGAACCCGTTACTCAGAAAGGAAGAATGTTTAAAGATCCTCCCAAATGAAGACATGACAGGATGGTGATATAACTCTTATGATATGATGATTAGAAAATGTTCGGCAATGGAGATCCTTATAAGATCTTAAGCGAATAATGTAGCATGAAAAAGAATATTATTATGATGAAGTGTCCAAACTGTGGTTCCGTCGTTCATGAAGACGACATGTTCTGTGGGAATTGTGGTAAAAACCTCTATAACATTGACAATCAGATTACTGAAGAATCAGCAGAAGAGCAGAATGCTCAACATAAAATTGAAGGAAATGACCAGTCTGGTCTAGATGAATCAGAAAAGAAACCTTTTAGATGGTGGATAATTGGGCTAATAGCCGTTGTTTTAGCAATAGTGGCGATTGGTCTATATTTGGCAGGTTTCTTCTCCAATGAAAACAATGGATCTGCCAATTGTGAGAATGCAAACATCATTGAGATGGTTGATTCTGTGGATGATGGAAGCTATTCTGATGCCATCATAGATTCATTGGAAGAAGATACGTTGGATGTAGATGTCCCTCAATATGTATATACTTCTACAATGAGGTTCACTGATAAGCAAACTATTCTCCGCCTTCTTGCCAATAAAAAGTTCCGAGTTTCAAATGAGGATATTCCAGAAAGCCTAAAGGATAGAGAGATTGCATTTGATTCTGAAGGTAGAGTTGGTTCCTCTAAAGTCTATGTACTTGAGTATTCGCCACAAACAGCATTGTTCCACTATAAAGCCAACGAAATGTGGTTAGCTCAAATAGAGGGTGACAAAATACAGCTTGTGGAAATTGCGATTAATTTCACATATAAGGAAGTTGAGGGTGAGGCTATCCAAACAGATGAGGCTACTGATTCTATTGGAAACGATGTGGAGCAGGATCCTCCGTCAAGTGATCCTGTTTACTCATCTAAATTTGCATTTCGAGAAGAAAATGATATCTTTAGGTTGTTGTCGGGATTGAATTTTAAGAACGATTATTATGGTAATAAATTCGTTCCTAATATTGCTTCTGATGGAAAATTGTATGATAAGGATCGTTACGTTGGGAGGGTAAAGATACAACAGTTCTCGTCTCAAAGTGCTGTCTTATTTATAACTAATGGCACCTATATGACGGCTCAAATAAGTGGTGATCATTTCCTCTTAACTAATACTGCAGGAGAGATTTTCGAACAAGTAGAATAATCTTATTTAAGATGGCAATGAAATACAAAGAAGAACAAATATTTAGGAATCAACTTGGGGCTTTATTAGATAAAGCTCAGGTAGGAAAAGGCCAAGATAGAGAAAGCTTTATCGATATTTCTTGGAAGAAATATAGTTCAAAGAATAAGCATGATAATCTCTTGAATAATCAAATAGAGCATGACTTATCACTTCCTGTAAGAACAAAATTGAATGAACAAAAGCTGTGGCTCGAATATCTAACGCTTATGAGAGATGGGAAAACAATATTTGAGGAATAGTCAGTAACGTTTTCGTGACGCTCATCATCCCACGATCCGTTCGTCTCATTGGCGATTTTGTCTTTGGCCCAGAAGGTGGGAAGATTGTCATAAGGTGAAAAAGGAGCTCCGTTTCAGGAACAGTTAGTTGAAGGATTAGGGATTGTTAATAAGACGTTGTTCTTCCAGAAATTTTTGTTGAAATTATCTTCCATCTTCCACCAAATGCATAGAAACTACTGTGTTTATCGGTATTTCGAGAGGTGGAAGAGAAAAATTTATCTTCCACCTTCTTCCAATTGGAAAAAGGAGAGGGAACAGGGAGTTTGAAGGCACTAAAGTGTTGGTTTACAGGGACTAAAGTCGGACTTTAGTGCCTGTAAAGTCCCAAATTCTCGAGAGAATTTTGGGGTTTAGTGGCACCTTTCTTAGGGCTTGCTTTATCCTTTTCAGAGGTTTAGTGGCACCTTTCTTCGAGGTTGAAGGCCTCAAAACTTTCAAAAAGGTGGAAGAAGGTGGAAGATAAATTTTTCTCTTCCACCACTCAAAAACATTGTATATACTATTGTTTTGGAGGATTTGGTGGAAGATGGAAGATAATTTGATATTCAATTTCTTGGATGATGAAACAATGCTTAATATTGCTATCCAGACATTGCAAAACAGGGGGTGCGTTTGTGACGATGCCTTCTAAGGGTTGTTCTGATATCTTCCATGACAGTAAGGGATGCTTAGTACGACAGTAAGAGATGCCTTGTATACCCCTATAGAAGGCATCTCCAACAGCGTGACTTGGCGTCTTAATGACCCTTAGTTGGTATAGATGAAACTTTCGCTGATTTTCAAGAGTTGGTTCAGTCTGTCAGGCAGGCGTCGAGGAGGGAAGAGATGAGCTGCTTGTCGAGGTGCTGGCCGATGAAGACGAGTTTCTGCATACGGTCGCCGAATTGGTCATCCCAATCGCGACGGAGGCCTGGATTCTGCTGCATGAACTGCTCGAGTTCATCTTTGGGCATCGTGGCGTACCATTGGCCAGCGTTGCGGATGCTGACTTGTTTGCCGGCCTGTTCAAAGACGTAGCAGGTATCCTTTTCGTCGTGGAAGTAGCAGATGCCTTTGGCGCGGATGATGCCCTTGGGCCATTTGCGGGCCACGAACTCGTCGAAGAGTCCGAGGTTGAAAGGACGACGGCGGTAATAGACGTATGTTCCGATGCCGTATTCTTCAGCTTCGCCTTCATCGTGGTGGTGGTGATGCTCATGGCCATGATGGTGATGATGTTCATGCTCATCGTGGTCATGATGGTGATGATGTTCATGCTCATCGTGGTCGTCATCATCGTGGTCTTCATCATCATCGTCTTCGTCATGATGTTTCTCAACCTCCTGAATCCAGGTTGCCGAAGTGGCTACGGCGTCGAAGTCGAACATGTTGGTATTCAGAATCTTGTCGAGTTCCACATCGCCATAGTTGCAGTCGATGATTTCGGCCTTGGGCTGGAGGGTGCGGATGATCTCTCGGATGCGTCCCAGTTCCTCAGGGCTGACCTCTGCAGCCTTGTTCAGCAGAACGATGTTGCAGAACTCAATCTGCTGGATGACGAGGTTTTCGATATCCTCTTCTTCGATGTTTTGGCGCGTCAGATCCAGTCCGCTACCAAATTCGTCCCTCATGCGAAGGGCATCTACGACGGTCACGATACAGTCGAGTAGGGGGTAGCCTTGCTCCGTCACTTCTGGAGCCATCGATGGGATGCTGCAGATGGTCTGCGCAATGGGGCCTGGCTCGCAGATGCCGCTGGCCTCGATGACGATGTAGTCGAAGCGTTGCAAGGCGATGATGTCCTGCAACTGCTTGACGAGATCCATCTTCAGCGTGCAGCAGATACATCCGTTCTGCAGAGCCACGAGCGAGTCGTCCTGCTGATTGACGATACCGCCCTGCTGGATGAGGTCGGCATCGATGTTGACTTCTCCGATATCGTTGACAATAACAGCAAACTTGATGCCGCGTTCGTTGCTTAATATCCTATTTAATAAGGTGGTCTTGCCGCTGCCTAGGTAGCCTGTCAACAGCAGCACGGGGATTTCGTTACGATTCATGATGATGTTTTTACGACAACGGATTCCACGGATTATACGGATTTGGGTGCGCTTGGCATCCGTTTAATCCGTTTAATCCGTTGTTTGTTTAAACGAGTTCTACTTTGTTGATGTCTTGTTCTTTCTCGCAGTAGTGGCAGGTCAGGATGCCGTCGGCCACGTGGAAGTGTGTCTGCATGGGCTCATTGTTCGTGATGCACTTCGGATTGTTGCATTTTACGATGCCTTTGATGACTTCAGGCGTCACAACGGTCTTCTTCTCCACCACCTCGTAGTCGCGGATGAGGCTGAGGATGACATTGGGGGCAACGACGGAGAGACGGGAGATCTCGTCGTCGGTGAAGAACTTGTCGGACACCTTGATGATGCCCTTGCTGCCTACCTTCTTGGAGGGATAGTTGAAACCGATGGTGACAGGGGTCTTCAGGTCGAAAAGCCCTAACAGACTGGCTACCTGATAGGTCTTCTCGGCTGGTATATGGTCGATGACGGTGCCATGCTCAATGGCTGCAACCAAACGTTCTTTCTTATTCATGATCTTCAATGTTCAATCTTCAATGTTCAATAAATAATCGTCTTGTCTGCTTTTACTTCATCGAGTGTGATGCCAAGTACATCGCAGAAGATGGCCTCACGGGCGAAGAGTCCGTTGCCAGCCTGCTGGATGTAGTAAGCGTGGGGATTGTCGTCCACCTCGTAGGCAATCTCATTCACACGGGGTAGGGGATGCAGCACCTTCATGTTTGGCTTGGCACTCTTAAGCATCTCATTATTAAGCACATATACGTTCTTTACCCGTTCGTATTCCATCAAGTCAGAGAACCGCTCCTTCTGCACACGGGTCATATAGAGGATGTCTGCATCGGCAATCACCTTGTCGTTGAAGGCGGTATGCTCCTGATACTTGATGCCGTGCTCGTCGCAGTACAGCTTGTATTCCTTCGGCATCGCCAGTTCCTTAGGCGCCACGAAATGAAAGGTGGGGTTGAAATGGCGCATGGCCATCAGCAACGAATGGACGGTACGGCCGTATTTCAGGTCGCCCACCATATAGATGTTCAGATTCTCAAGCGTCCCCTGCGTCTTGTAGATGCTGTAGAGGTCGAGCATGCACTGGGAGGGATGCTGGTGGGCACCGTCGCCTGCGTTCACGATAGGGATGGGGGCCACCTCAGAGGCATACTGGGCTGCCCCCTCGATATAGTGGCGCATCACGATGACGTCGGCATAGTTGGAGACCATGAGGATCGTGTCTTTCAGTGTCTCGCCCTTGGTGCCGCTCGTGATTTTCGGATCGGCAAATCCGATGACTCGGGCACCAAGACGGTTGGCAGCTGTCTCGAAACTGAGTCTCGTGCGTGTCGACGGCTCAAAGAAAAGAGTGGCGACCACTTTCCCCTTCAGAAGTTCCCTGTTTGGATGTCTTTCGAATTCTTCAGCCATCTGGATCATATAGAGGATTTTCTCCTTCGTCAGATCGGCTATTGTCACAAAATTCCGCTTTTCCATTCGTTAATTTGAATTTGTTTGTGCAAAATTACGCATTATTTCTGATTTCCGTGCGATATTTTGAAAGAAATTAGTAATTTTGCACTCAGATACTTAAAAAAGTAATGAAATCGATGATATGAGGAAGCTTTTTATCTATTTTCTATGGACATTATTAGTTGTGACGGTGCTATCTGTCGCAACGGCCATTTATGCCATTAATGAGGGATGGATCGGCTATATGCCGCCCATCGAGGACTTGCAGAATCCTATCAACCGTTATGCTACACAGATCTATTCTGCCGACGGGAAGATCATAGGTACCTGGAACTACAACAGGGAGAACCGTATCCTGGTGGACTATACCAAACTGTCGCCAGCGTTGGTGAATGCGCTGGTCGCTACGGAGGATGTGCGTTTCTATGACCATTCCGGCATTGACTTCTATGCCTTGGGGCGTGCCGTTATCAAACGCGGACTGATGGGACAGAAGAGTGCCGGTGGTGGTTCGACCATCACGCAGCAGTTGGCGAAGCAGTTATATTCTGAAAGAGCATATTCCACGATGGAGCGCCTCTTCCAGAAGCCCATCGAGTGGGTGATAGCCGTCAAGCTGGAGCGCAATTATACGAAGGACGAGATTATCACGATGTATCTGAACTACTTCGACTTCCTTCATAATGCCGTGGGTATTAAGACGGCATCTGATGTCTATTTCAGCAAAGAGCCCAAGGATCTGACTGTGCCAGAGGCTGCTACGTTGATCGGACTCTGTAAGAACCCCTCTTATTATAATCCTGTGAGGAATCCGGAGAGGAGCCGCGAACGCCGTAATGTCGTACTCGGTCAGATGTTGAAGTATGGCTACCTCTCGCAGGCTGATTTCGATAAATACTCGGCAGAGCCGATGAAGTTGAAGTTTCATGTCTCCGACCATAAGGACGGTATCGCAGTCTATCTTCGTGAGTACCTCCGTCAGTATCTGACAGCCAAGAAGCCGGATCGTGCGCTCTATCCGTCGTGGAACATGATCAAGTTCTATAACGACTCCATCAACTGGGAGACTGATCCTCTATACGGTTGGTGTAATAAGAATACGAAACGCAATGGTGAGAATTGGAGTATTTATACGGACGGCCTGAAAGTCTTCACGACGATTGATTCCAGGATGCAGAAGTATGCTGAGGAGGCTGCTTATCAGCATGTGGCAAAATACCTCCAGCCCGCTTTCAATGCAGAAAACAAGAAAAAAGCCAATGCACCTTATTCTTCGAATCTGACGCAGGCACAGGTTCAGCAGATCCTCAACCGTTCGATCCGTCAGAGTGAGCGCTATCGTGTGCTCCGTGAGAATAAAGCGTCGGATGACGAGATCCATCGTTCCTTCCGAACGCCTGTCAGGATGTCGATCTTCACGTATCATGGAGAAGTGGATACGCTGATGACGCCGTTGGATTCCATCAGGTATTACAAGTCCTTCCTCAGGACGGGATTTATCAGTGTCTGCCCACAGAATGGTCATGTGAAGGCATACGTTGGTGGACTTGACTACGGGCATTTCTCCTACGATATGGTGATGGATGGCCGTCGGCAGGTGGGTTCTACCATCAAGCCTTATCTCTATTCGCTGGCGATGGAGAACGGCTTCTCTCCCTGTGACCAGGCCCCCAACGTGCAGCAGACCTATATGGTTGCAGGTAAGCCTTGGACACCGCGTAATGGCAGCAAGGCCCGTTATGGGGAGATGGTGACACTCAAATGGGGACTCCAGCAGTCCAACAACTGGATCTCTGCCTATCTGATGAGCAGGCTGAGTCCGCAGGCTTTCGTCGACCTCCTTCACGAATACGGTATCCGTAATCCGGAGATTCATCCGTCGATGTCGCTCTGCTTGGGTCCGTGTGATATCAGCGTGGGTGAGATGGCCAGTGCCTATACGGCATTTGTCAATCATGGTATCCGTGCGGCCTTGATGTTCGTGACTAAGATTGAGGATGGCGAAGGAAATGTCATCGCCCAGTTCCAGCCAAGGATGAATGAGGTGATAGGTGAGGAGAGTGCCCATAAGATGCTGTTCATGCTGAAGAGTGTTGTCGATGGAGGTACGGCCGGACGCCTGCGCTTCAAGTATGGTCTGAAAGGAGAGATAGCAGGAAAGACTGGTACGACCAACAATAACAGCGATGCTTGGTTTATGGGACTGACGCCTACACTGGTCAATGCCTGCTGGGTAGGAGGTGATGACCGTGATATCCATTTCGACACGATGGTCATGGGACAAGGTGCAGCAATGGCCCTGCCTATCTATGCACTTTATATGCAGAAAGTTTATGCTGATAAGCAGTTGGGGTATAACGAAGATGCCATTTTCGATATGCCTGAAGGATATGATCCGTGCTCGTTCATTGGCGATGCTCTTGAGGGTGATGAGAACGATATAGACGAAATATTCGAATAGTGCCTATATATAATAAATAAGGTATAGTGCACTTTTGTCAATAATCCCGAAAACTTTTATGTTTTTGGGATTTTTTTTGGAAAAAAGTTTGGTTTGTATTGATATTATTCGTACCTTTGCATCCGCTTTCGCGCAAAATTTGAGTGGGAGCGGAAAAAGAAAGAGTTCTTTGAAAGATTTACATAGACAGAAGTAGTACAAGAAGCGACATACTTTCAATGAGTATGTTGGGTAAAAAGAAACGAACCGTCAAGAAATTGAAGAGGTGCTTTTAACTTGATACTGGATAGTCGTTCTGGGACAGAGACAATTCAATGCATAATTAATAATGCATAATGCATAATGGTTCTGCGTTGATAAAGATACAGATTATACAATGAAGAGTTTGATCCTGGCTCAGGATGAACGCTAGCTACAGGCTTAACACATGCAAGTCGAGGGGCAGCGGGAAGTCAGCTTGCTGACTTTGCCGGCGACCGGCGCACGGGTGAGTAACGCGTATCCAACCTTCCCCTTAGTAGGGCATAGCCCGTAGAAATGCGGATTAATACCCTATGTTATTCGTCGATGACATCTGAAGTGAATCAAAGGTTTACCGCTAAGGGATGGGGATGCGTCTGATTAGGCAGCAGGCGGGGTAACGGCCCACCTGGCCTACGATCAGTAGGGGTTCTGAGAGGAAGGTCCCCCACATTGGAACTGAGACACGGTCCAAACTCCTACGGGAGGCAGCAGTGAGGAATATTGGTCAATGGGCGAGAGCCTGAACCAGCCAAGTAGCGT
>JAEEGI010019645.1_pt1 | contig 13605 bp, 12 predicted proteins | sample 8958751 | NCBI WGS metagenome assembly JAEEGI01 (sample SAMN16246545, study PRJNA631951) | gut metagenome | biome: gut microbiome; feature: rumen; material: KS-attached | host: Bos | place: Iran: Karaj | collected 2018-10
CTAAAAAGCGAGACGTGGTGCGGGTTTGTGCCACTTTGTGAATACTGAAGAAATGCCAAAACGGCTCTTCAAGTCCCGTCTCTCGCACCAAGGACGAGTGTTCGAAAGAACACTCGTTTTTTTTATAAAAGGTTTGGGAAATTTCCTTGTTTCAGACTTTTTCTCAACATACAGCCAGCCCGCCGGGATTCCCGGCGGGCTGGCATTTATCTGTTCCGTTGTCTTACGCGCCGGTTCCCTGCAGGTTCAGTTCCGCGGCGTGTTCTCTCATGCCCTTGATGCAGATCTCCGCTACGTCGCGCAGTTCCATCCCGAGCATCTCGCAGCCCTGCAATATCAGCGCGCGGTCGCACTTCGCGGCGAAGCGCTTGTCCTTGAACTTCTTCATGAAGCTCTTGACCTCGAGGTCGGTGATTCCGTTGGGACGCATCCGCGCGCAGGCCTGAATGATCCCGGTCAGTTCGTCCACGGTGAACAGGCTCTTTTCCAGGTTGGTGACGGGCTCCACGTCCGTGCAGCCGCCGTAGCCGTGGCTGAGAATCGCGCGGATATCCTCCTCGGCAACGCCCGCGTCGCGCAGCGGCTCAGCCGTGTGCTGCAGGTGCTCCTCGGGGTACTTCTCATAGTCGTAGTCGTGGAGCATCCCGATCGCCTGCCAGTGTTCCGGGTCTTCGCCGAAGTGCTCCGCCATTGCGCCCATCGCGTAGCAGACATTTTTGACGTGCAGCAGCAGGGATTCCTCCGCTACCATCGTCTCGTTCAGTTCTTTCGCTCGTTCCAGTGTCAACATCAGGGGATACCTCCTTCAGGTTTGTTCTTTAAGTTGGGCAGCGTCCGCGGGCTTCGCCTTCTTGCGGAGAAACACACAGGGCGGAAGGATCAAAAGCCCCAGCAGCGCGACGCCCTCCAGAATCAGGCAAACGGTGAAATACGCGAGGTGGGAGCTGAGACCGTTCATCATATTGTGGCTCAGCACGATCAGCACGGCGACGAACGCGCCGGCAATCACGCCCGCGGTGACGGCCCCGATCACAGTCTTCTTCGCGGTGATTCCGCGCTTACGGGAATAGCCGTAAATCGAGAGGGGAATGAGCGTGCCCGCAATGAGCGCAAGCAGGATGGACGCTTCCGTCACAAGTCCGAGCTGCTGGAAATCGACCAGCCACGTGGTTGCGAAAATCCCGCACAACGCGGCGATATCCGCCAGAAGCAGAAGATACCTTTTTCTGATGAGGGCGATGACCGTAATGATGAGCGCGAGGGCGGCGATGGCCGGGATCAGGTACATGTCGATCGTGAGCACCATGCCTTCGGTATCCACCCACGCCAAAGGATAGAGCAGGGGATTGATCGTCTCCGGCATGGGCTTGCTCTCGTCGTAGGAGGTCGTGCCGAATCGGACCAGATCGTCGAACAACTCCTGATTCGCCTTTGTCCAGCGGGAGATGTTCCATCCGTGATGGAACTCTCCCAGCCCGTTGCAGGCTTTGTAATACCGCCAGCTGAGCTGTGAACGGCGGACGCGATCTGCCGCAGCGGTGTTCCCGGCGGCTTCGCAATTATTGATCGCGGTCTCCCACAGCGCGTCGATCGTTTTCACGTCGCTCTTCGTTACATTGTGCAGGACCTTGAGCATGGACGCGCGGTTGTAAAGATGGCCGTCGCGGTCCCCGGCGTGCGCGGTGAGATAAGCGAGGTATTCTTCGATCTCTTTGGCGCCCTCGCCGTAATACGCACGCAGGAACGCGTGCCGCAGCGCTGCGTTCTCTTCTTCGGTCAGATCCTCCCGCATGTTGCAGGCAAGCTCATACGCGCGCAGGGCGGCAAACTCGGTGTCGCAGCCGATCTGGCTTCCCACGCCCTGTTCGAAGACGCCCACCACGTTGTTTTCGCGGAAGATGCGCAGATTTTCACGCAGCACGCCGAAGTTCGGGAAGACGCCGAGCGTTTGGTTGAAATCCGTGGTGTAGTCCCAGACGTACAGCCGGTTGCAGATCGCCGCCCAGTCCTGCAGATCCTGATAGAATTCCGCGTTGACGGGACAGGCGGGGTCGTCGATGGCGTGCGCGTAACAGCATTCGATGGAGCACAGGCGCACGCAGACGTTGCTTCTCACCGTAATGTTCTTCGGCGCGTGGCGCGTGTATTCATAGGCGAACGTGTCGATCACGGCATCCGGATACTTCGGTTCCACGGCCTCTGCCACCTGATTGACAAACCAGATCAGCGCGCCGGAGGGACCGCCGTACTGCTCTGCCAGCGCCGCACAGTTTTCACACACACAGTAGTCGAAATTATCGAGCTGCGAAACGGAAACGATGTTCAGCGCGGCGTCCGGATCATAACCGTCGTCGAGCGTTTTCAGCACGTCCTGTATGGTCAGCCGCAGCACGTCGGGATTAGAAAGACAGACCTGCGTCGGCTCCCGCTGCCCGCTGCGTGCGGTGAGGGCGTAGTATTCGGGGTGGGAATCGAAATACTCCCAGTAGGGGACGAGCCCGGCGCCGAGGGTATGACAGAACCCTAAGTAATTCACGGGCTTGCTGTAGGGCGGCTCGATGCCGCTGCGGCTGCCGTTCAGACCGTTTGCGACCGCAAACAGGGGGTCTCTGCCGGAGGCCCAGTCCGTATCCGCGTATTCGAGGAGCGGCTCATACTGATAGTCATATTCTTTGGGCAGCGTGAATACGCTGTTTTTTGGCACGCGGATCATGTCGGGCGTATAGACTTTCACGCCGCACACGCGCCGAAGAAAGCCGTAAACGCCGTTCCACAGGCCGCTTTCGTCCGCGGCTTCGATCGAAAACACCGCGCCGTTTGCGTGCAGGGTATATCCGCCCTTTCTTTGGGGTTGTTTGTTATGCAGCAGACAAAGCGCGATCGTCTGTCCCGCCGTGTCGGCGGTGCGCAGCGCGGGGCGCGTTCCCGTGATCTCTTCCAGATAGTCCTGCAAAACGGCGGCCGCCGCCCGTTCGGTCTTCCCGGCGTCCGGTTCCAGCTGGATCGAGACGCCTTCTGGCGCGGCAAGCGCGGCAAACGGGAACACACACGCAAGAAGCAGTCCCGCCATCAAAACGGCAATGATACGAGTTTTCATCAGGGAATCTCCTCCCGATTCAAATAATATCTTTTACTGTACGTTTTAGATTTCAACTGCACGATTTCTTACCGTGACAAGCGTCCTTTACTCAGTGACATGCACGACAAAATCGCCCGAAAGGCCGTGCCAATGGACATAGACGCGGGTATCCCCGGGCGCCACCGGGATAATGCTTGTTCCGACAATTCTGATTACCGAAGTATCATAACCGTCAAAGCGCATACCGCCAAGGATCGGGAAAACGAAATAATCCGTATCAAAGGCCATGACCCAGATATGCTCGCTCTTGCTGATCGTGTAGGACTGTTTTTCTGCCTTGACCGTGACGATCTCGGGGACAGGGCGCACGTCTCTGTGGGTGACAACAATATCGTTGTTGGTTTCTGTCGATGTGTCGAGCTTCGGCTCGTCCGAAAGCGAGAGGGTGACCTTGTGCAGCCTTGTCGCCCAGTTTCCCCAGCTTCCCGCGCTGTCCGCGCCGGCGTAGGCATAGGAAAGATAGACCGGATCGCCCGCGGCGATGTGACCGTCCGCGCGCCCGGAGATGCCGCAGTTATGCAGCTTTTTGCAGGTATTCGCTTTCACAAAACTGCTCGGACGGAAGCGAAGGCCGTCAAACGATTCCCAGACGGCGACATAACTTTCATCGGAAAAACGCTTCTCGGTGAAAACGGCGACGAACCGTCCGTATGCATCAAGATACTTGACGTCGGCCGAGTCTCCTCCGTCTTTCGGCGGGATGCATTCGCCGTGGTACTGAAGCGTCGCCGGCCAGTTTTCGTCTGTTGCGTCGGCTGTCGCGACCCATGTCGAGGCGCCCTTTTCGTCGCACCATGAGTAGTAAACATAGAGCGTATCACCGAGAAGGACAAAGGAAGGCTCGCCCGCGCCGAAGCAGTTCGGGTTTCCTGTGAACTCGACAAGCGGCTTCGGCTCAATGCCCCAGCAGCTGCCCGTCCATTTTTCGATAAAGGGGCCGTTCGGGCTTTTGCTTCGCCCGATACAGACGTCGTTGTCCGTTCCTCTTGCATCGAGTGTCGTCGTGTAACCGATGTAGTAGTAGTCTCCGACTTTTATGACGCCCGGGTCACACGTCCACATGCCGTCGTGACTTTCGGCTGTCGGTTTGAGCGCAATGACCTCTTTTGTGCTCTTTTGGAAGTCGGGCGAGTAACGCTTGTAGCTCACAAGATCGATCAAATCGCCCGGCCCGTTCGAGGCGCTCCAGATGTCAAGGCTCCCGTCGGCATTGAGGATCATCGACGGGCCGTAGCGGTAGCCGCCGCGATCTTTGACGGGCTGCCACGTGTCGAAGCCTTCGTCGTCAGCTGTGATTTGAACGTACTTGGCCTCATCTCCCTGTTCGACCGGATCGCTCGGCGGGAAGTCTCCGCCCGCGATCTTCGGCGTAAAGAGCGATTCGATGCAGAACACGACAACAAGAATTGTTTTCACGATCTGATACATCGTTTCCATCGTTTTTCCTCCCTGATTTTGATTTTTATATGGGCTTTGTCTTATTCACAATTATTCGGTAACATGCACGACGAAACTGTCTGAAAGCCCGTGCCAGTGGACATAGACGCGGGTATCGCCGGGAGAAACGGGAACGATGCACGTGCCGACCATCCGGATGACGGACTTGTCATAGCCGTCAAACCGCAGGTCGGTCAGAAGCGGGAAGCAGAAGCCGTCTGTGTCGAAAGCCATGATCATGATGACTTTGCTCTTGTTGATCGTGTAGGAAAGCTGCTCCGCCTTGACGGCTGTCACCTCGGGTACCACGCTGACTTTTCTCGGGGTCACGACGACGTCTGAATGGGTGAGTGTTGAAAGATCCACCATGGGCGCGTCGGCAAGAGAAAGCGTGACCTTATGCATTCTGGTGCCCCAGTTGGCCCAGCTGCCGGTCGTATCTGCGCCGGCGTAGGCGTAGGAAAGATAGACCGGATCGCCTTTGCCGATGTGACCGTCGGCTCTGCCCGAAATACCGCAGTTGTGGAGCTTTTTGCAGGTGTTGTCCCTGATAAACCCGCTGCGGCGGAAGGTCATTCCGTCGAAGGATTCCCATACGGCGACGTAGCTGTTATCTGTGAACCGTCTTTCGGTAAACACAGCGACGAAGCGGCCGTATTCATCCACAAATTTCACGTCGGCGGAATCGCCGCTGTCCTTCGGCGGAATGCATTCGCCGTGATGCACGATCGTCGCCGGCCAGTTTTCGTCCGTGGCGTCCGCCGTTGCGACGCGGGTGGCGGGGCCGTGTTCGTCCCACCATGTATAGAAGATGTAGAGCGTGTCGCCCATCACGACGAAACAGGGCTCGGCCGCGCCGAAATAGCCCGGCGTTCCGTCATAGGTAATGATCGGCGCGGGGTTCACGCCCCAGCCGTCGCCCGTCCATTTTTCAAAGAACGGCCCTTCAGGGTTCCTGCTTCGCGCGACGCAGGTCATATTCGTCGAGTAGGCGATATAGTACCAGCCGCCGAATTTGATGACGCCCGGGTCGCAGGCGCACGGCACGGGATCGTAGTCATAGGTTCCTGCGGTCGGCGTCACGGCGGTCACTTCTTTTGTGCTCTTCTTGAAGTCGGCGGAGTAACGCTTGTAGTTCACAACGTCAATATAGTCTCCGGGGCCGTTTGAGGCGCTCCAGACGTCAAGGCTGCCGTCGGTGTTGAGGATCATCGTCTGTCCGTAGCGATAACCGGCGTAGCCTTCAAACCCGACGGGCTGGAAGACGTCAAACCCCTCGTCGGGCGCGGTAATCTGCACATATTTCGTCTCGTCTCCCGACGCGACCGGTTCGCTCGGCGGATAATCTCCGCCCGCGATCTTCGGCGTAAAGAGCGATTCGATGCAGAACACGACAACAAGAATTGTTTTCACGATCTGATACATCGTTTCCATCGTTTTTCCTCCTCGGTTGCGTTTTTTATATGGGTGTTTACCTTACTCCAAAAAGTCGATTCAACCGTTCACTTCCGGCTCGCAATCTGCGGCGTTCATCAAAGTTCAATGTAGTACGGACAGATGTTTTCATAATGTCCGTCCTTCATCCGGAACCCCTTCGGTATGGTGCCCAGCTGCACAAAGCCCAGACGTTCATATAAATGCCGTGCGTGTATGTTGCTTTCGACAACCGCGTTAAACTGCAGAATGGCAAACCCGAGGCGTTTTGCCTGCCTCAGGCAGTCCAGAACCAGCTGTTCACCGATGTGCTTTCCCCGGCAGGCGGAACGCACGGCATAACTGGCGTTGCAAATATGACCGCACCTGCCGACATTGTTGGGGTGCAGAATATAGAGTCCCGCAAGGGCGCCGTCATCCTCCGCCACGCCGCAATAGCTTTGCGAGGCAAAGAAAGCCGCGCCGGTTTCTATGTCGAGCAGTTCCTCCTGCGGAAAAGCGATTCCGTCTGTGACGACCTCGTTCCAGACATCGATCATAGCAGGTAAATCATCATTGCAGTATTCTCTTATTACCATATAGCAGCCTCCGAAAATGCTTTCTTCCATCGTTTGTCCTGCTTTATCACAATTCAAGCCGCATATAGACCAGCTCCTGATAGCCGCTGACGCGAGAGCGGAAGCCCTTGGGGTTGCGCCCGAATGCTTCAAAGCCCAGACTACGATAGAGGGCTAAGGCCCTTTCGTTGTCGGCGACGGCGGTCAGTTCCAGCTGGCTATAGCCGGCTTCTTTTGCGCACCGGATGCAGGCGTTCGTGAGCGCTCTGCCGATGCCGAGACCCCAGTACGCCTTTGAAACGCTGATGCCGAATTCGGCACGGTGCTTTACCTTGTCTTTTCTGCCGACTGCTTCGATCCCGGCGGTCCCCGCGACGGCTCCGTCGACCAGGGCAAGAAGCTGAATCTCGTTGGGGCTCTTCATCTTTTCTTCCAGAAACTGCGCTTCCTGCGCCGGATCAAAGTTGTTTTCATCGGGATAGGACAGCAGGTAATCCGTTTCCGCATGGGTTTGATTGAAGTTTTCGTAAACGGCCAAGCCGTCCGCCGCTTCGCCGCTGCGGATGAGGGCTTCTTTGCCGTTTTTCAGGATGATTTTCTGATAATACTTCATTTGTGGGCCTCCGTTTGCTTGGATCTATCCGTTTTGTTCTGCCGCCCTGATCGCACCCAGACAGTGGATTCTGACGACACGGTTTTGGTCGGTTTGTGCAATCTCCTGCAGCTGTGCCGTGAACGGTCTGACGAACGCCGGTCTGCGTTTGCCGAGCACGCGGAAGATCTCCGGCGCTTCTATTCTGACTTTGTCATCCGCGTCATACAGCAGCGCTGCAAAAACGGACATATGATTCTCATAAATATCGGGCGTATTTGTTGCGATATTCTCCGCCGCCCAGATGAAACTCAGCCTGACCGCCGCTTCGTCATCCGCGGCAAAGCGGAACAGTCCCACCCAATACGGTTCGATCAAAGCGTAGTCGCCCCGGCCGATCCTGCCGAGGGCGTTGACCGCGCGCTCGCGCAAAAGCGGCGCCGGACTGTCGCAGAAGGAGGCGACGGCGGGAACCGCGTCCCGCACGGACGGGGGATCGGCAAGGCCCATCTCGCCGAGCAGCCAGAGCGCTTTTGCCTGTATTTTGACGGAGTCATGGGTCAGAAGGGAGGCAACATACGGCACGCTTTCTTTCCATCTGCTCCTGTCCTTTGTCAGTTTGCCAAGCGCTTTGTAGAGTTCCGGTTCGTTCAATCCGTCATCTCCCTGTACTTCGTTTTGCATGCGCTTTATAGATCATGTCCCGGTCATCCCAAAGAAACGTTCTTGAGATACATCACGTCGCCCGCGGCGGGAGCGTTGAAATAATCAAACCGTATCCGGTGGATCTCGCCGCGCCAATAGGGAGATTGGGAAAGGTCGACTTCCAGCGTATGGTACTGCCCGTCAGCGACAAGACCCTCGATCCAGATCATGGCTTCCGCCGTCGGGTTCACCGTTTCTCCCGCGCAGGCATAGATCTCGCTGTTGTAGATTTCGGCGCTGTTTTCTTTCGGAATCATGTATTCGATTCGCAGCGTCGGATAGTCCTCTGCCTGCAGATGGAAGCCGGTCACCAGATAGTTGAAGGTGACCATAACGTCCCCGCCGCTGTTTGTGCTGAGCTTCAGCGCCTTTTGAGTTTCATCGTGCGACACCGCGCAGTTGACCGGCGTGTACATCGCCCGGTGCAGGCTGTCGGCAAAATCGATCGTCGTCACATCCTGCAGCGCGGACGGCAGACGGTAGTCGATACTGTCTTTGCGCAGATCTGCGTTTTCGGCAAACGCTTTGTTTTCGGTGAAGACGCCGCGAATCTCTTCCACGGAGCCGGTCGCCAGCAGATAGCTGAATTCAATCGGGGTATAGGCGGTCATCCGCAGGATGTTCCCCGGAGAGACCTGGCTGGTAGATTCGTCCACGTCGCTTTTGGAGCGTACGGTTTCCTGAAATCTTCCACCGCCGAGCGAATCGACGTTCGGTACATAAAGCCCGAAACCGAAATCGTCGTCGCTGCTGTACCAGGCGCACCACGTTTCGGTGTTGTGTTCTTTGAAATAAGCGATCTGTGTGCCGCGCGGCCCCCAAAAGTCCAGATCGGGATACACGGTCAATTCATCGCCGGTCCACGGCTTTTCGCCGTTATAGCAGACGAAGGAATCCAGATAGCTGACCAGATAAACGGCAGGCAGCTCCTGCGATTCATAGGTGTGTTCATACCCCGAAAAATCGACTGCGCGGTTGTCGACGCGGATATGATCGTGCGCCAGTGTGTAGGTGTTCTCCGTATAAAACGGCATTCTGGAAGCGTTCTGTGCCCAGTCGCAGGGCTGCGATTTTATGTATAATGTATTTTTCGAGAGAGAATAATCGATCAGCCTGCCGCCGTTGCCGAACTGGTCGCCGCCCTGTACGGGGTTATACTTCCACGCGGTGCCGAAGGCAGTGCCGGGATCGTATATGCCCTCGATATATCCCGTGCCGTAGTAGGATTGCTGAATCAGTCTGCCGGTGTCGTGGCGGTTCACAAGATTCGTCAGCCCTTCGACCTGACCGCGCTTGTCCTCCAGATAGCTGATCGTTCCGCCCCAGAGCATTTGAATGCCGAGCTTGAAACGGTCGTTTTCCAGATAGACCGTGTAATCCTCCAGTTGTTTCAGCCTTTCGGTTTTGATCTCTTTCACAGCGAAATCGGCAGTCTTACCGTTGCAGGTCTCTACGTCGAAAGAAACAAGCTTTTTTGCGGTGCCGCCGTAAAGATAGGATTCGATGATCCCGGAAAAAACGCCGTCCTGCGCCGCCTCAAGGAAGAAGGCGTTCGTGACATTGTTGTCGCCCTCTTTGCCCGTTACGGTCAGCTTCAGCGGTTCGGTCGAGGTATAACGGAGCGTCACACGGTGAAAAGGACGATTCCCGCCAAAGATCTTCATGGAAAAGCCGCCTGTGATTTGAAATACGTCTTTGTCTTTGCTTTCAAAGCCTTTTGCAACAAAAGACATGGCGCCGGCTTTGACTGCCGCGCTCCCGTCTTCCCGCTTCAGAGAAGTGAAAAAGAAGATGAGACGGTCGAAGGTGTCGACGATCTTTCCCAAAAGGTCTTCCAAAAAGACCAAAGCCGATTCCCGCGTCGTTTCGGCCTGATAGGCGTCCGCAGCCTGAGAGGGGAACGTGAAACAGGCTGTAAATAAGGAAAGGATTAAAACCGCGCAAAGCAGTCTGCGCATTTGCTTTTTCATGCTCAATATCCTCCTTTGAGAATGCCGCTGAAGGGTTGCCGTTCTTATCATCGGACGTAAGCAAAGTCGATTTCTTCAATCGGCGACGTCCACATCCGGGATAATCAGCAAATCATAATCCGGATACAACCGGGAGATCTCGCCGTACAGCGTTTCGATCGCTTCTTTCCGGTCGACGTCAAAGCTGACGACCACATCGAAGCGAATGGTTTTCTTTTCAATATCCGCGTAAAACCCGTGCATCTGCAGCGCCCAGTCATGGGACATGACGGCTTTCTGGATCTCGTTGCGCATGTGGGCGGCGGCGTCATCGGAGGTGTTATAGGAATACACGCCGATGCCGGTCAGGATAATGCCGGTCTTGCGGTAAACGTCGGTTTGGATCTTACGGGTGATCCTGTCCACGTCGTCCACATTCATCGTATCCGGCAGTTCGAGATGTACCGAACCGTAATTCTTGTTTGGCCCATAGTTGAAAATCGTAATGTCATAGGCGCCGAGGACATTTTCGTCTGCGCAGATGATCTCTTTCAATTCACGTATCGTATCGGCGTCCTCACGCTTGCCGATGATATCATTCAGTGTTTCGATCATCATCTCAATACCGGCCTTGATGATAAAGCAGGCGATCACGACGCCAACGTATGCCTCAAGCGAGATGCCCCAGACAAGGAAAACGATTGCCGACGCGAGCACCGAAAAAGAAAGGATGGCGTCAAACAGCGCGTCGGAACCGGACGCGGTCAGCGCGCCGGAGTTGACTTTTGCGCCCTGCTTTTTCACATACAGGCCGAGGATCAGCTTGACGACGATCGCGACGGAAATGATGATGAGAGAGACCGTCGAGTAATCGGCCGCTTCCGGGTGGATGATTTTCTTCACCGATTCCACAAGGGACGTGATGCCGGCGTAAAGCACGAGCGCGGCGACGATCATCGAACTGATGTACTCGATCCTGCCGTACCCGAGCGGATGCTTTTTGTCCGGCTGTTTTGCGCCGAGCTTTGCGCCGATGATCGTGACGACAGAGGAAAGCGCGTCCGACAGATTGTTGACCGCGTCAAGGATCACGGCGATCGAATTTGACACCAGGCCCACAAACGCCTTGAACGCGACGAGCAGCAGGTTCGTGACGATGCCTGTAATGCTGACCTTGACGATTGTTTTCTCTCTGTTTGCAGTCAGAACAGCGATGTCATTGTTTTGTTTTTCCATCGTTGGCACACTCCTGTTCCATATTATTTCTTCCTCAAATTCTGATTTGTACGTTTCGATTCTGATTCATCCAGACAAACCGGGATTTACAGATGAAAGGTGTCTTTGATCAGCCTTGCAACTTCGTCAGGCTCTTTCTCCGAATTATCGATCCGCAGGTAGTTGTCAAATGTGATCTCACCCTCAAAACTGACGCACCTGTGGTTTTTATCATCCTCGATCAAACGGCGGTTGGAAACCTCTATATCTCTTTTGGAAGGCTTGTGCTTCAGCCTGTTTTCGGAAGCGTTTCTTTTCAGCCTGATCTCCTGCGGCGCAATCAGCTCCACATAATAGAACTCTGTTCCGTACGGTTCGAAGATTCCTTTGATATGCTCCACAAACGCCAGATCCTCAGGCTCGTCAAAGGCCCACATGATGGTATAAATCATCCCATAGTTATCTGAAGCGGCAAAGTTTTTGAAAATGACGTCACGCATTTCCTGAATGGCTTTCCCGTTCCATTGGCCGAAAACCTCCAATACCGGTTCAATCGTCATGTGATTGTGGAACAGCCGCAGATCCGTTATTTTCATCAGTTCCTGACCGACAGTCATTTTTCCGACTGCCGCATCACCTATTATAAATAACAGTTTCATCATGCATCTCCCCAAATCCCGATGTGTACATTCCTTTTATGAATCATCCCGACAAACCGGGATTCGCTGATTCCTTCCGGCAGATATACAAAAGATGGTTGGTGCTGCCCAACAGCTCCCGCTTTTCAGAAAAAGCCAGATACCAGTCGGCCAGCGCTTCAAAATCCGCGTCCGACACGGAAAAGTCCGGACGCTGTTCGATGGGCTCCAACAGACCGTCCACGCCCGCTGTGGTGATCCATGCAACCGGCTTGTTTTGAAACAGCGCTTCAAACTCCGTGATGTCGTAGCCGGTGAAGAGCTGCTCTTTGAAATGCCGGACCTGATAGTCTTTCGTGAAGTTCATCGCCTGTCCGTCTGCCCAGCCACCGTAGAAATAGTTGGCGTACATGATGGCAAACACGGAAATAAACGCGAACAGCAGAACGCCGCCGGGCTTCGTGACCCGGATCGCCTCGTCAATGGCGCGGTGCACTTCGGCTTCTTCATACAGGTGATACATCGGGCCGAAGCACAGCGTGACGTCGAACGTGTTGTCCGCAAACCGGCTGAGATCCGTCGCGTCCCCCTGAAACGACTGCAGGTTCTCCAGATCTTTGCTGTTTTCCCGGAGAACGGCGAGGTTGCTTTCGAGCAGTTCCACCGCCGTCACGTCCATGCCTTCTTTTGCAAGGGCAATGGAGTATCGCCCGGTTCCGGCGCCGATCTCAAGGACCTTGGACTGTTCGGCCGCGTAGCGGTGGATATACGCCATCGTCGTGCGGTATTCCAGCTGACCGTGCCGCGACCGCGTCGTGCGGTCGTCTTCGTCATACTGCCCGTAAAAGCCGCGCAGGATTTCTTCTCTGGTGCTCATATCCGTTTCCTCGTTCTTTACTGTTTGCTTAGTTCGATCTCTTCTCCGTCGGCGACGATCAGGCGGCCGGGGGCGCTGAACTGTTCGGCGTGGGTGCGGTCAAAGAGCTTGCCCGGCGCCATGTGGTAGGGAATGTTGCACTTCGCGCCAACGAGTGCCGCACAGCGCGCCGCCTCGGCAAGGTCCATGTTGTACACGCCGTCGCAGCAGAAGAGGGCGTAGTCGATGTGCTTTTCCGCGAGTTTTGGCATCTGCTTCGTTTCGCTGGTGTCTCCCGCGGCGTAAACGCAGACGCCGCTCGGCAGCGTGAGGACGTAGCCCACGCATTCTTTCGCGTTGTGGTTACGGTTGTAGCCCGCCTCCACGGCTTCCACCGTCACGAACCCGAGATCGAAGACGTTGTGTTTGCCGCCCGCGAGGGCTTCCTTCCACGTGATCACGCGGCAGCCGGGATTGCGGCGCTTGATCTTATCCGTGTCCGTGTGATCAAAGTGCCCGTGCGTGATCAAAATCAGATCCGCGGCCGGTTCATAGCCGCCGCCAGCATAGGGGTCGATATAGATCACCTTTCCGTCGACGGTCGTGATCCGCAGACTGCCGTGCCCCTGATACAGGAGCTTATCTGTCGCAGAATTCATAACGTTTCCTCCGTTTATGTGTAATCAGTTGGTCGCTTCAAAGTGCAATTGTGTTTCCGCGGCGGTCTTGACCGAGAGCACAATAAAGCTGCCGGCAGCTTCTACAAACGCGACGCCGTCCGTTTCCGCGAACTGATCATTTTGATAGATCACCCAACCGTTCAGCTTCACGGCCTGTCCGTCGGTGTACGGCACATAGATGATTGCCGTGGCGCCCTTCGGTACGGTTGCGTCGAGTGTGAACGAGTCGTCGGTTTTGCGCTCGGTGACGCGGATATAGCCCTTGACAGACGGAACGACACAGTTGACGGTGTCTGGCTCGGTCAATTGCGGCTTGATGATGAACGTATCATAGCCTGCCTCGGTCGGCCGGACGCCCGCAAAGTATTTGCTCATGATGACCAGCGGTCCGCCCGACCACGCG
>JAEEGI010019647.1_pt1 | contig 13603 bp, 13 predicted proteins | sample 8958751 | NCBI WGS metagenome assembly JAEEGI01 (sample SAMN16246545, study PRJNA631951) | gut metagenome | biome: gut microbiome; feature: rumen; material: KS-attached | host: Bos | place: Iran: Karaj | collected 2018-10
AAAAGTTCTTCGTTGATGTAAAGTATATCCTCCTCCTTGGGAGCAAAAGAGTTTCTTGTGGCGTCGATGCAGCTCTCATCAGCCTTATAACCCAGCTTCTGAGCCAGTGCGATCTGATTGTCTGCGAGATTACCAATGCTCACGTCTGCCGTGGCCACAATACGAATGCCGCATGAGCTGCTGGTGATATGCACAAGAGCAATGCTTTTCATCAGCTCCTTGTCATCTCTCATCTTCCACCACACATCCATGGGATTCTCAATGTGGTCGATGTCTAGCATAAAAAGCCCGTTCAGATGACAATCAGCAAGTCTTCTGTGACGAAACATCCCACCTTTAGCTGTTTCCGTCTCGTCGAACTCCCGACATGCAAAGATGAACGCCGGCAGATTATCTTTGACCTCCTGTGCAAAGGCCAGCAGTTTCTCCGCATCCGTTTTCTTCGCCCATGCCTCTTTCGCAGCCTGCCTCTTCAGTCCCTGCTTCTTAATCAGGAACTTCTGATACTCGCTGTTCTGGAGCAGATTATGCAGAGCCACTGCGCCCTGAATCTTCGAAGCCTCCACCGCTGCCAGTATCGCCCTTCGCATATCAATGCGCCACCTTGTACTGGGCTTCTTGACTTGCTCCCAGAACTCTTCCCTTGTGCAGGGAAGAGCCTGAGAAAAATGTGTATTCTCTTGATATGTTATCATCTAATCAAATATGTTCTTATGTTCTTGCGTCCCTTCGGTAGCAAGCGTCTCCTTGCGTCGCCGAGCGCTTCTGTCTAAAAAACATGTTCTTATGTCTTACTTCCCGACCTTGATGATCTCCGAGTAATTGGCACCGATCACCCGCCCCATGTCACCCTGCAGCTGCAGCAGTTCCCGCTCAATAGTAGGCCCGCAGTCGAGACTCGTCTGTATCACCACCTTTTTCTGCGTCTTGTTCAGGTACACCTTCAGCACCGGCGTGTCATACAGCAGCTTACCTTTCACCTGCAGCTTAAGTTCACTCTTCAGCTCCCCCTTCGTCAGTTCATTGAAATACTCCTGCATCGTAGCCACGGGATCCGGATCATTCGCATCCACATTAATATGAACGGAATAGCTTGATTCCTTCTCGCCCTCAGACTTGTAGAAGGAAGACTTTCCTTTCTGCTTGATCATCTTGCGGTTACTCTCCTTCGGAGTCTCGGGGTTCACCACCACGACATCATTGTCGTACATCTTCACTCTGGCCCTGAAAGCCTTCACCGGCTTACCCTCCGGCTTCTCAATATACTTTTCTTCTGTCATTTCTTATTGTCTGTTAAGTTTAATACCTTTTTTCTTTGCCTGAAGCAGATAATTGTAGACCGTCCTTTTCGAGAGGTTCATTCTCTTGGCGATTTCACCCATCGTCAGACCGTCATTCCACAGCTTAACCGTTCGTTGCTCCCGGCGAATCCTCTGTTTAATGAACCTGTCGACAGACTTACGTCCATTCAACCTTCCAATCTCACTGCGGAACTCCGCATTCTTGCTCACGCGGCACACTCTGGCCATCCTTCTGACCTTGACCACGGAGATTCCGAACTCCTTGGCGATATCCTCCGTCTTGGTGAAGGGATAGAGCGCCAGAATCGTTGCAAACACATGCAGTTTCATAGGCCGACACTTTTTTGCAGTTCCTTCACGTCCCTGGCGAGAACGCTCGTCATCAGTTTCTTCCTGGGAGGCATGACGGTCATTCTCCCGTCCTTCGTCTTTCTTAAAATCAGTTCTTTCATTTTTTATTGTTTTGAACGTTATTGCTGAGCTTCGAGGACCGGTCTTTCTCGCCGCATCAGCTTTCGGTCGTCAAAATTAGGCATAAAAAAAATGCGCCTGAAGTAGTAACAGGCGCATATGTCGGTAAAAATGTCGATATGTCGGAAATTATGTCGTATTGTCATTCAGCACTGGTTCATTCATGACTTTTTGGAATTCATCGGCCAGTGTCAGGACTCTTTTCTTGGCTCCCATCGAAGCCCATCTGCTGACGTGCATTTTCAGGTATGGATTATTCCGCATCGCATTGGCTATAGTCCCCGGAGGGCAGTTCAGCTGCTGCATGCTCATGGCGCGTTCGAAATCGGTGGCAGAGATAGGCAGATGATAGACATCACGGCTCACTCCGAAGATGACCGCCAATGATGCCGGCCCCCACATCAGGCTGCTGCATTCCTTTGCAGCTGCTGCGACATCATTGGCGGTAGTAGGATGGCTTTCCGTGGTTGAAGAACTTCGGGTGTCTCCGTAGTAATAGTTATGCGTACCACCTTTGTAATAATAGTTATTGGTTACTGCAGGTTGTTTGATGACCTCTGAGATAATGTTCATCAGTCCCTTCAAGGCTTCGAGAAGCTGCAGTTCCTTCCCGAAACCATTTAGACTGCCTTGCAGTCCTTCTTCTTTAGTTTGATCCATGTTTTTAAGTTATTAATTAATGATTCGTTGACGGATCCCATTGCCGGAATCCGCTACAAAGATAGTCATGAAGGTGTCGCAGAAACGGTTACACCCTCGGGCATTCTTCATCCGTTTTGTATAAATTAACAGATTCAAGGTGTATCTCCCTGATTTCCTCCGCCAGATGCTGCGGTTCCATCACCTTCAGCCTCCCCCCGCGCTCGAGAATCTTCCCTCTGAAGTCCATTGAAGGCCTGAGAAAGAGCTCAAAGTCGCTGTAGTCGTCATCCGTCGCAATCTCTTTCTGGCTCGGATGCAGTTTCAGGTCTCGCATACAGTTTGCCTCCGTACCGTATGCCCTCAGCACGATCCGCTCGGCAGGCTTCGTCATATCCTTCATCACTCCGTAGCAGTCGGCGAAGTAGTCAGAGGCCTTGTCCTTCTTGCCCATCTCAAAACCCTCAGTGGTCATTTCCAGTGCGATGATCCTGTCCAGGGCGAAGGTGAGCATCGTGCCGTCGTCCTTCTCCCCCAGGAGATACCACCGCCGGTTATAGAGCTTCAGGTAGTAAGGAGCCACCTTGTGCTGCCTGCTCCACGTGAAGGCATAGCGCTGATAGGTAAGTAAGATCTTCATGTTCCTGCTCATGGCCTCCACGATGCTGTTCAGATACTTGCCTGATGACGGGATATCCTCTATGATGATACGCCCATGTATCTCCTTGCTGTCGGCAAGCGTGGAATTCACCGACATCGACGCAATCATCCAGTTCTGTACCGTATCCTCTTTCAGTGAGCGGTCGTTTTCTATATAGTACCTGTTCTGTTTGTCACATCTGATGCTGATATTGAAGAACTCCTCCAAGTCGCGTTTATAGCGGGCGAATGTCTGTCTCACCATACTGTTATTCTCGCTGAGCCTGTCATCGTTCCAGTATGTGATCAAGTCTTTGTAAGTAATGGGGCCATAGTCGCGCAGGGTCTTGATGATCCACGCATAAGTTTTCAGAATCAATAACGGTTTCATAAGCTTTTTCTTTCATCATAAATATAGTGTCAAAAAAGAACAGAAGCGGTGGGACACCAATAGATACAATTACGCGCCTCAGGGTTACCACGCCCCTAACGATAATACTACCAATGCCCACGCTTCTGCATAGCGCGAGCTGGCAGCTTTCGACTTATCGTTATTCGCGTTCTTGTGGTAATTTGAGGCGCAACGAAGCTTACAGCTGTGTTCTCAATAAGTTTTTATCAAAATCTGGATGCAAAGGTAATTCTTTTCCTTCACACCGCCAAATGTTTATTTCATTTTTATGGATTCATTAAAATCGAGGGGACTTGTGATTGATTTTTGAAGAATACTATAATTATGGCCCTTAATTCTTCACCAAATGGGAAATAGTACTTCATATCTTTTCGAGAATATCAAAGACCTGACCCTCCGATCTCTTCTAATTATGTTTAATCCGGATCTGGTGGAAGTAAGGGGTCTGCGGCAATACTATGATACAATGGAATTTCTTCTGCATACTCTACTTTAGTTTGTGGCGCAGAATAGAATTCGCCATCAATGATTCCCGTGAATCTGTTGAGATAGGCTTTCAACCTCTCTATCACAGTTTGTTTCTTCTCGCCGCTTTCAGGCTGGAAGGGGTCAGATGGTGGCAGGATCTGGGCGATGCCTGTGCCTGTCTCTGTGACATATCCGTCAGTAAACGCCCGCTTCATAAAGGCTTCTGTCTTCTGGGGATCCAAATCCTCATCCTTGATGATGGCATCCAGCTGTTCCCTTTTCTCCTGTTCGATATATTGTTCCCATTCATCACCCACATCTCCCTTTTCAGGAGTCATACGCTCGATGAACTTCTCAATCAGGTCACGCTTATCACGCATATCCGGGCTGGCAGCGACCTGCTTACGTATCTGAACGATGATTTCCTTATCCTCGCAGTTCTTATCATGATACTTCTGAACGAGCTGGAGGATATAGTGGATATTCACCTGTACCTGCTTCACGAGTTCCATCTCAAACTCAATGTCGTCATTGATGTTCTCTGAATCGTGCTTCGGCTTGCGGAACTCTTCGTAATATTTGTTATACCATCCCTTGTAGTCATCAAAGCGCATCTTATCAATGATCTCAGCCTCTTCGTCAAAGTCATCGAAGGCATTCAGTACATTGCGCACTCTAAGGATCTCACTGATCAGACGGATAAACTCCTTCTTCTTTTCTTCATCCAGGATATTGGCCATCTGCTCTACCGGGAACTGGGCCAGCAACAGCCTGATAAGTTCCGTGTAGGGCCTGTGCCAATCGCCTCGACTATCCTCGTAGCCATTCTCATAATAATCATTAAACGACTTCATGAACACCAGTCCTGCAGCATTCTCGTCGCCAAAGATTCTGAGGCTCTCATTGGTGGCATCCTCCAGATTGCGGAAGCATACGATGTTACCACAGTTCTTGACGGCATTCAGAATACGGTTCGTCCGGCTATAGGCTTGCAGCAGTCCGTGTAGCTTCAGGTTCTTATCCACCCAAAGCGTATTCAGCGTCTTCGCATCGAAGCCCGTCAGGAACATACCCACTACGATCAGGATGTCTATCTCCTTGTTCTTCATCCTGAGCGACAGATCCTTGTAGTAGGACTGAAATTGCTCACTGTCTGTAGAATAACTGGTGTTGGGTTCCCATAGATGGTTGTAGTCGTCGATGGACTTCTCTAATGCTTCCCGGCTCTGTGCGTCGGGCGCTTTTCCCACATCCTCGGGATTCTCATCACCGCCCATTCCCCATTCATCCACTTCTTCCTCATTAGCGTGGAAGGTGTAAATGGTGGCAATACGGAGGTCTGGAGCACCAGGCTCATCAAGCAATCTCTTCAATTCGTTATAGTACATAATGGCACTTTTCACAGAGTCAACAGCCAAGATACTATTGAAGCCTCTGGTCTTGACCTTCATCTTCTGCTCTTTCGCCTTTTTGCCTTTCTTAACGACTTCCTCTACATTGGTCAGACGGCTGAAACTATAACTGTCGGCACCCTGTTTGGTCTTCTCGGCGAAATGATCGAGGATATATTGACAGACAATCTTGATTCTTCGTGGATCATGCAAAGCCTCGTCCGTATCAATGCCCCAAACCTGTTTCCTGTCCACATCGCTCTTCATGCGCATTGTCGAACTGTAGTCCACATGGAAGGGCAATACGTTCTTGTCTCTGATGGCATTGATGATGGTATAGGTATGCAGAGCCTTTGTAGGCTTGCCGTTCTCATCAGGCTCTCCACCAAACAACTGTGCGGTCGTCTTATACTTACTTCCCGAACTTGCATTGATGGCGAAGATGGGTGTTCCCGTAAAGCCAAACATCATGTATTTCTTGATCCGCTTGGTGATGATGGTATGCATATCGCCAAACTGGCTTCTGTGGCACTCGTCGAATATCAGCACGATATTCTCTTTGGTCAGGATTTCCCGCAGTTTCTCGTCCTTGTCCCAGAAGTTGGGCTTCATCAGGTTCGACAGTTTCTGTATGGTCGTGATGATGATGGTGGCGTTTTCATCCTTGATCTGCTTCAGCAGAATCTTGGATGAACTGTTGGAGTTGGCGCAGTTAGGCTCGAAGTTATCATACTCCTTCATCGTCTGATAGTCCAGATCCTTACGGTCTACCACAAACAGCACCTTCTTCACGTGCTCCATCTGCGAGGCCAGTTGCGCCGTCTTGAAGGAGGTCAGCGTCTTGCCTGAGCCTGTCGTGTGCCAGATAAAACCGCCAGCCCGTATCGTTCCTTGCCAACGGTTATAGATGGCGGTCTGTATGCGTTGCAGTATCTTCTCTGTGGCTGCTATCTGATAGGGGCGCATCACCAAGAGTTGCTTGTCCACATTAAACACACAGTATTTCGTGAGAATATTCAACAGCGTATGTTTGGCAAAGAACGTCGTCGTGAAGTCCCTCAGGTCTGTCAGCAGGGTATTCTCCTGATCCGTCCAATACGACGTAAACTCGAAGGTGTTACCATCCGTCTTATGCTTGCGTGACCCACTCCCTTCCTCTTGTTCTTTGGCATAGCGGGTGGTGTTGGAGTAATATTTAGTCTCTGTGCCGTTCGAAATGACGAATATCTGCACGAAGTCGAACATACCCCTGCCTGCCCAGAAGGAGTCGCGCTGATAGCGGTTGATCTGGTTGAAAGCCTCCTTGATGCTCACCCCTCTGCGTTTCAGTTCTATCTGTACCATCGGCAGACCATTCACCAGAATCGTCACATCATAGCGATTTTTGAAGGCGCCATCGTCCACCTCATACTGATGGGTCACTTGCAGACGGTTGTTGAAAACGTTGGTCTTATCTATCAGTTTGATGTTCTTCTTGATGCCGTTATCCATCATCAGGTTCAGGATATAGCCCTTACCCTGAAGCATCTCCGTCTTTTCCTGGATACCCATCTGCTCATTCGAGATCATAGGCAACAGGCGCTTCCATTCGCTGTCGCTCAGACAAACATCATTCAGCAGTTCTATCTGACGTCTGAGGTTTCTAAGCAGGCCATCCTCATTCTGAACCTTCACCAGTTCATAGCCCTGAGCCTGCAATTGCTTGATGAGAGCCTCCTCCAATTTAGCCTCGCTCTGATAGCCCTCAGCCGGCTTCTCCGGCACCTCGTAGTGCGCCATCACCGTCTGGTGCTCCTGTTCTACTATGATCTTATAGTCGTCCATCACTTATTCATAACTAACATTACAGGAAGTTTAAGCCCCATAAATAAATCTTTTGTTGAAAGAACTGGGTCTGAATTATTATGAAATTCAATACATGCTGCAAGTTTTCTATTTGAATCCACTTCATTTTTCAGCCAAAAATGAATATTAGGAGATTCATTAAGATTATCAATTTTTACCAATTTTATAATGATTGAATTTCCTGTCACGCCAATAATTCTAACATAACTGTCAATTCTTTGATATTTGTAACGAAACTCACAATTAGATAGCAATTCCTCGTATTGCTCTAATGTGGGGATATTTATTTTTGATGCTTCTAGATATGCCATTTTGCGCATTAAATCATTATCTGACATTACAAATTTCGATGACCATAATGTCCCACTGGGAAGCCCTAAATCAACATACTCCACTCCATCTTTTATGGATTCAAGTTTTTCATTCTCATAATGCTTCAATCCGTCGTTGTATCCATCTAAATAAGCTTGTTCTATTAAAGAGTTGATACCTTTTAATGCTTTTTCCTCAGCATACTCTTTTGCTTTTTCTATAATATCCATATCATCCAAATATTAATAGTTTATAACGATAATAATCATGCTTTTCGCGTCTTCAAAACGGAATAGAAACTATTTATAAGCAGTAGCGATTACTTGAACACCGCCGCCTCTCGATGATGCAGATTGATTAGGTTGCCCGTGAATAAGAATTATGCAAGCTCCTAGTTTCGCAGCCTTTTTCTTTAATTTTTTAATAGCATCTTTATATCCTAATGATGAACCTAAAGAGCCACCCCATCCAGATGTTGCTTTAATATCATCAACTCTTGTTAAACCTTCAACATCGGATTCAAGATAAGTTTCTACAACTTTTTCCCAATCTTTTTCACTTTTTATTTCTGGTAAATTTATACCAACATCTATCATCTCCTCTCTCCCAGACTCATAAATAATCTTTTTAATTTCTCGTTTATTCTTTACGTTAATCAAACTTTCTCCTGGATATTGGAATTCAATTGTTTTCTCATCGTTTTTCACGACTTTAACATTCAATTCTTCACCAGTTTTCAAAATAACCTTATCTTGGGCGTATGATATAAGCCCCCAAAATAAAAAAACAACTAAAATAAAAGACTTTTTCATAATCATTAAAATGTTAATAGTTTATTACGATAATATTCATATTGCTTTTCGCGCTGAGAGAGTTGAGCCTCCAAGTTCTGGATGCTCGCCTCGAATGTATCGAGGATGGAGACAATGCGCTGCTGCTCTTGGAAGGAGGGTATAGGAATCTCTAGATTATAAAGTCCCCCCATATCTACAGATGCAAAACCTCCTTGATTTATATGCTGCTTGCACCATTCATCAATTCTATACATATAATAATAGACAAACTTCATATTTATGATATTCAAATAACACTCCTTTGGATAGAAATTTGTAAACCTCTGGTTAGAAAGATGTTCAACCGTAATTAAAGCATGTTCACCAATAGTAGCTGACGTTGCTAAAATAATAGAATTTGCCTTAAAAAGGCCTTTTCCTTTAATTGCAGATGTTGTTATATGTAGATTGGAATCATTAAGAATTCTACCATTGTCACGAATATCTTCCATTTTAAACCAAGGAATAATACCATCATCCCAAAACTGATTATTTGAAGTTGAGGGTGTATATCCGTTTCTAGTGTCAAAAACATCCTTTAATGTTTTCATTTCCACTCCTTCTTTTCCTTCGAGGTCAAGGAGTTGGTCACGATAATACTCATACTGCTTACGACGCTGGGTGATTTGCTGTTTCAGATTATCAATAGAAGAAGTGAACGTATTGAGTATGCCAACAATCCGCTCTTGCTCATGTATTGATGGAATGGGGATCAATAAGCGTGAGACTGTGGGGACTGTCAATTGTGGTATACCACCCTTTGTTCCATCAATATTAGAATTGAATAGCACCTCATTCAAATATGATAAATTCAGATTCTTTATGTTCTTTGGTATAAGAGTTATAAGCCTAACTATTGGTGTAAAATAGGGCTTCCTTATACAATGATATCCTATAGTTCCTCTTGCAGATATTGTAATGGAAGCTTTGTCAACTCTATATGAGTCAGAAAAGCCATATAGTGATTTTTCCTCAACTCCATTTGAATAAATGGGGAAAATGCACTCTTCGGAAGGCATATTACCTTTAATGTATGTACTAGGCAAATCACCTCCTGCAAACACATCACAGACATCTCCAATCTTCTTCCACTCTACCATACGCATCAACGAATTAAGCTAATAATAGCAATAATTAAACCAGCAATGCCGATAAAACCTGTAATAGCTATAGATATCCATGTCAATCGCTGTTGTTGGGCAAAACGGATTTGCTCTTCAGGCTGAAAATCGTTCTTAACCAAGTCCTTTAATTCTTGACTAACTGTAAACCAACAATCCAAAAAATGAGAAGCAGGCAATACTTGTTCTGGATAACGGCTTGGCCAATATGCCTGTTGTCTTTGATTGTCTAACCATTCTCCCATGTTTGATTCAACATCTACCATGGCATCTTCCAATTTTATCCATCCAGGACCTGCCAATTTATATTCTCTTCTGCCAATCACTTCGGAGCCTCTTGTATTTACAGGTATCAATGTGATTAATCTGTTATCAATTAACAAATGGATAAGAGAAATCATTTCGGATATATAGCCAAGAGCTTTGTTGTCATGCCAATCGTATTTCTGTTTATCCAAGAATACATAACTACAGTTAGTGCCGTGAGCCCCCCAGGCAATCACGATACCTCTCTTCTCCAGCAACTGGCTCTCATTGATTACCTGTGCCATAGAATTTTTATCATCACCATATTTTACAATGGCTTTGATGATTTCCTTTTCTGTATTCTTGAACGTCATATATCAATAAAAAGCAAATTCGTTACCACAATGATGACAGAAACATTCATTTCGTTTTCTACACAGGAAGCCAAACAACAGCATACCTATTGCATTCAAGAATAATAGCCCCCAGAAACCTGCCTTATAATTGTAGGTCTCTTTGTTGACTGATATTTCTGTGCTACCACAGAACGGACAATGTAATTCTTCGTACATACTATTATTCTCCTAATTCTTTAATGATAGCCTCGATCTTCGCGTTCAACTCATTGCCCTCGGCAACCAGATAACAGGCATAACGAGTTAGCAGGCAGTCATCTATCTCTTTTTCAGCACTTTTAGGCATTGCTATCGTTTTCCTGACGTCAGGAAAATGGTCTGAAACATTGTGCCCCACGTTCTCAAAAGCGATTTTAGATACGCCTATTGGAACTATCAACGCTATTATGATTGCCACCAATTCCATATTATTCTTTTTCCTTTTTACCTTTTTGTTGCAACATAAAGAAAGTTTTCTGCTGCTCTATCTCTCGACGCAATTCCTCTTTAGTGGGCATATACGTCAGATATTTGGCTGCATAAAGTTGGTCACTATCATGCAACACTGAATAGTGAGCCACATCCTCATCAGTATCAGCACAAAGCAATATACCGATAGTTGGGTTGTGACCCTGTGGACACATCATCTCATCGTACATTCTCACATACATATCCATCTGCCCAACATCCTGATGACGCAATTTTGTGGTCTTTAAATCAATCAACACAAAACAACGCAGATTGTAATTGTAAAACACCAAATCGATGTAATAGTCCTCCTTTTCTGTATGAATACGCTTCTGACGATCAGCCAATGTAAAGCCCTTACCCATCTCCATCAGGAATGGTATCAAATGGTCGATAATGCTCTGTTCAAGATCGCTCTCAGTATAGTCTGTATTATTCTTGAATCCTAAGAACTCAGCTACCACAGGATTTTTCAGATACTCCAGTTTATCCTGCAAAGGGGCTGTCAGTTGTTTCATCTCGGCACGAACAGCATCCTTATTTTGCGACTGGAGTAAGCGATGATAATACTGGCTGCTGACATTACGCTGCAGTGTTCGTGTACTCCACATTTCGCGTGCCGCTTCCTGCTCATACCAGTCGCGAGCCTCCTTGCTCGATTCCTGAAGAATGATACGATAATGAGTCCAGTTAAGACGGATTGAGGATTTTGCACGCAGTGAGTGCAAAATGTTAGAGGCATTATTATCTGATGATTTTGCACGCAGTGAGTGCAAAATTTCATCTGGACTAACAGATGCCTCCTTGTCTAACATGAAGAATTCATCATGCTTTTTATAAAAGTCTATGTAATTGTACAGGTTTCTCCATGTAAAGCTCTTGCCATAACGCTTTGTTAAGTCATCAGCCAATGAAAACATAATTTGTTTTCCATACTCTGCCCGTTGTGCTTTCAACACCTCATACTGAATGCGCATACCCAACAGCCAATTACGCTTAATGAGAACTTCATTTACCTGACGATATGCTATTTCTTGTGCCTGATCAATGATGAAGCAGGCATCATTAAGAAGCTCAGTAATAAACTGTTTGTTAATCGCTAAATCTTTATTATCAGACATTGCCTGTTTTTTTAAATCTTACTCTCCTAATTCTTTAATGATAGCCTCGATCTTCTGATTCAACTCATTGCCCTCTGTGATGAGGTTCTTGAGTTTGGCATTGACCTCAGAGATGTTGATCACCTCGCGGGTGTCTTCCTGCTCTACGTATGAGGAGACAGAGAGGTTGCAGTCATTGGCAAGGATATCGTCATTCTTCACCAACTTGGCCAGATACTGTTCGTCCTTGCGGTTCTTGAACAAATCCATGATCTTTTTCTGATGCTCAGGCAGGAGGATGTTCTTGTTGCCATTCTTCTGGAACAGTTTGCTGGCGTCGATGAAGAGCACGCTTGAATCTGTCTTGGCACTCTTCTTCAGCACGATGATACAGGTGGCGATACCCACGCCAAAGAAGAGGTTGGCTGGCAACTGGATCACGGTATCCACATAGTTGTTCTTGATGAGATACTGACGGATGCGCTTCTCGTCACCTCCACGATAGAGCACTCCAGGGAACTCTACGATAGCGGCCGTTCCCTGCTCAGACAGATGCCAGAGCATGTGCATCGTGAAGGCGAGGTCTGCCGCACTCTTCGGGGCCAGCACTCCAGCAGGAGAATAGCGTGGGTCGTTGATCAGGATCGTGTTGTCCTTACCTTCCCACTTCAGCGAGTATGGCGGATTGGAAACTATCGCGTCGAAAGGCGCATCATCCAGATGCTGGGGCTTTAATAGCGTATCCTCCAGTCGGATGTCGAAGTTGTCGAAGTTCACATTATGCAGGAACATGTTGATACGACAGAGGTTGTAGGTCGTGGGATTGACTTCCTGACCAAAGTATTGCAGATCGGGATTCTCTCTGCCAACGGTCTTGGCGAATTTGAGCAACAGCGATCCGCTACCGCAAGCAGGGTCGTACACCTTATTGATGTTGGGGTTGTTCCATGAAGCCAGGCTGGCCAGCAGTTCTGAGACCTGCTGAGGCGTGAAGAACTCACCACCGCTCTTGCCTGCCTCCGAGGCATACATCTGCATCAGGAATTCATAGGTGTCGCCAAAGGTGTCGTTGGTGGTGTCGTCGTATCTGGAACCCAGATCCATCGAGGCAACGGTCTTCAGAACCTTTGCCAGCAACTGGTTACGCTTGATGACCGTCGAGCCTAAGGATGCACTGTCTACGGAGAAGTCGCTGAACAGTCCTCGCAGGTCATCCTCTGAGGCGGTTCCCTGGGCTGACGCCTCGATACTGCGGAATATCTTAGTCAGTTTCTCATTCAGGTTCTCATCTTTGTCGGCAGTCTTGACAACATTCTGAAACAGTTGAGAGGGCAGGATGAAATAGCCCTTTTCCTCCACCATCTTCTTCCGGATGCGCTCAGCCATTTCGTCGGAAATGGTGGTATAGTCGAAATCAGGTTGGCCAGCCTTGACCATCAACTGATGGATATAGTCGCAGATGTTCTCAGAGATGAACCTGTAGAAGATAGAGCCCAAGACGTATGCCTTAAACTCCCAGCCATCAACGCTGCCTCGCAGGTCGTTGGCTATCTTCCAGATGGTCTTGTGCAGTTCAGCACGTTCATTTATGTTTGCCATATTTATTGTATCTTTCTCTATTTCGTACTTATTTAATTCTCTTCTGGTTGAGAGGGGTTCCCAGACAGTTCGAGAACCGCCGCATGCAAATCTTCACCTTCCTCTATAGGAGTAGGTAAAACATTGAAATTTAAGTTGTTATGTTTTATTCCGTTTTCTTTAGGCATAGGTTCCATCAGTAATACTGTTGCAAAGATAGTGTTTTTCTCAGACAAAAGAACAAATTAAAGACATATTAACCTAAATTCCGCAGCACTTTAGTTTAACTTTCTTTATAAGTACCTGAGCAACTTTTTGTTGCTCAGGATTTGGCCATGTCAGATTTTTCACTTACCTTAGTGCTGCAAATCAAGACAAGCAAAA